>ENA-OOXP01001252-OOXP01001252.1-human-gut-metagenome-genome-assembly--contig:-NODE-1252-length-16820-cov-2.236505_pt1 | contig 16820 bp, 8 predicted proteins | sample MGYA00241591_ERZ501351 | MGnify/ENA primary metagenome ERZ501351 (study PRJEB25962, sample SAMEA1968361) | human gut metagenome | biome: human gut; feature: human-associated habitat; material: faeces...
GAAATTCCGTGAAAGCATGGAACCATTACCGTTGGAACGCATGGAGTCACCCTACCGAAGCAATGGCAATCCCGATGAAGACAAATGCCGTAGCATCCTTATGCAACATCTGGATGAACAAGGTTGCATCACTTGTGTCGATTTCACGAGACTGGCCGGCATAAGTCGGTACAAAGCAACCGGGCTGTTAAATACCTATTTAAAAGAGGAAATTATACGAAAATACGGAGGAAGCAAGACGGTGGTATATTTAAAAAGATAATTGGCATTTACTCTTCTGGGCAGTTGGATTCAGTGAAACATTTCCGGAATTAGAGGAACGTTTTCCATTATTATTTCCTTTAATTCAGGAAACAATTTAAATCTTTGTCATGTAAAACAGGAAACTCCATGAGAAAAGATATCATTAAGTCGCTATTGCTATCAAACAAATTGAAAGGCTTGTTGGAAGCCACTTCTGTACTGGATGCGAAAATCTTATCATTATCACGAAGGGGAGCGTAAAATAAAATGTGTCAAAAGTTTAAGGAATCCGCAAAAATGGTCTTAAACTTTTGACACATTCATTTTTTACTATTCAAACCGAACTTCAGAGATACCTACGGATTTTCCCTGTTGAGCATCTATATTCAAACGTATAGCCTCTACCTCAACATTACTACTCGGATGGATAACATTAAACCTATCCTTACCCAACTGATAAGAATCTGTAACATATAATTCAAGAACTTTCCAGATTCCTTTTGATTTATATTCTACTTTCCAGCTTACGGGTAGCAGAACGTTTTCTTGAGGATTCTCCAGCCAATATACGGAAAGAGAGTTTAAAGTATACGGAGTTTTAAAATCGAACGTCAATTGTTGCTCTTTTCCATTCTCCGCAGGAATAGAGACCCATCTCTCCAAACTAAAATCAGCAGAAGAAGTAGCCACTTTCCCATCGCAAACTGCCTGCTCTGATATTGCATTTCCACTTGCGACAGACGAAGCCGATATTTTCCCAATCGAATCCATATACTTCATTTCTCCTTGTTGCAACCCTACAGTCGAAACCTCCTTATTCAGCCAGACAAGCATTGTACGATTATCTCCTCTGTTACACCAGGCATAATAAGGCACTAAAGAAATTCCGCCCACTTTTATAAAATCAAGCCCCTTCAGTTCACCGGTTTCTTCAATCGTAACCTGTGCCTTTTCTTCCGTCGCATCGCCCAAGAATAATTGCTGAACAGGTCTTCCATTATCTATTTCTTCCGCACAATAAACCAATGGACCACGTGTCACAGCAGTTTTCCCCACATTATCCTCCACTTCCGGAATACAGTCGACAAAACGAACAAGCATTGGCAATTCAAGCTCTACTATATCGCCACTCACCCAGTCACGTTCTATTACTGCGAAACCTTTCTTCATCACATACTTCACTTTTTCTCCGTTTACACGCACCTCAACCGGCAGATGCCGTTGTTCTTTGTAAGGATAAAGTCCGCCCGGCACAAATTCATCTTTCGTTGCCCAAGTAGGAATACGCATACTTATTGAAAAACGTTCTTTCTTCTCCGGAATAACGACAAGGCGTACTTTTCCGTCAAATGGATACCCTGACTCTTGCTCCAAAGCAACTTTTCCTCCTTTCAAAGGAATCGTTGTCCTGCTTCCACCATAAAGAGTAAGATAGATATTATCTTTACTATAAGCATACATATATCCCGGAACTTGCAGAATGAGACGAGATATATTAGGAGGGCAACATGCACACCCAAACCATTCAGCCCGACCACCATTACCATGGTTAAAACGCCTTTCTCCATCAGCTTCCAAAGGATTCACATAAAAGAAACGATCCCCCTTCAAGTTAATTCCAGCTAAAGCATTATTGAATAAAGACAACTCGGCAATATCCCAGAATTTTGCATCACCGCTGCCCAAAAATAATCCTTGATTAAAAAACACATTTGCTACAGCAGCACATGTCTCATTATAAGCTGTCAAATTAGGTAACTCATAAGGAGCACCAAAACCCTCCATACCTTCTACTGCGCCCAACCCTCCGGTTATATGCATGCGTGTTGTAACCAAATTACTCCATATAGCCTGAAGTGCCTTGTCATAATCATGGAGTCCGGTCAGTGCATCCACCTGTGCCATAGCCGTATAAAGATAAGCTGCCCGCACGGCATGTCCCACCGCTTCTGTCTGTTGGCTTACCGGTGCATGCTGCTGTGCATAAGTAGCTGCCATCACACCTTCTCCCTCCGGACGGTAAGTAACTCCGCGAATCTCCAAAAACTTCTTAGCCATATCAAGATACAATGGTTCATTCGTCACCCTATACAATTTACAAAGAGCCAGTTCTATTTCCTCATGTCCGGGAGCTTGATTAATTGGTTTTCCATTATTATAATTAGGATCTCCTCCTTCAAAGAAAACCTTATTCACATGTTTGGCACTCTTAATAGCGACATTTAACAATTTATCTTTACCCGTTGCCTGATAATAAGCAACAGCGGCCTCATATAGATGCCCTACATTATAGAGTTCATGGCTATGCACCAACCAAGAATAAGGCTTCTCTCCCATCTCACGAGGATCGGGATTACCACAAATATGATGTACAGATACCCGTCTTCTTGTTGAGAAGCAGCGATCAACTCTGTCACATCATCCATGAACTTTTCCAATTTCTCATCCGGCTGTATCATAAGTGAGTAGGCAACTCCCTCCATTACCTTATATAAATCCGAACTGATGAAACGATGTGTTTCCGGCAGTTCGGTGGGTTTACCTGCACGAAAAGCAGCACAACGCCTGAACCGTTCAACAGCCGGTGCACTCTGATAAACAGAAAAAGGGACTGTAACGCTTATCTCTGTCTTCATTCTTTCTTTCCAAAAACCATCAGTCAACGTTACCTGATTAAAGGGGATGGGGATGATCTGCTGTTCTTCCTCCACACAAGCCGTTGACAAGATGCACAAACTAATTCCTACTAATAGATGTCTCATTCCTATTTCTTTTTAATTATTACTTGCGTATATTTATCCATGACCGGTATTTCCAGCTGACAAAACAGATGTGCCTGATTCATTATTTCAAAATCTTTCACTTCTTTTTGTCTAGCTATAACAGTATACTTTCCTTCAGGAAGTTTACCTTCAAGAGTCATCCTTGTATGATGAGGTTTCCCGGAACGATTTTCGATGACAAACGCAAGCTCATTTGTTTTTTTCAACGTAACAGGATAATCCTTTCTGAAACCATCCTGCTCTAATTCTACCGAAAATTGGACAGGTGTAAGAAACCGTATCTGTCTGCGTACCCCGTCATACGGAACCATACTAATTGTTCCTTCTCTGTCCACAGCCACATTGCCTCCATAAGCTATCAACCCAAAATCGGGATCATCCACTAAATAGACGCCGGCTCCATGAATCCCTCCCGTAAGCCCATGATCTATTTCACCATCATATCGCCACGGGGCACGCCCAGTTTTTATATAGCTCATATAGGTACGGGAATTCTGATAAGGAGAAAACGCCCAACCCACAGCTCCATCATTTTCTTTCCCTTTATACCAATACCCAAAGTCAGTTTGTTGCGTACCTGTATTCATCAACGCCCATGAAGCTAACAAAGAATTATAGCCATAATTAATATATTTCTCCGGTTCGCTGGAAAATTTATACGCATAATCCAGTAATGCCACACCCCCCATCTGCGTCATATAATCGAGATTTACGTACTGTCCGCTCCATGCCGTACCCAAATTGGCATATCCAGGTTCAAAAATTCCGCGCAAAGCAAGATTCCCATCCAACTGATTTTGCATGAAACGCTCTATGGAGACAGTGTCAAATGAGGTATACGAATACCATTTTTTCTTATTCTTATCATACCAGAATTGCTCCTCCGGTTGCATCGGATTCAATTTTGCATATTCGGCAATGTAATAGGAGGATTCAAAGGCAGTGCGGTCAACAAACATCTCGGAACCGAACGGCCAAGGATCTTCATAAATCATATATGTCACCTTCTTTTCCCATTCGCGACGTAATCTAGCTGCTGCTTCTTTCCTGCCTGTATTTTCTAAAGCAGAAATAATATATAACAAATACCTTTCATGAAAATTTCCTTGCTTATAAGCCCAGTCAGTCCAACCGTGGAAAGCCCACTGCTTTCCCATCAATATATTGTATGGCACTTCAAAATAGGCCATCGCCGTACGGTAAGCCCGTTCTAAATATCCATTCGCATCCAAGTAAGTCACCATATCCGGATGATCTTTCGCAATCCGGTACAGATTATAATAAATAGCAAAATGAGTGGTATAATCAAACGTTCTCCACATGCGTCCTTTGCCTGAACCTCCATCCTCATATCCTCCATATTTACCACTGCGATTCTGATACCAGTTTTCACTTCCATAGATACCATACGGATAAGGGAGTTCCTTATCTGTACGTTGCAGTTTACCCCAAACAAAATTCTTCTGATAATATTCCAGCGAAGCTATTTCGTTCTTATCCGGATAGATCACATTCTTCTCGCTTACATAAATAGGCTTACTATTCGAAGGATCATCAGAACCTCCCACCATAAATTCTTCCCGAAGTTCTCCTAAATAGTCGGGTGAAAGCAATTCTGCCTTTTTCATATCCCACAAACTATACAAACCATTATACCACTTCGTCGAATCCCGATGCTGCTGTTTATCTACAATAAAACGGGCACGTTTCTTTATGAGCGTTTCTAAAGGTTCTGTTACAAAGAAATCCAGATAACACATTTGTCCGTTTCCATAGTTTACCGTAATCAGATTCTCACCTAAACGGGAAAAACGAAACTTATAAATATACTTGTTATCTTTCGTCTTGCCTATATTAGCTACTTTGATTTGCTCCGGATACTCAACAGTTAACTGCTCAACGGGCAACTGTGTCTGTAAAGCACAATACACTTCCATTTCGGGTGTTACTACCATTCCCGGAGCAACTTTCACCAAGACATTTCCTTTATCATACAATTTTCCCCTTAAATCAGTGTAGTCTTTGGCTACAGTAAAATTAAAGCCTGTGAGGTAACGCTGATAAGGGGCCACCGTCTTTGAGGTAGAGGGTATTCTCCAAGTATCGTTCGCCCGATCGATAACATTCGTTGCATGCAAATAATACTTACCATCCCAAGTTGCATATTCCATAGCAGTCCCTTTTTTCATTGACATCAATAAAATGTCGCCCTGACCGGTATATGGTATCCAATAGAGAAAAGAAGAATTTCCATTTAAAGAGAAATGCCTATTCAGGTTTTGATAAGCTTGTACGGATTCATCAATTGCTCCAATCGGCACTGTCAGACACATATCCAGAATATTAACCACATGATGGCTTCGGTTGAAGAATTCAATATCCCATTCAATCTCTTCTCCACTAACAGTGAAGGTCTGATAAAGCCGGACTCCGGCAGGAAGTTGCCAGAATATTTGTATTTTTCCCGCCGTATTTTCCAGTATTTCAGACTGTAAATCAGAAAGATTAACAGAGTAAGTCTTATTGTCAACAAGATAATTAAAATATAAATCTCCCAGAATCTTTCCTCGATCGACATAGTTCCTGTGATGATCGCTTCCTTCGAAAACTAGTAATTTAAGCCCCTTTCCATCTAGATTGACCTCAATTCGTGGGACTACAGCTGCCATTGTACTCCCACAAAAAACTAGCCAAGCCAACAAAACGGTCATACAAAGCTTCATTCTCATAAGTTCAATTTTTCACTGTTATTTTGAATGTACTTAAAGATCTTTTGTGAGCATAATCGTTCAATGAATTACTTCTTTGATCGCTATAATCTATACCACTATAGTTTTTATCACCTACATTGGTAGCTACAGCCGTAATGGTAAACTCACCAGGTTCGGTATAAATATACTTATAAGTTTTCTGAATTCCTCCAGTCGCATATACAGAACCCAAAGAAACACCTGTATGCCACGGTTCATATTCGTCCGTTCCCATCTCGATAAATGAGAGGTATACGTCTCCCTGAAAACCTCTATATTTGGCATAATCTGCTTCGTGGACAGGCAAGCCTGTTGCAGGATTAAGTTCACATTCGTAAGCCTCATCTATTCCGTCTCCATCCAAATCGTATTTATAAGGTGAATCATCAGCCGCTGCATAAGTAGGACGTCCATTCACATACATATCGACTTGACGGAGCACTAGCTTTTCTCCATCATTCAGAAACTGCTGCAAATATGAATCACGGTTATACATCTCTCCAAGTTTATAGAAGCCTTCTGTCGGTCTGCCGGAAAGAGGATCATTTGTCTGAAATGCTCCATAAGAACGTTCGTCCATAAGAGTGCTGTATTTATAACCGGCAGCATGTCCGGCAAAATCCGCCAGTTGCTCCGTATGTAATCCAAAATAGGCAGCTACCCAGGGATCATTAGAATATTTTCGGATAGCACGATCCGCATCACAAGCAACAAAACGGCTCTCAATCACCGTATTACCAGGCTGATTATCAAGGCCTCCCAAAATATGAATATCCGGTTTCATCCGTATACCTGAAGGAATCCTGCGATCTGATACTGTAAACTTCAACTGATTAGTCCCGATATAGCTCATTTCCATCAATGCTTCCGGAAAATCCCCTTTTTTATAAGGAATCAGTTGGATATTTTCTATCGCACCGAAAAATTCAAAATCCTTTTTCACCTCTTCAACAGTCTGATAATTTTTGAAATACTTATAGAATAATGTCTTCTCTCCATTCTTCGCATAAGAAACCCGATAGCCTTTTTCATAGAAACTATTCCAGTCATTTTCCATGATTGCCTTGATGCGCGAACGTTCGAACATTTTCCCTTCATCTCCCGTAAAGAGAGAAAGATATTGGGCATCTGTAGAAATTGTAATTGTCACTTCGTCTCCGACTTTGGGATTCTCCGGAGATACGGTTACCTGAACGGACGGAGCTTCCACATCTGAACCAAATTTTTCACATGATGCCATAACAGACATCATCATTATCATAATTAAAATAGATTGATATGTTTTCATATTATTCTGACAATTAAGTTAATAGCCCGGATTTTGTTTCATTTCCGGAAAGAATGACAACTCTGTAAATGGTATAGGCATCAATACGCGATATACTTTCTCTTCATTGAAAAGATGCCATAAATATTCTCCTCGAGCAGGGTCACCATAAGGTGCGTAGAATTGTAAAGGATCACGATAACGGCAAATATCTTCCAGATCTTTCATTGCAATGTCCGGAAAACGGGCTACATCGAGCCAGCCACAATCATCTTCAGCCGCAAGTTCCCTCAAACGTTCATACATCAATTCTTTCAACGCATTATTTGCACTTATATCCTCCGGAATCATCATAACAGAACCTTCCTGATAAGTATAAGAAGCATCACCCTGACTGGTAAACATATCTTTTACAGTACCTTGATTACAAGCTCTATTCCGGACAATATTCATCGCTTTCACTCCTTGCGAAATTGTCCCTTGCATAATCAGGGCTTCTGCTTTGAGTAAATAAATCTCGGCCAATCGTAAAACCGGATAATCAACTCCTGCATAATTAATATCAAAAGTCGAAGCGATCTCACTCGGATTCAAATTACGGAACTTGCCAAGTTGCCACCAGTTACAATTCCACAAGTTAGGTCTGTTTGCTCCATTGGCTTCATTTTGCCACCAGTTTCTTTCGTGTGTTTCCAGTGCCACTTCCATTACTTTCAATTGATCTTCAGAATAATGATTTCCTTTACCCGGCTCAATATAGAAATTCGTACCAAGTTCACGTCCGGCAGGTTCAAATACCCATAGTCCGACTGGAGCACTTCCACTACTGGGACCGGTGACCCATCCTTTCACAGAGCTCCACATACGGCGGGTGAAATCGCCCGTAATTGTATATTTCCCTGTGCTTTCATACAGATTCTGTAAATCATTAGGAGTGGTTCCGGCTTTAGGAGATTCTGCATTAAATCTATCTATCTGCCCATAGTCACGACATACCTCTTTGAAACTATAATTATGTTCCCACATCGGAATATCATACAACAATGTCAGCCAGGAAGTCAGGTGTACGCCATTGGTCGCTCCATACTTGGCTTCTCCTGCAAATCCCATCGGTATCTTATTACCGGTTCCAATCCCTTCTTCTGCAAGTACACTGAACATAATTTCTTTATTGCGTTTCGTAAATACGGCTGGATAATAATCTTCCAACTCATAACTGCCATAAACTCCGGAGATAATATCATCACATAATTTAACTGCATCTGCATAAAGAGAAACAGTAGATAATTCCCCTGTTGTATTTTCTGCAATTTTATCTCCATACATTTCGGCACGACGAATATAGGACGCATGAAATATCTTCGTCTTTGCCAACATACCAGCTACTGCTCCCCTAGTCACACGTCCGTAAGCGATTCCCGAATTATTATCAGCACACTTACTCAAAGCATACTCCATTTCGTCATATAAAAATTTAAAAATTTCCTGTCGGGTAGCACGTGGCACGTAAGGAGGCTTGGGGCCCGTCGGTTTGGTTATTAAAGGCACGCCGCCATAATAACGATAAAGTGTAAAATAAGCGTATGCACGTAAAAAACGGACTTCACCTATCAACATTTCAGTAGCAGATCCTTGTATGGCAGCCTTCTCTAATGAAGAATTGCTTATACTGGAATCAATAGCGTCCTGATGTGCCTCCAGATTCTCTAAAATCTGATTAGCTTGGGCAATGTAAGCATACAGTTTTGACCATAAATTCAATACGCTACCCGAACTAGCTGTCAGATCAAAAGGACCTTCGTTTATCAGAGATGGCATCATAAAGCGGTCTTCCGTCATAATTCCATCATTGGTGTTACCTGCATTAGCATATAAAATTGCAACGTTACGTAAGGCAGCATCATAGGAAGTATAGAATGTCTCTGCCGGAAGTTCGGTTTTCGGCAACTGATCGAAGTAACCCTCGCACGATACCAGTACAAGAGATGATAAAAGGATAAATAATATTTTTTTCATAACAGTACCAGATTAATATTTAAAATTAAATGAAAATACATGTGATCTTGCATACGGATAGGACGAAATATCAACTCCCGGCAAAATCCGATTACTGATAGAGTCTCCACTACGTACTTCCGGGTCGTACCCTGAATATTTCGTGAGACAGAACACATTATTAATAGAATAGGTAAAAGACATATCTTTTATCTTCCAGGCATTCAATAGCTTTTTAGGTAAATGGCAGGTAATTGCCAGATTATTCATCTTCAGGAAGGAACCGTCTTCCACCATCTCGGAATTGGACGCTGCCCACATATATCCTGACCAAGAAATAGGACCGGGACCGGTAAACGTACCTGTCGGGTTGTTAGCAAACCAGGCATTTTTATAATAGACAGATGACTTATTACGAATATCACCGTTATTCATCAGGTTGTATATGTTACCATTAATAATGTCATTACCATACGACCAGCTGAAATCCATAGCCAACTCAATAAACTTCCAGCGGAAATGTGTATTCAAACCTCCGATAAATACCGGATTCACATCTCCTATCACAACACGGTCTTCCATATTGATTTTACCATCCCCGTTTATATCGGCAAAGGAAGGGAATCCGTAGGGCATTTCTCTCTCTGTTGCATACCACCAAGGAGAATCGGCACTACCCACACCATTACTATCGGAATACCAGTTACTACGAATACCTTCCATTTGTAATCCGTAAAACAGTCCTAACGGATAACCCTCTTTGATAAGTACATTCTCCGTACCCGAAGCAGAACCGACAGGGCGACTTTCAAGCATTTGGTTCTCTGTACCCAAACTTAACACTTTGGACTGATTGGCGCTAAAATTAATCGTAGCATTCCAACTGAAATCTTTTTTATCGATGATTAGTCCACCCACACTGATTTCAAATCCACGATTACGTACAGAACCGATATTTCTCGTCACTTTACTAAATCCGGACATACGCGGTAAATTTTGTTCCAGAAGCATGTCTTTGGTCTTTTTAGTATATAAGTCTACAGAAATATTGAGACGATTATTAAACATATCCAAATCCAGACCACCATTAAACTCTTCTGTCACTTCCCAACTTATATCAGGGTTTGCCATACGATTGGTATATAATGCAGAGATTGTACCATCACCGAAGACAGCTTGCCGACTACTTGACGCCAACGTCTGTGCATAAGCATAGGATGCAATCTGATCATTACCAACCTGACCATAGCTGAAACGCAACTTCAGATTATCAACATTCTTTTTCAACCATGACACATTCTTGAAAAAATTCTCATCCGAAACTCTCCAACCAATAGCACCTGAAGGGAAAAATCCCCACCGATTGTCCGGAGAGAACTTGGAAGAACCGTCCGCACGCATAGAGGCTTTGAGAAGATAACGGCCTTTATAGGAATAGTTTGCCATAAACACACCGGAAAGCATGGCTACCTTTTCATAACCAACCGTTGGAGACTTCACGTGATTTCCACTTTTTGCATCATATATTCCTTCCCAACCCAAATCTGTATTAAACTGGGAATATTCCTGGCCAAAGGTTTCATATTTATTCGTGTTGGCTTCATATACAGCGTTTACAGACAAATTGTGCACTTCGTTAAATACTTTATTGAAACCTGCTTGTACTACCCCTCTTAAATTCAGTGCATTTTGCGTCCCATAAGATGCCCATCCATTATTGTCATAACCTCGCTGAATAGTTTTAGGAACAAATTCTTTTATTTCCCCTTTAGGAGTGCGTACACCCATTCCCGCTTTCACAAACCAATTATCTGTGATGTTATAGACAAGTTCCGCCTGACCGAAAAAAGTATGATTCTTATTAGAATAATCAATATCCTTGAGCTTTCGATAAGGATTATCCATTTTACCTGTATAATACAAATTATCATCTATTTCCTGAAAAGTCCATTCCTTAGGAACTAACGGAGAAAATGTCTGTATTTCATTGAAGATATTGCCTTCTGTCCAAAAAGCACCGCTCCGTATATTATGTTCATAAGATATATTTGTATTCAATATCAACTGCGGAAGGAGCTTTATGCTGTTATTCGTCTGGAAATAAAAACGCTTAAACCCTGTATTAACTGCAATTCCGTCTTCATTCATAAAGGATAAAACCGTAGAGTTTTGTATTTTCTCCGTTCCGCCTCTATATGAAACTTCATAGTTTTGTTTGGTTCCATTCTGAAGACAAAGATCCGGATAGAATTGAAAACGGGAAGGATCTGTATTCCATATCTGGTCTTTATATTCCTGATAGAAATCTGCATTCTGCCATTGACCATTCATTACCATATCCCGCATATAAGCTCGCATATAGTCCTCCGCACCTAACATAGAGATAGAGTTTGCCAGTTTACTAATTCCATAGGAGGCTTTTACCGAAATCTCACTCATCCCCGCAGAACCTTTTTTGGTAGTTATCAGCACTACTCCGTTGGCACCTTGTGCACCATAAACTGCGGTGGAAGATACATCTTTCAATATAGAAATGCTTTCAATAGCATCAGGAGAGATGGTAGCCAAAGGATTGTCAAGCGGATCATCCGAGATCGGGATGGGAAAACCGTCGACCACATAAAGAGGAGAGCTTCCCGCTGTAATAGAACTGGCTCCACGCACCTTAATGGTAATTCCCCCGCCAGGGGCCCCATCATTGTTCATCACCTGAACTCCTGCAATTTTTCCCTTCAACGCCTGTTCCATACTTAATGGATTGGTTTTCATAAATTGTTCGGAATTCAAACTGGACACAGAACCTGTTAAATCAATTTTACGTTGTGTCTGATATCCTGTAACAATAACTTCATCAATCTCAATACCTGATTTCATCACGACATTGATCTGTGGCTGATTTCCCACAGTTTTTTCAACTGTTGTCATTCCAATCATTGAATATACGATAACCTGCCCCGGAGTCACATTATTCAGAGTATACTTCCCATCTATATCAGTGATAGTTCCATTTTGTGTGCCTTTCACTTTTACATTTACTCCCACTAAAGGCTGCTCATCAGTTTCTTTGACGTAGCCATAAATACTTTTCTTTTCCTGTGCAAAGCTCCCGATCGATAGAGATAAAAACAGGCATAACAGCAGAAAGGACCTCGCCATATTCCCCATACCTGTCTTGAGTTTTGGTAGATAACTTTGATTCATAATATTAGTAATTTAGTCATTAAGATTATATTATTCTTTTTTTAGAGAAGATGTCAGCCTTAAAAGGAAAGATATCCCACTGACATGAAATAAAGAAAGTCTGTTCATAGGCATTATAATTAGTTGGTTTCGATGGCAAATGTAGAGAAAAAAGCGTCTAAACCATAAAACTATAAATTATTCACTTATACTTATGTTCACATTTATACCGCCAACGCGCGAAATGAACATAAGTACTATTTTATAACCAATAGTTACAGCCTAATTCATTTTTATTTCAGACATTTGTGACGTACACAATTCTTATACGCATGAAAACATTTACATTAACCCTGATACTATTATTTTCGACTATTACTTATGCACAGCAGAATGAGTTCATTTTCCATAATTTGGGAAGTAAACACGGGTTGACCTATAGTGCAGTCAGGGATATTGTGCAAGACAACAATGGATATATCTGGATCGCTACTTTAAAAGGGCTTAACCGATATGACGGATATAATATCAAACAATTTTACAAATCAGAAGACGGATTATCATCTAATTGCATTGAACGCATACTCCTCATCGGCAAAGACTCTTTATTGCTGGGAACTAATGAAGGATTATGTTTGTATGATGCACAAAAAGAAAAGTTCTCATCGATTCCTTCCCCAGACAATAGCAATTTTTACGTGTCAGACATGGCCGAAAACGGAACAAAAGTTTTTGTAGCTTCAACGACAGGATTACATATCTACGACAAACGTTCACAAAATATAAACCGCTTATTTAAAGGCAGGCTCCTCAAGATTTCCCTTGACATCAATAGCAATATATGGGGAGTAACTCCAGATACAATTTATTGCTTTCGCAATAGTGGATATATTATAAGGAAGTATGCGGCTACAGAAATATCGCCACAATATTCCATCCAATTTTCAGCTATTTACAGAGATTCACAAGGAACTATATGGCTGGGAACTACCGAAGATGGATTATACCGTTATAATAAAAGCCGGGAAACCTTTCTCCCTGTTACTCTCTCATCCCAAGATAGAAAAAAGATCCGTTATATACGTTGTCTGAAAGAAGACATGCGCGGAAATTTATGGATTGGGACAGAAAACGGCCTCTTCATTTACGACTATACGGATGATAGTTACAAACACTATCTGCAAGATTCCAATCTATCACAAACTGGATTGTCTGACAATGCCATATATTCCATCTATAAAAGCCGGGAGGAAATGATGTGGATCGGTTCTTTCTTTGGCGGAGTGAACTACACAAGCCTCATTGATAATAAATTCAGCTATATACTGCCTGACAATGGGAAACAAGCATTGAAAGGAAAAGCAATCAGCAATATCATAAGAGATAGTAAAGGCGCTTTATGGTTCGCATCTGAAGATAACGGTGTCTCTATCATATATCCCGACCAAAGCATACAGCACCTCAATAAATCAACCTTTCCTAAATTGAATGGGAATAATGTACATGCATTAATAGAAGATCCTTCAGGGAATATCTGGGCAGGAAATTTCGTGGACGGACTACATAAAATAGATGCTAACCGACATGTCCAGTTTTACAAGAACATAACAGGAGACAGTGTGGGACTATCAGATAATTCAATATACAAACTATATATTCATAATACCGATTCAATGTTTATAGGGACAAGCTCCGGCATAGATATTTACCATTTCAAAGATGACAAGTTCACTCGCTTTCTCCCCCATATTTTTAAAACAATACGCGTAGATGATATTCTTCGGGATGCTCATAACTGTCTATGGTTCGCAACACACTTTGATGGAGTTTTCATGTATAATCCAGACACTCGAAAGATCACCCAATACCGGAAAGGAAAGAAAGGATGCGAAGAAATAATCAGTGATAATATTTATTGCAGTTTTATGGATTCCAGAAAAAGGATATGGTTTGGCACAAGCAACGGAGGACTTATGTTATACAATCGCTCCAACAACAGTATGGAGATATACGGCAAGGACAATGAACTGAAACAAAGAGATATCTACTCCATACAAGAAGATTTGTCGGGGCTGTTATGGATGAGTACAGATAATGGCATTTACTGTTTCAATCCCGACAACAAAAGCTTTACTCACTATCTGGTAGCCGACAATCTTATCTCAAATCAATTTAACGCATGTTCAGGATATAGAGACACTGATGGTACTATTTACTTTGGGAGTATCAATGGAGTCTGCTTTTTCCATCCGGAAGAATTAAACCAAGCTAACGCTACACAAAATATTCATATCACTTTTTCCGAATTTAAAATTTTCAACAAGCATATACAACCTGATAAAAACGGAATAATAGAAAACAACATCGACAACACCTCGAATATTGATTTAAAACATGACATGAATACACTTACTTTTGATTTTCTAATCATTAACTATAATGATAATTATCAATCACAATATATCTGCGAATATCGTCTGGAAGGTATAGAAGAGAATTGGAATATTGCACAACAAATGCCACAGTCCATTACTTATACACTTCCTCCGGGGAAATACAAGTTTCATGTACGGGTCATTCATAAAAACGGCTCAATCATTGAACAACGTGAAATAAATGTTCATATCCAGCCCCATTTTCTCGCAAGCAAATTCATGATATCTGTTTATTTCATTATAGGTATCTGCATAGCATATATGATCATTCGTTTCTACAGGACACGTATGAAAGATAAAATGGATATCAAGATAGAACGAATGGAAAAGAATAACTTACGAGAACTGAATAAGCATAAACTTAATTTTTTCACTTTTATAACCCATGAATTCAAAACTCCCTTATCCATACTCATGGCTATATTCGAAGATATATCCATAGGGAAAGAAAAACAATTGGAAAAAGAGGAAATAAATATCATCAAACGGAATATCCAGCGACTTCAGTTTCTCATCAATCAGTTACTGGATTTCCGCTCTGTAGAAACAGATCATGCCAGTATAAAATATGTAAAAGCAGACATCATGGGTTATGGAAAGGTTATATTCGATTTATTCACTCCTGTTTTCAAGCAAAAACAAATACGATATCTATACAAATCAAGCCCGGAAGCTTTTTATACGATTTTTGACCAAGACAAAATAGAAAAGATTATCAGCAATTTATTAAGCAATGCTTTTAAACACTCTGATGTCCAAAGTGAAATAAACTTTAGTATTGAAGTGGATAAAAACACGGAACGGCTCATTCTTTCATGCCAAAACACAAGTTCTTATATCCATCCCGAACAACGCGAAGCTGTTCTGCAACCGTTCCATAAAACAGGTTCAAAAGATACGAAATATTCCAATACCGGGATCGGATTGGCACTGGTAAACGGATTAGTACAATTATTATCGGGTACTATCGACATAGAAAGCAAACAAGAAACCGGAACTACTTTTATTATTCAATTACCGTTAGTAAAAGATACAAAAGACATGATTGTGCCGGACAAAATGCCTAATATTGTGAATTCACCTGATATTGTCGCCGACACAGTCTATTTGCTGGACAACTCTATACAAGAAGAAGACATTAATTATCAGGAAAAAGAAAAAAAGTTATCGATACTTCTAGTTGATGACAATCCGGATATTAACAAAATCCTAAAAAGTAAACTTTGTAAAATATATAAGGTTAAAAGCGCCTATAACGGACGTGAAGCAGTTGAGATTCTTAAAAATCACATTATTGACATAGTTATCAGCGATATTATGATGCCTTTTATGGATGGATATGATTTAAGTAAATATATAAAAACATCACATGAATATTCACATATACCGGTTATTCTAATCACGTCACAACCTTCTAAAGAGAATGAATTGCAAGGCTTATCAGCCGGTGCGGACGCATATATCGAAAAGCCTTTCACTTTCGACGAACTGAACTTGAGAATTACCAATCTGCTAAAAGCTAAAAATAATATCCGCGCACATTATCAGGATATGAAAATATTCGAGCTCAATGAAAAACTGAATAATAAAGATGAGGAATTCATCAATACTCTAACTCAATATATCCTGGAACACATACAGGAATCTGATTTAAATGTCAACCACTTAGTAGAACACATGCAAATCAGTAGAACACATCTATACAATAAGCTCAAGAAACTGCTCAATTTAAGTATCACAGAGTTTATCAACAAAATAAAAATCGATGTTGCCAAGCTCAAAATTATTGAGACAAATCTTTCTTTTGCGGAAATCTCATGGCAACTGGGATTCAATAACCCAAGCTACTTCAGCAAAACATTCAAACGCTTTACAGGAATGACGCCAAACGAGTTCAAGAATAACCGAGAAAGAAACACACCTATTGAATAGTTATCGGTCAGTCACAATATAATTAACGAAACGTATATTTTATCAGAGAAAAACATAATGCCGACACAGAAATATAATAAAATTGCCTACCAAACTATCCTAATAAAAAAGGAGGCCGAGCCTATGTAAACATTGCAGAACACACAAATACTTATCACACAAAGTTTTACTTCAATATTAATTATTTTATTAACGCACTTCTTCAAAATCGCTTGCACAGCAATTTCCGATAGCA
>ENA-OOXP01001268-OOXP01001268.1-human-gut-metagenome-genome-assembly--contig:-NODE-1268-length-16694-cov-5.838993_pt1 | contig 16694 bp, 13 predicted proteins | sample MGYA00241591_ERZ501351 | MGnify/ENA primary metagenome ERZ501351 (study PRJEB25962, sample SAMEA1968361) | human gut metagenome | biome: human gut; feature: human-associated habitat; material: faeces...
CCCGATTTGGGGCTGCCCCTCTTTGCGTTTTTGCCCCGCACACCCTCTACACAAATGCCCGCGATTGTGCTATGATAAGCGTGAAACCGGGCAGTTCATTCCCGCCCGGTCACAAGATCGAGGTGTTTGTACAAATGTCGGATATTCTGGATACCTTACGGCAGGAAGGGGTGGACCCCGCCCTGCTTACGGCGGTGCAGGAATACCGCGCCGCCCATCCGCTCAGCGAGGTGCTGCGCCCGCGCATCCCCGCCCCTGCCTTTACCTACTACGGCAAAGAGGTGTGGGAGCAGGCGCTGGCGGCCATCCTCTGCGGCGAAAACCTGCTGCTGGCCGGCGGCAAGGCCACCGGCAAAAACGTGCTGGCAGAAAACCTTGCCGCCGCCTTTGGCCGCCCCGCATGGGACATCTCTTTTCATGTAAACATGGATGCCGCCTCCCTGATCGGCATGGATACCTTTGCGGGCGGGCAGGTGGTGTTCCGTCCCGGGCCGGTGTACCGCTGCGCACAGTGCGGCGGCTTTGGCGTGCTGGACGAGATCAACATGGCCAAAAACGAGGCGCTGGCGGTGCTGCACGCGGTGCTGGACTTCCGCCGCGCCATCGACGTACCCGGTTACGACCGCATCCCGCTGGCCGAGGAGACCCGCTTTATTGCCACCATGAACTACGGCTACGCGGGCACCCGGGAGCTGAACGAGGCGCTTACCTCCCGCTTTGCAGTGGTGCAGATGCCTACCATCACGCAGGATAATCTGGAAAAGCTGCTGCGGGCGCAGTTCCCGGATCTTTCCGCAAAATATGTGCACCAGTTTGCACTGCTGTTTCTGGACCTGCAGAAAAAGTGCGACAGTGCCGAGATTTCCACCAAAGCGCTGGATCTGCGCGGTATGCTGGACGCGCTGCGGCTGATTCGGCGGGGCATCCCGGCCGGGGCGGCGCTGGATATGGGCATCACCAACAAGGCCTTTGACTCCTACGAGCAGGGGCTGATCCGGGACGTGATCGCCGCGCGCATCCCGGCCAAGCTGGATGCCGGAAAGCTGTTTGCCTGATGGACGCCCAAAGCTACACCGCGCAGGAGCGGCGTGCGGCCAATCAGGTCTGGGCCGCTGCCGGAGCCTACGGCTTTGAGCCGCTGTTTCTGGCCCATAACACAGACGGCACCATTGATTTTTACATGAACTGCATCGTAGGGCTGGTGCATAAATACTACGGTGATGCGCTGATCCGGGACATTTTTTCCGCTTGGGAGGGCGATGTGCGCCAGCCCATGCTGGACGATATGGCGTGGCTATATCTGGAAAACGCCGCATACCGGCTGGAGCTGCCCCGCCGCCCGGTGCTGGAGGCGCTGCGGTTTGCCCACGCAGACTACTTTTTTGCCATCCAGTACAAGCTTTCGCGGCAGGAGTGGATGGCGAAAAACCAGCTGGTGTACACCATGCAGGCTGCGCGCTGGCGCAAGGTTCTGGGACACACCGCCCCGGTCATGACCCCTTACGAGAGCAGCCTTGCCGCCGCGCTGGAACCGGAGACCGTACCGGAACCAGCACAGCTCAAAAACGACCTGCTGGCGCTGTTTGCAAAATTCGCCCTGTTTGACGGCAAGGTACGCCAGAAGCCCGCGCTGCACCTGCGGCTGCAAGGCTTTTGGGCAAAGCTTGCCACCAAAACCATGCCCACCCAGATGATCAAAACCGACCGGGTGACGGTGGAACATTCCGGCGCGGTGGATGCCACAGGCAGCGGGCTTGCGGTGAACAAGCGCCGGGCAAACATTACCCTGAAGCAACGCGCCGCGCAGGATCGCGCCTACATTGAAAGCTGCTTCGGGCGCTGCTTTTACCCGCCGGAGCAGCTACGCAAGACTGAGCAGGAGTTGTGCACTGGGGTGCATTTGGGCTGTCACTTGTGGTTCAGCGCCGGTGTACCCAGCCCGGCGCAGGCACCCACCCCGGAAGCGCGGCAGCTGGCGCAGCAGGCCGAATTGCAGGCCGAACGCAACCGTGCCTACTACGCCAAAAATCAGGAGCTGCACCGCAGCGTGGTGCTGCGCCTTACCGAACAGATTCGCAACTGTATTCTGGTGCATCAGCAGCCCGACCAGCGGGTGGCACGCAGCGGCAACCTGTGCGCCGGGCGGGTGTGGCGCGCCCCTTACCTGAACGATAGCCGGGTGTTTTTGTGCCCGGAGGAGGAAAACTGCCCCGCCTTTACAGTGGATCTGCTGCTGGACGCCTCCGCCTCCCGCCTACACTGTCAGGAGGTGATTGCGGCGCAGGGTGTCATATTGGCCGAAAGTCTGGCCAACTGCGGTATTCCGGTGCGAGTAAGCGCCTTTAGCAGCCTGCGGGGCTATACGGTACTGCGGGTATTGAAAAGTTTTACGGACAAGAACCGGCAGAACATCTTCCGGTACTTCGCCTCAGGCTGGAACCGGGACGGTCTGGCGCTGCGAGCTGCGGGCGATCTGATCCGGTACGCCCCCGGCCCCGCCCCGCGCCACCTGATGATCCTGCTGACCGATGCCAGCCCCAACGACAGCCGCCGCATTCCGCCCACAGCAGAGAACCCGCTGGGCTGCGCCTACGAGGACGCCGCCGGTGTTACCGATACCGCCGCGCAGGTGCGCACCTTGCAGCGGCAGGGGGGGCGGGTGTCTGCCGTTTTTATGGGCGAGGACAGCAGCGCCGGTGCCGCCACGCAGATCTACGGCAAAAATATGGCGCGCATCCGCGGCATGGATCAGCTTGCCCGCGCTGCCGGGCGATTGATCCAGAACGAGATTCGGGAGCTTGGTGATTGAAAAATATAAAATGACCCCTGTGGGAGCAACTCCTGCCTTAGCCGGCATCTCCCGCAGGGGTCATTTTTCACAACCGATTATCATAAAGCACAACCATGCTTTGAACTTCTGTTTGCTCCATGCCATAAGCTTTTTCAAAATTTTGTCGTTTCGAAGAAACTTGCAGTTGTTTTTTCCTCAAAAGTATGCTATACTACGTTCAGAGAAGTTTTATACAGCCTGTCGGCCCGATCACCCGGCTGGCGCTTTTACAACGTTTCGCTGTTTGCTTTTATTGCAAGGCAAGAAATTAGTGCAACATTCAAACAGCATATTTGCGATATGCAATTCAACGTTGTTGCTGTTGCATTAAAAAGTTGAATTGCTATAGGAAGGAGATCAATCATGGACGCTTCCCGTTATTTTGACGCCATGCACAACGCCATGTCCACCCTGCACGCCGGTGCACAGTTGCTGCTTACCGTCCGTTTGCAGGATACCTGCGGCAACGATGCCTATCTTGAAGTAAAACAGCTGCCCGGGGAGCAAAGCGCCCTTGTGTGCTACTCCACCATGGGGCGGCGCTGCCTGAATTTCCAGCTGTTCCGCAAGGGCTGGCAGCTGTGCCACAATGCGGATGGGCAGCTGACCGGGCGTTTTCCGTCCAGCGCCGACAGCCTGCTGAGCCAGACCGACTTCCGCGCCTACTGCCGGGAGGATCGGCTGGATGCCGCCCGCACCCAGCGCCTTATAGAGGAGCTGGGGCAGCGTGCCGGTACAAATTATATCGGTGCCATCCCGCAGAATGCCCGCACCGGCGCACAGATCACAGTCGAAAGCCACCTCGGTCGCGGTGCACGCTGGAGTTACTGGAATCAGGACACATCCCCCTGCCTGCCGCTGGCCGCAATTCTGTACTGGCTGGCTGATTTTCTGGCCGGGAACGAGCGCCGCGCCCTGCAGTCTGACCCGCAGGCCGCTGCTCTGGCTGCGCAGTGGCTGGCAAGGGACACTGCTGTGTTCTTCTGCCCCTCCCCTGCCCTGACGGTATCCTCTGCGGCCAGCCATACTGCCCCGGCTGGACGGCGCACCCGCCCCGCCCCGGTGCCTGCCGCACGCAGCAAGAGCTGGCAGAGCGTTCTGGCTGCCATGGCTGCGGTATAAGCTGGCACCTTTTCAATCTGGTTTACATATAAAAGACGAGTGCATCGGCAAAACCGAGCACTCGTCTTTTTTTACAAAATAACAGCAAAAAAGCACCCCGCCAACCGTTTCCGGTCAGCGGGGTGCTTAGTGCTTATAGTTTACGGTTCAGCTTACACTGCACAGCACAGGGAGGAAATCACTCCTCGATGTAGCCGTACTGGAAGTACCAGTAGCCGTAGGGGCTGTGCCAGACGCCCTTCAGAGAAGAGCTCTGCAGCCAGAAGTCGTTGTAGTAAGCAACGGGGATGCAGCCCATATCCTCCATCAGGATGTCCTCAGCCTTATGCAGCTGCGCAAAGTGCTCGGCAGGATCAGCAACCTTGGAAGCCTCCATAGCAGCATCGAAGTCAGGGTTGGAGTACTTACCATCATTGTTGCCGTTGTCGGTGCAGAACATCTCGATCATGTTGGAAGGATCGTTGTAGTCCATGACCCAGCCGTTACGGGCAACATCGTACTCGCCGGCACGGCGAGCAGCGGTGAAGGCAGACCACTCCATCTTGCTGATGCTCAAAGTGATGCCCAGATCGCCCCAAGTCTGCTGCAGGTACTCTGCCAGAGGCACATGGTAGCCGGAATCGTTGGTGCTGTACTCGATGGTGGGGTAGCCCTCGCCATTGGGGTAGCCAGCCTCTTCCAGCAGCTTCTTAGCCTCGGCCATATTTGCCTCGTAGTCATCAGCAATGTAGGGAGAACCGCCGTTTGCGTTGTCGTAGAAGTAACCGTTCTCGTCCACGATGCCAGGGCCGACAATGTTGGAAGCAGCAGAGTAGGTGCCCTGCATGATGGTGTTGGCAACGTAGTCGCGGTCGATAGCCAGAGCCAGAGCCTTGCGGACCTTGGCATCCTTGAAGGCATCGCGCTGCAGGTTCATGCTGATGTAGTAGGTGCCCAGAATGGTGTCAACATAGAAGTCGCCGCCGTCCTCTGCCTTGGTCAGGCTGGGGATCTCGTCGGTGGGCACGTCCTTGATCAGGACAGCCTCGCCGCTGTTATAAGCAGCGAAGGAAGCGGAAGAGTCCTCCAGCAGCAGCAGGGTAATGCTGTCGGAAACGATCTTGGAGCTGTCCCAGCCGCCAACGTAGTTGGGGTTCTTGGTCAGGACGATACGCTCGGAGGGAGTCCACTCGGTGATCATGTAGGGGCCATTGGAGACGAAGGTCTCAGCGGAGGTGCACCATGCATCGCCGTTGGCCTCAACGGTAGCCTGCTGCACAGGGCTCATGGATGCGAATGCGGCCATCTTGTCGAAGTAGGAGCAGGGGTAGGACAGCACGATGGTCAGGGTCTTGCCGTCATCGCTTGCCTTAACGTTCAGAGCATCGGGGTTGGGCTCTGCAGTGGGGTTGCCGTCTGCATCGGGGAAGCCGGCAGCTGCGTCGTAGCCGTCGATCATGCCCAGGCAGGTCGCTGCATAGGGAGCAGCGGTAGCAGGATCAGCCATACGCTTGAAGCTGTACTCGAAGTCCTTAGCGGTCAGGTCGGTGCCATCGCTCCACTTCAGACCGTCACGCATGGTGAAGGTCCAGGTCAGGCCGTCCTCGCTTTCTTCCCAGCTCTCAGCCTGGCCACCAATAACTTCGTTGTTCTCATTGATGATCAGCAGGGGCTCGAAGATGGTGATGATGGTGTTGGCACCATCAACAGCGCTGTTCAAAGAGGGATCCAGAGTCTCGGGGTTGGGGCCGTACTGGACGGTGAAGCCAGCGGTGTTGACACTGCCGGTAGAAGAGCCAGCAGCGGAAGAAGCAGTGCCGGAGGTTGCGGTAGAACCGGACTTGCTGCCGCCACAGGCTGCCAGACCCAGAGCAGCGGCACCCACGCCTGCAACCTTGAGGAAATTACGACGAGAAATGCGTTTCATAATAATATCCTTCCCTTATATCAAATTTGAGTGTGCCAGGTTCCCCCAGCCGCCTCTATATTCGATCCGGTGCAAATGTACACCGGAGGAACACGAATGATTATAATGCGTTCTCATGCCGGTTACAAGTCCAAAACTTGGACTGTAACCATTTTGTGACAACATTTCAGCGCTAAGTTGAATTGTTTTCACCTTTCACTGGCGTGAAGTGTTCTCACTTCACGCGGTCAAGGTGATGGCAGGCTGCCCAGTGGCCGGTGGAGACTTCCTTGAACTCGGGCACCTCGTTGGCGCACTGCTCGTCTGCATAGGGGCAGCGGGTGCGGAAACGGCAGCCGGACGGCGGGTTCAGGGGGCTGGGCACATCGCCCTGCAGCACGATACGCTTGGACTGGCGGGCCGTAATGGGGTCTGCCACCGGAATTGCGGAGATCAGGCTGCGGGTGTAGGGGTGGATGCTGTGGGTGATCAGCTCGTAGCTGTCGGCCAGCTCCACCATCTTGCCCAGATACATGACGCCGATGCGGTTGGAGATGTGCTTGACAACGCTCAGGTCATGGGCGATGAACAGGTAGGTCAGACCCATCTCCTGCTGCAGATCCTCGAACATATTGACGACCTGTGCCTGAATGGAAACGTCCAGTGCGGAGACAGGCTCGTCACAAACGATGAACTCGGGGTTCACAGCCAGTGCACGGGCAATGCCCACGCGCTGACGCTGACCGCCGGAGAACTCGTGGCAGTAGCGGTTTGCGTGCTCGCTGTTCAGGCCAACGCGCTCCAGCAGGGCGATGATCTTATCGTGGCGGTCCTTCTCGTTCTCGGCCAGATGATGGATATCAATGCCCTCGCCCACGATGTCGCCAATGGTCATGCGGGGGTCCAGACTTGCGTAGGGATCCTGAAAAACGATCTGCATCCGACGGCGGTAGGGCAGCATATCCACTGCGATCTTGTTGTCCTTATCGAACAGCAGGTTGCCGTCATAGTAGATCTTGCCGCCGGTGGGCTCGTACAGGCGCAGCAGGGTGCGGCCGGTAGTGGTCTTGCCACAGCCGGACTCGCCTACCAGACCAAGGGTCTCGCCCTTGCGGATGGCAAAGCTTACGTCATCCACAGCCTGAACGTACTTGCGGTTCTTGCCCACACCGCCGGCGGGGAAATACTGCTGCAGGTGCTGGACTTCAACCAGCGTCTTGTGTTCACTCATTCTGCCTTTTCCCCTTTCTCAAATGCAGCCTTCTGCTGCAGCCAGCAGTAGGTATAATGGGTATCGCTGAGCTCGGTGCGCGGGGGCATCTTGCTCAGACAGATCTTCATGCAGTTCTTGCAGCGGGGCGCAAAGGGGCAGCCGGCCGGCGGATTCAGCAGATCCACAGGGGTACCCTCGATGGGCACAAGGCGCTCGTGCTCTGCGGTGTTCAGCTTGGGGATGGAGTTGATCAGACCCTTGGTGTACTCATGACCCGGCTGGTAGAAGATCTCGTCGGTAGTGCCGTACTCCACAATGTGGCCTGCATACATGACGGCGATCTTCTCGCACATGGAAGCCACAACGCCCAGATCATGGGTGATCATGATGATGCTCATGCCCAGCTTCTTGCGCAGATCCTGCATCAGCTCAAGGATCTGTGCCTGAATGGTCACGTCCAATGCGGTGGTGGGCTCGTCAGCGATCAGCAGCTTGGGCTCACAGGCCAGTGCAATGGCGATCATCACGCGCTGGCGCATACCGCCGGACAGCTCGTGGGGGTACTGCTTCAGACGCTTCTCGGGCTCGTTGATGCCAACCAGCTCCAGCAGCTCCTTGGCGCGTGCCCATGCATCGGCCTTGTTCTTATCGGTGTGCAGGCGGATGACCTCCACGATCTGGTTGCCGATGGTGTACACCGGGTTCAGGCTGGTCATGGGGTCCTGGAAGATGATGGAGACCTCGTTGCCGCGGATCTTGCGGAAGTCCTTCTCCTTCATGTTCTCGATCTCGTGGCCGTTGAACCACACCTTGCCGCCCACCAGCTTGCCGGGATAAGCGGTCAGACCCATAACGGAGTAGGCGGTGACCGACTTACCGGAGCCGGACTCGCCCACAACGCCCAGAACATCGCCCTGATTCATGGTAAAGGAAACGCCGTTCAGTGCCTTTACTTCGCCCGCAGGGGTGAAGAAAGAAAGGCGTTCTTCTTTGATATCAAGAATTTTCTCGCTCATTTCTGTTCACCTCATCAATTCTTCAGCTTCGGGTCAAAGGCATCGCGCAGGCCATCGCCGAACAGGTTGAACACAAGGATCATCACGCTGATCATCAGTGCGGGGGCGATCAGCAGATGGGGGTAGGTGTTCATGCCCTTGACGGCATCGGTAGCCAGAGAACCCAGAGAAGGCAGCGGGGCTGCAACACCCAGACCGATGAAGCTCAGGTAGCTCTCGGTGAAGATGGAAGCCGGGATCTGCAGGGTGGTGGTAACGATCAGGGTACCGATGCAGTTGGTGAGCAGATGCTTTTTGATGATGCGGCCGCTGGAAGCGCCCAGTGCGCGGGCAGCGGTAACGTACTCGCTCTCCTTCAGGATCAGGATCTGGCTGCGGACGATACGCGCCATACCGACCCAGTACAGCAGAGCAAAGATGATGAAGATGGAGATCATGTTGGGGCCAAGGGTCTGCATCCACTTGAAGCCGGGCTGGGTGGACAGCTTGTCCAGCGGGTCCTTCAGGGCCATGCCCAGCAGGATGATCAACAGAATGTCCGGGATGGTGTACAGAATATCGGTGATACGCATCATGATATTGTCCACCCATCCACCGGCAAAGGCCGCAACCGCACCATAGGTAGCGCCGATGATCAGCACCAGCACAGAAGCGATCAGACCGACAGACAGGCTGACGCGGGTGCCCATCATGATACGCACAGCGAAGTCACGACCCATACGGTCGGTGCCCAGAATGTGCGGGAACACCTTTTCGCCTGCGTCGATACGCGCCTGCTCGGAGGCAGAGTATTCGAAGGGCTTCAGGTTGTTGCTGCCCTTCATCTGCTCGGAATAGCTGTAAGGCCAGACAGCGGGCAGCAGATAGGCAAAGATGGCAATGGCAATGATGAACACAAAGCTGACCATGGCGATCTTGTTCTTCTTCAGGCGGCGGATACCGTCCTTCCAGAAGTTGACGCTTTCGCGCATGACCACCAGGCTCTGCTTTTCCTCATTGCTGGCGGGCAGAAAATCCTCCGCGTTGAGCTGCAGGCTGAGCGGATTCTTTTTAATGTTTTCCATGAAAATCGCTCCTTTCTCTTACTGCAGTTTGATGCGCGGGTCGATGATCTTATAAAGGATATCCACGATCACGTTTGCAATGATGACCATGCTGGACAGCAGGATGGTGGTGCCCATGATCATGGTGTAGTCACGGTTGGTGATGGCAGACACGAAGTCGCGGCCCAGACCGGGCACGGAGAAGATCTTTTCCACCACAAAAGAACCGGTCATCAGGCTGGCCAGCATGGGGCCGACGTAGGTGATGACAGGCAGAATGGCGTTGCGCAGTGCGTGCTTGAACAGGATCATGAACTGGGACACGCCCTTTGCGCGGGCAGTGCGCATATAGTCCTGACCCATGACGTCCAGCAGGCTGGAGCGCATCAGACGGGTGATATAAGCCGAGGGATAGATGGCCAGTGCGGTAACCGGCATGATATAGGCGGCTGCGCTGTTCAGGCCAACGGTGGGCAGCACCTTCATGTTCATACCAAACTGGTACAAAAGCAGCACGCTGGAGATAAAGCTGGGGATCGCGATGCCGCAGGTAGCAAACACGATAATAACGTTATCCAGCCACTTGCCGCGGTTGTAAGCGGAAATGCAGCCCAGCGGGATGCCCACGCACAGAGCCACCACCACTGCAATGCCTGCCAGACGGCAGGACACCGGCAGTTTGCTGGCGATGATCTGGTTCACGGTACGGCCGCGCTGACGCAGGCTCAGACCCAGATCGCCGTGCAAAAGGCTCTTCATGTAGTTGACGTACTGCACACCCAGCGGCTTATCCAAGCCATACTTTTCGGCCAAAGCCTGCTGAGCAGCGGCGCTGATGGACTTTTCTGCCACGAACGGGCCACCGGGGACCAGGTTCATGACAAAAAAGGTAACCGTAGCCACAATGAAGATACTGAAGATACCCATTGCGACACGCTTGATGATGTACTTTGCCATCGTTTGATGCCACTCCAATCCTATCAATGAATTACTGTTTTTGCTCTCAGGCCGAGCCACACTTTCCCGCAGTCCGCCAGCCTCACACATAGCGGACGTCTGTCCTTGGCACGCGGACAGAAAAGCGAATAATAAAACGATGGCATCTTGCGGTTGCATAAACACCATCGTCCATACCCGAGAAACACTCTATCTATTATAAAGACAACCTCGATTTTTGTCAATTTACATGAAAAAAATTCACTTCATTACAGCAGAGCATGAGTGAAATCTTATACTTTATACAAATTTTCTGTTTATTTGTAGGTAAAAGTGCTACTTTTCAGTTCTTTCGGACAACTGTTCCGTTGACACGTACAATCTGTTCTCCCCTATCAGTACAAAAGGCAGCGTCTCCGCCCCTGAGCCATCCATCCATAAGGGTGCTATTTTTCTCTATATCACAAGCAAAACCACCCGCAGCTCCCCTCTCCGGCACGGTCAATGCCCGGAAAAAGGTACTGCGGGTGGTCATGGGTCGTTTTGCGGGTCAGGAGTACAATTTTGCGGTCAGCTGGGAGTACATGGCGCTCTTTTGTGCCTTATAGGAAGCCATTGCCTGATCAGCCAAGGCAGTGCTCTGGCCGTTGGCGGTCAGCACAGTGCGCATCTGGCTGACGATGTTCTCCACTTCCTTATCGTAAGATGCCTGCATCGCATACAGTCTGCCGCTTCTCGCCAGTGCAATGGAGATTTTGCGCGCCTGTGTCTGCTGAGACTCCGGCAGCGCCTTGTATTCTGCCTTTGCCCCGGCAATGCAGCTGTTCAGCTCCGACTCAGCGCGCGCCTTGACACTGTACAGCTGCTTCAGCAGCGCCTTGACCTCCGTCTCGTAGGCAGCTTCCTGTTTACCGGAAGAGGACGCCGGTTTTTCTGCGGCAGAAGCAGTGCTGGAGCCGGATGTGCCGGTAGTGTTCTCCTTCTTGCCGGAAGAGGACGCATTGCTGCTCTCCGTCTGGGAGCCAGAGCTCCCCGAGGAAGCGGCAGAACCTGCTTCCTCCTGCGGAGCACTGGCCGCCGCCTCCTGTTCCCCGCCGCTGGATGCAGCAGCTTCGCCGGTCAGCTCCTCCAGCGTGATCTCGCCGCTGAGCAGCTTATCCAGATCATCATCCGTCAGGGTGAACTGTGTGCTGTCTGCCGGGGCATCCGGCAGGGTTTCCGGCAGACTGGCTGCCATGCTGCGAAGATAGAGCAGCACACCAAGGACAGCTGCTGCCAACAATGCCACCAGCGTGCCCAGCACGATCAACACGATTTTCAGGACCTTATTTTTCTTCATATCAAAATCCGCTGCCCGGGCAGAGTATTCCTCCGCCCGGGCAGTTTTCTCCTTACTAATTGGATCAGACCCACATTCCCAAAAACTTTTTGGGCTGATGCAGGGTCGCAGCGTCCAGCTCCTGATCATGGAACAGTTCATCGCCGTTGCGCACGATGCGGGCAGCCGTCTCCTTGCCAAGCAGCTTTTCCAGCTGCTGCACTCCCTGTGCCATACGGGGCGGGCGCTTGTCCGGGGAATGGGTGTCGGTGGAGATGACATGGACTAATCCCCACTGAATGAACTTGCACAGTTTTTTGCACAGCTTGGGCTCCAGCAGTGCCCCTGCATTGATCTGTGCATAAGCACCGGCGGCCACCCAGTCGTACAGCAGAGTGGGGTCCTCCAGCACATAGGGATAGCGCTCGATATGCGCGATCAGCGGCACGATGCCCTGCTGCTGCAGCTGGTACAGCGTCTGCCGGATAAAGTGCGGCTTGTGGGTGGTGGGAAACTCCAGCAGCAGATAGGCGGTATCCCCCATACACAGCGCCCGGGTATCCAGCTCGCACAGACCGGGAGAGAAGAACACCTCTGCGCCCAGCTTGAAGTCAAACTGCATGGGCTGTCCCTCCAGTGCGGCGGTCAGCTGCTCAAAGGCAGCCTGTCGCTTTGCTGTAAAGGCTTCCACCGTGGTACGTTCGCTGTTGAAGTGGCTGGTGAAGGCGATATTGCGCACACCGTCCTCATATTCCCTGCGCAGCAGCTCCAGCGAGACCGCTGTATCCTTTGCGCCGTCATCAATGCCGGGCAAAATGTGACAATGCAGATCAGTCATAGCAGCGCTTCCTTATTCAACAACATCAGCCTTCTGTTTTTCGTAGGCATAATTGTAATTATAGGCATAGCTGTATGCGTAGCTGGAGCCCTTGAGCGCCTTCTTCATGTCGTAGCGGGTCAGCACGCTGCCCAGCACCCGGACACCGGCATCCTGCAGCTTCTTCACCGCGCCGCGCACTGCATCGGCGGGGGCGTAGTCAGAGCGCACCACGAACATTGCGCCGTCCACATAGCGGCCGATGACGGCTGCATCGGTGACCACGGACACCGGGGGTGCATCAAAGATGACCACATCGAACTTTTCCCGCAGGGTGTTGACCATGGCCTGCATCTGCGGCTGGCTCAGCATCTCGGAGGGGTTCGGCGGCGGGGTGCCTGCGGGCAGGAAGGTCAGATTCATTTCCTTCAGCTCCTGCAGCGCCTCGTCCAGCGTGCACTGGTTGGACAGCACGTTGGAAACGCCCTTTACGTTATGGCCTGCCTTCAGGTAGCGGTGCAGCACCGGCTTGCGCAGGTCGCAGTCTACCAGAGCCACCTTTTTGCCGCTTTCGGCCAGCGTCAGTGCCAGATTGACTGCCACGTTGCTCTTGGATTCCTCCGGCACAGTACTGGTGATGACCAACGTGTGCACGTCCATGGAGCCTGCCATAAAGTCCAGATTGGTGCGCAGAGACTTGTAGGCCTCCACATAGCCAAAGGGCATCTTTTTATCGGTGATCAGCTGCAGAGTACGGTGCTCGTCGTCAGTTTTGTTCTTTTTGTTAAACAGCTTCCACATCGTCTTACACCTCCGGGATCAGGCCCAGCACGGGCAGGCCGAGCTTCTTCTGGATATCTTCGTCGTCCACAACGGTATCGTGCAGCAGATGTGCCAGCACCAGAATGCCGCAAACCACCACAGCGCCCAGCAGACCTGCCAGCACAACGTACTTCTTGGTCTGGGGGAACACCTTGTTGGGATCGATGATCACATCGCTCACCGTCTTGCAGGAACCGGCTTCCACCTTTTCCACCAGCACATCGGGCACGATGTCGGCAATGGTCTGTGCGATCTCGCCTGCGCGCTCTGCATCGGTATCGGTGACCGTGATCTTCATGATCTGGGTAGAGTCCACATCGGCAACTTCCACCATCTTATACAACTCGGTGTAGGTCATATCCAGATCCAGTTTGTCGATCACCTCGTTCAGCACGGTGTTGCCCTTGATGATGACCGCATAGGTGCTGATTAGGTTCTTGGCAGAGTTGAAGTTATCACTGGTAAAGGTAGAGGAATTATCCTGCCGGGTGTTCACGATCATATTGATAGAAGCCTGATACTTGGGTGTAAGCGCAAACATACACACCAGCAGGCAGATCAGCGCTGCCGCAACAGCTGCTGCCACGATCTGCACAATATGCGCCCACAGCAGGCGCGCCAGCTCCATCAGATCAATGGTCTCCTCGTCCTCCATGCTTCGGAGCGGCTGTCCCATAGTTGTTTTTTCGTCCATAGTAGAGAAACTCACCTTTCTTGTTGTTCCGCAGTGCAAGAAATGTACACCGGGTTCCTATAGATACACATTCGTTTTTTAATGATAACATATCCCGGCGTATTTTACAAGCAGAAAATGCCATTTTCTGCCGGCAAACAAATGAACAAAATTTGCCATTTCCCGTACAAAAAAGGGCATCCGCAGCACTTTGATGGCTGCGGATGCCCTTTTTATGGATTTTTAGCGAAAGCGTTTAACGGGAGCCCTTGTCGTAGGGAATACCCTCGGCCTTGGGTGCCATGCTGTTCTTGGAAGTGAAGGCCAGAATGATCATGGATGCCACGAAGGGCATCATGTTATAGATGTTGCTGGACCAGTGCAGCTGCGCAAGGAAGGTGGAGTCTGCAATGTTGGCAAGGCTCTTGAACACAGCAAAGAACATGGCTGCGCCAAAGATGTGGAAGGGCTTCCACTGGCCAAAGATCATAACTGCCAGTGCCAGAAAGCCTGCACCGGCCACGCCGACTTCAAAGTTCCAGGTCTGCACCGGGGGCACGATATAAGCCAGACCGCCGATCGCGCCCAGCGCACCGGAAAGGATGACACCGGCGTAGCGCATCTTGTAGACGTTGATGCCGACGGAGTCCGCCGCCTGGGGATGCTCACCGCAGGCGCGCAGCCGCAGACCGAAGCGGGTCTTGTACATGACGATGTAGGCCGCGATGAACAGGACGATGGCAACGGGGGTCGTCAGGTAGAAATACTTGAAAATCAGGTTGTTCCAGAAGCTGGGGCCGTCCACCGGGGCGAGGCCGAAGGTATCGCGGGTGATGCGCACCCAGTTGGGAATGAAGATCGTGGTCAGGCCCTGGCCCTGGATGGCCCAGGTCATGACGACGGCGAAGGCGGGCGCAAACTGGTTCAGCGCCGTACCGCCGATGGTCTGGTCGGCCTTCAGGTTGATGGCCGCAAAGCCCAGCAGCAGCGAAAAAATCATGCCGGTGACGCCTGCCACCAGAATGGCAATGAACATCGACAGCTGCGGATGTGCGGGACCGAAGCCGCTCTGGTCCAGGCCCTGCAGCGTAAAGCAGGCGAACAGCGCGCCAATGATCATCATGCCCTCAAGTGCGATGTTGATGACGCCAGAATGCTCACTGAACATGCCGCCCATGGCGACGAGCAGCAGCGGCACTGCGAACAAAATGGTCATACTGATAATGTTGGCAGCGATCATCATTTTGCAGCACCTTCCTTTCCCTTATGGCCGGAGACCGCCTTGGTAATGATGCCGCGCATCAGCAGGGCAAAGGCCGCCAGATAGATGATGACGGCAATGACGATGTCAATGGTCTCGGACGAGTAGGCGGGCTGCATGGCGGCACCGCCGACCTGGATATAGCTGATAAAGAGCGACGCAAAAATCGTGCCGATGGGGTTGGAGCTGGCCAGCAGGGCGACAGGGATGCCGTTGAAGCCCATGCCGAGGATGGATTTTTCCAGCACGTATTGGCCCGTACCGGCCAGATAGTAGATGCCGCCGCCGATGCCGGACAGCGCGCCGGAGATGACCATGGACAGCACGATGTTACGCTTGGAGTTGATGCCCGCGTACTGGGCAGCGTCGCGGCTCAGGCCGCAGGCCTTCAGCTCATAGCCGAAGGTCGTCTTTTGCAGGATGACCCAGACGAGGATGGCAAAAATAATCGTGATGATGATGGAAATATTGATCCAGCTCGAGTTGCCGAACAGTGCCGCAAACGGCCCCCTGGGCAGGATTGCACCGGGGTTTGCAACGTTCAGCGCGGCGGTGCGGTCCGAGTTAGACGCGCCCCAGCCGGAGGCCAGCATATTGGGCATGTTGGCCAGCAGCAGATTGACGAGGTACATGCCGATCCAGTTGAACATGATGGCGGTGATGACCTCATTGACGTTGAAATACGCCTTGAACAGGCCCGGGAAAACGCCCCAGATTGCACCGCCGACAGCGCCCGCCAGCAGGCAGACGTACCACGGCAGCTGGAATTGAATGGCGCACAGCAGCGAGAAGAAAGCGCCCATCGTGTACTGGCCGGACGCACCAATGTTGAACAGACCCGTCTTGAACGCAAAGCCGACGGACAGGCCGCACATCATCAGGGGTGCCGCCTGGTACAGCACCTTGCCGAGCTTGTCCATACTGGAAAAGCCGGTGGCCAGCATAGCTCTCATGCCGCCCGCGGCGGCACCGGGATTCAGCAGGACCAGCAGTACAAAGCCCAGCACCAGACCGACGACGATAGACAAAAGGCTGGCCAGGACCCCTACAACGGCGGGACGCTGCAGAAGCGGCTGTTTATTCTGTTTGCTCATGCTTTCGCCTCCCCTTGCTTTTTGGCACCGGCCATATACAGGCCCAGTTCCTCGACGGTGGTCTTTTTCGGGTCGAATTCGCCGACGATCTCCCCCTCGTAAATCACGAGGATGCGGTCAGACAGGTTCATGACCTCGTCCAGCTCAAGGCTGACGAGCAGGACCGCACGGCCCTTGTCGCGCTCGGCCACGATCTGCTTGTGGATATACTCGATCGCGCCGACGTCAAGGCCGCGGGTGGGCTGCACGGCAACGAGCAGCTGCGGGTCCTTATCGACCTCGCGGGCGATGATAGCCTTCTGCTGGTTGCCGCCGGACATGCTGCGGGCAATCGTCGCAGGGCCCTGGCCGCTGCGGACATCGTATTGCTTTATCAGGCGCTCGGCGTACTGCAATACGGCGTTCTTTTTAATAAAGCCGTGGTTCTGGAACTCCGGCTGCCAGTAACGCTGCAAAACCATGTTGTCGGCCAGCGTGTAATCCAGCACCAGACCGTGCTTGTGGCGGTCCTCCGGGATGTGGCTCATACCGGCCTTGCTGCGCTCGCGGATGGGGGCATTCGTGATGTCCCTGCCCTCGAGTCTGATGGTGCCGGACGAGGGCTTTTCGAGGCCCGTAATACCGTAGATCAGCTCGCTCTGGCCGTTGCCGTCGATACCGGCAA
>ENA-OOXP01001271-OOXP01001271.1-human-gut-metagenome-genome-assembly--contig:-NODE-1271-length-16682-cov-1.703855_pt1 | contig 16682 bp, 19 predicted proteins | sample MGYA00241591_ERZ501351 | MGnify/ENA primary metagenome ERZ501351 (study PRJEB25962, sample SAMEA1968361) | human gut metagenome | biome: human gut; feature: human-associated habitat; material: faeces...
CGTATCAGTTTGATCCGCCGTATTGAGGGACTGTCGAGCAAGTATTTTCATTCTGAAATATCCAAGATCGATATGGATATATACGGCAGGATTGAAAACAGGGAAATCATACTGACACTTGAAGAAATCGGCAGTGCCATTGCTGAGGGAACACAGGTCACATTTCATTATTCCGACTGTGGTATTGATGGTGAATCGAATATCAGGCGTGACAGTAATGGGAAAGAAAAGCAGTATACCGTCAATCCCTATCAGATCATATCAAAAAACGGACATTCTTATTTAATCTGCAACCTGCCGGAATACCATGATCTGACACATTTTCGTATTGATCGTATCAAGGACTGCCGTAAAACAGATGTGCTTTCCAGATCACTTCGTATGCTGAAAGGCTTTGAAACAGGTATCAGACTATCGGAGTATATCAAATCACATCCCAATCTTTGGAGTGGAGTTCCCACACATATTACGTTCCAGTGTAAGCAATATATGATGAACGATGTTGCAGACAGCTTCGGCACTGAACTCAATATAGAAGAGTTGCCTGATGATATGATGAAAGTACACGTTTATGCAAGCGAATCTGCTATGCTTCACTGGGCGGTGCAGTTTGCTGATGCTGTTGAGGTCTTATCGCCTGCAAGTTTACGCAAACAGATTGCTGAAACACTGCGAAACGCTCTTGAAAAATATGAAACATAAGTATCCCTTTTTTGGTACATCGACCGTGATATAATAGAATTACAAACGGAAGGGAACGTTCAGCTGATACCGTCCGTTGGTCGTGTTGCACATTTACGACATCATTCTTTTGTGCAAAAGGGAGAATTTTCGGATTTTCACCCGAATCTTCGGAATTGAGATTTTTGTGTGCTATAATGGAAACATAAAGAGAAAGAGTGAGGAGGTATGCTTATGTATCAGTACACTTGCGATTCAAAATATTGTGCCACCTGTTCCTGCTGGTCTGGCGAACGGAAAATCTGCGATCATTTTGGCTCAAGACTTGAGGTCAGCAGTCCAATGACAACAGGCAAGTGCATGAATCAGAAGTCAGGTGCGTGGCAGCAAACAAGACAGGCAAACGGCGGATGCTCTGCACATGAGAAGTGGGGAGCGTTGAGGTAAAAACATTTTCAGTCAAATTATGCTATCTATTAAGGAGAAAATGCTTATGTTAGTAACATCCGCACAGGCAGCAAAATTGCTGCGTCAGCTCAACGATGAACTGAGAGCATTACAGCTCAAAGAGGCAAACTCCTGCAGCTTTGTAGCCGCAATTCAGGAGGATGTCGAATCTGTACGTCCTGAGTACAATTTCAAGGAAATGCGTGATGCTCAGGCAGAGGTTGAGTGTAAGATCCGCAAAGTAAAACACGCAATAAACGTGTTCAACACAACAACGATTATTCCGGATTTTAATATTACGATCGACGAGATGCTTGTATATCTTCCTCAGCTTAATGCGAAATGTACGACCCTCTCTAAAATGAGAGATGCAATGCCGAAAGTGCGTGTCAGCTCAGGTTATTCCGGCGGTGGCAATATCATCGACTATAAATATGCTAATTACGACATCGAAGAAGTCAGCAAGTATTATGCCGAACTTTCCGATACGCTTGCAAAGGCTCAGACAGTGCTTGATCTGGTTAACAGCACTGTCGAATTCGAGATAAATATCTAAGACTTATTCCGTTTACAGTTCTCACGCTTCCTTATGAATATGACTTTGTTCGTGTTCAAGGTTATCGTTGTCCGTTATTATCTTTCTTTATTGGTTTAGGTCAGGGTTCAATGTTTCTGAATTACAATGATAAAAATAATTTGGCTGTGAAAACTGTAATAAAAACTTTATGTCGGCGGAAGTTCGGTTTCAGGCTGGCATTGAATTTGATTATTTTAAGGAGAAATTCTAATGAAAGAATATGTTAAAATTATAAAGGCTCTTGAATTACAGCATAATAATCCTCAAACCAAAAAAGGCATTGACAAAACAATGGCAGATTCTGATAACGGCAAGATTCGTTCCATCTCAGAACACGTTGCATGCATGATACTTGCAATGTTAACTGCTAACCGACCTTATGAACCAATCAAACAGCATTTAAGTCAACTTGAGAATATATTCATGAATTATGATGCAGACAAACTAATGAATGCCGATCCGGAACAATTGATAAAGTCAGTCAAAAGCATTCGATGTGGTAACATGAGAATCAAGTTTCAAATGTATGCCTTAAAGCATAACATATCATATTTGCGGCAAATGCAGCAGGAACATGGAAGCATTGATGCCTATTATCATTCAATGACTAAGTATGACTTAGTTAAGACGTTAGATAATAATTTAAAAGAAATGAGCGCCACGCTTATTTCTGAATACTTACCGAGTGTAGGTATTGATCTTCCTAAACCGGATAGACATATTCAACGCATACTTGGCAGCGAGAGACTTGGATTTTCAAGCCGAAAAATGGCATCTATTCAAGAGTGTTATGAGGTTATTCATGATTTTGCAGTTGCAACATCTGAACACGAAAGGTACATTGACGTTATTTTATGGTCTTATTGTGCGGAAGGTGAAAAGAATATTTGTTGTGCAAGTCCTCGGTGTGAGAAATGTGTAATTAGCGAGTATTGCAACTACAAAGGAAAAAGTGAAAAATAAATCAAGCTCTAAGAAATTAAATTTTATGGGAATATTAAACATCCACGGCTACGGCGGTTCACCTCATAACGCAGCTTATGCCGCATTACAAGCAAATAGAAGAATGATTATTTGAAAAGAACGGTTTCTCAATACAAGAAGTCATTATTATAAGGAGTAATTACAATGAATCAGATCACAACTTTCAGAGATACATATCGCTTTCTCAAAGATACACATCGCTTTCTCTCCAACTTTTATCAGTATCCGTTCACTTACAAGGGACTTGTGTATCCCAATGCAGAGGCAGCATTTCAGGCACAGAAATGTTCTTCGGATGCGGACAGAATCAAATATACACTCCAGAAAAGTCCTGTCGAAGCCGAACGAATGGGCAAGAAAGAGCCTAATCTTCCGTCAAACTGGGACGAAATATCCTATGATATCATGTTTGATATTCTTCGTGCAAAGTTTTCCGTACCGGAGTTGGCTGAAATGTTAGAGTCTACGGGTGACACTTATCTGGAGGAGATCAATAACTGGCATGAAAATCGCTGGGGAAGATGCACCTGTGAAAAATGCAGAGAAAAAGAGGGCAAGAATTGGCTTGGAGAAATATTGATGCGTGTACGCCATATGAATAGAACCAAATATATGCATATAGAAAACTTAGAAAAAATCACATCACATCTGAACAGACCTGCTCTCATTGCATTGGCTGCACGTCCGGGTGTGGGAAAAACAACTCTTGCAATGAATATTGCAATTTATGAAGCAGAGCATTACAACAAGAATGTTGTTTACTTTTCGCTTGAAATGTATGAAAAACAATTATATGTCAATTATAACATACAAGGTAAATCATCCATACGTATTATTGATAATTGTCTTAATGATTATCTTACAGTATCACAGATGAAAGAAAAACTGCAAAATCTGGGAAATGTAGATTTAGTCATTATAGATTACTTGCAGTTGATAAAATCTGAATCCGAACACAAAAAACGGCTTGCTTGGCTCTTTGATATTGGAAGAGAACTGCATGATCTTTCACAGGAACGAAAAATTCCGGTTCTCTTCTTATGTCAACTTCCCAGAAATATAGACTATCGTACAGATCAACGCCCGTCTATGCAGGATTTTAGAAACTGGATCGGTCTTGAACAACTTGTAGATATTGAGATGCTCCTTTATCGGAATTCTTATCCGAAATGCGGTGAACCATTTTACTATCATTACTATCATTTTGATCCCATTATAGAATGCAATATTGCTAAAAACAAATATGGAGAAACCGAAATAATTCCATTGAACTGCCGACTTGATTTCAAAGTATTACAATCAAATAATGAAGTTTAATTAGGAGCTGATTATATGATTTTTATCACAGGCGATTTGCATGGGTATCATGATATAGCTGTTTTTATAGGTGGTCTATTATGAATATTTATCCGTACCATTCGGCTTATCCTGCCTATACGGTAAAAGGTAATGATATATATGAGTACCATTCAGTTTATCCTGCTTATACGATAAAGGGCAATGAGATATATCCGTACCATTCAGCTTATCCTGCATATACAATAAAAGATAATTGATCGGGGGTCAAAATATGCAGTATATCAAACGAGGCAGACAGTATACTTTTGATGGTTTTGAAGTCACCAAATTCAACAGCAAAGCCTTTGATGCCGCAAAGAAATTTGCTGAGAACGCTGATTCCAAGCCTTTAGCGTTATTCGGCGGTACAGCAACCGGCAAAACGCATCTGCTCTATGCAGTCAAAAACATGATTGAGCAGAATGAGCCTAAGTTGACGGTGATCCTCACCACAGCAGCAGAAATGCGAACTTCGCTGGTGAATACTCTTCAAAACGACGGTACAGCGGAGCAGTTTCGTGAAAAGTATATGCAGGCAGATGTTCTGTTGGTAGACGATATTCAGGAGCTTGCACGTAAGAAAGCGATTCAGAATGAGCTGATTTTGCTTTTCAATTGGTTCTATGAGTCGGGTAAGCGTTTCATGATGACTTCTTCTAAGAAGGAAGCTAACTGCGGAATGCGTAGCCGGCTGGTCATCCGTTCATTCTGGGGAGATTTTGCAGTAATTTCTAAGGCATATATCCATGCACAGTTTCCGTCTGATCATGGACGAACCGAAATACGTAACACTCTCTTAGAAAACGGCAAATATCTAATTGATGACTTTGAACTCGACAGCTTCAAAACGTATTATAAAAATGTTTGGAAATACTTCAAAAGATACATCGGACTTTTTGATGTGGATCGTAAAGATATTCAGCTAATAAACAATCTGAATGATATCCTGAACCTATTACTATATGAAACACCTTTAGAGGAACGGGAACGCCAGACTTGTATTTTATTCACAAAAGCATTGCTATACACCATATCAACATACGATATTTGTATATTCAGAGGCGGCTTCTACAGCGAAGGCGTTCTTTACATTCCATTGCCGCATCATGCAGGAACAAGTGATTTAGAAATCAAAATTGATGAGTTTGATGAGGAATTTAATAAATTCTGTGAGGAATATCAGGAATATGAGGATTTCTGAAATTTTTATCAAAAAGAATAAGAAGAATTGGCGTTTTGATTTATGATCGGAGGTATTGATGAACGTATCTGTTTATTCAAGAGAAGCCATCGAATTCATTATTGCAGCCGGTAACTTTCCGAAGAATACTGCTGTTATCAGCTTTTACGATCCGGCGATAAAGCGTATCGACGAGGACTACTCCCACGTTGATTACAGCGGTGTCTGCAATACAGTTTTTTACAGCGAACTGGACGACCTTGACCTTGATGTACTGAGACGCAAGGGATATACATACGATACTTATTTCCCCGAAGCACCTGATATTGCCGCCTTCATCTACCGTGCATACGATATTGGTATGAATATCATATGCCAGTGCGAATACGGTCAGAGCAGAAGTGCTGGTTGTGCAGCGGCTATTTTGGAATATTTTTATCAAAACGGTATTTCTGTATTTGCAAATTATAATTATTATCCCAATCAGGTTGTGTTCCATAAAATTTATGATGCACTTGTAAAAATAAACCCTGCATATTGCAATAAATATCATTCAAGCAAATTAAGCACAGGCATTGAAGCTTTGTTACTTAAGCAATCTTTAGAAAAAAATGATTGTTATCATTCATTGGAAGAAGCATATTTTAGGCTTTGTCATGGTATTGCTAAAGTTAATGTTTCTTTGCATATCGATAATGCAAAGGTTTGTCACGGAAAAAGCATGGGAGAACATAATGTTGGTGTGAAAACAATTTTTAAATATTACGACAAAGAGATACCTCTTATTATTTATATGCCTAAAATAATAAAATATATCAAGTCAGATAATCAGGAGTATTATTTAGGAACAATAGGGGCTTCAATTGCTCGTTTCAGAAGACCTCATGCTTCGGTTTCCTTTGATATACTTGGAATTATGGAACAAGATGAATTTAAAAAACCAGTCATAGACAGAGCAATCATTACGAATATCAAAGTGGCACCAAAATGAAAGAAACATGACGGTAACTAATGGTTCAGAAATTTATAAATTTTCAGCAGAGATACCCTATATTGACTTATGTGATATTTTGTTTATTATTGTTTCATAAATTCAAACACCAGTTAAACATCAATATCAAACTAAAAGTGCCGTAAACTGCGAATTTACGGCACTTTTGCTGTTGATGTGTTTTCCTTCTCGAAGATGACGCCGATTCCAAGGTCTTTTAATTGCCGCACATACTCCAAGCAATCCACAGTGTTTCGGGCGAATCTTGATATTGACTTGGTAATCACAATGTCAATTTTCTGCTTTTTACACAGCCGTATCATTTTCAAAAATTCCGGTCTTTTCTTTGCTTGAGTGCCGGAAATTCCTTCGTCGGCAAATATGCCAGCCAGTGTCCATTCCTTTTTGCGATTGATCAAATCCGTATAATATGCGATCTGAACCTGGTAGCTGTTTTGCTGCTCCTCCTGTTCCGTCGATACACGACAGTATGCCGCCACTCTAAGCTGATGGTATTTATCCCTGTTTTCCGTAGTTTGCGGCTTTGCAGGAATTACCCTGACATTGGGCGCTGTGGTCATTTTGCATCTTCCTTTCTATGATATTTTTGATGACAACGCCATTGATAAATTCGATTTCAACGGTGCAAAAATGGCTTACCAGAATCCGTGAAATACAGGATTGCAGTAAGCCAATGTCAAGCGTATTCAGTTGTTCATGACTTGCAAGAACTTCTCGCAACTGCGTTGTTTTCTGCGGTTTATTGCTGTAGGTACAGCAGTCATATTTCAGTTCTGCAAGCTTGCATATTTCTTCTTTCGCACTTTCAAAATCAACATCAGGAGTTTCCATCAAGCGGCTGATTTCATTCTGCTGACGGGTTATCTCAATACTCGGCGTATATCTGCTGATTTCTGCATCAGCATCAAGCAAATTGGGATTTGCAATCACTGTATTCAGAACAGCGACGATTATTCCAATCAGCATCTGATCTGTAATTCTGTGGCTGAATCGTGAGCATTCCGGATTGCGGCAGTCCCATTTTTCAGAGTGCGTATTGCCGCCGATTCTTGAAATCCGATGACCGCATTCCGCACAATATGTAAGACTGCGGATTGCCTGAAGCTCCTCAGAAATCTCGACGACTGTAGTCGATTTAATTTTCTTCCGCATATTTGCTCTGCAAAACATATCTTCATCAATGATTGCAGGATAGCCGTTTCTGCCCAGATACTTTTCATTTTCCAGAATCCGCTTTATCATGTTTTTGTTCCACACAAAATCGATGCCATTGTAAGGAATGCCTTGACTACTCATCCAATTTGCAATGGCAAGCAGGGAACTGCCGTTCAAGTAAGCCTGAAATATATTCTGCACGGCTTTACTTTCCGTTGGCTTTGGCTGAATTTCTCCGTTCCGCATCATGTAGCCAAATGGGATTGTTCTGTTTTTCATATATTTTACACCAGCCTTTCAGTAAATTTCAGACCGCCGTACAGATGGAATTCCAGTTCATTCTGGTTAATCACAATAATTTTCTCAACCAGACTTTCGAACATGATCTCATTGAATTCCGTCATCAGCTCCATGCCGTTTTCAATGATTGAAGCGATATCCTTGATTTGATCTATCATATCGTCCTCATCATCGGAGCGCACGATTTTATGCTGTTCACGGCTGAGTTTGTTAATCTTGGAATTGAGTTCAGCAATTTGCTCAAGGTACTTTGCTTCGTCCAGAAATCCTTTTGTTTTCAGCCGGGCAAGTACGTGATTCTGCTCCTTAAGTTTGGCGATTTCCTTTGCAATCTCCATGTACTGCTGATTGCCGCTGAATTTGCGGTTTTTCAGCTCCTGAAGCTGTGAAATTATAGGAGGAAAAATCATGCTGTATTGCGATTTCAGCTTATTGTAAACCCGCATAAACATTTCATAAATTTTTGATTCTGGCAACCGCTGTCCGCCGCACTTTTCCGCATTCTCATTGTGCGTTCTACATACCCAGTAATATTTTTCACGACAGCGTTTCCTTTTAAAAGTTGCACCGCAAAAAACGCAGATAAGCTTTCTGGACAGCGGATGTTCACAGCATGCAGATTGTGCTTTTTGTCCCCGAATCGCCAGCAATTCCTGCACTTTTTCAAAATCTAACTTATCCACAATGGCGTCATTGATTCCAGAAACATAATATTTTTCATACTCTCCATGATTTATTTTCTTCATATATGGCAAAGTTGTCGTTTTATACGTCTTCTGAAAAACCGCATCGCCAATGTATCTCTCGTTCGTCAAAATATATTTCACGCTAAAAAATGACCACGCCGATTTACTGATACTGCTTGGAATTTTCAAATCATTCAGTATATTTGCGATTTTCGTAATTCCATAGCCGCTTAAGTACCATGTGAAAATATTTCTGACAATTTTTGCTTCTGTTTCATTGATTTCCAATCGTCCATTGCAGATGGAAAAACCATAGGGCGGACAGGAGATTTTATAACTTCCATCTGCCATGCGTTTTCGATTTGCCCACCGCATATTCTGGGAAATCGATACCGACTCTTCCTGCGCAAGACCACCCATCAGCGTGATCATCATTTCATCTGAAATATTCGCCGTATCGATATTTTCCTTCTCAAAAAGTACCGTAATTCCAAGTGATTTTAGTTCCCGCAGAACGGTCAGGCATTCCTTGGTATTCCGTGCGAAACGACTTATTGATTTTGCTATGATACGATCAATTTTACCTCTGCGGCAGTCTTTGAGCATCCGCTGAAACTCCTCACGTTTATCCATTCGGGTGCCCGTTATGCCTTCATCAGCGTATACCGAAATCAATGTTTCCGTTTTACTATCAGCAAGGAAATTTTCATAGTACCGCATCTGCGTCATGAACGAATTCAGTTGATCTGTGGAATCGGAACTGACTCTACAATATGCTGCAGCCCGGATTTTCTGCTCCTGTTCCAATGTAATTGTCGGCTGAATTACCGTTACGTTTGGATTCACTTTGCTCCCTCCAATCTGATTTTTTCACTACATACAATACCACTTTTTCTTGAAAATTGGTATCATCAAACCCACTGAAATCACGCCGCTAAAGCTGTGCAGAACTGACGAAAGCAGCCCTCTTTGTTTAGCGCATTCAGCTGTTTCAGTTGTTCTTCTGTCAGAATTCCCTCGGCAAGCAGTTTCTCTGAAATCTGTCGGAGAATCCCATAGGCATATTCGGCTTGTCCGTACTTGTTCATTTTCCTCTTTCCTTTACACATTTGTACCTGGAACATAAAATTTTTCCCGATCTTGTATCTGCCCAGATACATTTTCGGCAATTTTCGCCGTAATGAAATTTTTTTCTTCTATGCAAAATCAGATTTCTGATTTCGTTCCAGCTTAACTTCTCTTTCAACTTACCACACTCCAATTCATTATATATAACGCAAATGCAGGAAAAAATGCTCCTGCACTTGCGTTATATCCGCACTGATAGATTTGATTTGCCTTAGCAAAAAACAGTGCGGTATAACTTTAACGTTTTGCCTTCGTCTGATTCCTCAGACGATTTTCCGTGATATTTGTTCTTAACACCCGTCACGGCGGAACATCGGAAACGACTGACAGCGTATCAGTCTCATGGAAATCTCATCCCTCCGAGGATCTCCCGGAGCCGCCCTCATTGCCTGATTCCCCGACCAAGGGGTGCTATGACTGGACGGAAGTAGCATTATCCTCCTGCGTTTCATCGCCGTTCCGAAAAGCTATTCCGGATTTGGAAGCTGCATATTTCTCGCTCGCTCTTTTGAGGTCGTGGCGTATGGCTTCTGCGGCTGACGGGGTTTATTCCGCCCGCAGGATTCATGTATTCCCGATGCTGTGTATTCAATTTTCAAGATACATGAAATTCGATTTTTATCTCCTTTCGCTTGTATAGGGGAAGAAGTCGGGAATTTGATACCCTTTATTTTATACTTTCTAAAAGTTTGTGCAGATCGCACAGAATCCTCCTTTTCTTTTTGTTGATATTTTTCTGGCTGATGCCATAGTATGCTGCGCATTCTCGTTCTGTTTTCCCCTCAAAAAACAGCATCTCTATCAGTTGACGATCTGATGCTGATAATAAATTGAGACATTCATAAAGCTTTTCCGTGAAAAGCTTACTTATCACCTCTTTTTCAACGCTGTTTTCAATTCTAAATTCTCTGAAATTCTCAAACGTACCATCATTGCCGCCAATTAACGCTGAAAACTGAATTTCATGCTTATAGAACGAATCATCATTGTCATCCATATTCCATTGTGACCTATTGTAATATGTATAGACTTCCTCACTGACTTCAATGTCAACATATTCTTTTGAAATTGTATCATAAATACGAACTGTGCTTTTCTTCATTTTCTCACCTCCGTTTGATATATAAGGTTTTAAATCAAACGAAGGCTATGGATACTTGGCAATGCTGCACTGCCATACTTGAAAAAAGGGCATAAAAAACTCCATCCCGCTTTTAAAGCAGAACGGAGTTTCTCCGAAAACAAAAAAGAGTAGGAATCGACAATAGCTTCAAAAGCTGCTTGTCAAACTCCTACTCTATATTTTATATACGTGGTGTCTGTACTAAGTCAGAATATATGATTTTGATTTCTTGACGGCACTTCCAGCATTTGATTACAACCATGCAGGACACATAGTGCTGTGCCAAATTTTCATCTGTCACAATATCAAATAACCTGCCATTACAAAACGGACAACGTACCTGATGTTGTGATTTCTGTTGTCTTTCATTCACATTTGTTCGTTCACCTCGATTTTAACTGCTCAGCTAAAACTACCGCAATAATTTTGCGGATTGCTCCGCAAAATTATTGTTCATTTGTTCAGCTGTTCTATGAATTGTTTCCAATCTTCCTCTGTTGCATTGGCATCACGGGCAGTCCGCAGTGCTTGCTGCACCGTTTCACTGGAGGAAATATATACGGCAATATCAGGACTGATCTGCCTGCTTACCTTTGCATACAGATCGTACAACGTTTCTGTTTCAATTTTGTTCAGACACAAAACCATTGCGATTTTGTCCAGAAGCTCTGTGCTGGGATTCGTCCGGACACCTCGTTCCAATTGAGAAAGATAGGCACCCGAAATTCCAAGCGCTTTTGCAAGCTCCTGACTTTCCATAGAATGCTTTTGTCTTTGTTCGGAAATGAACTGACCGAAGGTTAGATCGTTGGTCATGTTTTTCCTTTTGAGTTGATTCAATCGGTAGAATTCGCTTGAAGAAGCTGATCTTTCACCTCAGATTTGCGACTAACTTGCGCTTATTGAACAAGTCACCGCACACATATTGTGAATCAACATGCCCCTTTTGACGTTTTCAGCAATTGTCCAGATCACCTCAGAATTGGAAGGCCGACCGAAGGAATGTGGAAAGAAGTGATTCAATTTGTTTTTGTCATAGGTGATTTCAATGGCATAACGTATGGTGTGTTCTATGCTGGCGGCACTTTTGTTGTGTTTTTTCTGATATGGTTTGATACATCTGTATTACATGCTTGGATTTCGAAGTGCTAATAGTGGTATCATCGTCAGAATCGCTCCACATCAACTAAGGTAAATATCATACATGAAATGATCAGTATTTGTAACAATTAATAAAATTTATGATTGCTCATCGAATTCTATCGGATATGGATATTTCCCAGAAATATAAATGTTATAATATTCTTCGCATGTCTTTATAATAAAAATATAAAAATAATAATCCACTTCATTAATACCATCATTTATATCATATCTGCAAGTTCCATATTGTGTGTTTATGTATTGAATTTCATCTTCTTCAATTTCGTATGTTTCTTTTAAGTGTTTTATATTTTGACAAATCTCATAATTAGATGTTTTCTCGTCTGTAATAGAGTCGAATTTTAATGAATAATAACTGCGTTCATCAATCAGATTTGATGATATTGTATACATTATTTTAACTTGAGTAAATGAAGCATATTCGTCACTTGATGCGTTTTCGATTTTTGTACTAACATTTAAAATGTTAGTGGCATCTTTTGAATAATTAATCCCAATTATTGATTCTATATCTTGATAAGTGACAAATCGAATTGAGTAACCATTTGATGATTCATCTATAGAATTTGTGTGCTTATTATTCATTTCATATTTCTTGCAAACAACAGACACTGTACAAACAATTGTTATGACGAAAGCAAATATCACAATAAAAGTAATGCACAATTTACACACTTTGAATCTATTCATCCTTTCTGCTTCTCCTTGTGGCAGCAATAAGTGCACTCACTCCTTTAAAACTATTGCCTATTGACTTTACTTCTACACTACCAGAAGAATTTTTTGAATATGTGACAAAACCTTTAGATGGAGTAGGAGGACCAATAAACTCATCCGGTAATTTCCGACGAACAGATAAATTTACATACTCATCTGGAATTCCTAGTTGTTTTCTAATTAATGCAAAAATACCTGTAGTTTTTCGTTGTTGTATTCCTCTAAAATGAGTGCCGTCACAAGCCACCATGCAAGAAAAACTATTTGCATTATAAAATCGTTCAGCAAAATTATTGGATGTGTACTGATCTCCAGCACTACATGATAATAAATATACATAATCTGCGTTTTTACTGTTTATATCATCAAGATTTATATTGGAAACGCTATTTGGACTACCATGCATATTAATAATAATTGAATCTTCCTCTGTAGTATTCATTTCGTTCCAATTATTGGTGAAACCAGATTCGCTTGTTATTAAATAAGGATGAACTGTTTGTCCAAATGCCTCGAGTTCCTCAATATTTATTGCAGCAGCTTTTGCTTGATCTTCGCCATAATAATAGTAGTAATCTAGACCCTGAGGATCAGTAAATATAACAGGATTATTAGCGCAGTAAGTATACTTATTCAGACTCAGCGGATCTTCTTTTCTTCCTACGAAAGTATCTCTCGAAATAAATCTACCAGTAGTCGGACTATAGTATCTTGCCCGCAGATAAATCGTACCCGTTTCCGCATCATAGTATTCCCCACAATACCGGAACGCATTCGTATCTGCATCATCAATATTCTGCTCCACACCAAATGCATCGTAGGTATACGACTTTGTGACAGCACCATCTGCATCCGTCAGATTCACCACATCGCCATGGGCATTCTGTGTATAATACTGATAATCCGTCTTGACATTGCCACTCTGCTTGCTGAATTTCGCCAGCAGATTTGTACCACGAACATAAACCTCAGTGCTGTACCAGTCACTGTCATTCTATATCTCTCAGATAATCTTTTACAATCTTTTCTTCAAAGCACTTCCATATAACACCATCTGAAGCTTCTTCAATATTTCCACCATCATCAACGGGAATATATTCAGCAAAATTTCCAATAAAACGAATGCTTTTAGGAACGGAGCGTATAGAAGATGCAATCATAAAATAACCGTAATTATAATTTCCATCATTCCTTGGAATACTACTCCATTTCACACATGTTGTTTTGGGAGGAAACGTTAACTCCTCTGCAATCCAACAGCGAACCACAGGATACTCATCGACATTCTTTTTCATTTTTCTCTTTGCAGCAACTTGAAATATAATAAATTTTCCATGTAACCCGTTTTCTTTTGCAAGATTGCTAATCAATGGATAAGCAAACACATCACCAATATTCCAGGGGCACTCATAGAATTTCTTTATCCGAATCGGTTTTGCCTCTGGCTGCGGTGAAAGTAATTTAGCCTTTAATTTTTCCAAAACTGTTTTTCTTTTCTTTCCCAGAGCAGATGACTCTAAATTCCAACGTTCAACATCTGAGTTGCTTTCGATATATGCTAATGCCGTCTGTTTAATATCTTCGTCTAAGCGACCTTTTTTCCATAAAATGTCCGCACATACAAACCCAAATACTGGTATGTCCGGATCGTCATTATATGCATTATCCACATATGTTTTCTTTAACTCCTCAAATGCTTCTCGATATGGCTTTCCAGAATTGATTGCATCTAAAAATTCACTTTTCACATCCAGTGCAAAATCATCGGAATACAGTCCCGTACCCCATGCACCCATAATTTGTTCCTCCCTTTTACTGTCGTGTTGATTTTATTCCCTTATGGCTCGCCTGAAAAATCCGTATATTTGTCAAACAGTCCTATTCCACTTTCCCGATCAATGGCAATCTTACAGCGAAAGTCGTTCCTTTTTCTGAACTTGATTCCACACAGACATTCCCGCCATGCAATACTGCAATTTCTTTCACAAGGGCAAGCCCTAAACCGACACCGCCCATTTGCCTGCTTCTTGATTTATCCACACGAAAAAACGGCTGAAAAATACTCTCTCTGTATGCTTCCGGAATCCCACAGCCTGTGTCTGTAATATGCAACAATGCCTGATGCTGTTCCTTCCGGATAGAAACCGTTACGCTGCCGCCTGTATGATTGTATTTGATCGCATTCTCAATGAGATTAAACAGCAGTCTGTAAATCAGCGTATCACTGCCGATCATATGAACGTCCTCACAGTTTTGATGCAGTGTAATATTTTTCTGTTCCGCAAGTGTGGTGAGATCTGTCAGGATCTCGTCGACCAGCGGTGCCAGTTCGATCTCATCGGAACGTGAAACAGACTGCAAATTGCTCATTTCCAGAAGCGTGCGGACAAGGGCAGTCAGGCGGTCTACCTGATCGATTTGAAATTGGACCAGTTCTGCGGTTTCTGCACAGCTGTCAGAATGTTCTTCGGCGAACAGTTCCAGTTTTGTCTGCATCATTGCCAACGGTGTACGCAATTCATGTGCAGCATTTCCTGCAAACTGACGCTGTAAGTCGAAGGAAAGTGCCAGCCGGTCAAGCATATGATTGACTGAGCAGCTCAGCTGCTGAAATTCTGCTGCGTTGTTTTCGTCAAAACGGGTACTGGTAAGATTGTCCTGATTGATGTTTTCTGTCTGCTTTGAAAATTGTTTCAGCGGTTTGAGTGCTCTGCCGCTTACAAAATATGCGATCGCTGCACTAAGCAGTGTGACTGCGGCTGTGATATACCAGCATTTTCTTCCGAATTCTGCTTTCACATCGTAAATTTCCTGCGAAAATTGATGGAGAAATGCGGACATCTGCTGATCATCAAATTCAATTTTCAGAACATCGGAACTTTCAGGATCATATTCCATGACAAAACCATTCAGCGAATCTATGCCGACCGTACCGGAACGATAGAGCAGAAGATTGGAACATATACAAGTTCCGGCAATCAAAATGGCAGTCAGCAGTGTGATTCTCCATTGAAAGGACAGTCGTTTCATTCGCTTCATTTTGATTCTCCTTCTATTTCATAACCCTCTCCGATTCGATTCCGAATGGGTCATAGCCAAGAACTGCACGGAGTTTTTTCCGGAGTGCAGAAATGTGGACACGAATCGAATTGCTGAAACTGTCCACGCTGCTGTCCCATACATGTTCAATGAGTTCCTCCTGACTGACGGGTCTGCCCTGATGCAGCATCAGATATTCCAGTACGCCGGTTTCTTTGCGTGTCAGATTGATTACAACGCCGTCTGCTGTTGCAGTACGACTTTTGGTGTCGTATACGATCTGTCCGCATTGCAGGCGTACATCCCGCTGAATGAACTGCCGGCGTGTCAGGCTGCGGATTCTGGCTTCCAGTTCTGCAAGGTGAAATGGCTTCGAAAGGTAATCATTTGCCCCTGCATCCAGTCCCTCCACTTTGTCAGCAATTTCGCTTCGTGCGGATAAGATCAATACCGGCGTTTCCTGATTTTCTTTCCGGAAGCTGCGGAGAAGCGTCATTCCATCGATCTTAGGAAGGTTCAGGTCTAATAATATCAAATCATAATATTCCACAGACAGATATTCTGAAGCTGTTTCTCCATCGCCGCAGGCATCGACTTCATATCCTGAACGCTGTAATTTTTTTGTGATGTCCTCCCGCAGGGATTGTTCATCTTCTATCACGAAAAGTCTCATAGCATGCTCCCCAGAGATTGTTCTGTATCTTTTGCCGCACGGTTTACCGTTAAAAGCTTGCCATGGAGCAGTGTTCGGGGCGGGATACAAAACAGGCTCTTATAATTTTTACCTTTATTATAACAGACGCAGATAAAATCTGTGTTAATTTTCTCTTAACGCAGATTTTATATCGCATGATGTATACTGGTGTCATCAAAGCATTGGAGGGAAACAAATGGTATTCAAAAAAGCGGCAGTGCAAGTGCTGCTTCTTCTTGCGGGAATAGCGATGCTCATCTTTGGCATCTGGCGGGAGGAAGCCCAGACAGTTTTTTCAAAAGCGATCCGCCTGTGTATGGAGTGTGTTGGAATTGGCTAAGAACAAACAGATCAACAAAAAAAATGTGCACATTCTTGCACGGTTTCGCGGTTGGATTCAGGCAGCAGCAGCACTTCTGACCAACATGCATCTCCCCAATTTTTTGAATGGTTCTCT
>ENA-OOXP01001275-OOXP01001275.1-human-gut-metagenome-genome-assembly--contig:-NODE-1275-length-16615-cov-4.865761_pt1 | contig 16615 bp, 8 predicted proteins | sample MGYA00241591_ERZ501351 | MGnify/ENA primary metagenome ERZ501351 (study PRJEB25962, sample SAMEA1968361) | human gut metagenome | biome: human gut; feature: human-associated habitat; material: faeces...
GGGGTTTCGCATGGTTACTTCAGATTCTTATGGAATCCGGAGGATCAGGCGTTGCGACGACGCAGAGCCATCACCAGGGTCGCGCCAGCAAGCACGAACACGGCGATACCAGCCACGTACAGCAGCACGGTGCCCATGCCACCGGTGGACGGGAGGTTGGAGCCCTTCTTGTTCACGACGCTAGTGGCAACGGTACCAGTGGCGGTGTCACCCTTAGTCTCCACATTCTTGACAGTGATAGTCAGGTTCTTCAGAGCCGGGCTCTCAGCCGTCTCATCATGGGTAGCCTTGATTTCAAGGTAGGTATCGTCTGCCTTGTTGAAGCCGTCCGGCACCTTGGTCTCGACGAGCTTGTACAGGCCGTCGTCCACGCGCGGGAAGGAAGCGACGTACTTGCCATCAGAGTTCTTGACAACCTTGACCTTAGCGACTTTCTTGGTGTAGTCGTCAGAAGCGCCAACCTTCTTGTAGAGGGTGAACTCAGGCAGATCGTTGTCGTTGACAGTAGCGTTGAAGTTCTTGTTGACATCCAGCTGGTAGGTGAAAACGATGACGGTATCTTCCGGAGTCTTACCGGTTTCGCCTTCGCCACCCACGTTCGGGTTGTTGGAGTATTCCAGCGAGACCTTGTTCGGGTTGCCCTGAGCGCCGATAATGGACTTTTCGTTCAGAGTGGAAGAATATGCAACAGTGAACTTGCCGCCTGCAGTAACAGCAATCGGCTGACCATCCGTATCCTTGACGGTCTTCACATCGTTGATGGTGACGCGGAAGGTTTCACCTTCGTTAAGACCAGTGGTATCAACAGTGTAGGAATCGGAGGAAACGACCTTATCGCCGTACTTGACAGTGATGTCATTGTTGAAAGTCAGACCTTCGGACTGGCTATCGTGGAACACCAGCTTGTAGGTCTTATATGCCGCAAAATCAGCGGCGTCGGTCGGCAGAGTGGCGGTCAGCTGGAACGGAACCTCGTCGGTCACATCATAGTCGGCGGAATCCTGCCAACCGGAAGTGGTTCCATCGGAATCGTTGGTATCCTGGACCTTCTTTTCGACAGAAGGCTGATCGGCCTTACGCTCGATTTCCTGATTACCAACAACCTTGACGATGAACAGCGTGGCTGCATCATTCTTGTCTGCAGTGGAATCCTTGTCCTTGAACAGGTAGTAGCCCGGTACGGCAGACAGCGGGCTGTCCTTAGAAACGGAGCCATACACAGTGGACAGCTTGGCGAAAGCCTGAATTGCCGCCAGCTTGGCAGTGTCATCCGCATATGTACCAGTAGCAATCTGTTCGGCAGCCTGAGCAGCAGTCAGATTAGCACCGTCAGTGCCGGCCGCATTCTTTTCCTTGAAGTCGGAACCAGCAGTGATATTGCTGAGCACTGTTCCAGCATCATTCAGATCGCCCTTGAAGATCTGGTATGCATCATAGGTGTGAGTATCAGTCTCGGGGACAGTGATCTGATACTTCGCAGAGGTAGACTCCTCGGCGGTTGCGGTGGAGGCACCGGCGAAACCGGCGACGGCCATTGCCGCGGTGGCTGCCACGGCTACGAGGCCCTTGAGAACCTTATTCATTGTTCTCCCTTTCTTTCTTGTTTGAAATTTTTGGAATCTTGAGTTATTCGTATTCAGTTATTGCCTAGAGGGCAGCGAGTTCGCTACGCTACGGACCACTCCCCCTTCTCCTAGACGTTTCCATCATTGCCGCCTCCTGACCTTGAGGGCCATTCCAGCCGCAACAACACCTATCAACGCAGCCACCAAAGCCGCCGCGTAAATCCAATAATCGCCAGCGCCACCGGTCCCCGGCAGAATCACACCCGGCTTGTTCTTGATGTTGCCACCATTGACAGTGAACGTGGTCTGCTCGTTGTAAGCGCTTGTACCTTTAGTATTGAAGTCGGTGTTCGCGTACCAATTGCCAGCGATGTTGTCGCCTTCCAGCGGGCCGATGCGGAACTTGTGCGGAGTGGTGTCGAGGTCGTATCCGTCAGGAGCCTTGGACTCGATGAGCTGGTACTCACCCCAGACCAAGCCGCTGATCTTGAATTTGCCGGAGGCACCATCCAAATCAACATATTCACCGGTCTGGGCAGAGCATTTAGCAACGCCGTTCTGCCCATCCACGCAGTCGGTGACCGTGCCAAGTGTGGCGCCCGAAGTGACAACGGTGTACTTGGCTGCGCCATCAGCCCAAGAGAAGGCCTTCGTCTGCTTGAGGGTCCATTCGGAACCGGAAAGCGGATCAGAATTGTTGGTATCCGAAGACATCTTGGTCCACATCACGGTGCCGGTTTTACGAGTGTTCGCAATCTTGGAATCCGTGACATCAGGGTTCCAAGTGACTTTTCCGCCAGTGATGGTAATCGTGTACACCGTGTTGGAAAGATCGTAGCCGTTTGGAGCCTTGGTTTCCTGCAGCTGGTACGTGCCATTCGCAAGGTCGGAAACCTTGAACTTGCCAGCAGCCGTGTCCTCATCCACCTTGGTGGAGACAGTCTCGTTCACCGCGTTCAGCACACTACCCTGAGCGCGCAGCACAGCCGAAACCGCACGATGCTCACCACTACGGGAGGTAACGCGACGGCTACTATATGCGGCAGTGGAGATGACGGCGCAGCCGGAAGGCGCAGTATCAAGTATCTCGGTTGCACTGTTCAACGTCACCACATCACCGCCCTTGAACGCAAAGCCACTGTTTGCACTGGGACGATAGAAGGATTGCGCCGTAGTCCATCCAGCCTTATCCCTGCGAATCCAGAAGCTAGCGCTGGTAGGCATGACCTCATTGATGGTGTACGACACGTAACCATTGCAGCCACTGGCAACCGTCATCTCTTTTCTGTTCGGCGGATTGCCGCTGTCCGACGGCCAATTGCCAGTTGCGGTCTTCCACTCAAGAAACAGCTTCTGACCATTATTCTGGTTGAAGTCATCTTGCATCTTGAAGAACACCGTGGTGGTGGTTGCCGGAGGCTTGGTCACGTTCACCCTCAGGGTGACGGTCTTGCCCGTACGATCTTCTTTCGCCGTAATCGTCACCGGCGAAGAAGTCACCTTATTCGCGGTCAACGTGACGCTTGTGCCGGTGGTGGTGCTCAACAAGACGTTATCCGCATTGGAAGTGGACCATGTAGAAGTGGACCATGTAACAGTATTGTCTTCAGGAGCCACAGAAGCAATCAGATTAAGGGTCTTGCCCTTCTCAAGACTGATTTCCTGACCATCGGTATAGCTGATTTTCTGACCATCGGTATAGCCGTTAATCGACACGGAAGTCTCTACGGTCACGCCGGAAACTTCGACAGTGAACGATGCGGTGACCTTACCATCAGCCGACTTCACGGTAATAGTGGTATTGCCGTTGCCAGTCGGAGTGACCAAACCGTTTTCGCTCACTGCAGCCACGGCGCTGTCGGCAGACGACCACGTCAACTTCGCATTGTCAATGGGCGTATCGTTCTGGTCATAGGCCACCGCGTGGAATTGCTGCGCAGTGCTGTTCGTAAACGACGCGGAAACCACTTCGTTATTATTCGCATCAAAGATCTTGACGGACTTGACCTCTGTGCCGGACTGGTCATCAGTAATGTTCCAAGACTGCTCAGTAGTATTGCCGTTCATCTTGGAGAGCGTCCACGTTGAACCGGCCAGCAACGTGCTGTTGTCGGTGCCATCGACCTTCTGCCATTCGATCGCCGAACCGGTCTTCTTATTGATGATCTTGCCGTCGGTCAACAGTTTGTCTGCATCCGTGCTGATTGCACCACCGGCACTGTCGAAAACGTTGGAGATGTTTGTCGCAGCCTCGGTAGTGCTGTTACCAGTATTGATCTGGTAAATGTTGGTGTTCTGCGCATAACCTTCAGCCGTACCCGATTCCTTTAGGAAATAGGTGCCGTTCTTGGCGAGGTTGCCCAGCTGAAACGAACCTTCCGCATCGGCATCATCGTTCCAGCCGCCATCGGCGATGGTGGCGAGAGCGTTCGTGCCGTTTACCGCATCTTCCTTCTTGCCGTACACAGTCCAGCTGGTTCCGCCGAGAGCATTGTGCCCAGCGGTGTCATCCACCTTGTTCCACGCGATCGCGGCGCAGGAGGTGGAGTACGAGCCGTTCCATGGCAGATTATGACGCTCCTGGTCCATATCCAGAATGGATGTGGTCTTCTCGCCGGACTCGTTGACGAACTCGTCTCCGACGTTATGCCCATCCGTGCTTTGACCCGCGACCCTCTTCACAGTCTCGTTGTTCAGCATTTCGAAATCGCCGCCGACCCACACGCGACCATTAGTAGAGACATGGCTCTGGAGGCTACCGTTAGGAACAAGAATACTGCCCATCCAAGCCGCAGAAGGGTCATCCGTGGCCCGCATGTCATGCGCACTGCCCCATGCGCCGTGATTGGTGCTGGTGTTCGTGTTGTGGTCAGTGACCTGAATCCAGCCCGTAGCCTGACCACCGCGAATCACCACATTCGACGCATCGGCGAAATTCCACATGATTTGATGCGCGCGCTTCGCGTAATTCGTGTTCTTCGCTGCTTGCGTAGTATCCCCAGATGCAGCCGTGACGAAATCGTTGGCGATATTATCGTTATTCCACCAGAATCGCCAACCATTGTGGAAGTCAATGGTCTGCCCGTTCGCGCCGGTCACGTTGATAACTACGGACGCGTTATCCGGAATGTTGTCGAATTTGAAATCAATTCCCGTGTATTCAGTCCCGAGATTCAGATAAGAAGCAGGCAAGTTGAATACCTGCATGCTTTTGCTGGTATCAGTGCTGGTAAAGGTAATCAGCTTTTCGTGTTCCAGCTGGCCCCCGTAGAACGTAAAGGAGTTACCTTTGTTCCCGTTCTTTCGATAGTCGTATTTGTAAATCGTATAAGAATCGTCCGATGGCGCATTACTTGTAGTGACTTTACCGGTTGCCGGCAACTTTGTTCCGGTGTTCAAATCCGTGGAGAGCTTCGAAATCTTCTCCCCATACTTGGAATAGTCCATTCCATTCACATTGGACAGGTTGTTGGACTGGTTCCATGTCACCAAGCCGGTATCGGTGCCAAGAGTAGGGGTAATATCACCTTCAGTGACGTTGTTACCGCTCAGTCCGCGTACGGAATCAATGGAATCATTACTGCCCCAAACGCCGGTTTTGTTGCCAGCCAAAGAAGCCTTGTACCCGTGGCTGTTTGTATCATTAGCATCCGTCTTGCCCAGCCAGCCCGGCGCACCCCATGCGCCAACCTTCTTGGAGCCCATCACGGACGTGCTAGTATTGCCGCCGACCACCAAAGCTGTCTTGCCATCGGCGGGACGGAACTGTGAACCGAAACCAACCACACCCCAGCGGAAGCCACGTGAAGTGTAATGCTTTCCACCGGTTGTACCAGTGTTCCACGCCTTCCATGCGTCCTTCAGCGGATGCATCGCAAGGCTGCCGTTGACCACGGTCAGACCTTCAGCTTCGACAGCGTACGTGCCAGTTGGACCGGTTTCACTATTCAAATTGGAGTTTTCTTTGCCGCCCACGTACATATCTCCGCCAACGTACGTAGCTACACCGGTATCGGAACCTTCCACGCTCATATCATCGCCCAAGCCAATAGAAGATGGCGTACAAGTAGAACCGTCTTTCAGCCCGCTTTCGTCAGCTTTGGCATTGTAGGCGGGGAGGAGGGAAGTTACTGCTACGGTGGCCATCATGGCTACCGCTATGGCGGCGGCGGTCAGGGAGCGGGTACGCGAAAGCGCGTAACCGGTTGCCGATCGCGTTCCTGCATAGTGTCGTGGTGCGTTGCCGACACCATTACGCCATTGCCTCATCTTGTCCCCTATCCGCAAAGTGTTCACCCTTCTGAGTCCCTCAACTCGAGGGTTGATATCCTTTGCATAATGCCGTTATCACTTCTGTTTTACGTATAGCTTCTGCGCTGTTCCCATCTCCGGCAACACAGCCGGAAACCTCTGTTTTCCCTTTTTCTCTGACCTACGGTTTACTATGATAACCTTTGCAGTTATGAAAACAAAATGAAACAGAAAGAATCCACACCCCCTCCCCCGATACGTTTTTTCGTCCCCTCTCACGGGGACAACGCTTTAAAGCCTGATATTCAACGGTTTGTCAACGATTGCAAAATCAAAAAACACATGCTGATCATTGAATGAAATTCATCATTCATCAGCCCCCGATTGGCGTGTCATGAAACACATCACTGCAAATTGTTTCATTTTTTCCTGAAAACGTATGCCACACACCGTGACTACAGTGGGGGTATCCCCTACCAATCCACCCCGGGCCATCACAATCAGCCCGTCGGCATTGACGGGCTGCGGAAGGGTAATGAGACTCGGCTCTCAGCGACCAGTGCCGTACACGGAATCGGTGCCGCGCAGCACGAGCTGGGCGCGCACAATCTCATGCGCGTTCTCAAGCGGCTCGCCTTCGATAAGCTTCATGGCCTTCTGCGCGGCCGCGCGACCCATCGCATACGGATCCTGGCGCATGGTGGTCAGGTTCACAGTGTCGGCGTACGGCGAATCGTCGAAGCCGATAATCGAATAGTCACTCGGCGTGTGGTGGCCGTAACGTTCCAAACGCAACACCAGCGGAATCGCCATCACATCCATCTGGCAGCAAATCGCGTCCGGGAACTCGTCCAACGCAAGCAGCGCGGTCAACGCCGAGTCGGCGAAGGTCTTGCCACGCGGCACAGAGACGACGCGCCACTTGAAGTCATGGGAGGCCCCCATCGTCTTGCAGGCGCGGATGAAGCCCTGTCCTCGCGCATCGATGGAGGAATTAATGGAATCGACCGCATCGGAGCACACGTACACGATATTCTTGTGCCCCAGATTGATCAGATGCTGGGCGGCGGTGAACATGCCGTCCTCATCGTCGATGGAGATGGTGGCGTCGAAGCCGTTTTGCGTCGGCGTATTGATGCCGATGATCGGCACGTGGATGCGTTTGAGCTGCTGGATTTCCTTCGGATCCACGCCGAACGACGTTACGAATACGGCGTCCACGTTGCGGCGGACGGGCAGATTCGTGAAGAATTCCTTGCGATTCTCGGCCGTGTCGACATGCTGGAACAGCGATACGTCATACCCGGCATTATGCATGACGGATTCGATTCCAGCGAACACTTCCGTATTGAACCAGCTAGTGATCTCTTCATTCATCAGCATCGCCACACGGTACGATTGGCCCGATTTCAACGATGTCGCGGAACGTGAGATGTTGAAATCAAGCTTGTCGGCAGTTTCCAGCACCTTGCGACGTGTACGTTCGGACACCAGTTCCGGCCGCGTGAACGCGCGCGATACCGTGGAAATCGACACACCCGCGGCCTTGGCCACCTCGCGAATGCCTGCTCTATCCATCTCTCAACCCCTTTGCGGTTTCTGCATCATAATCACAAACGTTCCCAGCCTTGGAAACACTTGCCCGAGCGGCAATGCTCTCCCATATTGCTACTATTATACTGCGAACGTTGTCAAAAATCACGCTAATGTTGCACCAATAGCACAAAATATCAAAATAACTGGATAAGCCGCGTAAAAAGCCCACTTCGTCCACTGCCGCTTATAACCCAACTCGCCGTTGTAATAATGCACGAATGCAACGCCAATGCCAGGCATAATCATCATCACCGCGCCAAACAGGCCGGCAGTGAACATCATCGAATTCTCATGCTGGCGCATCAACGTGAAAATCAGCACGAAACCAAGCGTCACCGCGCCGACGCTCATCATATGCTGGCGCAGGCCGACGCGCAGCAGCAGATCCCACAACAGTCCGATCAACACCAGACCGACCGACAACACAATCTTCATTGACTTCTGGTAGCGCGCCGCCACCCAATCCAACACGACAAGCACAACGAACGCGATGAACAGACCGAAAACAGGGTTCTGCGAGCCAAAATCGAAAGCCTTATGCGACGTGCAGAGGTCGTACGGCACCTCACACACCACGGCGAGGATGAACAGCCGTAGACCATACGCGACGCGACTATGTGTTTCACGGAAACCCTGCACCAGCAGCCACGCGTAGATCGGAATGGCGAACCAAGATATGACCTCGCTTAAGACCATCGCCGTGAGCGACGTCATATTATTGACGTCGGAACCGAAAAACAGCGGCACAATGGTGGTGCTACCAGCTGACAGAGCCAACGCCACAGCGCCGATGACCTTGAGCTGGAACACCGTCAGTCCGCGGTGCTTCTTCTTGGTACGGCGAGCGCCGCCGAATCCGATCTGTTCAATCGAATCAGCTCCAGCACCCTGCTCGGCGTAGCTTTCCATATGTCCTCCTCAGTTCCGCATACGGCCTTTCGTGCGCCCAAGACGCCCAGTACGCCCAAGACGCAACCTACGCGCGTTTCACGCGTTCAGCACGAATTTCAGCAGACCGTCGTAGTCGGCACCGGTAAACGAACATACCGCATGCTCCGACTTGGGCGGGTCGCTCATCGGCGAAATTTCCGTACGGAAGTATGCTGCGTCGAGACCGGCGGAATTGGCTCCGATAATATCGTTTGCTTCATCGTTGCCCACCATGAGCGCGTTTTTTGCGATTACGAACTCGCGGTCGAGAGCCAACATGTACAAGTCGCGGGCAGGCTTGCGGATTTTCTCTTCGCTGGAGATAATCACGTCGTCCAGTACGTTCGCCAAGCCGGTCATTTCCAGTTCGGGGCGAGTATAGCAGGCTTGTGCGTTGCTTAGCAGCGCCACGACGACGCCGGCCTCCTGCAATGCTTCGATCATGTCGAGTGCGCCCGGATACAGGCGGATCATGCTGGTGCTGCCCTGCCGGAACGCCCATGCGGCTTTCAGCGCGGCTTGCGGCAGTGCCAGTTTCTTTTCAGCCTCCTCACTACGGTTCATCAGCAGCGACCGGTAGACCGGCAGGATATCGAATTCATCCCATCCGTTACGGACGATTGCACGATCGGCTTGATGGACCATTTCGCGGGCCTCAAGTTTTTCGAAGCGTTCGCGCATTTCGTCGACCGATTCGTAGTCGGCACCCAGTTCGCAAACGCAGTCATATAGCGCCTGCCAGGCGGTTTCGCTCTGTTCGTCTGTACGAATGTCGATCAACGTCCCGTAGAGGTCGAAAAATACCACCTCATATCGTGGATTATGAGCTCCGGCTCCCACTTCTCGTATCCTTTCTGGTTTTCCGGCCCCATTGCCGTATCGGTTACGGCGACCGCAGCTTTGCGGTCGCCGTTTTGTAGCTTCCCTACTGAGAGTATTACTGCAACCGCCAGATTGCAAACGTATGCGGTGGAACAATCAAATAATCGCCATCACCTGCGCTCACATTGCCTTCCATCGGACTGACGGACGAGCCGAGACCACACCAGTATCTCCGTATTCCGTCAATCGGTTCCAAACCCGTTACGGCCACGTCAATAACGCCGACGTGTCTGCTTGGATTGGCGGCCATCAGATAATCGCCGACGCGGAACACGAGTTCGTCGCCTTCCGTATCGACGATATTGCGATTGCCGTCGAACCACTGTGGATCAGACTTGCGCAATGCAATCAACTTCGCGTAATACTCAATCAAATCGCGCTTCTGCCATGCACGGTTCCAATCGAGCCAGTTAAGCTCTTTGGCGGAATCGTAAGAATCAGAGCTGCCGAATTTGGTACGTGCGAACTCCTCGCCGGACAGCATGAACGGGATGCCGGCGGAGGTAAGCGTGATACCCACAGCCAGCTTGTTGGCGTCCATCACGTCGGTCAGCGCGGCCGCAATCTGCGGACCGACACCGGCCAGCCCTTCCGCCGAGAAATCGGCGTCATACATGACTTTTGGCACATCCACGGTATTTTCGTTAACGCCTTCGGCCACGGTGCTGCCCAACGAACCAGCCGCAAAGCTCGCGCACAACTTGTCCCACAGCGTGAGGTCGTCGTGCGCGGACACGTATTGAATGACCTGACCTGCCACTCCTTCCGAATGTTTGCCGCGACGCCACGCGTCCACGGCCTCACGCACAGCCGCTACGTTCTCGTGCATGCCACCGTTCACATAACCCGGGCGGTCCGAGAAGAACACATGGCCCTTGATGGTGTCTCGCGTGGTGTCGCAGAAGTGGCCGATGCGACTGTCAAGCTTCGACAGGCCTGACTTGTCAGCCAGCACGGTGTCGCTGGGCAGCGGCGCGGTGGCGCCCGCGGACCACGGTTCGCCGTACATGAGGATGTCGCGTCCACGGCCGGGAATCTCGTCCAGCGCGGCACGCACGGCATTCATGGTGTCCACGTCAATCAGCCCCATCAGGTCGAAACGGAAGCCGTCCATGTGGTATTCGCGCGCCCAGAACGTCACGGATTCCACGATGAACCGGCGGAACATCTTGCGTTCGGTGGCCATATCGCAGCCGCAGCCGGATCCGTTGGCCAGCGCGCCGTTGGGCTTACGGCGCAGGAAATAGTCCGGCACCGACCGCTCAAACCAATTATCGGGCGAGAACATGTGGTTGTAGACCACGTCCATGATCACTTTGATGCCGGCGTTGTGTAGCGCCTGCACCATCTGCTTCACTTCGCGGATGCGCACCGACCCGTCGAACGGATTGGTGGAATACGAGCCTTCCGGCACGTTGTAATTGACCGGATCGTACCCCCAGTTGTAGCGATCGCAGGTCTCTTCGTCCACGGAACCGAAATCGTAAATCGGCATGAGCTGCACCGCGGTGACGCCAAGTTTCTTGAGATATGCGACGCCCGTGGGAAAGTCGGGATGCCCGTCCAGAGACGTACCGTCGTCGGTGAACGCCAGGTACTTGCCCCGATGCGATTCGGGGAAACCGCCGGCGGGATCATTGCTGAAATCGCCCACATGGGTTTCCCAGACCACCGTCTGCGCAAGCGGCACGTCCGGCATATGGTCGCGGTACCAACCATCCGGATTGGTGCGGCTGAAGTCCACGACCATGCTGCGCCGGCCGTTCACACCGGCCCCGCGCGCCCACGGATCGGCGACGCGGTCCACGGAACCGCAATCGCGTTCAATCAAAAAGTCGTAATACACGCCGTGCTTGTTGTCGGCGAAATCGTACGTCCAGGAACCGTCGGATTCCGGACGCATCGTGTACTGTCCAATCAGAGCGTCGCCGCTTTCCCCCATGGAGCCACGCGAGAACAGTCTCAGGGTCACCTTTTGTGCGGAAGGAGCCCAGAGAGCGAACTGGGTGCCGGATTGAGCAACCACGGCACCCAGAGGCCGTTCCAAACAAAGCGGGAACGGTTCGGCGACGCTCGTGTTCGGCTGTGCAAAGTTGTCTACGAGCGTCATTATTGCGTTACCTTTCCGTCAGCCCTTCACGGAGCCCGACATGGACTCCTGATAGAAGCGCTGCATCACAATGAACAGGATGGCGATCGGAACGGAGATCACGACCGCGGCCGCGGCGAAGCGGGCAAACCAGTTCTGGATATATTCCTTCTGCAGCATGAGCCACAGGCCCAATGCCACGGTGTAGTTGGATTGCGTACGGCAGATCACCTTGGCCATGACAAAGTCGAGCCACGGGGTCAGGAAGCCGATGATGGCCTGGTAGACGATCATGGGCTTGCAGATCGGGATGATGATCTTATGGAACACCTGGAAACGGGTGCAACCGTCGAGCAGGGCGGCTTCGTCCAGCGAGGTCGGAATGGTGTCCATATAGCCCTTCATCACGTAGAAGCCAGCGCCGGAACCGGCGGAGTACACGAGAATCAACGCCACGGTAGTCATGGTGCCGCTTGACAGGCCCAAGGCCTTCAAGATGAAGTAGATGGCGGTGACGGCCATGATACCCGGGAACATGCCAAGAATCAGCACAACGTTCATGAAAGTCTTGCGCACACGGAAACGCATACGGCTCATGCAGTATGCCACAGAGAGCACGAAGATCAGAGAAATCGCACAGGTGAAGCAGGCGATGATGAACGTGGTGCCGAACATCTTCGGGAAGTCCAACACGTTGCGGTCGGTGAACAGCACCCTATAGTTGTCCAGAGTCCACTCCTTCGGGAAGAAGGAGCTGGTGTACGGGGCGGTGTTCTTATTGAACGACTCCGCGAACACCCATACGATTGGGACGAGCCAGATGACGGCCAGAATGGCCAGGAACAAGTGGGCGAACACGTCGCCGGTGATACGGCGGATCTTCTGGTCGTGCAGAAGGCCGTGGCTTTCCACTTTGGTTGCGGAATGCTTGTTGCTCATCGGAATGCCTCCTCATTCTTATAGGAGCCGGAATTGCGGTAGGTGATCAGCGAAACGATGGCCAACACGACGAAGGTCATGATGCCGATCACGGCACCGAGATTGTAATCCTGCTTGTCCACGGTCAGCTTGTACAGCCAGGTGATAAGCAAATCAGTGGAGCCTGCGGAATCGCCCAATGGCGTAGGATCGCCGCCGGACAGCAGGTAAATGACGTTGAAGTTGTTCACATTGCCCGTGAAGGTGGTAATCAGGTACGGAGTGAGCACGAAGATGATGTACGGCATGGTGATCTTCGTGAAGATCTGCCACCAGTTGGCACCGTCGATCTTCGCCGCTTCGTACTGGTCGGCCGGAATGTTCTGCAGAATACCGGTGATCTGCATGATGGTGTACGGGATACCGACCCACAGGTTGATGATGATCACGGTGACGCGGGCCCAAGTGGCGTTGGTGAAGAACGGCAACGGGCCGTCAATCCAACCCCACGTCTGCAGCATGCGGTTCACCGCACCCTGCGGCTGGAGCATGGTGTGCATGACCAACAGGGACACGAACTGCGGAACGGCGATGGACATGGAGAAGCATGCGCGCCAGAAACCCTTGAAGTGGGTGGTCTTGCGGTTGATGATCATGGCCACGAACATGCCGAAGAAGAAGTTCAGGAAAGTGGCGAAGAAAGCCCAGACCAAGGTCCACACCAGCACGCGTCCGAACAGTGCAGCGTTAACAGTGCCGCCGCTGTTGGAGAAAACCTTGGCGAAGTTCTCAAAGCCGACCCAGTGGAACAGCACGAGGTGCTTGTGGTCATAGCTGGTGAATGCCATTGAAATCATGAAGATCAACGGCAGCACGGTGAACACGACGATGCCCAGCGTGGGCAGGAACATCAGCAGAACGTGCGCCTTGGCATCGAGCAGCTCGCGGACATCGTCCATGAAGCTCGGAGCCTTGCCGTTCTCCTCGAGCAGCACCTGGGACTTGTATGCAGAGCGCACGGACATGACCCACAGGCCGATGAAGGCAGCGGTGATAACCAGAGTGGCGACACCGTACAACAGGATGACCACGGAACGGTCAGGTTCGGTGTAGACCCAGAAGCCGTCGACCAGCTTCTTGCCGCCTGCATTGGTGCCCAAGGTCGGCAACTTGGAAAGATAGTCCACACCATTGATTGCCATGAACACGAAGTATGCGATTTCCAGCGCCAGCATGGCAATGCCCTTGACATACTGCTTGCGCACGATATCGCCAAGACCAAACACCACTGCGGAAAGCTTAGTGAACAGGTCACCACGCCGGAACGCCGCCCTTACCGTGTAAGGTGACGGAGAAACATAATCAGCACCCTGCTTCCGAAGGCGCTTCATCTCCCGTGGGGAAAGAGCTGTTGCTGTCATTTCGACTGCCCTCTCATATGGATATTGAAAGATAAAAAAAGCTTTGCTCCCGGACAAGGGGAAGGAGAATTTAAAAACCTTGCCCGGGAATGCAAAGCTCGGAGGAGGAGTGAGCCACTATGCAAAGTGGAGAGAGACACCGCGACTCGAAGCGTCTCTCAAAGCTGCAGGATGGCTGGGGGGATTTGGCAGTGCCAACCACCTGCATTCTTCAGTTATTGGATTTTTAGGATTACTGATTTCACTCAGCGATCTTGCCACCGGCCTGCTTGACCCAATCCTGGTACTTGGCGGCAGCGTTGTCCTTGGTGATTTCCTTGTTGACCAGGGCCTTGCCGAAGGTTTCGGCCGGAGTCCACCAATCGTTCATGCCGGACAGACCGGACTGCAGGAGGGCGGTGTTGGCCATGGTGTCGGCCTGGGCCTTGGCTGCGATGTCGTCGGTGGTCAGGTCGGACAGGGACTTGTCGGTCGGCGGGATGGCGCGCATCTCGTAGTGCAGCTTCTGAGCTTCGGTGGAGCCGAGGTAAGCCGCGAACTGAGCGGCGGCCTTCGGGTTCTTGGCGTTCGGGTTGTAAGCAGCGGCCTTGGTGGCGGCGAAGGACTTCATCTGCTTCTTCTGGCCGTTCACGGTGAAGGTCGGCAGAGAGGTGGCGGCGTAGTTGTCACCCAGGGCCTCCTTCACGTCCTTAGCGGACCAGGTACCGGAGAACAGCACGTCGGCGGAGCCATCCTTGATGGCTGCGAGGCCGGAAGCGCCATCGTCGTTGGAGAAGTTCGGGTTGGCGACCACATCAACCAGATAAGAGGTGATATCGGCGCCGTCCTTCGGGAAGACCATGCCTGCGTCAGCATCATTGCCCTTCTCGCCGAACAGGCTCAGGCCATCATAGAAGCCGTTGATGTACCAAGAATTCTGCAGGGAGAACGCGACCTTGGCCTTGGAAAGGATGGTATCGAAGTCCTTGGCCTCATCCTCGGTGATCTTGGACTTGTTGTAGTACATGAACCACGTGTTGTCGGTGTACGGCACGCCATAGAGCTTGCCATCGGTGCCGGTGACGGAGTTGACTTCGAGGTCACCGTTCTGTTCCTTCACCTGCTTCTCAGCGTCGGTGCCCAGCTGGCCAATGGCCTTGGCGTCCATTAGAACACCCAACTGATCGGAAGCGAACATATAGACATCGGCCGCCGCGGACGGATCAGTGCTGACCTGCTTGGAAGCATCGCCTTCAGAGACCACGTCATTCTTCCACGTGATATTGTATTCCGGATGCGCCTTGGCGAAGTTCTCTTCGACCTTGCCCAGCCAGTTGGTGTCCTTGGCCTGGTCTTCCTGCGGGGCCCACACGCTCAGCGTGACGGCCTCGGTGGAGCCGGAAGCGTTCTTATCGCCACCGTCGGAGGAGCCACCGCACGCAGCGAGCGGAACCAGCATAGAAACGGCAGCAGTAAGTCCGATTGCCTTCTTCCAATCGATCTTCATTGATCTTCCTTTCCTCACATAACCTTGTGTTCCTCAACATCTCCGGTTAAATGGTACGGACCAAAACCCTGCATACGTTCACATCATCGTTCTTGGATGATTACCAACAACACTGGGGCCACCAAAAATGTATCAGTGATTGTTAGTGTAGCACGTTTCTGCCAACGTTTGCAATTCAGCGCTATGATTGTTTCAAAGAAACACCGCAAACCGCGAAATATCAAGGAGACACACCCTCATGCTTCCCCCCGCGAAACACCCCCACCCCAAATGGCTTGCCGACGCAATTTTTTATGAAATCTATCCACAGTCCTTCGTCGACTCCAATGGCGACGGCATCGGAGACATCCCCGGAATCACTTTAAAACTGGACTACATCAAGGATCTCGGATGCAACGCGATCTGGCTCAATCCCTGTTTCGACTCGCCATTCAAAGACGCCGGCTACGACGTGCGCGACTACAAAAAGGTGGCATCACGCTACGGCACCAACGACGATCTCATTGCGTTGTTCGACGCCGCCCACCGGCGCGACATGCACGTGATCCTCGATCTCGTGCCAGGCCACACCAGCGAGGAACACGAGTGGTTCCACCGCAGTTGCAAGGTCGAACGAAACAATTATTCCGACCGCTACATCTGGACAGACTCATGGATCTCCGGTGGCGACGGACTGCCATTCATCGGCGGCGAATCGCCCCGCAACGGTACCTACATCTTGAACTTCTTCAAATGCCAGCCGGCGCTCAACTACGGTTTCGCGCACCCCGAACGTAGCTGGCAGAAGCCAGCCCTTGGTCCGGACGCGAAGGCCACTTGCGACGCGATGGTGGACGTCATGCGGTTCTGGCTTTCCCGTGGCGCAGACGGCTTCCGCGTGGATATGGCCGACAGCCTCGTCAAAAAGGACGATGAGGGCAAGCCTTACACCATCCGCACCTGGCAGTACATGTTCGCCCGGATCCGCCCGGCCTTCCCCGAAGCCGCGTTCGTTTCGGAATGGGGACGGCCAGAGGAGTCGATGGCCGCCGGCTTCGACATGGATTTCTATCTCGATTGGCGTTGGGACGGCGTTCCCAACGGCTACAACATGCTGTTGCGCAACGTGGACGACCCGTTGAGCCGCAAGGGCGACAAGAGCTATTTCAACGCCGATTCCGGCACGCCGATCAGCAAATTCCTGGACGAGTACGAGCCGCGTCTGCGCGAAGCGGAAACGGCCGACGGAAATTTTAATTTCATCACCTGCAACCACGACACCGCACGCGTGGCGCCGCGACTGTCGCAGCGCGAAATCGCCCTGGCATACTGCACGCTGTTCGCGATGCCGGGCGTGCCGTTCCTGTATTACGGCGACGAAATCGGCATGCGATACCGCGCACTGCCCGGCAAAGAAGGCGGCTACGTGCGCACCGGTTCGCGCACACCGATGCAGTGGGGTGCGAACGACGCATCCGGAGCACTTCACGTGTCCGAT
>ENA-OOXP01001278-OOXP01001278.1-human-gut-metagenome-genome-assembly--contig:-NODE-1278-length-16606-cov-2.076672_pt1 | contig 16606 bp, 9 predicted proteins | sample MGYA00241591_ERZ501351 | MGnify/ENA primary metagenome ERZ501351 (study PRJEB25962, sample SAMEA1968361) | human gut metagenome | biome: human gut; feature: human-associated habitat; material: faeces...
TACCTGATTTTTGCTCTTTCATATCTTACCTCGCATAACAACTCTGACTTTTGCATTTCGGAATATAAAATTATACCGCAATTTAACATTACGAATTGCAAAATTTTCTTTAAAAATTCCAAGCTTTCTCCCCCGCCTTTGCGGCAGGGGAGAAAAATACGGCTTACATATTCAGAAGCATAATCCTAAGCTCGGATAAATCCTCGGCGTTTATATCTCCGTCGATATTTATATCGGCGGGGTCGATTTCAATATCCGCATCCGATATATGACGTTTCATTCTCACAAGATCTCTGATATCAACCTCGCCGTTACCGTCGGCGTCTCCCGCCTCGTGTACGGAAAACGAAATTGCGCCGTCGTCACAGGAATAACCATTTGCAAAAGCCGAAAGTCCCGTTGAAAACAGAACGGAAAGACCTAAAAGTGCCGCTGAGATAAAAGTAATAGTTTTTTTCATTGCTCATTTCTGCCTTTCGTTTTATTTTATATACTCGACAGTGCCGTTGCTGTCCTGATAAAGCCGAACATAATCAATTTGATAATTCATCGGGAATGTAATGCCGTCAATCGTATCCGCAAATCGGTCTTTATTGCTTGAATTTTCCGATGTTGTAATGCCCGAACCGAAAATTATGCCCATAGGCGTATTTTTCAGCGCCTCATCTATTGAAGCCTGCGAGGGTGACGTCACCTCATAATTTGCGTCGTACTTATAGGCTGCTTCGGTAAGGTCATAACGAGCATACTCTTCGCCGTCTATATACATTATCATTTTGTCATCCGTCCAAAGGAAACCGATAGTATAAAAGCGATCCTCTTTAAGTGTATAGGCTTGTTTCTCGCGGTCGCCGTAATTCCACGGATGATCGACGGTTTTTGATGCCGTATATTTCTTACCGTAAGCATCGGTACTTTCGGTATATTCCGTTTTTTCCCAAACATGGAGATTCGGAGTAAGAATGTCTTTTACGCCGAAGGTTTCAAATACATCTATCTCACCGTTATTTATACGTCTGTCGTCCGTCCACGTATCGGTACGAAGCCATATTGAAGGATTTGAGGAGGTTTGCCACGGGAGCTTGACCCGTACCTCAAGATAGCCCTTATTATACCGCATGGTACGCAGAGAAGTTATATTTTGCGGAGAATAATAGGTTTTTGTTTCCGAATCGTATGTAGGTCCGAAGCTCAAAACGCCGTTTGCAACGGAGTAATTACCGTTGACATGTTTCAAATGCTGTGAATCTTTCGTCCCGGTAACGTTTTCCTGTCCCCATTTTGTAGAATCAAGAGATGAACCGCCGAATTCATCGCCCCAAACAAGATTGTAGCTTGTGCCGTTTAACTTCTTTACGTGACTTTTACCGTCAACCGCGAAAACATAGGTTTCGCCGTACAAGACGATATCAGATCCGTTATTATCAACCGTAATATACGGTCTTACCGCTATGCTTTCGCTTGAATCTGCGCTGAAGCCGCCTATACGCGCGCTGAACGTCCGAACGCCGTCCTTATACGCATAGGAATTGCCGAAATCGGATTTTTTTGAAACATTTTTAATATATTTCGCTTTGTCGGTTGAAAGATTTTCCAACGAAAGGTATTTTGAATCCGCGGCATAGGAAACAAGGAAGCCTCTTTCGGATACGGTGCATTCACTGCCCGCCAAAGCTACCGCCGCTGCGTCGCCGTCGTCGGCATAGCTTGAGGTTACCCTGAATGCGGCAATGCTTTTATCTGTACCGATGCGCTCCGCAGAGGTATCATAACAAAAGCTGTTATAGTTTAATTCGGAAACGGATACTGTGTCAACATATATCGTAGTATTTTCCTCGGAGCTTATACGGATAAGCGGAGCAACCCATGTAGCGTCAGCACCCTTTCTGATAGCCGGGTCAACCGTTGAATACAGAAGAATTACCCTCTGCCATTCCTCGGTCGCTGTAACCGTCACAAAGCTTTGCGGCGGTAATATACTATAAGGACCTTTGCCGTTACTTACCTCGATTTTAACAGCCTTGCCGTCTCCCTTGATATAAAGGCTTACAATATAAGACTTTCCTAAAACCGCCTCATAGCCGCTGCCTATATAGAATATTCTCTTTTCACTATCAGTCGTCGCTGTAATAGTATTTTTGAGCGAGTGTGTACCGGAATAAGCCTCTTCCGGCGTACGCTGCCAGCCGCCGATATTTTCAAGTCCCGTATCGTCCTTCCAGAAGTCTCCCCACACTAATGTATCCGGCTTATTTGCGGTTCTCGGATGAATTTCATCAAAGCCGGTAAACGCCACCTGATCTTCATCGCCGACAACTGTTTCCACGCCCTTATAATAGGTAGCTCCGTTTACGGTGAAAACAGCATCTGAAACGCGCTGTGTGCAGGTTTCATCGGAAAACCAAGCCGACCGAGTAAGAGTGGCGGTATATGCACTGTACTCCTTGCCGTTACTGTCGGTATAAGTATGTTCCGTATAGTTTTCGGTTGTCTTGCTGCCGGCGTCAAGCTGTAAAATGTCGGCTTCGCTTTCGCTGTATATTCCGTAGCTCAGACCCGCCGGAGCGCCGTATTTCTCGGTTTTACTGTCTCCGTCAACGAGATTGATTGCGTAAAGCTTATCAACCGAAATATCGTCAATGCTGAAATTATAAGAGGCGCTTTGCTGAGCGGTCCAGTTGCTTCCCGCCGCAAAACACAGATACGGAGTCATAAATTCGCCGCTTCCGCTGTACTCAGCTATTCTGTCCATAGTGAAATCATATGTGAAGGTTTGCCAATCATCGGTCGGAGCAAGCAGATAGCATCCGCCGTTCTTTTCGGCATAAACCGCATTTTGAACACCTTTATTGCCGTACCAAATCCCGCCTGCAGCATTAATGTCATTAGCGGTTGTCGAATAGCCCAAGGCTACCGGTACGCCGCTGCAGCTGCCGTCCGCAGACGAAAGCTTATATCTGAACGAAACGCGGTATTTTGCTCCGTTTTCCATTTTATAGGAGCCTTTTTCCGAATTATCCTTTGCCTTGCCGTTGGGATTAAGCACCAGCGCATAAGCGGACGTCCAACCGCTGTTGCCTTTTTTTGAAAAGCTCAGATATTTATCGCCGTTTTCCTCTGCAATCGTATAGCTTGCATTGGTACTGTTATAAACCGCACCCATACCGCTTGCGGGTATAGAATACTTTTCAAAGCCTATTTCCATATGACGCGCCGTAAATTCTTCATCCGCGGCGATTGCGTTGCCGTCTGAAATTTCAAAATAATCAATATCGACGGTATATTTATCGGGATAGCAATTATTGCCGTTATATATCGGTCTGAACCCCAAAAACAGATTGCTGTTTTTCGGGATAGTCATATCCGAGGTATCTACCGCATAGGTTGCCGTAACCCATCCGTCCGTGTTTGAAATATCGGAATCAACATACTTTATATATTCGGCCTTTGAGCCTGCATTTGTTATACTGTATGTGTTTTCCTTCTCCGGAACAGCGAGCATAAGCCTTAGCGCGTTGCCTTCCGTAGTAATTCCGCTAACTCTGTAACGAACGGTTAACCGATATTTTGAATTTGAGGCAAGCTGCCAGCTGCCCTCGGCGGCGCTGCCGGTAGGGTTTGCGACGAACGCAAATCCGGATGTATAATTGGCAGTTTTTTCACCGTGGGAAAAGCTGAGATATTTCCCGCCCTTTGCCGAAGCGTCATTCTTAACAGCCCATGTGCCCTCCCAATCAAGAGCGTTTCTGAAATCATTTGCTCCGCTTTTAGAGGTGACCAGTGAATATTCACTGAAATCATTGATAAGAAGCGCGCCTGCGGCTTCGCCGCTTTGTGACGAAGCCAACGCCGGAATTATAATGGCTAACTGAACGGTAATTAACAAAGAGAGTATGACGCTTAATATTTTTTTCATTTTTACACTCCTATTACAGTTTCATAAGCCGCAATTATTTATTTTCCTCAATAACCTTTTGCAGAATTTCATTCGCCTTTTCGATGCATGTGTCAAGCTTATTTGACGAGGAGGAAAGTGCCGTTGATACCTGAGACGCCGTGCAGGTTTTTAAATCCGGGAATATCGTAAATGTCGGCATAAGAGTATCTGACGCGGCGACTATATTCATAACGCTTGTATTAAAATTATAATTGGTGCTTGCGTTATTAAGAATCTCCTTATACATCTCTCCCAATTCCTCGCTCTTGTAAAGCTCGGCGGGATCGTAATTATCGCCGTTCAGGAAATAGCGCAGGAAATATGCCGCTCCGTCAGCATTTTTGGCTCCCTTGATGATACCGTAGGAGCGTGTGCTTGCAACTCCGTATTTCTGCTCTGAGGAGGCGTCTGCCTTCGGAGGAATTATGTAGGATATATCGTCCGCGTCCATTTCGCTGAACCAGCCGGTCTTTCTCAGACCGTATGTGCCGACAAAAAGCATTCCCAGCTTGCCCTCTTCAAAATGGTTGCGGTATCCGTCGTCCTTTAAGATAGCTATTTTGGAATCGCGCGCCTCGATCATCCTCTGCCACGCCGAGACAACATCCGGCTTTGTGCAGTTATTAACAAACACATTCTTCTCATTGTCATATGTGACAAGACCGACGGAATATGTGTTTACATAGCTGTTGATATCGATACCGACGCCGCTGCTTTCGGCAACCTGCGAAAGCTCCTTGGCGCATTTGTAGAAATTATCCAGTGTCCAGCGTCCCTCCTGGAGATACAGATCCGGAGTCGATATACCGTTGTCTTCAAAGAAACGTTTGTTATAAACCACGCAGCTTCCGCCCATATCCCATGCTCCGCCTTTAACGTTGACCAGATATGAATGTCCGCCGATCGTACCCATCTTTACTATATCTTGATCCCAAAAGCTGTCGCTCGGATTAAGAATAGTTTTATCAAGCGGCTGGAGCATTTGCATACAAACAGGGAAATCACCGTTTGAAACATAAACATCGGGAGATTGACCGGAAGAAATCAGTCCCGCTATCTTATTTGCATAATCCATCTGCGGCACATATGTAATCTCAACCTTAATACCGGTAAGATTTGTAAAATCGGCTAAAACCTGACTGGATTCGTTTGAATTGTGGTCAATCCATGTTGCAAACTTTACCGTTGTTCCGTCAAGCTCCTCCGGAACATTGGAAAAATATTCCGTTTCGGCATTTGTCGCCGCACCCGAGCCGCCGGAGGTATTCGATTTTTTATCCTCTTCTTTCTTGCCGCAACCCGCGACAGAGCCGATCGATAAAATTACCGCCATTGCCAAAGAGATCGCTTTAATTCTTCTTATACTGCACATTTCTTTCAACCTTTCATATTTTTTATGAATACGGACGGTTCTCCCGCTGTTTAATGCGGTACCAACCCGATTATTCCGCACTGTCAAACACACGTACATAATCAACTATAAATTCATCTGGCAATACTGCGTTCCGTAACGCTTCCACAGGCTTTCCGTTCCATACGGAAGCGTCTCCGGCAAGTCCGGCAGACGCCGATTCATTACCGAAAATTCGGTTGTATCCGTGGCATTCGGTTGTAAGAAGTATAAATTCGTCAACGTGCGATACCGCGCATTTCGGAGCCATCTGTCGGCTTACAACCTTGCCGTCGGCATAAAACACATATCCCTCCTCGCTCCAATCAACGGCATATGTATGCCATCCGTCTTCGGTTTCAACATAGGGGAAAGCGACATGTCCGAACCATTCGGAGTCTTTTCCGTAGCCGCCCCAGCCGCAGCCGCAAATAATATTTCCTTCCTTTGCCTGACGGTAATTTTCCATTATATCAACCTCGACGCCGCCGTATTTCGGATCGGGGTGACTTCCTATTCCGGGAGCCTGAAGCCAGAATGCGGCATGCCAGCCGTTATTTTTCGGGAGCTTACACCGACATTCGTAATATCCGAATTTGTGCATAAATTTCGGCTTTTCAAATTTACCGAACGGCCAAAAGCCCTTACTGTCCTTGGGCAAATCATAAACCACCGCTCCGGTCTGAAGCTGAGCCGAACAGTAATCGTCGCCTTTTTTGACCATAGCCATATGAAGATTGCTCTCGCCGTCAACATAAACTCCCTCGCGGGTAAATGTCGGAGACTTCTTGCCCCAGAAATATTCTCTGAAGCCCCACTTGCTCTCGTCAAGCTTATCGCCGTCAAATTCATCGCTCCAAACCAATTTCCACTTTTTATGCTCAGGCAAAAAGCTTGAAGCATGGTCCTCAATTTTATACTCAATCATTTTCCAATCCCCCATATAAATTGTAAAGGCTTCAAGCATTTTAAACACATATTCCGCAATATTGTTCGATTAAAGCCTTTTGCCAAAATCTTACAACGGTCAATTTGCGATTTCAGCTCATTTTTCCTGCCGAAAAACAGAATAAAATCACCATAGCAACAACCGTCATACGCTTTTGAATATGGCATATATGCCCCTTCAAAATGCTTGTAAATTATATTGTTTTTATTTAATTCATAAAAAAGCCTTTACTTTTTTCTTTTTTTAGTATATTATATAGTTTAAAAAAAGTATATAGGTAAATCGCTTATTTTTTCAGAAATTCGATTGAGGTTGAGGTTTGTATGAATGATTTGACTTTACCGAAGAAAATAGTTTGCGGTTACTACGATTGCAGCAACTTCGGAAATTTAAAGATTTCGCCCGAAAGAATATCGGAATGCTACGAAATAGAATACTATTTAGAGAACGGCAAGTACGTCTATCTTAACGGAAACGAGCTCAAAATTATTGCCGACCATATATTGATTGCAAGACCCGGCAACAGGCGATACAGCCGTTTACCGTTTAAAACGGCATTTTTGAAATTTGAAGCCGTCGGAGAGTTGGCGGAACTGCTTGACCGTCAGCCGTATTATTTTGAGGCACTCCATAAAAAACAAATTCTTGAACTTCTTAATGAGATAATACTGATGACGGAAAACGAAAACAGGGATATTTTACTTTATTCGGGCAAGTTTTTTACTCTTTTGAGCTTTATCGTAATGGATGGCGAGCATAAAAAGCGCGGTACAAATTACAACTATTCCTCTATGTACAGCGCAAAAAAATATATTGAAAATAACTTTGGAAAACACATTTCGACCAAGGAGATCGCCGCAAGCATAAATCTGAGCGAATCGAGATTCAGATACCTTTTCGGAGTAGCCTACGGCGTTTCTCCCCACGCCTATATTACCGAGATGCGGATTTCCGCGGCAAAGAAAATGCTTTGGAATAACGATATTCCCATAAGCGAAATTGTCGAAAAATGCGGTTTCGGTTCACAGCAATATTTAAACGACACCTTTAAGAAGGCAACCGGCGTATCACCGGGGAAATACAGAAAGCAATTTTCAAAAAAATATATGGAATAAGGCTATGAAGAAATTAAATAAGTGAAAATCCAAACCGTTTCTCTTTTCAAGCCGAAAGGCAACAACTTAATTTTTTATTCGGTTATTTGCTTGTAGGCATATACCGCAAAATCGCCTGAGTCAAGTTTTTCCGCTTTTCTTATGCAGATTTCGGCGTCGCTGTACTTTTCTTCGCCGTAAAGCGCAAAGGCTTTAAGGGCGTAGCCTGTTAACAGATTGTGCTTTTCTATATCAAGCTCAAACGGCATTGGACTTGGTGAGCCGACTCCGTAATATGTCCGCATATCCTTGTTATCAATAAGATTTTGCGCCGCAGCAAGCATTTCGTCAAGCACCTTGCTTGCCTCGTCCGCTTTTCCGAGCTCTTTAAGCGCCAAAGCTCTGAACAGAGAAATTTCGGAAACCGCCGCCTTGTATTCCGCCGCCTTTTCGAGCGCTTTTATACGCTTATCACCCGAATAAAGCTTACTCAAATAATAGTAAATATGCGCCTCTTGGTTAAAGAAGGTCTTAGCCTCGCCGTAGGATTTCGGCATATTTATACCGTTCATATAAATCTGCTCGGCTTTTGCGGTATCTCCGTTCTTTGCAAGAAGATTGCCGTAAAGCACATGCATCCAGGCGTGCTGCTTTGTAAGCTTGCCCTCGCCGCCCTCGTAAATATGGAAATGCTTTACCGCCGCCATATTTATGGCTTCCTCATACTTACCCTGCTGTGAAAGCAATGTAAGCTTATCAAGATAGCAGTCATCGCGAGCCTTTAACAGTTCGGGGTATTTATCGTAAACGGCAAGTCTTTCTTCTATGCTTGCATTTGTATTCTTTAGCAGTTGCTCGTATTCAAGCAAAAGCCGCGGGTCTTCGGGCCGGTATTTAAGCGCATTTTCCATACAGTAAAGCGCCTTTTTGCCGTTATGCTTTTTATCAAACAGGTAAAGCGATAAATTGCGCCATGCTCTGCCGTGACAGGGATTTATGCAAACGCAGTTTTCAAAGCACCCCGCCGCCTCATCATAACGGAAACGGTCATAGAAAAGGCAACCTAAATAATAATTTGCATTAGCGGCATTTTTACCGTTTTCTATCGCAAACTCAAGCACCGCAATATCCTCGACATTTGAGGGGAAACAATAGCCCATATCCGCTTTTTCCGCTTTTTCAATATAGGATATGTCGTTTGTTATGTACGCCTTATAATAGCTTACAAGCGGAGAATTTTCGTCGGTAAAGGAAAGAGCGTACAAAGCGTCCTCATAAAGCCCTGCCTTCATATAATCGCGGGCAACGTCAAGCAGGTTTTCGGGCTTTGCTGAAAACTGCACGATTTTATCCGTCACATCGGCAAAATGCGAATATTCGATTAGTGCGAACAAATCAAGCTTATCGTCGTTTATGCCGTCTTCTGCGCTCCGCTTTGCGGTATCGCAGCCGATTATGCGCTTAATTGCGGTTTCAAGATTATGCGCCTTTGTGTGACCCTTATTAAGACCTATCGACTCGTCGAGCTTTTTAAGCGCCTCGGTGTATTCGCCGTTTCGGCAGTCTATGCAGGCAAGCTCAAAAAGCGCCGCACTGCGGTGAGGATAATTCCACGCCGCGCGGTACAGAATATCGTAAGCCTTGCCGTATTCGCCGAGGTACTCAAGCGCCACGCCCTTAAGATAAAATGCCTCGGTATCGGCAGGAGGCTCGTTGCGGTCGCAAAGCCGCTCTATTGCCTTATTGCAATATTTTACGCACTCTGCAAATTTGCCGTTTTTAAGCGCAATTCTGCCCATAGAGGTATTACAGCGTATATCTCCCTCGTCACGGCGAAGCCCCTCAAGATAGTAATCCTCGGGTTTATAGTTATGCTGTTTATATTGCTCCAAATGGAAGCCGTTAATATACAGCTCCTCTACGGTTTTATACTCCGACGGACGGCGGACGGGCTTTCTTACCTTAATCGGTTGCTTTTGTCCGCGCTTGTATGGCTTATAAGCCACCAATTCTTTTCCGTTTTCATCCGATAGAGATACCTTAATACTATGTATATCCGATATTTCTGTATCAAGCGTTTTATGGTAAACCTTATCGGGCGACATATCGGTTGTTTCCGAGAAAATTTCTTTGCCGTTATCCGTAACCGTAATTTTGCTGCTTTTGAATGTTCCCGTAACATTAAAGCCGAAATAAAGACCGTCTTTTCGCGGCTCAACATTTACCGCCGCGTCAATAGTTGCGTTCTTAATCTCCCCTATTTCGCGGACCGGGTACCAATACTGCTCAAACTCCCTTGTTTCGTAAGGCGCAATCCAAGTAAAATCGGGCTGATTATCGGTATAAACGCCGGTCATAAGCTCTATATACGGTCCGTTTTTATCGGTAAGGTTAGAACACCACATATCGCCGAAATCGCCTATGCCCCAATGCCACATTTTTTTACCGGGCGAAATATGATGGTTTGCAACGGTAGCTATACCCTTATTTATTCCGGTATCATAGCCCGAAATAAAGTCCATATCGGACTGACCCTGCGAAATCAGGTAAGAAGACGGCACTTTAACCGCGTCATAGTGCGATAAATCGATTCCCTTTCCGAAATTATAAGGGCGTGCGGTTTTATAAAGTCCTTTTGCAATCGGCCATTCAAGCACGGCGCGTCTGTCGTGGTCGTTCACCCATTCGCAATCGGGCGGAAAAACGGTTCTGTAAGCATTGTTAACAGGCACTGCAAGGTTTGCCCACCACATAAACACCTGCGGAAAAGCGGTGCGGTTATATACGCGTACCTTTGCCTTTATGTAGCTTCTGCCCTTATCTACCGTAATACCCGCCATACCTTTCATTCTGCCGAAAGGCTCTACCTCCCCCGTCCATACGGTTTTTCCGCCGTCCGGGTTATCCTCTTCAATGGCCTCAAGCGGCATAAATGTGGTAGGTCTGTGGTGTTGCGGCCAGTTAAACTCAATTCCGCCCGAAATCCAAGGACCCGCAAGACCGACAAGCGCCGGCTTTACAACCTCGTTATAATAAATAAAGTCATAATTGCCAACCTTATCAAAGCCTCTGAGAATTTTACCACCCAAAGCCGGAACAACCTGAGTTTTAACATACTCGTTTTCAAGCGTATAGGTCTCATACTCCACATCGGTTTTCTCGTCCGAAATACCGTCGCAGTAAGGTATCGGGTATACCCTGCCCGACGCACCCTGATACGGCTTATTTTCAAAGAACATAGGCAGCTCATGCGCCTTTTTCGGTATGTATGTCGGTATTTTTATACCCTTTTTCTCGCATTTTACATCTGACATTGGCTAATCCTCCGTATTATTTCTGCTTATTACATTTTAACAGACATAAGAATAATCAAACAGTCAGAAAACCGTGTTAAAAAAAACATAAATTTCTGTTTGCCAAACGGTTGTTGCAATAGTATAATAAAATCGGTGGTAATATGATTTCAATCTTAACAGAGCCGGCTTACAGCGGCAGTATTTGGTGTAAAGAGCTGCTTAAAAGCCTGACCGACAGACTCAGGCAAAAAAGAATACCGTTTTGCGAGATTTTTGAAAGCATTGAAAATAACGGCGACGGCGTTTTTATAATAGCGTCGGACTATAACTGGATAAAAAGTACCGTTTCAAAGCTTAATTCGGCAGGAATAAAGCCGATACTTATATGCAATCAGGCAGAGCAGATTCACGGGTGCGATTACAGCTGTGTTTGCTCGGATATAAACGGCTCTATGAAATACCTGATAAACGAGCTTAAAGCGGCAGGAAAAACAAGGGTTGCCCTGTACGGTGTTAATACAAGCTCAATTTCCGACATCGGCAGGGTTGACGGACTGTTTGCCTTTAAGGATGAAAGCTTTAATAAAATGCGCATTTTCACGAATAACGGTTCTCTTAAAAACTGCTTTGATGAATTTTTCAAGAAATGTGCAAGTTTCGATGCCGTAATTTGTTCAAACGATTTTGCAGCAGTTTCGCTTATCCGTAATTTGCTTAAAATTGCGCCCGATGAGCTTAACAGGCTTAAAATACTGAGCTGTGCGCAAACAAAGCTTTCGGGTTATTACAAAAATATGCTGACCTCGGTAAATATGAATTTCGAGCAATACGGAAAAGCGGCGGTATTTATTTACGAAAAGCTTAAAGCCCACCCGTATATGTCCGGTATTACGGTAACGGTTAAATGGACCGGTGAAAACGAAAAAACGCCGCAGCATAAAACCGTAACCGTTAATAATTCCGAAAGCGGTTACGAATTTTATGCCGACGGCGATATGCGCAATATGCTGACTGCCGAACAGATTTTAAATACGTGCAGCGATTCGGACAGACTTATAATTATGTCTTTAATAAGCGGTATGACGATTGAGGAAACGGCAGGACACTGTTTTCTTACCGAGGGCGGAGTAAAATACCGTATCAAAAGAATTTTGAACGAATGTAAGCTTTCAGATAAATCCGAATTGCTTACGCTTTTAAAGGATTATTTAAACCCAATCATTCCAAAAACCCCTGAACTTTAAAGCTCAGCGCGGGCAGATTTTCGGAATTTAAGGCAAGGCTTTCCGAAATGTATTCCTGCGCTTTTTCCTTTTAGCCCTCAAAATCGCAAATCAGGGCGTTAAGGTAGCAATGCAGTGCGCGGCGAAGCTGCTTCGGGTCGTCGGTAAACGAGATAAAGAACGGAGTCGTGCCAAAAAAGCCGTTATCTGCGGTTTTATCGATACCGCTCCATTCGCGGCGGTATTTTGTAATAAGCCGTTGTGCCTTAACGTTATCTCCCAAATGTTGCCACGCATACGCCTGATAATACGGCAATTCTTTTAAGTGCATATTGCTGAAATACTCTATTCCTATATTTGCGATATAAGAGAATATTTCGTCAGCCTTTTCCTTTTTACCAAGCTTTTCAAGGCATACCGCCTCAAAGAATTTAAGCGGCACTAACTTGCAGTGGTTCCAAATTCCCGCGCCCAGCGACTGCGGGAGTATCTGACCTTTTTTGAAGCTTTCAAGCGCTTTTTCGGTATTTCCCTTTTCAAGCTCTTTTCTTCCTATAATAAGGTGTGCAAAAAGATACTGGTCGGCTATTGCGTGTTCTCCGCCCTCACAGGGAACAAAGCTGTGAGACATAAGGGTTTCAATAGCCTTTTCGGACTGCATATCCTGATTGTAGGCCTTTGCAAGCTCGGTAAAGCAGTCGTCACGGGTGATTTTATGCGAGGTTAAAAACTCGATTTTTTCTTTAGCGGGAACACAGAGCTTATCCATAAGAACCGCGGCTTCGTATATAAGCTGTTCGCTGTCATGACAGAGTGAAATTGCCTTTTTCATAAGCGGCAATGCTTCACTCTTGCGGTTCAGGTGGCTGAAATACGCAACGGCAAGATTGCGAACGGAAATATAATCGTCGCATTTTTCCCAAAGCGCCGCCGCCTTTTCGTAATGACGTTTATTGTAAAGCAGACAGCCGAGCAGCATTTTAGCCTGTTTACCGTCCGTTTTGGCAATTACATCCTCTAAAATCCGCATTTCTTCCCTGCGTACGGGGAAGGTTGCTCCTATTGCGACATCAGGGCCTTTCTTATAATCCTCTGCGCCGTCCTTACCGATAAGGTATTTATAATATCCGAGCGCATAATAAATCATCGGCTGAGCCGTTTCGGGTCTGCCTTCAAGCAAGCCCGAGAGCAGCTTTACATTCTCCTCACACAGCCCCATAGCGTCAAAATCGAATACAATATCAAGCACCGTTTCAAGCGGATTGCTGTCCATTATTCCGTAAAAATCGAAATTGCCCGAAAGATAACGCATATAATGGTCAAGGCTGTCCTTTTCAAGCTGTTTCGCAATTTCGGAGCTTGCGTCACACCCTAATTTCTTTAAAGCGATAACCTTAACGGCGGAGGCAAGCGAATCGTTTCTGCCGTAATCAAGGGCGGTTTCGGCGTGCTTAATTGCCGCTTTATAATCCTTATTTCTTATATCGAGCATAGCTATTCTTGTCATAGCTTTACTTACGCTGTCTGCCGCCCATGCGGCCTTATAATAGTAATCATATGCCTTTTTGTATTCGCCCTCAGCTTCTAAAATCAGCGCATAAATGTAATAAACCTTTCCGCTTTGTACACGTTCATTATAAAGCGTAGCGTTTTTAATTGCACGCTCGGCATAGTTCCTTGCGCTGTCATACGCATAGCGGCCGTACTCATATTCCGCTAAAGCTATAAGCGACGGAATATGATTTATATCCCGCTTTAGCGCCTCTTTCCAGTAGCTGTCCGGCTCTACGGCATGGTCACGGTACTGCGCCACGTGAACGCCTGCAAGATACAGCTCTTCCGCGCTGTTCATATCTGCGGCAGAGGGCATATCGGTTATCACGTCGGGCATATTGAATTTATCGAAATTCTTTTCGGTGTATTCGCCTATTACCTCCCCGCCCGATACCGCGCTTACGGTTACATATTCGGGCATATTCGGAATTTCAAGCTCGGCGCATACCTCGGGATTGAGCGCGCAAACGGTACTGAAAATAATTTTATCGCCGCATTTAACCGTTATTCCGGCGTTCTCAAAGGCTTTTGTAGACTGAACAAGCAGTCTGCCGTTTTCGCGGTCAATTCTGAACGCTATATCAAGATTAGCAAATGTCGGTGTTCCTATTTTTGAAATGGGATACCAATACTGCGAAAACTCCTTTGTTTCATACGGCTCAAGCCACGAAAAATTCGGCTGATTATCCGAATATGAGCCTGCCATATGCTCGGCATACTGACCGTCCGTATCGGTAAGGGCATTTTCCCATGATTTCGCCAATTGGCAGTAGCCCCAAGTGAACATTTTTTTACCCGGCGATAAATGATGATCGCCTATATGCACCACACCGCATTGCTTTGCGTGGTCGTAGCCGCCGAAAAAGTCGTAATCCGAAGCGGCGGCAAAATAGCTTGTTGCCGGAACGGTATTTTTATGGTACGAAATATCCCTCGCCCCGTCCATAGGTATACCGTTAAATATTCCGCCGGCCGCAAGCGGATATGTAATTCTCGATTTTAAATAATGGAAATTTACATAGCTTACGTCCTGCGGGAAGAATATCTGATACTTCTCATGCACCGGCACCGCGGCATTTTCCCACCACAAAAACGAATGAGCGGTATCGGTACGGTTATAAAGCCGCATACGGGTCTCAAACCGCTTTTCGCCGGGGCGAAGAACTATACTTACCATACCCTTCATACGGTCAATCGGGTCACGCTCAGAAAGATGGCAAACGGCCGTGCCGTCGGGTAATGTCTCGGTAACAAAATCGCACGGCATAAAGCCCGAAGCCCTGTGGTGAAACGGCCAGTTAAATTCAACGCCTCCCGAAATCCAAGAGCCGAGAACGCCTATAAGCGCCGGTTTTATAACGTGCTGCTTATAGAAAAAGTCGTAACCGGTGGTTTTATCAAGCGCCGAATATATGCGCCCACCGATTTCGGGCAATATTTCTATTTTAAGATATTCGTTTCCAAGAACAACTACGGTGTATTCTTTGCCGATTTTATTCTCTCGGTCAACCCGAAGCACAACCTTATTCGGATAGGGTCTGCCGCTTGTGCGCTGGTGCACGCGGTTTTCCGCAAACATCGGCATTTCTTCTGCCGCCGGTTCGGGATAAGTGGGTATTACGAGCTTTTTAATTTCGCATTTTACATTGTTCATAAAAAATTTATCCTTTACTTTTTAATGAATTAAGTGTATTATATAATCAAATAAAAGTATATATAAAATCCGACTGTTTTTAAGAAATCCGATTGAGGTTTATATGAATGACTTGATTTTACCGCAAAAAATAAGCTGCGGATACTGCGATTGCAGTGAATTCGGCAATTTAAGCATTTCTCCCGAAAGAACCTCTGTACGTTACGAAATAGAATACTATTTAGAGGACGGCAGGGCGACCTATCTTAACGGCGAGGAAATAAAAATCACTGCCGACCGCATAATAATAGCAAAACAAGGTGATAAACGGCACAGCCTTTTGCCCTTTAAAACCGCTTTTTTAAAGTTTGAGGCAGGCGGTCAGCTTGCAGAGCTGCTTGACCAACAGCCGTATTGCTTCGAGGCGCTCCACAAAAAGCAAATCCGTGAGCTTTTTCACGAGGTTATAGCTATGACCGAAAGCGAAAACAAGGATATTTTGCTGTATTCGAGTAAGCTTTTTGCACTGCTCAGTTTTATTATAAGGGACGGCGAGCATAAAAAACGCGGTACGAATTACAATTACTCGGCTATGCACAGCGCGAAAAAATACATTGAGAGAAACTTTGAAAAGCGCATTTCAACCGAGGAAATAGCGGCAAGCGTAAATTTAAGCGAATCGAGATTCCGTTACCTTTTCGGCATTGCCTACGGTATATCGCCCCACTCCTATTTTACCGAAACCAGAATTTCCGCCGCAAAGGAAATGCTTTGGAATACCGATATTCCAATAACCGAAATTGCCGAGAAATGCGGTTTCGGCTGTCAGCAATATTTAAACGACACCTTTAAAAAGGCAACCGGCTTATCTCCCGGAAAATACAGGGAGCAGTTTGCAAAAAAATATACGGAATGAGGCTTTAAAATGATTAAATACGCAATTATCGGCGCCGGCTGGCGAAGTGAGTTTTATTTAAAGATAGCCGCCTTACTGCCGAATGAGTTTTCGGTAAGCGGTATATATATACGCAATTCGGAAAAGCAAAAGGAATTTGCGAAAAAATATAACGTTAAAATATGCGGAACTCTTGACGGGCTTTTGAAGACGGATTTTGATTTTATAGTTTCCTGCGTTAATAAGGACGGCATTTCCGATATGATAAAAACGCTTACCGCCTTAGATATTCCCGTGCTTACCGAAACGCCGGTTACGGACGGCACTTTGGGCGGCAGGGTTCAGGTTGCGGAGCAGTTTCATTTTATGCCGCGAAATCAGGCATACAAAAAAATTATTGACAGCGGAATTTTAGGAGAGGTACACTCGGTCAGGCTTTCCTGCTGTCACGATTACCATGCCGCAAGCCTTATACGTTTCTTTTTGGATACAGGCTTTGAAAAGCCGGAAATCACCTCAATTTCACTCATCGACCCCGTAACCCGTTACAACAGCCGCGCGGGATATATAACTCCGGCCGTAATAAAAGAAGAGGAAAAAATAAAGATATTTAAGTTTAAAGATAAAACCGCCGT
>ENA-OOXP01001297-OOXP01001297.1-human-gut-metagenome-genome-assembly--contig:-NODE-1297-length-16452-cov-4.352199_pt1 | contig 16452 bp, 16 predicted proteins | sample MGYA00241591_ERZ501351 | MGnify/ENA primary metagenome ERZ501351 (study PRJEB25962, sample SAMEA1968361) | human gut metagenome | biome: human gut; feature: human-associated habitat; material: faeces...
GGGCAGACACGCTTTTGCGTTCACGCACGATTTTCTGTCACTTGCGCAGGTTTTGTAGATTTCGGGGGAACGCTGTGGTATTTTGGGGGCACAGCAAAGGTTCCAAGCATCGGCGCGCAGATGCTGAACATATCCGCCCCGCAGCCAACCCGATACAACTCGGATACCACAAAACACTACAGTTAAGGAGGATTTCCATGAAAACCAAAAAGCGTTTTTTCACCCTGATCGTCATCCTCATAATCGCAGCAGCGATACTTTTTGTTTGGGTTTACCCTCGGTTGGATCGAAGTGCGCAGCAAACAATAAGAGATATCCAGACAGGTGCACTCGCAGATGATACACAAACGGAATCGCCAACCGTTGACGACCATACGGAAGCCGACAATGGCGGTGCCCCGACGGCCGCACCGGAAGCCTTGGCCGTCGGCCTGCGCGGTGTTGGGGAAACCATTCATGACACAGAAACGATGGGGGAAGGTTCCCGTGACTATACGCTGAACCGGGTGGATGTATACGACACGATAGAGGACTCTCCCATTTCTTTGTCCGAGTGTGTACCAAACACTTCCTATGACACCTATCAGACGTGGAAGTTTATTCTGCTCGATATGAACGTGACAAACACTTCAGAATCCGAAATGGAACCCCGTGCGGGTGAAGAATACCAATTTATGCTTGACCTCATTCCGCGAAATGAGGGTGATTCACAAATGCTCTATTTCAGTGCACACCCTGACAGCACAAATAGCGCTTCCGACTACAACAAGTTCAATTTGGCCCCTGGTGATACTTTGAATTTTCAGATTGGAATTTTTATTGAGCCATCCGCATGGGAGGAACAGTCTGTATACCTCCAAGTTGGTTATGACAATGTGTCCGGTGTTGGCTTTTCTTATTTCTCATGAAAATGGTGGTGGCGCAGATGTATAACTGTATCCGCATGGAGTTCCGCAAATGCTTTCACTCTCATAACTTTATCATTTCAATGGCAACCTGCGTTCTTCTCGCATTGAGCAGCGCATCCTATTGCTGCCAGGGATATTTGAATATACATGATGCTCTGGATCAATATTGTTTTGAAAACGGACATATGGTCTCTAACGAGTTGTTCCCTGTCTGGACTTCCTATAATTATTGGATTGGCGGTGAGTCGGAAACGCTTGCTTACTCTGCCTTCTACACGCTGCTTCCGCTATTTGCAATTCTTCCCCACTCGTTATCTTGTCTCCAGGAGAAAAAATCATCCTATGCCAACCAGATGATTGTGCGTGTCGGCCGTCAGCCTTACTATCTTTCCAAAGGGATCGTATGTTTTTTCGCAGCGTTTATCACGATTGTGATTCCACTCATCTTAAATTTTGCTGTCACGGCTGCTTTTATTCCAAGCACGGTCCCTCAAATCAACTACGAAATCTATAACCATGTATATTTTGGCGCTATGTGGGCGGATCTGTTCTATACCCATCCGGCGCTTTATGTTACCCTGTACATTCTGCTGGATGGTTTGTTTGCCGGGTTGATTGCTTTGATCGGTTATGCGTTTTCTTTCTATATCACAAATCAATTTGCCGCAGCCGCTTTCCCGTTACTGCTTTTTTGGGGAATCGACTATCTTTCCGGCCTATTAGCCCGTGCAATTCCAGGGGCGAAATGGTCATACGAAATTTCGCCAATCGCATATCTTCATCCGGCAACTCTCCGCTATGATCCAAACGCAGCTATAATTCTTATAGAAGCTGTCATGCTGTTTTGTTCAGCAATCGCAATCATTTTCAAAAGGGGAGTATGGCATGAATAGAAGCAATCCCTTCCGTTTCGATTTAAGAAACGGCATCCGTTTTATCGCAAAGAAATTTCTGGTTTTGCCGCTTCTTGTGTCGCTTGTCTGTTTTGAATTCATGCTTCGCCTGAGAGAAACAGCTTCCCTCAATCATCAGTACGCAGGCGCACAGCCAACACTGGGGGATTTTGCCATGTATCTTTTTGGCGGCATGAAACCCTATATTCCGAATCCAGACGAACCATTCCTGTTTCCTGTTTCTTGGTTTCTGGTCTTTGGAATTTGCCTGTTTCTTACGCTTTATTATCCTGTGTATGATAGAGATACATTTGGGAAAATGGTCATCGTATATTCCGGCAGCCGCACAAAGTGGTGGACGGCCAAATGCGCCTGGATTATCGTTGCAACCTTCCTTTACTTTTTCCTGTGCTGGATCCTCCTCATCATCAACTGCCTGCTGTACGGCGGTCAATTTACCCTTTCTGTTTCCCCTTATATGAGCGATATTTTTTTGTTAAGGGAAACCGTACCGCCAGACCAGTGGAATGTATGCCATGTACTCCTGCTCATGCCTCCATTGATCGCATCTTCTTTCGGCATATCGCAAATGCTGCTAACGCTTTGGTTTCGCCCCATTATCTGTTTTTTGATATCAGCAATTCTTATGTTGGCATCGGCATATTTTTGCGTCCCTGTATTGATCCTCAACTATGCATTCTGCATTCGCAGCAATGAAATACTGGTGGATGGGTTTTCCTTTCCCTCCGGAATCGTATACGCGCTTGCTTTGTCCCTCCTTTGTATGTTCATTGGGCGACATCGCTTCCGAAACTTTGATCTTTACTGAGGGGGTCGTACCTTATGGATTTATTGCCAAGAATCGAAATTGACGGTGCATCTAAAACTATAGGGAACAGCGTTGTACTTGATCGGATTCGATTAACGGTTAAACCGGGAGAAATGATCGGTTTGCAGGGGGTTAACGGCTCCGGTAAAACAATGCTGCTGCGGCTAATTTCCGGTCTCATATATCCTACAAAGGGCCATGTCCTAATTGACGGCAAAATGTTAGGTTCCGACTTGGAGTTTCCTCCCAGCATCGGCTTTCTCATTGAAAATCCTACGTTTTTACCACAATACACGGGCGCTGAAAACTTACAGATGCTCTCGTCTCTTCATCAAATGATGCCCACTGCTCAAATCGAAAGCGTATTGCAGCGTGTTGGTCTCCATGACACAAAATATAAAAAATATTCACTTGGGATGAAGCAGAGGCTTGGCATCGCAGCGGCTGTTTTCGAACAACCCGATATTATTCTTTTAGATGAGCCAACCAATGCTCTTGATGAGAGCGGCATTACCATGCTGGAAAATGTGATTCAAGATGAAACTTCGCGTGGCGCGACTATTGTCATGGCAAGTCACGACATGAACTTTTTGCACCATTGCTGCAGCAAAATCTATACGATGCGGGCTGGCACACTGTCACTGTAAAGAGGTACTTTGCTATGGGAAAAAAGATTCGCTTAAAACGGAAAAGCACCATCGCTGTGTTGTCAATTCTTGCGTGTCTCGTCGGTTTGGCCTCCTGGATGGCGGCTTTTTACCATACCAATCATCTTCCGTATCAAATCCCTGACAAAATTTATCAGGCGGGTGATTTTGTTCCAGTTGGCAACAACTATTTTATTTCTCCGGATGAGAACCCTGACGGTTATAGTGTGCAAGTCAATGATGCAAAATTGCTGACTTATCAGCAGTTGTTTGAACAGTACAACTTGGATTATCATGAATATTCCAGACTGGATGAATATGGGAACGTGGAATCTAATTATGTATATGACATAGAACTCAATATTTCTAACACAGATAATACGACTGGGTATATTTTCTTTGGACGATATCTTTTGGTAGACAAATCCCTGACGCTTTTCTATAACAGCACAATTCAAGCTCTGGTATATCCCGAACTTGCAGATGTCGGCAGCCTTAAGCTGAAGCCCGGAGCCAACAAAACCCTTCATTTCTTTTTTACGCCGAGCACTGGTGCTGTCCAAAAAAGAGTAAGAAAAGTCGAGAAGATGCTTACGGAAGATGTTTTTTCACTCTGCGTTTCCGAATTTCCTGCTCGTCTGCTAATAAAAATCAAGTGATTGCATCATCGGATACCGAACGCTATGTTTTTCTGTGATGTGATTCGTACGCGAACGGTAGATATCCTCATCTGTTCGTTGCGAAGAAAGCTTCATCTTGAGAAGATCATTCGAACGGTTCCGACAGTTGGCTATATGTTGGGGCGACTGTGGCGCAAGTTGTACGGATGGTAATTCTGCCAACATGAACGCGAACGTGGCCACTGCAATCAGCCGCGCGACCGACGGTTGACGCTCCGTAACAGACAGAAGGCGGGCATTGGATTGCCTGCCTTCTGTCATTATGTATGTTGTTTTGCCGGCAATACCAAGCAAAAAGAAGCACCGCCACCTGGCGTATCCTGTACGGTCAAAGAACCGTGCTGCAGGTTGGCCAATTCCGTGGCCACCGTCAGCCCCAATCCATAATGATGGGCGCTGTTTTCGACAGTTGCCGCGCATTCATTTTCAGAAGTTTGCCGGTAGAAATAGGTAAACACCGCCTGTTTGGCATTGTCCGGTATGCCGGGGCCGTGGTCGATTACCCAAAACCGAACCTGGTTATGTTGGAAGTCTACCCGCAGCGCAACAGCGCTACCAGGAGAGGCGTAGGTGTGCGCATTGTCCAGCAAGATGGCCAAAATTTGCTGTAGCCGTTGCTCATCGGCCAAAACCATCGGCAATGGTGCGTCCGGCATCTCCAGCGCAAGCATTTGTTCCGCGCGGGCCAGAACCGGCTGAAAGGTTTCGTAGGCGGTCATGGCGGCTTCCTCCGGCAAAACAGGTCGAAGCTGCAGTGTCCAATGCCCGGTGTTGCTGTTTGTCAAAACTAGCATATCGTCGATCAGACGTCCCATTTGGCGGGTCTGTTGCTGAATCAAATGGCATGGCTCCGCCAAATCTTGGCTTTTCTGTTTCAGAAGATCAGCCGACGTGGAAATCACAGCCAACGGCGTTTTCAATTCATGGCTGGCAGACGCCAGAAAGCGGATCTGCTCCGTTTGCGCCTGTTCAATCGGGCGTACAGCAAAACGGGCCAAGATGGCAGACATCAGGATAAGTGCGGCCCACCCCAACATAAAAGCGGCCGCATACACGGCCAGTAAGCGCAAGACTTCGGCCGAATGGACTGTCACAGGTTGCATAACCAGTATATTGCACCACTGAGTAGTGGACATCGCCTGCCCTTGCAGGAAGCACCGCCAGTTTTGCCCTGCGGACTGTACCATGAAATTCCCACTTTGCGCTGCGGAAGAGTATAAGCCTCGCCCAATTGCAGATGCCTGCACAGATGCCAGTAGTTGTGTCAACGTTTCTTTTTGTAAGTCAGGGACGAAGGTCAGCAACGTGCCGCCGTCCACAACCGCCACGGCCAATTGATTCTGCCCGGCAAACTGCAACACAGTTTGGGTATCCACACCATAGGGCGAGGAGACATAGGCGGTTACAGTCTGACATTGGGAGAGAAATAGAGACTCGTCTGCATTGCTCATCTGACGACGGGCGGCCTGCCAGGCAACGGCGAAAGCAATCAGCAGAACCAGTCCGGTAACCAGCGCACAGAACGCAGTGATTCGGTATCGTGATTTCCTATAGATGGCTCCCCGTGTGGTGGATTTATAGCTCTCTTTCATAGGACAGTTGGTAGCCGGTGCCCCGGCTGTTTTGTATTTTCACGGCGGATTGCAGGTGCGCGAGCCGCTGCCGTGTCAGATGGATATAGGTGTCGATGACAGCATCGGTCACTTCCGCGTCCGGTCCCCAGATGCGGTTGAAGATTACGTTGCGAGTAATGGGCACTTCTGCATTTCGCAGCAGTAGTTCTATCAATTGGGCCAGCCGTTTGGGCAGGACTTCCTTCCCGGCGGGGCCGCTGAGCTGCCGCACGCTGGGGCGGTAGCTCAAGTCACCAAAACACAGCTCTCCGGGATCCTCAAGGGATACCGTGCGGCGCGACCAGATACGCAGCCGGGCCAGCAGTTCCTCCATGGCAAAGGGCTTGACGATATAATCATCTGCCCCCGCATCAAGACCGGTGACTTTATCGCCCAGGGTATCCAGCGCCGTCAACAGAAGAATCGGCACTGTGATACCAGCCGCGCGAGCTTCCCGTGTCAGTGTGATGCCATCTTTTCCGGGCAGCATTCTGTCGAGCAGGATCAGGTCGCTACTGTTGTTAAGCATTTGAAACTCTGCCTCGTTTCCATTGCTGCAAGTTACGACCGTGTACCCCTCGTTTTGTAAAACGGAAGCAATATTTCGGCACAGGGAAACGTTATCTTCCACAAGCAAAATTTTCATGCCCGCCTCCCAGATTCCTTGTCAAAAATTCAGGATAAATTTAGAGTGTGTTTGCTACAATCAGTTTAGAACAATTCAGGAAGGAAGTCAACAACCATGAAAACAATGCGCGCCAAGGCGTTGGCCTCTCTGCTGGCAGGGTTCGTCACGCTCGCTGGGTTTTCCGGCTGCCATGCATCTTCGGCAGCCATGTTTTCGGAATCGGCAACCATCAGCGCTTCTTCTGCTCCGCAGGACAGCGCGTCATCGACAACACAGATTTCGCAAACCAGTGAGGCGGGGACGTATGTGCAGGACGACATGACGGAACTGATGCCGCAGACCTATGCGTATTTCACGGATTTGCGTCTCTCCGCGGATGGTGCTGTAGAAGTGGTGGGGCTGAGCCAGAGCGGCGGCATACAACTTTTGCGCTGGACCGATGATGTTTGGGAAACAGCTGTCGAATCCAGCCAGCCGGCCGTGGCGAACAGAGCTTTGACCGTCGCGGCAGACGGCACGCTTTGGACCGTTTGCCGCGATGATAGCGGTGCCTACACCCTGCAGAGCGGTACGGACCCTGCCGCCATGCAAACCATTCCAGTCGAGGCTTTGTCGCAAGAGGAAGCGCTGCCAATCGGCCTGCGACTTGCAGCAGACGGAAAGATATTTTTGACCGCTCAAGTCGGGGAAACCACCGTCTTTGTGCTGGTCGATCCTGCCACCCGGCAGGCCACGACCGTGACGCCCGGTTTCTATGGCAGCCCGGCCTTTTATGCAGAGGGTTCCATCTATACGTTTGCGGCCGGAAGCACCAGCTTGTCTGTGCTCGATGCCACGAATGGCAGAGTATTGCAACAATACAGCTTGCCGTTGGCAGAGCCTTTGGCGCGGGCCAGCGCTGCCGCGATCCAACAAAACTGCCTGATTTGGGCAGACAGCAACGGTATCCATCAAATTGCCCTGGGTGGTACTTTACAGCAAAATCTGGCCGATAACCGCAGTTTTGCGCTTGCCAGCAGTTCCTTCATCGTACAGCAGATCGTGTTGGACGGACAGGGAAATTACTGGGTCAGTGGCGTAAATGCCGGCGGTCAGGCACAAATATACCGGTACCGGTATGATACCCAGGCGGCCGTCGCGTCCGGCGGCGAACTGGTGGTTTGGGCCATGGAGGATAGCCTTTTGCTACGTGAGACCGTCAATACATACGCATCTGAACACCCGGAACAGACGGTCACTGTGGAATATGGTCAAGACAGTCTGGCCAATGGGATGACAGTGGACGATGTGATCCGCACCCTCAACGTAGAGATCTTTGCCGGTGAGGGACCGGATGTACTTGTGCTGGACGGTCTGCCCGTAGAATCTTACATTCGTCAGGGAATCCTCGCAGATTTAAGCAATATCGATACCAGCAACTGCTACGAAAACATTGTACATTGCTATGCCGATGAATCCGGCTGTTGGGCGCTGCCGCTGCTGTTCCGCCCCAGCCTGGTTTATTGCCAGTCTGAGGAAAACAAAGCACGGTTGTCTGAGGCCCAAAATTTGACCGATTTGCAGGATCTCCTGTGTGTCAAATCAAACTTTCATTATGATGGGTACTACAACCTGTTCAGCGAGTTATACCCGGCGGCCAGCGCGTCGATCTTTGCTGTCGAAGGCGAAGGTGTGAACGAGGATGCTCTGCGAGAGTTTTTGTCTGTCACCAAAGCGGTTGTTGATGCGCAGCAGATCAGCGCGGAATATGATCCGCTTTTTGGGGACGGGGAGGATACCGCCAGCGGGGATGACGGCCAGCACCTGGCTGTGGATATTCCTGTCAGTATGAACTGGTATGGCCGGGCGCAGGATCCGGCTGACTGCGCGGCAGGCAACCCCAGCGACTATCTGCTGACCTATATCTACATGGTCAGCGAAACCGGGAGCGTCCCGGCTCTGATTCGCCCCTTGCCGGGTGATGTGTTTACACCGGTGATGACAATGGGCGTATTGAATACATCTGACCAGGTAGACGCCGGCGTGGCGTTTGTTGGAACCATGTTGGATTGCGAAACGGAAGACCTGGCTGGCCGAGGCAGTTTCAATGGTTACTTTGTGCGTCAAGGCGTCCAACTTGCCAAAGTCAGCCAGCGTAATGATGGTACCGACGGTAACCCTACGCCGTCTGAATTGAATCTGGATGCCGTGATGGCCCAACTGACCACACCGTCGAACACGGATTTGAGTTTGAGGGAACTTGTCTATGAGAACGCGGCTCAACTGTATACGGGCGCGCAGGACTTGGAAACGACGGTGGCCAACATCCTGCAGCGAACGGACTTGTACTATGCAGAGCAACAGTAACCGGGACCGCAACTGCTGTACGGCCACCCAACGGGAAACTCGTGCGGCCTGGTTGTTCCTGCTGCCCAGCTTGACTGGCGTTGTTCTGTTTGTTTTGCTGCCCTTTGCTGAGACGGTACGGCGCAGTCTGTTTGACACGATGGGAACTGCCTGGGTCGGCTTGAGCAATTACCGCTCTGTCATACAGAACGGTGCCTTCCAATTGGCCGTACACAATACGGCGCGCTTTTTGGGGATTTGCCTGCCGATTCTTCTTTCAGGCAGCCTGGTACTGGCGCTCGTGCTCCACAGCCGTCCGCTGCGGCAAACACGGGCTGCCCGCATCTTCAAAACCACCTTTTTGCTGCCTATTGCGATTCCTGTGGCCAGCATTGTGCTGTTGTGGCAAACCTTGTTTGCCCGGCAGGGGTTGTGCAACGGTTGGTTGACCTGCCTGGGGGTGCAGCCTATAGATTTTATGGGGACAGGTACAGCGTTCTGGGTTTTGACCGGCACCTATCTGTGGAAAAATTGCGGGTATACAAGCATTCTTTGGACGGCCGGGCTGGAAGCGATTCCGGTCGATCAGTATGAAGCAGCCCGCGTCGATGGTGCAGGGACATGGCAGCAGTTCTGGCATATCACCTGGCCTGAGCTCCAGCCAACTTTAGCCCTGACCTTGATTTTGAGCCTGCTGAATGCCTTCAAGGTTTTCCGCGAGGCCTACCTGGTGGCAGGACGCTATCCGCAGCAGAGCATCTATCTGTTGCAGCATTTGTTCAACAACTGGTTTTTAAGTCTGGACCTGCCGCGCCTTGCTGCTGCCGCCGTGTTGGTTGCGCTGGTGTTGTTGGTTGTGATTTTGGGATTATTGAAATGGTGGGACCACTGTGCGAAAGATGAGTAGGGTTCACAAACCGCACCGCTGGCAATGGCTCTGGCTGATACCGGCGGCGCTGCTGGTATGGTGGCCACTCTGGTTTCTCTTTATGGGCGCGCTGATGTCCCAGGAAGAATTGCGCTTGACAATTGGCCCGGCCCTAGGGCTGGGCACCGGATATACCGTCTGGCACAGACTGGCCGACGCTCGAACCGTTGCTGACCCTGCTGTTGGATACGCCGCCGTTTTTTGTCATGTTCTGGAACAGCATCGGCCAGTCTGTAGCCCAGGTGGCCGGGAACCTGCTGGTGGGCGCGCCTGCCGCTTGGGCAATCAGCCGGCTTCGCTTTCGCGGGCGCAGTATGGTTCGGGGGCTTTACATCGTTCTGATGCTATTGCCCTTCCAGGTAACCATGGTGCCCAGCTATCTGGTATTGCGCCAATTTGGCCTGCTGGACACGCCGTGGGCCATCATTTTACCGGGCATCTTTTCTACATTTCCGGTATTTATCATGGAGCGCGGCTTTGACACGATTCCGAGAGAAGTCTTGGAGTCCGCTTCGATCGATGGTGCAAATCAATGGCAGCGTTTTTGGCGCATCGGGATTCCATTGGGGATTCCCGGTCTTATATCCGCCCTGACGCTGGGATTTTTGGATGCCTGGAACGCCATAGAACAACCGATGACTTTTTTGGAATCTCCACAATATTGGCCACTGTCCCTCTTCTTTACCGACCCGGCCAATCTGGATACAAAACAACTGGGTCTCGCGATGGCTGCCAGTCTGTGGATGTTGCTCCCTTCGATTCTGGTCTTCCGCTTCGGGCAAACATACCTGGAAGCAGGCTTGACAAAAGGGGCTGTGAAAGGATGAACTCTTTGGACGTGATACATAAACTCAGACAGCGGTTGCACGCTACTGCCGCTGCCAAACCCAACCAGTGGCATACCGGTGTTGCCATGCTGCGCTTTCTTGCGCTCATGCTTTTGTTGACTTTGTTGGTGCGCGGAACCGCGGCCACCACGCTTCCAGTCGTCTCGGTGACCGCCCCGTACCAGGGTGTAGTTACGCAGAGCTTTACGGTTTCCGGTCAAATATCCCCCGGAATTGGAACTCCGCTGACCATCCCGGAAGGTCTTTTGGTCGAACAGATTTTCGTCCAACCGGGCGATCAGGTGACAGAAGGGCAAACGCTGGCACTCTTGTCTTTGGACGATGTGCGCGCGGAAATCGAACAGGTACAGGCGTCCATGCAGCAGCATCAAGTACAGGCCAACCAGCTTCTGGCAGGGCAGGCGGCCGATCCGTTTGCCTGGCAGCAGGCGCAGCAACAGCTGGATCGAGCGTATGCAGACTATCAACAGGCAGCAGCGGAAGGCGAGGCGGATGTTTCGCAGGCACAGAATGTGCTGGATGCTGCCCACCAGGTTTTGGCAGAGGTAGAAGGCCGGAAACCGCAACGCCCTTACGAGGACGGCTTTTGGGAGATGGCAACGCCGGAACAAGCACAGACGGAACAGGATTACGCGGACTGGGAAGCGGAATACGCGACCGCGCAGGCGGCTGTGCAGCAGGCACAGGCGGATTTGGAAGCAGCACAAGAGGCCGCGGACAATGCAACGGAGGCGGCGCTGTCCGCCGCGCAAAACGCAGAGGATTCGCGTAATAGCGCCCAGCACAATTACGCAAAGGAAACGGAAGAACTGGCTAAGTCAAACCAAATTGATCAAGCGGGCGCTCAGGTTTTGCTAGCCCAGATTCGGCAGGAAGATCAAACCTTGAAATCTCTCGAAGCCCTGCAAGCAGCAGGCGGAGCTTTTTTGGCCCCATCAGATGGCATTGTAACCGAGATGGCACTTACAGTCGGAGCAGATACGCCAGCAGTAGCGGGACTGCTGGCAGCAAACGAACAAGAATATGCGGTCACTGCCTCCTTGACAGCGGAACAAGCAAGCCTGTTGAAGGCGGGCGGTACGATTTCGGTGATGCAGGAACAAAATACCGGAACAGCCACATTGGAACAAGTCAATGATGATCTCGCCCAATTCACAGTGTCTGGTACACAGTGGAAAACAGGGGCAGCGGATATAACCGTTACGACTATGGGCGGAACGACAGGGCTTTGCCTGCCAGCCACCGCAGTCAACAGCGATAACGCCGGGAATTTTGTGTACCTGGTGGAAACTAAAAATACCGTGCTGGGCGTCCAAAGCGTGCTGGTCCGGCTGGGGGTTACCGTAGAAGAACGTGGCGATGGTGTAGTACGTATTTCGGGCGCTTTGAGCGGGCAGGAACAGATTGTCAGTGCAAGCAGCAAACCACTTTCCGCAGGAACAGAGGTGAGAATCGATGAGTAGGCGGCTGATGTCACTGATCTGCCTGGGTATGTATTGCCTTTGCCTCTGGCTGGCTGTGCAGACTGTCGAGAAGGTTAGACAAATCAGCCCAGGCGTCAGTTTGCGCTACGCGCAGGCGTTGACCGGCGAACAGGTAAAAAAAGCGCAGACTTATATAAAAAGTAGTCAAAACACAGATGGGCTGATGGTAACTTTCTGGGAAGAAACCCAGGTGGCGGTGCGCTCCCCTGTAAGCACACGGACCTGCACGGATGTTTGCAGTATCGGTTTCTGCGGAACGGCCCATGATGCATACGGAGCAAGCTATGTGGTGGGAACTGCACCCGGCAGTGGCGACCCCAGCCAGTGCGCTGTCAGTACGGCGCTGGCATGGCAGCTTTTTGGAAGTACAGACATATTGGAGCAAGCGCTTACGCTGGACCCGGATACAGAGGATGCCCGGACTTACCGGGTGTGCGGTGTCTTTGTATCGGAAACAGAGCAGATCCTTTATGGTGTTGAAACCACCGCTGCATTCCAACTTCTTGAATTGACCCATGTTTCTAGAGATAATCCGGGCCAAAGCGTTCAGCAGCTTTTGGCTGCCGCCGGTCTGGCTCAACCGGACCAAATCCTATATGATGCCGCCCTCGCCCGGGTTCTGTCAGCGTTGATTGGAATACCCGAATTACTTCTTCTGCTTTGCGCCGGTTGTCGTCTGCTTCGCTTATTCCGCAATAAATCTCTGAGAGAAGTTATAGGGTTCGGGATTGCACTGCTGCTTGTTTGCTTACTTCCGACCTGTTTGGCTTCGCTGCCCGGATGGATGATTCCCAATCAATGGGGAAGTATGGCGGCGTGGCATTCGCTTTTGTCTGCCGCAGGTGACCGGTTGACGGAATGGTTTGCCTTGTGCCCAACTGCACGGGATGTGCAATTAAAAGGCGAAGCAGCACAAGTGGTTGTGTTTACCTGCGGGAGTCTGGTGTTCGCTGTGGCTGCTTGTTTGAGTTGGGGTTCTTCCGTTAAGACAAAAGGGAAACGCTCCTTGTGCCCGTATGACAACCACGCGACGTTAAACTTATAAGATGGGATCGATGAAAGCGATTTCTCCGTTCAAAGGCAAGGCTGCCGCATTCACCTGACGACCACAGAATATCAACTATTCATTACGCTGCTCGACCATCCTAAATGGAATAACTGTAATACAAGTATTAATTGCTTTATACCAAAAAAGCGATCTGTCAAAGACTCTCTTGAATTTTATAGTGTAAAATATAACAAAACCCACGATAATTAAAAGAAACGACACCCACAGTGTTCCTACATATATCACCTTTAATCCTGCAAGTATCATTATAGCAATACCCAATAGCATTAAACTGTTTCCAAACATAATCTTTTTCATACGCTCACGCTCCTTTGTTAAATTATCGTTTACTATTTTCAAACTTGCTGGCGGCGAACGGTTTGTCAAAACCGTTTGCGGACGGCAAGTCCACAGGGGATAGCCGCTTTAGCGGCGCAAGGGGGTGTAGCCACCTTGACGGAACGAAGTGACGCAACATTCTCGGTCATGCAGTTTTCTTCTGCTGACGGAGAATGAAGCTCCGCAGGGCGCACTACTCTCGACAGAGAGTATAGAAGTGCGCCCTTAGAGTTCTAAGGGTATTTTTAGATAATTGGGAATGTTTCTTTGTCAAACTGCGTAACATTGAACACGATACGCCACTCGACATCATCACCAACCGGTTCAAAGTGCAGAGCAGAACAAGCAGCATGAAGTTTTTCTTGTGAATTTGTTCCATATATAACTGCTGTCGGACCATCTGCACCACCAATAACACCAACAACAAAACAGGAACTACTGCCAACTGGACGGAACGAATGATCGTCTGGTGTAACTTCTATCGGTCTATCGCCTTCATCACAGTCAAAAACCGAAATGTTCTCCATCGGTTCAGGGGTAAGTGTATAACTCATGGCAATATAATGTGTCGGATAAATCCAGCGATCAGAACCAAAACTATTTTGAGGAACTGTCTGCTGTTCTATTTCCTGCACGGTCAGTGTATGGGTTATTCCGCTAACAGGATGGGAAAACATAAATGAATCTCCGGGTGCGTGAACTTTGAAATGTGAGCCTGGAACTTGTCCTGGTTGCTGCTCCATTGTAAGAAAAAGTTTATTGATTTCAGGGTGATGCTTGGTTCCCCAAGGAAATACGTCTCTGCATATGACCCAGCCATAAGTACTATCCAGCCCATAATGGTCGATTGCCCATTTTGCTTCCAACTCATTGATAACGCCATCTGGCAGACAAGGATTAAAGCTCACAGCGCAGCCATGGGTTGTCTGTAATATTTTCTCGTTTAACTTCAAGCAAGGTTTGAAGTTAAAACAAAGTGGGTTTTCCCATTCCATCTGCATCTGTTGCTCACGGGTAAAATTTTCACATGAGTCATTTTCCCAGTCCAGATTCCATTTTTTCATGAAGTCACGGATGCTTTCTGAATCAACTCGCATACAAAAATCAACGACAAGTCCTTTGCTACATGAATAAGCAGCCGGAATTACCCAATGATATCCAGCCCAATCGAATTGTTTATCCAGCTTGATCTCTTTTCCGGCACGGTCTTTACCTCGATGTCCCCAGAAATCTCCATCAAAGTAGACCTTCCATTCAGGGGCAACCAATTCTGCCTCTGAAGTCATATCATTATCGTAATAATCTTCTGTGTATTTAATCTGACTGTAATCAAAGGAAGATTGCAGGTTTTTGATATATGTCCACGGTTGTTCCATAGGCAACAAATTCATCTTCTCTGAAATTTCCGATAAAGTTTGCTGTTGTTCCTGGGTTGTAGGGTTTTCATTGAGAAAGGCTTCAAACTGTGCTTCGTTCCACATCCACGCTTGTTCCACTGCCGCCACATCACCACAAGCCAGTATAAGCCGCAGAAAGTCGGTAAAATTTTCAGCTACTGGATGAACATAATCAGGAGAAGTATTCATGGGGCTGACAGAGAAAACCATCTCTCCAAATCCACGAATGAAACAGAAGTGGATACCATCTATCCCTGCCCATCCAAAAACCGATGCCCCTTTTGGGGTACAAAAATAATTTGTATTATCCTCACGGAGTTCAACTCCCACAGGACTTAAATCGACACCCCGCTGTAAAAATTTTTTCAAAATTCTATTCATTAAGCATCCCCCCATAAAATTAGTGCTATCACGCTCTTTATTGTAGTAAATTTTATCACAAGAGTGTGAATAAATCTACTGGCGAATGCTGAAACCGCCCGAACAGTTTCTTTCTGCTCAGGCGGCTTTCTTCATCTATTTTTCTTTCTTCTGCTGCACTTGTTCATGGGCTTCCTGCTGAACATCAGCCCAGCGGAAAAGCCATACTTGAAGTGACTTTCACTTTCTTCACATTGGGCGATTGCTGTCTGCGCCCGGAGTTCCTGCACCAGCTCATAGTCCTCTTTGCTGAGCCGCTGGGACAACTGCTCCATGAGCTTTTCACAGGCTATGACTGCCTTTCGGTATTCCGGTGATGTAGGTACAACTGTCTCGCAGGGATAAAACTCCCCATTATACATGGCTTCCAAAATCATAGCTTTACCTCTCTCAACAGTAGATTAGTTCCGTCTTGATGATTTCCTCTGCCCGGCAGCGGATGGAGTTCATTGACTGCACCCATAACATCTGATTTTCCGCTTTCATGGCTTCGGTCACGCCCTCGGCTTTCATCATCTGCCGGATAATCAAGTCCAGCCTGTCTGCCGCCTGCTCGTTCAGATCGGCAACGACGGTGTGGAGCCTGCCGGACAAAATTAGCTCGTTGTAAAGCATGGGACGGTGCAATTTCAGATAGGACTGGTGCAAGCGTCCCCAATGCCCAATAGGTCGGCGTTCCTCCGGCAGCTTCAAGTCCGGCACATAGTAGTCGCCCACCAACACATAGTCCATACCGTTCTCATGGATTCTCGGTTTCAACTCTTTCATAAAATCACGCTCCCTTTCTCGGTCCCAGCTGCGGCAAACTGCTCACCGGGATAAATACCCCTCTGGCAATATCCTCGGTGCGGATTGCCTGTTTTCTGGCTTCAATCTCCGCTTTTTTCTTGGCTTTCGTGCGCTCCTCATACTCTTTCTGTTTACCATTGGCTTTCCGCTTCAAGTAGTTCTGGTGGAGCCTGTCCTTGCGTTCCTCACGCTTGCGGATTTCCTCTAATTCCTCCGGGGTAAGCTCCACTTCGCCAAACGCAGGGGGAACGAAACGACCCACGAAATTGAAGTAAATCTCGACCTCCTGTGTGGTCTGAATACTGCCCTTGCGGTCACGCTCATGCACAAGGATTTTCTCAATAAACTCATTGAGCATGGCAATCGTCAGCTTGTCGAAGTTCTCATACTTGTCAATCAGAGCGATAAAACGGTCAGCGTCCTTTTCGTGCTTCTCGTAGCTCTTGATAGCCTTTTCCAGAACAGAGATTTCAGCGGTAAGCTCGGTCTGCTCCTTTTCATATTGAGCGTCCAGAGTGGCATATCTGCTGTCAGACAGCTTTCCTAAAATGTTGTCCTCATAGATTTTGCAGAGCAGGACTTCCAGCTCGGAAACTCTCTGCTTTGCGGTGGCAAGGCGTGTCCGCTGTTTCTTGACCTCTGCCGTCTGCTGGCTGGACTGCGCTTCCTGCACCAC
>ENA-OOXP01001310-OOXP01001310.1-human-gut-metagenome-genome-assembly--contig:-NODE-1310-length-16356-cov-1.763327_pt1 | contig 16356 bp, 13 predicted proteins | sample MGYA00241591_ERZ501351 | MGnify/ENA primary metagenome ERZ501351 (study PRJEB25962, sample SAMEA1968361) | human gut metagenome | biome: human gut; feature: human-associated habitat; material: faeces...
TTAAAACCTATTATTTAATGACCTTTTTCCAAATTTCGGGCATCATAGAAAGGGTTATGCATTTGTCGCTGAGAGTGGTAATCTGATTATCGTCAAAATCGAAATACAGACCGACATAGGCGCATTTTGCCCCGCATCTTTCCATTCTGTCCTCAAGATAGCTGAGAGTTACCTGAAGCGGAGTCTGGCAAGCGTTCAATTTCTTTATATCCCAGCCTAATTTTGCATATTTGTCGGCTATCTCGCTGTTCCAGCCTATTCTGTTCAGTACATCCGGTATATTTTTGTTCCAGGTTGCATTATTTGTGCTGTTCCAGCCGTTACCGTCCCAGCCGAATTCGGACATCGCGAAAGGCATACCGTCCGCCAAGCTCTGAGCGCCGTTATAATAGCCCTCATAGTCGCCGTAATACAAATACCAGTCGGTTGAGGCAATATCGATATAGTTACCCTCTGACCACCAGCTGTATTTTTCGCTGTGGTTTCCGGCAAGAGCCGTGCAGAAACACCATATAATATTGCTGAGTCCCTTTTCCTTAACGTAATAATCGTGAACATAGCGGTAAAGAGCCGCAACATCCGCGCCTGTTATACCGTCGTTTCCGCCTACGCCCCACCAGAACCATGCGCCGTTTGCCTCGTGCATAGGACGGTACACAACGGGAACTCCGGCGTCCTCAAGCTTTTTAAAGAACTCCGCACCGTAAGCCAGCTCCTCGCGGAAGTTTTCATATATCTGATTTCCCGGCGTCACAACCTGTAAATACTGCGCGCGGGTCAGTCTTTGACGGGAATTGTTCGCGCCCTGCTGAGTTGAGTCGGCAAGCTTGGTAGTCGGGGTGAGCCAGTGGTTGGTTGCGCAGATTATTCCGCCCTTTTGGGTGAACTGCACCATTTCGGTAACAATTCGGTTAAGTTGGCGTTCGTCAACGCTGTACGGCAGGCAGGACATTTCAAAATCAAAGGTAACGGGAGCGCCGCCCGCCGTTTTTTCAAAGGTTGAAATCTGACGGGAAACGTTCTTGGTTCCGCAGCCGACGCCGACGGCGTAACGGTCAGCCTCGTCAAAGGTAAGGTACTTCAGCATATCCATCAGCTGCGCCTTGGTATAGGGACATTTCTCGGTCTCCTTTCCGGAGTCCTCAGACCCGGTCTGAGACGATGAGGATGGTGAAGACGAAGAGGATGACGAGCTGCTCCACCAGGAAGATGAATTTTTCGGAATGTAGCTCTGCCAGGGACGTTTCTGAATTAAACCTGAGTCATCGGTATCTTCCGAGCTTTCTGCGTCCTGATAAGAATTGTCGGAGGAGCTGACGTCCGCAGATGAGTTATCCTTCTTAACATTATTGTTTTTATTTTTATTTCCGCCCGTCGCGGTGTTTCCGGCGCAGGCGCTTAAAAGTGCAAATACCGTAAGAACAGCAATAATTTTAATAATCAGCCTTTTTTTTCTCATGAAAGGTACCTCGCTTTAACTTTATTTCAACTCCGATATAGCTTTATTATTGTTGTTTGCGGCAGCCTCAAACGCGGCAGCGAATGAATCGCAGAATTTTTTGGTCTGAGAGGAATCCGCTCCCAAAAGTCCGTAAATATAGCTGTAATTATGAACCGAGCTGCCGACGAAAAGATTCTGCTGCTTTTTAGCACGGTCAAGAGTCCATTCGATAACCTCCTGAGAGTTGGGAACGGCATACAGCGTATCGAGGTTATAGCCCTTGCGGTCCTGAATATAGCGGACGAAGTAAGGAACTGCCTCGGGATTTTTGGCTCCGACCGGTATGCAGAGCATATAGTGCTGATAGCAAAGGGTTGACGTTGAATCGGTCGGCATAGGAACAATGCCTAAGTTGTTGCGGTCCTTCAGGTTCTTATAGTAAATGTTGCCGGCATTGGTGTTCTGGCTCCAGTTATACTCAAAGAGAGTCTGTCCCTGCTCAAAGCCGCCGCCTGCCTGCCAGGCTATCGCTTTGCTCTGAACCTTATCGGCAAGAGTTTTCATAAGCTCAACGTATTTCGGGTTTTTGAGCTGAGAGGTATATTTGTTTTCCTTATAATCGTAGGTTATGTTGGTAAGACCGAACGAGCGGACGTAGGCGTAAACATAGGTATCGCCAAAGCCTGCGCCGTAGTAGCCGTCCTTATTTCCGTTACGGTTTACAAAGGTATCGCAAAGCTCCCAGAATTTTGACCAGGTCCAATCGTTGGGATTGTTTTTCCAGATGGTATAGGGATCCATATTATCCATTTCAGCCTTTTTAAGAGCGGCTTTATTATAGAAAAGCAGCGCAATCGGAATAAACGGGGTATCCTGAAGCAGCATACCGTAGGTTTTTCCGTTAAAGGTGAAATCGTGCATCATCTGCCAGTTCCAAGCCTTATCGTTGAAATTATAGCTCAAGTTATCGATAGGCTGGAGGTTTTTTACGATTGACGGATAAATTTCATCGGTTCGGAAAATATCCGGCGCGTTGCCTGCCGCGATACGGGAGGTTAAAATATCGAATTTCTTCGTAAGGTCAACCTGCTCAACCTCAACGGTAATGCCGGTCGCCTTTTCAAAAGCCGCGATAGCGTCCTTTTCAACGCTTGCCTTCGGGTTATCCCATGACATATACTTAATGGTTGTACCTTTAAGCTTTTTTGGCATTTGCGCCATAACCTGATCGCGGGTAAGGTTGGTTGTTTTCGCGGACTGCGCGCTGCCGGACGAGTTATCCGAGCCGCTTGACTCCTGACCGGAGGCATTTCCGGGAACGGAGGAGCTTTCTTCATCCTCCCAGATTATCGTGGAGGAATACTCCTGAGGCTTCTTTTTGCACGCACACACCGAAAACAGCATGGAAAACACCAAAACAAGGCATGCAGATTTCAATATTCTTTTTTTCATAAGCTCTTTCTCCTTTTTTATTCAGGGCAAAAGCCCGTATTTCAAAGTTTTATCCTACAATACCAACGCGGTCAACGCTTTCGATAAAGTGACGCTGCAAAATAACGTAAAGCAGAGTCGGCGGAGCAATAAACATCAGGCACGCCGCCAGAGGTGCGCCGTAGTAGGAAGACGAATCGGCGGAAATCTTCATACTCGACCACAGCTGACCGATATATCCGGAAATGTTTCTGAGGGTAAACGCCAGAGTATGGTTGTTTTCCGTATACATAGTCGCAAGCAGCCAGTCGTTCCAATGCCATATAAACGAAAAGATAAACACCGTAAGAATAACGACGCCGGAGCTCGGAATAATTATGCGGATAAAGGTCTGAACCGGACCTGCACCGTCAATCCAAGCCGCCTCCTCAAGCTCTTTGGGCAGTCCCTTGAAGAACTGCATATAAATATAGATGAACAGTCCTCCCTTTAAGCCCACTCCGAACAGTGACGGAAGATAAAACGTCCAAACCGTATCGGTGATATTAACCCGCAGGTCAACGCCGGTCAGCTTATAAAACAGCCCCAGTATTCCGAAAACGTCCATATACCGGAAGTTCAGTATACGCGGAATGATAAGCATAACATCGGGAATAAGGATAGTTACAATAAGCAGGAACATCCAAATCTTTTTGAATCTAAGCTCAAATCGGGACAGTCCGTATGCGTAAACCGCGCAGGTTACAACCTCAATAAGACCGGAAACAATTCCGAAAAGAAAGGTTATTTTCAGTCCGTTCCAATAATCGAAAGCCATCCAGGCGACCTTATAGCCGTATGTTGTAGGAGACAGAGAAAACCATTTTACGGCGGGATTCAGCGTATCCGAAGTAACCTTGAACGAGTTGCTTATCATAAAAATAACGGGATAGAGCAGAACAAATTCAAACGCCAGCAGAAACAGCATCCGCAGCACCGAAACACCGACGCCCTTCGTTTTATTTTTCAGAACGGTTTTGTTCATTTTTCGGTTATCCTTTCCGGGTTCACTCCCATTTTTTAAGACAGCACCGGCTGAACAGGAACATAATCAGTCCGATAGCGGCTCCGACCGCGGCCAAAGCATAGCGGCGGAGGTTGAATAATCGGTGTTGCCCATCAGTCTGACGGCGGTATCGACCAAAGTGCCGTTTTCGGTGAAAAGCTCAACCATAGTGTAAAATACAACCAGCAGAACAATGCGCGACATCATCGGAAATGTAATATACCAGAACTGCTCCCAGGCGGTAATCCCCTCAACCCGTCCGGCTTCGTAAAGCTGAGACGGAATGGTTTGCAGACCGGCAACAAAAAGCAAAATCTGAATTCCGCAGTTCCAGATTAAATTAAACGTATCGGTAAGGTATGTAACAAGCAGGCTGTTAATCTGAGGCGGCAGGTCAAATTTTTCGAGCAGTGCCACAAAGTCAATTATCTCCATATATTCCGAGCCGGCGGCGCCGGTTTCCGCTCCCGCAGTCATAGCCGAGGTTACCTGACCGGTCATTCCAAAGCCGTTTACAACGTCCATAACCACTCCGGAGGCTATAATAACCGGCAGAAAGAATACCGCGCGGGCAAAGGTTCTGCCGCGGAATTTCTGATTAAGAATAACGGCTAAAATCATAGACAGCGCCACAACTATCGGCAGCGACGTTATCATACTCGACAGCGACGACCGGAACATATCGGCGTAATACGGGTACTCGTTGAATATATATTTATAATGCTTGAGCCCCGCAAAGGTTGTTTTAATTCCGGCGGCGGTTATTTCAATATCGGAAAAGCTGTACCTAAAAAAAGTCAAAACCGGAACAATAACAAACAGAGCCACGCCGAACACCCACGGAGCTATAAACAGCGCGCCGTATTTGCGTTTTATAGATTCTATTCCGCCCTGTTTTTTTCTTTTCATTGCACGCCCTCCTCATCCGCGAGCCTGAAGGATTTCGGCGCTACCGCGCAGCCGTTTACGGTAACTTCCTTTTCGGTATGATTTACATACATAACCTTTCCTCCGGCAAAAACGGAGCGGGTTACGCCTTTGGAAAGCACCGTATGCTCAAGCAGCTCGGAATCCGAAAGCCTGGCGAGAGTATCGCTGCACGCCGACAGAATTTCGGCAATATCGTTTCTGTTATTTTCATAAACAGTGCGTGATGAAACATCGGCATAGGAGGAGGCAAGCCCGCGGTCGGCAGTTTCGGTAAGACGGAACGCGGGCGCGATTCCCGCCTCCATCTGAGAAAGCAGCTGTTCCTATTTATTGACCGAAAGGTTCAGCGCTCTGCCGTAAAGCGGAATTGCTCCGCGGTATACCAAAGCGTAAAACGGAACCTCCTCGTCGAAGCAGGCGTATCCGCCGTTTTGCGTCGGCAGGTCGCAGATTACGTCGCACAGCCCTGCCGCGTAGTCATTCGGATTGCTTAAAAGCAACTTATGGTTTTCCGATGCCTTTTTAATCAATTCGCCGAACTGCTCGCGGAGCGCGCTCTTTTGCATAGTGCCTTCCGAGGAATAATCTGAATAAGCCAGATTTCCGAGAGATGCGAGGGAAAGACCGTCAACATTTTTTCCGCAGCTTTCAAGCAGCCGTTCCATAGCATCGGACAGCTTTCCACGCTTTAAAAACACGGTTTTCGGAGCGTCCTCGTCATAGCTTACGGTATTTTTTGTTATAGGCTGCACCGCCGCGCGCTGCATATTTGCGCTGAGGGCGGTGTCCCTGAAGCTGTTAAATCCGTTATGGCTTTTTGAAAATTGAATTATATCGTAATCGGCGTAAAGGTCAATACCGTTTTCGCGGCAAAAGCCGTTCAGCGATTTATAGCCGGACATTCCGCCGAATTTTGAAGAAAATGAAAATCCGCCGCCGACATAGGTTTTATCCGCTCCGGTCCGACCGAAGCCGTAAAGGCGGACGTCAACGTCAGCCGAGGTGTTCTTTGAAATATCCTTTAATATTTCCTCCGCTGCGGAAAAATCGGTCAATACGCTTATAACGTCGTGCGGAATACCGAGGGTAAAGGTTCTTTTAAGCGCTCCGCCGGTAAAGGTAATCATACAGTCCTTCTGAGCGGAGCCGGATTTTTCAAGAAGTCCGTTTTCCGAAAGATATTCCTTATAAACCGCCGCCATCTTACTGTAAGATGCGTCGTTTTCCAGCGGATAAAAGCCTACGGAAAAGACCTTTCCCTTAGGGCGCTTGTTATTGAGAATAATTGTAGCATAAGCCTCCAGCTCGGCGCGGTTATAGCCGCGGACATTGAACGAGGCGTAAACCGCAGAATAGCCGTTTGCCGGGTTTCCGGCAAGAGCGTTAATGCCTGCCGCTCCCTGCCCTTCCTCGATTATGGCGAAAAGTCCGTCGTTTCCGCTTTTAACCCCGTAAACCGGGAGACGGATTTTCTCTGTGGCAGACGGCATATCAAACTGCTTGCGGACGGGGTCGTTTCCGTAAACCTCAGCTGAAAAGCTGCGGGCGCTGTCGTCCGGCTGAGTATCGGTATACATTACTGCGCCGTTTCCTGCCGGGACAAAGAGATAGTCGCCGTCCGTTCCGTTTTTAACGGAGCAAAGGTACGGAGCTACCGACACGCCGGTCAGGCTGTTGATTTCGCCCTCGGTTATATCGTCGCTGTTAAGCGATATCAGCAGAGAGTCCTCGCGCAGGGTATAGCTGAACGCAACGGAAATTTTCGGTTCTTCAAACCAATAGGAGACCTTAATGCCGTTCTCGGTTTTTTCGGCGGAAACCGTATCCCCCTCTATGCAGTCGAGAGCATTGAGAGTATTCATGGAGCCGTCGTTTGAATTATAGTATTCAATCTGCACAGGGGATGAAAGACTGTAGCTTGTTTCCCCGGTCTGAAAGTATTCATAAGGCACAGTTCCCCAGATTTTCTGCGAGGAGCTGCTCTTTAAAAAGACATTCTTAGATTCGTTATTCCAAACGAGGGAATAACGGCTGTTTTGGGCGATAACCTCATCGGTTACGGTGGAAAACTCATCCGGGAGCTTATAGTCCGCAGACCTTGCTTTCCCGCAGGAGGACAGTCCGAGCAAAACCGATAACGCCATAATAACGGCTAATCCGCTTTTTAAGTTCTTCATAAAGCCGCTCCTTTCTCTGTATTTCAGGCAATGCGCTATTTGTTGTTCCGTATCAGCTCGGTTGCCGCCTCAACAAAGAACCCGAAGAACTGCGCGAGCAGCATACCAACCATAAAGACAACAAAGATAATCAGAATAATCAGCAGTACCGATATCAATGCGGTAACCAGCAGCTTGAAAAAGCTGTAATCATGAATTTTCATAAGTCCTACCGACAGCAGCACGCCGCATAAAATCAAAGCGAGCAGATGAAGTCCCGAAATCAGGGCGCTGCCGGCGTCCGCAACAACATATGTAAGCGGAATTGAAACAATATTATATAAAATCAGCGGAAGCACGCTGTAAGAGGTGACAATGAAAACCTCCCTCAGCCTTCCCTTACCCTCCTGCAAGGTGCTAATACCCCAGTTTGCCACCGTCCAAACAAGAATTAAGCCGGAGGTTTGGAGCAGCTGGAACAGGGAATTATAATTATCGGAATTATAGGATGTATACCGGAAATCGCTCCAAATCGACGCAGCGGCGGAGGAAAGGAAAAACAGCAGGGTGAAAGCGGCGGCAAGGGTTACCGAACCGATATTTTTCTCCTTGATTTCACCGAATGTCTCAAACGGATGGATAATCGCGCTGAAAGGCGCCCTGAGCTTCCGGTTTTTAATAATATGAACCTCATGCTTAACGCTGTATACCAGCAGCACGCACAGCCCCGCGATTACCGATACGGCAATCAGGAAAATCCACCAGAAATTATCGGAAACATACCGGTTCTGATACTTAACGCGCGCCTTGCTGTAAAGCGAGCTGTCTCCGCACCGCCTGGCATAGGACATAGCGGCGGGATAATCCTCCTCCAGGTAGGCTGCCTCAGACAAACCCGTCAAAGCCAGGCGGTTAATCGGGTCCTGCCGTAAAACTGCTTCCCAAAGCGGCTTTGCCTCGGTCAATTCGCTCTTAACCGTATGCTTCTGAGCTTTCAGATAGGTTTCTCCGAACTCGCTTAGCGAAAACACGGTTATGGAAGAATTTATTTCATCCGCAACAAGAAGATCACTGCCCTTTAAGCAGATTGCGGAGGCGGCTTTGAAGTTGCCGTTTTGAACGCCGGTGCCCATTCCGCCGCCGAAAGCAGCTAAAAGAGTGCCGCGGGTATCGTAAATATAAATAAGACCGAAGCCCTTGTCAACGGCGTAAATCAAGCCCTCGCCGTCCGCCTGAATTCCGACGAAATTCTGACTTACAACGGCGTCGTATCGGCGGACAGTTTCAGTTTCGCCGAAATTTGTGTTCTCGGCGTTGGCAAGTATGCCGTCGCCTCCGGGAGAAAGCATCCTTATCTGTCCGGTTCCCTCGCCCTTGCCGGTACAGGTATAAACGAAGCCGTTTTCATCAATGCAGATATCGGAAAACTGGAACGGGAGCGTTTTAACGGTCTGCGCCCGCTTAACGTCGTTCATGGTCAGTCTGTCCCATAAATTGCCGAGTGCGCTGAGAACGGTGGATTTAACGGTGTTAGCCCCGAAGAAGCAGGAAAATTCGCCCTCAGGCGTATAAAGAATGGCGCCGTAATAGCAACCGTCGCACACGGCGTAAAGATAACCGTCCTCGTCACGCACAACGCGTGCGGGGTTAAAAACAAAATCCTCAGGGATAAGCGAGGTTTCAGGAAGGGTTATTTCCTGTCTGACCTTATAATCCACACAGTAGAGAATACGGTTATGCGCGGTATCGCAGACATACAGCTCGGAAACGGTCGGAGCGTAAATTCCCTTGGCGCCGCTGAAATCGACCCTTTCGCCGTTTGCGTCGGTAATTTCAACCGTTCCGGTAAAATTATAGTCTTTATCAAAGCGGTAAATCCTGCCCTCTCCCGAAAGCGCGTAAACATTGCCGTCGGGGTCGCAGTCGAGCGAGGTAATACTGCCCATCGTCTTTTCCAGACCTACGCTGCGGGCGTCAATTCTTTCCTTTACCCGGTATACGGCGGGAATTTCAGCCACCTTTGATTTCCCTGCAGAAGAGCTTTGGTGAACAAAGGTAATGTTTGATGCGGTATCAGCCGCGAAAGCGGGTAAAGAGAGGAACAAAGCAAATAAGACCGCAAATATTACGGACATAAGTTTTTTCACGTACTTCATCCCTTCCTTTTGATATTCAGGCATTATTCTTTAATTCCGGCAGAGCCCATAGTCTCCATAACGTTGCTCTGAGACACGAAATAGACAAGTATCGGCGGTAGCATAAGCAGAACCGTACACGCCATAGCCGCGCCTGAACGCGCGGTGCCTCCGGCGGAAACAGACCCCATAACATACGGCAATGTTTTCAGATTTTCGCTGAAAACGGTTCCCGCGGTAGGGGTAATCGACCAAATCCCCTGGAACGAAAACAGCAGCTGCGTCATCCAGGCGGGCTTAATCATCGGCATAATTATTCTCCAATATATAACGAATACATTTGCGCCGTCTATTCTCGCCGCCTCCATAATCGTATCGGGTACTCCGGAATCCACATACTGCTTAATCAGGAAAGCGCCCATTGAGGACGGAATTGCCGGAAGAATATACACCCAGTATGTATCGATAATTCCCAGCTTGCTGAAAATCAGGTATTGGGGAACGCCGAGCGTTGTTCCGTTATACAAAAGCGAAAACTGAACAATCCAGAAAAACGCATTGCGGAATTTCAGCTTTGATTTAGAGAGGGTGAAGGCCGCCATTGAAGAAACAAAAATATTCAGAAACGTTGATACTATCGAAATAAAAATCGAGTTGAACATATAACGCGAAAACGGTATCCGCATTTTTTCAAGCAGCGTCGGCAATACGGTAAAATTAGCCAGAGTAGGACGCGAAACAAAAAAACGGGGCGGAAAAATCAGCAGTTCATCCAGCGGCTTGAACGCGGTGCAGATACAGTAAACCAGCGGCAGCATAGAAAACAGACCCATTAAAAACAAAAAAGAAAAATAGACCACGTTTCCGGCGCGCGAGCGGGTAAATCGCTTATATTGAGCATAGGGCTTCATTTTGTTTCTCTCCTTCCCCGGTAATTATATATTCTATTTTCCCAGCAGGTCGAGCACCTTGCCCACGACAATACGGGCAATAGCCATCATAGCGAACAGCATAACCGAAATTGAAGCCGCATAGCCCATTTCATAACGAACGGAGCTGACGTCGCTCAGGTGGACAACGATAGTGTCAACCGCGTTATCGACAGACGGATATCCCGCGAGCGTTTTTATAGTGTCGCCTATCGAAAAGGTTGCCTGAATCTGCATAACCGCTCCGAAAAGCAGTATTGATTTCATAGAGGGCAGGGTTATGTACCACAGCTCGTGCCAGCGGTTACGGATACCGTCGAGCGCGCCTGCCTCGTACATTTCGGGGTTAACGTTCTGCAATCCGGCGATATTCGCCAAAAACGCAACGCCGATGCTCGACCAGAGCTGAACGATAATTACAACCGGAACGACATAGCTTGTATTCTGGAACCAGTTGATTGGCGTATCAATCAGTCCCAATGAAAGCAAAATATTGTTTATGTAGCCGTAGCTGTCGCCCGAAAAGGCAACCTGCCAAATCATAACCGTGCCTCCGGCAAGGGAGGGCGCATAGAACAGGAATGCCAGAGCAGAACGGGCAAAAGGGCGCAGCTCGTTAATCAGCCAGCCCAGCAAAAAGCTTATAAAATAGCTTACCGGACCTGTTATAACCGAAAATTTAAGAGTGTTAAGCAATGCCTTGGGGAAAATTTCATCCTGAGTGAACATACGCATATAATTTGTCACGCCGTTGAATTTCGGCAGTGAAATCATATCGTAGGAAAAAAAGCTTAATACGATGGATGAAATAACGGGCAAAACAGTAAAGAGAATAAAGAGAATGGCGAACGGCGCCAGCATTAAAGCGAAACCTATACTGTCACTGTCAGCGATTCCGGACTTCTTTTTTAAGGATGATTCCCGCTTTTTCATTTATTTCTCCTTTCTGCTTATCTGATTAGACAACAAATCCCAACCCGATTTTAAAGGACGGATTTTCGCCTTTGCTTATGTTTTATGAAATATATTCCGCACGCTTGCGGGCAATTTCGTTATTCAGAATTTCGCCCCATTTTATCATTGCCTCCAACGACGTATTGCCGTTTTCAACAACCTCCCAAAATGCCTGGGTAAGACAGCGGGTCGTATAATAGCCGCCGGGAACCTCCGGCAGCTCGTCGGTCTGCTGCCGCTGCTTAAGGATAATTTCCTCCATATCGGTATCCCAATCCATACTCTCAAAAGAATCCGAATTGGAAACCGCCAGTCTTCCGAGCGGTCCGAGAGCAGCCTCAAGCTCGCCCGAATAGCGTGTCTGCGTTTCAGCTGAGGTCCACCATTTAAGGAATTTCCAGGCGTTTTCCGGGGATTTTGCAAATTTGGTAATTGCGCAGCCGGTACCCGTTCCGGCAGAATAATGATTGATATTGCCGTTTTCGTCCGCAAAGCCGGGCAGGAGCGCTACCGTCCATCTGCCGTCGATTTCGGGAGCAGCCGCTTTTAGCTGAGTATATACCGTGTAGCTCTGAATACCGATAGGACAGCTGCCTATACGGAAACGGTTATAGAAATCGGCGGTAACCGGCAGCTTGTATTTCGTATACCATTCGGTCATCTTCTCAAACAGAAGAATCTGCGGCGTTTCCTTCATAGTGCTTGCCGAAAGCTCATCGTTATATAAAGGAAGATTTTTTTGGATAAGCAGGGTTGTATAGATGCCGGTTCCGGGAACATACACCTGCAGATTATTGCGCTGCAGCAGGTTGGACGCCTTTATAAGCTCATCCCAGGTTTCGGGAATTTCAATGCCCATACCGCTTAAAATATCGGTGCGGACAAACATCATATTGAACTGCTGCGTATCCGGCAGGGCGTAAAGTCCGCCGTTATAGCGGTAAGGACACTCGGCGTTTTTGTTGAAACGCTCCAGAACCTCGCCGCAATCGGAAAACTGCGTTAAATCGTATAAGGCTCCGCGCATAGCGTAATTGAGAGGCTCGGTGCGTTCGAGCTGAAGAAGAACGTCCGGTCCGCTGCCCGAAAGAATAGCCTGAATAAGGGTTGCGTTGACAATGCTTATGCTTGCGTTTATTCCGGTTTTCTGCTTAAAATCGTCCCTTATAATGTCGTTCAATATCTGAGCCTGGTCGCGGCCCCAGTTTACCCAAATAGTAACCGCGCCGTCGTCGGCGTTTTTCTCGCCGTATTCCCCTATAAAAGAGGAGAAAAAGCGTTTTGCCGAAAATCCGATTTTCTTAAAAAAGGAAACCGACGGGGCATAGTTTTCCGAGCCCTTGCCGAACAGGATAATTCTGTCCAGATCCAGCGGCATTTCGGTTATTTCGCCGATAAGCGAACTTAAATTGGTGTAGCCGTCGTAGTAATCCGATTTATACCGGTGCGCGGTGTACGGATTTTCAATCATAAGATTTACGACGCGGCTGATATTGCGTATCGTCGAAACGTCCGCGCCGCTCGACTGCCCCTGATAAATTTCAAGCGCCCGCGCGATTTTATCCAGCTGCTTTGAAATGCTTTGCAGCTTTTCGTTAAATTGCGGAATCTGATTGAACAGCTCGTAGCTGCGGTTGCTGTCCACCGTTTCTCCGACAATGGCGGTAATATCCACATACAGGTCGCCCATTTCGGCGGCAACTTTTTTAAGCCTGTGGTAAACCTCTGAGAACGGACCGGCAGTAGCCGCAAGAGTGAGCGTATGCTCGCCCTTTTCCAAATAAATATAATAGGGAATCCCGCCTTTTGAAAACTCGGTGTACGCCCATTTTTCATTATAACCTAACTTTATCCGGCTGCATTCCTTAAACGGTACCTCTCCGTCGATTTTCAGGCTGCGGTAGGAAACTCCGCCGATATTGTAGCCCTGGCGGTAAACAAATCCCATACCGTACCATCCGCTTTCGGGCGCGGTAAACTGCCAGGTAAACGAGTCTCCGGAATTTTTCCAGTTGCTTCCGCCGACATAATTCATTTTTGCGCGGTAAGGGTCGGAGGGGCTGATTAAGGGGGAGGAGGTATCGGATAAATCGATAAGGGAGCGATTGTTTTTCAGAACCGCGTCCTCGCCCTCTATCACAACCGGCTCGGAAAGGGAAAGATTTTCCCTTATTTGCTTTTTGCTGTAGCTCTTTATATCGGCGGGCGCTTTAAAGGTCAGCGAATGTATATTTATTTCTCCGCTTTTTACTTTCAGATTAACCGTATGGCTTCCGGCTGACAGCGCAAAACGGAAAGCGCCCTCAAAATGACCGCTGTAATCCATAGCATAAGAGGATACCGGCTCGGAAACCGCGATAATATCCGGTGAAAATTCATTTCCCTGCGCGTCCGGAGCCTTACGCTCGCCGTCGCGCCAGTATATCGGGAAAACCAGGCGGTCAGCCTCGTCAAACGGCAATCCGCCGTCAATCGTAAGGGAAACCGTCGCATTTTTTTCGGAAACAGCCGAATAGGAAAGCTCCAGCTCATACAAGCCGTCTGCCGGGACGAAAAGGGAGGCGGAGAAATTACTGCCGCCGGTTAAATCCGCCGAAATATCCTCCACCACATTATACATCGAATCATTGGCTGACAGATAATCGGCATATTCCCCGGTCTGCTGAGCGGGGAATGCAGCCGTTTCCGCGGCATTTTCGGTATTTTCAGCCGAAACAAAAACAGCCGGAAGGCAGAGAATGCCCGATAACAAAAAAGTGCTGAGTTTTATAGCTGTGTTTCGTTTTTTCATTTCAAAGCAATCTCCTTTACTGGAATATTTGTCCTATTTCACTGTTTTTACCCAGTAAAATGCCTGTATACACCGTAAGTAACAATTTACTCAAAAAAATATACATATAAGAACGGTTTTGGACTGTAAAATCACGACATTGCCGTCATATTTTACATAAAACATTGACAAATCGACATATGTCTGCTATTATTATACAACAGTTTATTTGTTTTAACAACGCTTAATTTTACTATCGATTAACACAATATTACTTTTCATGGAGCTGCTTATGGATTATTCTGTTGTTACCGAATTTCAAAAACCTATTTTTGAAAATGCTAAATTCCCGTTTACCGTTCATATTGACACTTTGAGCACCTCGTATCAGGTTCTTACCCATTGGCACAGCGAGATAGAAATTCTTTATTTTCAAAGCGGAGAATGTTATGCCTACTGCGACCAGACAAAGGTTCACTGTCACGCCGGGGAAATTTTATTCTGCAATTCCTACTGCTTTCACGGTCTGGAGCAAATTGTCCCAAGCTGTACATATATCTGCTATTTTTTCAGCCCGGAAATGCTTTCCCAAAAAATAAAGCCCTTTATTCCAAAGCAGAGCTTTATTCAGGTAAAGGAGATAAATCTGCAGAGAATCCTCGGAAATATCAAGGATGAGTTCTATTTAAAGAAGGAAGAATCGCAGACTGTTATGCGCTATGAAATGAATCTTTTTCATTTATATCTTCACCGCATAATTTCCGAGGATGACGCAAGCCTGATAAAATATAAGGGTCACGATTCAACCGAATCCAACACAAGGCAGGATAAGCTGCTGCAAAAGGCGCTTATTTACATAAGCGAGCATCTGAACGAAAATATTTCACTTAAAGAAGTATGCAGCCATTGCGGCTTGAGCGTTTCGCGTTTCAGCATTTTGTTCAAGCAATACACCGGAAAGACAACGATTGACTATATCAATATTTCCCGGTGCAGATTGGCTTACAGCTTTTATGTTGACAACGGTTATACAGTAAGCGAAAGCGCCCGTTCAGCCGGTTTTGAAAATCTTTCCTATTTTTCGCGGAAGTTCAAGGAGATCTACGGCTGCACACTTTCGGAAATCCACCGTTAGTTTTAAAAAGAGCTTACGGCGGAAAATAAAAAAGGCGGCGCTGCTGCCGCAAAAAAATCAGTTTATTGATATACAAAAAGGAACGGCGTTGGGGCACCCTCCGTAAGGAAGGTGCCCCAAGCAGGCTCTTGTATCTCAATTAAATTTGTTTCTTTGAAACGGTGTAACCTTTGTGGTTATGCCGTTTTCTCTTTGTTACGCTCTGCGAGATGCTGCTGAAAGGCTTCTTCCATCTCATCCGGGGTCAGCTCTTGGAGAATGCCCACGCCGCTGTAATAGATGTCCAAAAGCTGCACCCGCTTTCCGTCAAGGTATCTGGGCGCATACACCACGATTTTATCCACAAACTCGTGGATCAGCTCCGGGGTCAGGGCTTTCAGCTCCGTGATTTGCTTGACCTTCTGAATGAACCGCTGCAAGCTCTCAGTCTTATCCGTTTCGGCTTCCAGATATGCCTGCATCTCCGGGATGGCAGCCTTCAGCGTTTTTGCTCCTCCTCGTAAGACAGAGATAGTGTGGCGTATCGCTCGTCAGATAGCTTTCCACTGGCGTTATCGTCACGCAAACGGTTACACGGATATAAACAAAAAAACAGAGGTAACGGGCAAAGAGCTTTATAATATTTATTCGTGCTCCAAGTTAATTACCTGCGTTGCGGCATTGCAACTGTTTGAAAAAGGTTTATTTAAGCTTGATTATGAGCTATATCGTTATATGCCTGAATTTAAAAATATGACTTTCAGATCAGATAACGGAATAATTCCGGCAAAAAATAAAATAACAATACGTCAACTATTCACTATGACAGCGGGATTCAGTTATGATTTGAACTCTCAATGCGTGAGACTTTCGGAATGAAAATCAATGTGTTTGACACCTTTATTCAGAGCTGCTGAACGGCAACGTTGAGGAGCTTAAAAGGGTGAAATTCCTTTATCCCTACCTTAATGTCAACAGCGCCGCGCAGCTTTCAAAGGAGCTTTGCTTTCGGTTTCGAGAATATTTATTACCTTGTTTTCCGTAACCTTCTCCGGATTTTTTGCTATGGCTGCAAAGGCAGAATCCGTAAACGGGTGTTTAACCAAAAACGGATAATTTTCAACTCTGTGAACATCGGTATACAAAAGACACCCTGCAACCTCTTTTAATGAATTTAAGTCGGTACATTTTTTCATTTTGATCCTCGCTTTCTTTTTTCATATATATATTAAAAGGCTGCGCCTTAAAATAGGCACAGCCCGAAAAACAAAAAAGACCGATAGATTTTTTAGTTCTATCGGTCAGATAATAAGATATATAATTTGTGTGAAAAGGGTCATAAATGGGCTCGGCGTAGGTTCGAGTCAAAAAAATGCTGAAAAAGTGCCGTTTGCATCCTAAATTCCCGTCGGAATTATCCTATACAGTCATCAGTATCAAGAGCGAGAGAA
>ENA-OOXP01001331-OOXP01001331.1-human-gut-metagenome-genome-assembly--contig:-NODE-1331-length-16135-cov-2.590361_pt1 | contig 16135 bp, 16 predicted proteins | sample MGYA00241591_ERZ501351 | MGnify/ENA primary metagenome ERZ501351 (study PRJEB25962, sample SAMEA1968361) | human gut metagenome | biome: human gut; feature: human-associated habitat; material: faeces...
GCCACTAATTAAATTTATTAAACTTTTGAATTTGCACTGAAAGATGTTGCTTGGCACTAATGCCAACTACTGTACTTTAATTAGACAAGTAACCAATACAAACCTTGCCTAATACACTACGGTGTGCGTAATGGAGGCGGTAACTATGTTAGGCCAAGCTATTAGCGCAGCTTTAGCAGAAATGTTACATAGACCGTCTGAAATAGAATCGTTAATAGAGTGAAATTCTCTGATTCTGTTTTCTTTCAGTGCAAATTCAAAAGTTTAATTTCCTTAATGTAGTACCTTTGATAGACTTGACTGCATTATTGTTCTTGGCTAAATCACAAGTACCTCATCCTTATCATGATTTCGGACTTGTTCTTAACTAAAGCCAGATCTGTTTTCGCTTGCTTTGACTGCCTTAACCAAATGTGCTACACCTTTTTGGTACACTTATACTTCTTCAACACCTTCTTGGTTTTCATGAGGTTACAAAAGTTAAAAAGGAGGTGTGTATTGTGAAATCGCTAAATCTTTTAGCTAATGCTGTAATTGCAGGTGTATTAGTACATTACATTTATTTAATTACAGATGCAGGTTTCACTTATCTTTTACAGATAATTTTTTAGAGATTTGCACAGAGAAAAACCGGGAGTTGTAGCCTCCCGGTTTTCTTTTTATCGTGTATTGTACACTAAATCACTTTAGCCTTTAATAGCTTAAATGTTCCTTTATTAGTCAGGTTCTCACTTAAGCTATTTTTAGTGTAGCACACTTGGCTAAAGCAGTCAAGTGACTGTCTGTTGCTCTTGGCTAAGGTGAATTAACCAAAAGAATCCAAAAGCTATGACACTTCTGGATTCTAAATCTCCTTGCCTTAGCTGTCTTGGCTAAACCTGGATTCGTACTTAACAGTCGCTGTGCTCTTTTGATCTAAAGATGACAGTACTTCCATCCAGGTTCTATCACTTTGTAGATAGTGCTAGGCTAAAGCACTTTGATAGTGATTAGCCAAAACTTAACCTGTCTTGGCTGCCTTAACCAAATGTGCTACACTAATAATAGTTTAAAAGGTTTACTGGGCTAAATCGAATCTTTAAACTGTCCTTAGTGCAGCACACTTGGTTAAAGCAGTCAAGTGATTGTCTTGTTGTTCTTGGTTAAAGCAGTCAAGTGTCTTACTGTCTGCTTTACCAATTCTATTTTTTATAATTTTCTCTTATTGTTGGCATGACTTGCAATCTCGCCGTTTTTAGATGCTTTACTCATTTTATCTCTCAATTTATTACTATTAACAATCACTTTGGTATCATTAACAACCTCTTGCACCATTTTAGACTATGTTGGTTAATTTAGATATCTGAGCTAAGGTAGATAACATCGAGATCATCTGGGTTAAAGTAGAATAGCTTTCGATGATTAAAGTAGAATCACCTTCAGCGATTAAAGTCAAATCACTTTTTGTGATTAAAGGTACATTACCTTTGACAGTAACATACCTGACATCCCTGCTTAAGATGTGCTTGTTAAAACAGTAATGCTGTTTTGTCGTAGCGAAAGGAAAATACAAAAGTGCATTACTGGCAGAAGGTAAACCTTGTTAACTATCAAAGTACTTTCTTCGCCTATTTCTTCCGTACATGACTTTGATAATTTAATTTACGGTCTGCAATGAGCCAAGTGACGATCTTGGCTAAAGAACCCTAAGCCTTTGATAGCTTAAGGTTCTGAGCTAAAGCTGTACTTAAGAGAGGAGATGGGCTAAAGCACTTACCATACTTATTTAACCCATAATTCAGCACTTTAAATTTTCTTGGCTAAATCGGTTCTCTAATCTAAAATACTTAGCAATTAAAAAGACCAAAGCTGTGACACTCTGATCTCTTATTTCGAGATTACCTTGGCTAAACCAACTAGCGTGAATTGACTTGGCTAAAGTAATCTAAGTTCTAAAAATGAGAAGAACCCAGGGTTTTTACACTCTGGGTTCTTTTTGATTATTTGTATGTATTATCTTCATTGCATTCTTTACGTGTCATATAGTCGGATTTATAAGATTTCCAATTTGTACTTCTTTTGTTATCCTCTTTCTCTTTGTTTTTAGATTTTATAATTTCTTTCTTTTAAAACAGGGTTTTACAGATACCTGTTTTTCTTTTTCAATCACCATTTTAACACACTTAATCATAGTGGTAAAGAAGGGAAATTTCTTACCAAAATAGATTTTCTGAATTAAAGTACTGACAATTAAAAAAGACCAAAGCTGTGGCACTATGATCTCTTATCTGCGATTACCTTGGCTAAATCAATTAACATGAATTGACTTTGCTAAAGTAACCTAAATGAAAAAGAACCCAAAGCTTTTGCACTCTGGGTTCTTGTGTGTTATTTAAGCATCAATCTACCTGAATCTACAAAATATGAAGCATATACTGAATTTCCATTAGTTTTAAATGAAAAATGTAAACTTTCTAAATCTCGTTTGTTTAGACAAAAATTATACGGACATTTATTATCAATAATATCATAATAATATCCAGGAACAAATTTAATAACTTTTGTAGAGTGTGGCGGAATTGTAACTTTCTGTTTATTAACTGTCTGGAAATTAAAAGATACTGAAGTACTAGTTAATCCAAAGGCCACGTAATTATTAAAAATCATAGCTTCAGATGAATTATTACTAACAGTTAAATTCAGAACATTAAATCTATTTGAAAGTTCATTTGTGTTATAGGTTTCATAATGAGAATTAACAGCTAAAGCTTCATCAAAATCAATAGAGTAAGAAACTTTAACATCATTTGTTTCTACTACAGTTACAGATGATGTAGTTTTACACCATTTTCCAGAGCGTGTCAAATAAGAACACGTAATTTTAACAGTCCCTGGCTTCTTTCCTGTGGCAATGCCATATTTATTAATTACTAATTTGGAAGTATTAGAAGATTCCCACTTATAATACTTAACTTTAACAGAATTTGATACAACATTAATTTTTTTACCAAAGCATGTTAAGTAATTGAATAAGTTAGTTTTACTATCGACAGCTAAAGTTGGCTGATCCAAAACAGACCACTTATCGATACTGTCAGCAGGAAGCTGTTTCTTTGTGTTACCAACAGGCTTCTTACTCTTTTTAGTTTTCTTTTTCTTCTTGCTAACCTTTTTCTTAACAATTACCCTACAACGGTATTTCTTTTTGCCTACTTTGGCTACGATGTAAGCTTTACCTTTCTTTTTGGCTTTAACAACACCTTTTCGGTTAACTGTAGCTACTGACTTCTTAGTAGAATACCATTTTACTTTTCTTCTTCTACTAAGATTTCTAACTTTAAGTCTCTTTTTCTTTCCCTGAACTAAAGTTATCTTCTTGTAATTTAACCTAGGGGCAGCTTTAGCCTCCACGTTAGTTACTGGACTAAAGCCAATAGCTAAGATCAAAGCTAATAGTAAAGCTAAACTTTTAATACCTTTCTTTCTTGTTTTTTTCATTTTAAAACACCTCTCTTTAAATTTTATTATTTATGTCCTTCTGTTCACCATTTTAGCACACTTGGCTAAAGTGGTAAACTACTTGGTAAGTTAGAAATCTGGGCTAAACTGTCCTAATACCCTGTCGACACGATACTACATTTGAATAGCTAGAGATTTAAAATCTTGGCTAAGGCATTAGTAAATGTAGTACTTGACTAAAGCCTTGATTGCTAGAGTTAAAATAAATTCATTTTATTTTTACCATCACTACTACTGTTCTCAGTGCTACTGTTATTATCTTTTTTCAAGTCTTCCGGTATCACTTTTCTAAACTTCTCTTTATTCTCTTCACTATAATAAAAAGATTTTAAAGTCTTTTTAGAATACTTATATTCCGGCGAAGAGTGTTCTATAGCTAAATCTGTAAAGAATCTCTCCCAGCTAAAGTATTTGGAACATTCAATATAATTATAAGATTCTGCAAGTACTTTAGTTACATCTTCGAATTCAATGATGCCTGCTTTGAGTAATAAATATTCAAAACTTTCTGGCATCCATAGTACAATATTTCTATCAAGCCTGTCTTCTGAATATTTATAAATACCCTGTATATGCGCACCGTAAGCAGCACCATCTACAATACATAAGACATTCTTTTCAGCAGATTCTTTTAAAGTGTATAAAACTCTTGCATTACCTCCACCCTGTTCTACCTTTTCTGAAAAGAAGTGTTTAAAGAATTGAAAACCAGAATTACTGTCTTCTGTAATGATTAAATCGAAATTACTATCAATTTGCTCTTGATTTGTGTAAAGTTCTTTAAAAGTATAAAGGTGTTTTAACCCATCTTTAGATGGTTTACTCTCCAATGTATAAATTTCTTTAGTGCTATATGCTAGGTTTTTTATAGGATCTCTATTTACAATTACAAAATAATTATCAGAAGTTTTGACATACTTAGCAAAAGATCTCGTTCTTACAAAGTTATTATTCTCTTCTATGAAAATTATCGTATTATGAAAAGTACTTAATTCATCATACCATGTTCCTACATTTGGTGGATTAATGAAAACATAATAATTTGCATCTGTTTCAACTTCATATCCTGATGCAGCACCATCACGAAAATATTGTAAAAGCATCAATAATAATGTAGTTTTCCCTGTAGCACTATCTCCACGCAAAATAGTAATATTACGTTTAATTTCAAAATTATAAAGAAGATTTTTACCTTCAACTCTAAATTTATATTTACCTTTCAAGCTAACTCCTCCTACCTAACGCCCAAGAAATTCTGGCTCAATGATATTATCATTTACATCGATATCATAATCAAAATCAATTAACGCATCGCAGTACTCCTTTGCGTTGTGTACAATATGTCCGTTATTCATAAATTGGATTTCAAAATCTCCTTTGAAATCCATCCAGTGCTCTAAATAAACAGTAATATCTTTTCTTTTACCAATCTCTAAAATCCATTTAGCGCAGTTATCACCGCAGTTAGAAATATTGTACATGAATTTATTATCTTTTAACATCAGAATGAGAACCTTAACACCGCCTGAAAGTAATGTTGGAGCGATTGGACCTAATACTGGACTTTGGATTAAATATGGACCAATGACCTCTGACTTATCTACATCTTTAATCATTTCCTTTACTAAAGGATCCTGAAACCATATATCTTCTTTAACATTATTAAAATAATTAGGTGCATTGGTTAAAACTTTAATATTACCACTTCTATACCAAATCTTTAACATAACAAAACCTCCTATTGATTTTACTTCATTTTAGCATGCTTGGTTAAAGCAGACAAGTTATTGTTGGTTATTGAATTAATACTGGTGTTTTAGAATTGCCTTAATATTATAGTTATTTCTAATTCTTATCCGCTTTAACCAAAAGAATCCAGAAGCTCTGGTACTTCTGGATTCTGATCTATTGCTCTATCAATTCTCCATATTTATTAAGCTTTCCAATTCTAACTTCTTTAATTTGCATAAGAATTGCATCAGAATTAAAACCGAAATCAATGAGAGCACTTTCAATATCTACATATTCCTCAATGAGTTCTTCACTGTGGCTGTATTTAGTCATTACGGTAATAAGTCCATGGTCCCAGGTTACAATGTTGTCATAGTATTCTAAATCCTTTCCACCACACATTTTAATTTTTAAATCCTTAAAAGAAAAAAGTGTATAGTGTCCAATGTTCCCCCAAAAGTGCACAACTCAGTTCTCGTTTTTTCTTTTGAATAAAATCTTTATTCTCTTTAAAGCAAGTATAGGCAATTTTATTTCATAATCATTCATAGTAGTTCCGCACAGTGTTCCATCGTCTGTGAATATTACAACTTTATTTAACTGGGTTAAATCGGTTATACGAATAAAAGATTCGTATAATTCAATAGCGTATTTATCAGTAACCTTAATAGAACTTTTTATGATTTCTTCTTTAGTACGTGTCATTTGTGTCCTCCTTAAACTTGTGAAATATTTGGCTAAAGCCAAATAGCAAGAGAACTCAGAGGCTTTGACACCACTGAGTTCTAATTAAAATAAATTCATTTTTCCTTTTTTGTGTAATTTTATCCAGGAAATCATATCATCAATAGTTAAAGAATTATCTGCAATTCCATAAATTAAATTTATTAAATCATCATTATTAAATGCTAAAGTGTAATCATTAATATCTAGAAAAACACATAATAAATGTGCACCTAACCTTTTATTACCATCTAGCATAGGATGATTTTTTACAATACTATAGCACAGATGTGCTGCTTTTTCTTCTAAAGTTTCATACAAATCTTTTCCACCCCAAGTTTGAAATGGTGAATTTAATGCTGATTTTAGCATATTGCTATCTCGCAAACCATGTATTCCACCATACATATTAATTAAATCATCATGTAAAATAATGGCTTGTTCATAATTTATCTTTTCTATTTTGCTAATTGTTTATACACCTCTGCATTCTTTTTTAAAAATTTATTAGATGAAGCAAATAATTTTTCATCAGAAACATACTCATTTGTATCATCAACTGTAATTGAATTAATAGTATAAATAGGTTTATCATCTTGAATTACAATAGCTTTTCCAAACTCTTTGATGATATTTGCTAATTTCGAAAAATTTCCAAGTTCTGTAACTGGAATAGTTGCTTGTGTATTTATGTTCATAATAACACCTCCTACTTAAAGTATACACATTACTGAACTAAAATACAATACTTTAGTCTGCTTGACTAAAAACTAAAATTCGTAATGCTCGCTTCGCTCTCGTGATCTAAAGATATCTATCGTGACTTCCATTTTAGTTCTCACTTCATGCAGTACATTTCAGAATATTCTGTGTTAAAGTAGTCACTGAATTAAAGCAGAAATGCAAAAATCCGGAGACCTTAATTCACTTGATCTAAGATGCTGGGCTAAAGTCTCCGGATCTCTTGTAGTCTAATGTATTTCTGTCATTAGCTTAATGCACTTCTAGGTTCTGCGTTTGTATTACGTGGCTAAAGCTTGCTTCGCTTCTGCCATTAGCTGGCTGTTCTTCCGCAACAGTTTTTGTATTTCTTACCACTACCGCAAGGGCACTTATCATTACGACCAATCTTAGGTGAAGTTCTCTTGTAAGGACCATGCTGAATCAGTCGTTCACTTGTTGGTTCCTGTGTTACCATCTGCGGCTTTGTTTCTTCTTTTATTTCAATCTGTACATGCATCATGGCATTGATAGTTTCATGTCGAACATTCTTTGCCATTTCTTTGAACATGTCGTACCCAATGAACTTGTACTGAACTACTGGGTCTTTCTGTGCGTATGCCTGAAGTCCAATGCTTTCTCTAAGCTGCTCCATGTTGTCGATGTGATTCATCCATTTGCTGTCGATTACTTTAAGAAGAATTACTCTTTCGATTTCTCTAATTCCATCATTGTAAAGAGCTGCGTCTTCTTCTCCAAGTTCTACATCGTCTGGACGATTTACCTTTGTAAATTCATTGAACTCTTTCTCCTTCTTATGGTAAACTTCTAAGGCTTCTTTCTGAAGTCTTTCAATGAATTTTCTCTTGTCGTTCTTTTTCTTCTCCTCATCGGAGAGAGTGATCTTGGCTAAAGGAATCTCACTACGAAGTGTAATGTTAAGCTGGTTTAAGTCAAGCTGGGCTAAAGGTTTAATTCCTGCAACCATTTCCACATTATCTTTAACAACATCATTAATCATTTTATAGATAACGTCTCGCATGCTTTCGCCATTAAGAACTCTTCGTCTTTCTTTGTAGATCTCTTCTCGCTGTTCATTGTTTACCTTGTCGTAATCAAGTAAACTACGTCTGATTCCAAAGTTATTGCTCTCGATTCTCTTCTGTGCCTTTTCGATCTGTTTTGATACAGACTTATCCTGAATCTCATGTCCTTCTGGAACTTTGAGTGCTTTGTAGACTTTCATCATCTTTTCGGAACCAAAGAGTCTCATTAAATCGTCTTCGAGAGACAGGTAAAACTTAGATTCACCTGGATCACCCTGACGACCTGCACGACCACGTAACTGATTGTCAATACGTCTACTCTCATGGCGTTCTGTACCGATGATCTTCAAACCACCTAATTCAGTAACTCCCTCTCCAAGCTTAATATCAGTACCACGACCAGCCATGTTGGTAGCAATGGTTACTGCTCCTTTTTCTCCAGCATGAGAAATGATCTCTGCTTCAAACTTGTGGAACTTAGCATTAAGTACACTGTGTTTGATTTCTTTCTGAGCTAAAAGACCACTAAGCTCTTCTGAGACAGCAATGTTAACTGTACCTACCAGTACAGGCTGTCCAGTCTTGTGTGTCTTTTCGATCTCTTCTACTACAGCATTTAATTTTTCTTTCTTGGTTAAATAGACCGAATCCTCGTGGTCAATTCTTGCCACTGGTTTGTTGGTAGGAATTTCTACAACATCCATTCCATAAATATCAATGAACTCTTTCTCTTCTGTCTTTGCTGTACCTGTCATACCGGCTTTCTTGTCGTACTTGTTAAAGAAGTTCTGGAAGGTGATCGTGGCTAAAGTTCTTGACTCGTCTTTAATCTCAACGTGCTCCTTTGCTTCGATTGCCTGATGAAGTCCATCTGAGTAACGACGTCCTGGCATAATACGACCAGTGAATTCATCAACGATTAAAACCTCACCATCTTTTACAACATAGTCTTTGTCTTTGAACATTAAATTGTGTGCACGTAATGCTAAGATTACATTGTGCTGAATTTCTAAGTTCTTTGGATTAGCAAGGTTCTTGATGTGGAAGAATTCTTCTACTTTCTTAACACCTTCTGCTGTAAGCATTACCTGCTTATCCTTTTCATTAACAAGGAAATCACCATCCTCTTCAATGTCAACTCCCATGATGGCATCAATCTTAGAGAGTTCGCCATCAGAAGTTCCTCTCTCCATGTTCTGGGCTAAAGCATCGCAAGCCTTGTAGAGATCAGTCGATTTGGTTCCCTGTCCAGAAATAATAAGAGGTGTTCTGGCTTCATCGATTAATACGGAGTCTACCTCATCCACAATTGCATAATGCAAATCTCTCTGGACTAAATCCTTTTTGTACATTACCATGTTGTCTCTAAGGTAATCAAATCCTAATTCATTGTTAGTGATGTAAGTAATGTCACAGTCGTACGCTGCTTTTCTGTCTGCATTGTTGTATTCATTTAAAATGACACCAACGCTGAGACCAAGGAAACGATGTACCTGTCCCATCCAGTTGGCATCTCGTTCTGCCAAGTAATCATTAACTGTAACGATGTGAACACCTTTTCCTTCAAGTGCATTTAAGTATGCAGGTAAGGTGGAAACTAAAGTTTTACCTTCACCTGTTTTCATTTCTGCAATACGTCCTTGGTGTAAAACAATACCACCCATTAACTGTACACGATAAGGTTTCATGTGAAGAACTCTGTCAGCTGCTTCTCTAACTACAGCGAAAGCTTCTACTAAAAGATCATCAAGGGTTTCTCCTGCTGTTAAGCGGTCTTTGAATTCCTGTGTCTTGGCACGTAACTCATCATCACTAAGTGCCTGCATTTTTTCATCAAGAGCTTCGATGGCATCTACCATTTTTGAAAGTCTTTTGATTTCTCTTTTACTTTTGTTGTTTAAATTTTTCATGGTTGCCTCCTAAATTGTTTTTTATTTTATAGTTATATTTTTGAATGCTTTTGGTTTGCATTTGGGCTGTGTTGAGGTGTGTTTGGCAGTACTGGGTTAAAGCCTTTCAGGATCTGAAGATAATCTTAATTCGAGACTGCCGTTAATGTATTCATTTGATCTAAAGACACTACCGCCTAAAGTTCTGCTTTGCAGAGCAATCCTCTAGAAATGCAAAAAGCCCAATCCTCCGATGGGGAAGGACTGGGCTAAGGTTTTGTTGCTTTGGAGTAATGCTGAAAGGGTACATTACTCCCTTTGGGAACAAAACAGGTGTGACTCGAAAGTGAAATCACCCTGTAGCTCTGAACCTAAAGTGTGAGATGTTGTGCACCACAACTGACACTCTAGGTTGTAGCTTTTGAAGAACTCTTGGCTAAAGTCTTGCAATGATTTGTCGCTAAGAGTTGTCGTTAGCATGCAATTACACAGTTACAAAGCATCAAGAAATTTAGTCTGGCTGTTGGTAAATTTCTTAAATTTGCTAACGATTACAGAAGATACCTCAAACTTAATTGTCTAGGTAACTTTGAGTTTAAAAGTCGTGCCCTTTTAAACTCTTTCAAAGGTTTACTGATGATTAGAAGAATTTAATCCTACTCTTCTTGCACTTTTATTTCCCTTATTAGGTTTTTCCTCAACGGACACCGACCTGCTCGATGTACTTCTCCGTTACCTAACTTTCCTGATTGGGATTTCTTAGCGGAATTTACTTTACTACCATTTTCATCAAAGTAAAACTTTGACTTTCCCACGGTCTTACGTTTCCAAACACGTTTCTATTGGTGTTTCTCTTCTGCCATTGTTCTGGAAGCTAAAGTACTCCTATTCACTACTAATGTGCCTACTACTAACCTTTCTAACCAAACCAAGCAATACGATTACTAATTTCCCAACTTCGCCGGCTATTGAGCAAACTGCACTTTCACCGTACCTTTAGTTCACTTGGCTAAAGAAATCTTAATAGAGAGTTTCTACTTTAATTTAGACACACAGATGGAAAACTCTCTACCTCATTTCTTTTCAGTATTTTATTATATTTTCAATTCTTTTATTATTGGGTTTTCAAATGTCTGTTTATTGTGTGTTTTGTTAAATTAATTAGATTATAGCTTATTTGCTGAGCTGAAATGTTTAGGTATTGAAATCTTAAATCTATGGACAACCCTTGGCTGGAATGTCTAGGTATTGAATTAATACTAAATTTTGATACTAAACTTTAACACTGTTTGTGTTGGGTAATTCCAGAGTTACCAATACTGCTGCTTGGCTAAGAGAACATGGCTAAAGAATTCTGCTTTGCAGATTACAGAGTCACTTGGCTAGAGCGACCTCATCCATCTTAGCAAGCTACACAGCTACTTTGATTTATTTTGACATTTGTTTTGATTGAATTGCTTAAATTGAATTGTATTGCTTTGATCTGAATTGTTTTGATTTGAACAGAATTAAGTGAAATGTCTTATCTACTTCAATTTTATTATTTCAGTATTTTGTAGACCTTTGGTTGAGAATTGTTGTTTAATACTTTTGCTACTGCAGTATTTCCTTAGAATGTTAAAAGCACCTACTGCATCGGCATTATAGATTTGATTACCCTCTATGTACAGTCCTCTCTGGATACGATTGCTCTTTTGTGCGTACTGTTTGCTGACTTCTGGAGTGTTTGGAGAACATTGACTAGAGTAGGACTCCTCTTGAAGTACGAAGTTAATTCCTTTCAAAGTTAGCTTGTATTCTAACATTACACTAATTTTGAAGTATGGCATTTCATATAATTTCTGATTGTAAGATTTACTATGATGTGATCTCTTTTTGTTCTTAGCTAAACCTTTTAGATCACCAACAACTACAGTATTGATTTCATTTTTGATACAATAGTTCACTATGAATTTTGTAAGCTTGTGAAGATAATCACGTATAGAATTGTTTCTCTTTTTGCGAAGAGCTTTGAGACGTTTTGAGGTGTATTGGGGAGCTTTCCACTGTGAGGAGGATTGCTTGGCTAAAGCAGATTGTGCCTTTGCTATCTCCTTATGGAAGTAATGACAGATTGCTAAGTACTCACGTCCGACAATGAAAGTCTTGTCGTTAGCCGAATCGAAGCACGTGGCTAAATTGTGAATACCGAGATCAATAGCTAAGTATTTACCATTGTCTGGAAGTGCTACTGCTTCTTTAACCTCGTAGTTCAGCACGACATCGCACTTACCATTTTGTGGTGGGAAGATCATTAACTGTTTGATGTTGCTGACTTGGCTAAAGGCCTTGTGCCTTAGAAAGAGAAAAGTCTCGTTGAATCCATTTGCTTCTTTCACCATTTGTTTAAGTGTAATTGGAAGACTTAATCGTATTTCTTCTTCATTGTGCTTCATTCCATTTTGCATATATGTGATTGGCATTGGTGTTTTCTTGTTATTAGGTGGTTGAGGATTTCTAATTCCTCCGGTCTTTTTTAGAGAAGTGTATGACTTCCAGGACTGGTCTAGAGACTTGCATACCTCTTGAGCTGTTTGTGATGGTAGCATCTTATACCAGAAATTATTTTTCCATTTCTTCTTTTGATAATACCAACTAGGAAACTCTTTTAGACCAAGCTCTTTCCAGTTGTATTTTTCGTAATTACAGAGGTTCCAGAGTTTACTGGCTGCGTAGCACATGTGGCTAAAATAGCAGCACTGTTCCTCTGTTACCTCTACTTGTAATTTCCTTGCTAATAGCATTTGTTCTTTTTTGCTTCCTTAGAATAAATTCATTTTCTGTGTACAATCAAAAAGATCTTCTCGTCCCATTTCTTTAGCAAGTCTACCTTCTACGCAATGTTTCACAAACTTATTGCACACTTCATCTCCCATTGCTTTTCTTACTGCATTTGGACCAATACCAAGTTCAAGAAGATTACGGTAATTCTCTTCCTCTGTAATTTTACCGTTTTCTACCATATTAAAACGTGTTGCGATTTCTTCGTTAGGGTCACACATTGACGCTGATTCTAACCAAACGTTTTTGTCATCCTTGGCTAAAGCGCAGATAAATAAAACTTCTTCTCCTTCCGGACCACCAAGTCTGAGTACTGCTTCTGGGTTGTATTTCTCTAATCTTTTAATAATATCTTTTATTTTCATTGTTTTGATTCTCCTTTCTGGCTTTTGTTAATCTAAATCACTTAAATATTCTGTAATACGCTTTTCTGAATTAGGCGAAAACTTTCTTGGATTTTTTAGAACACTATTGTAAAAATCATTATAATCTTCTTCTCCTATTTCATCTAAATTTATCAGGAAAAACGTATCATCATATTTTTGTTTACCTAATGATTTTGCATAATGTAAAAAAGCATGATTAAAGAAGACAGCTGAGAAGAAATCAATTTCTTCAAAATCAATTGTAATCTTTTCTTCCTGAGCTAAAGCCTTCTTCATTTCTACCTTTAATAAATCAGCATCTTCTACATCAAATGCTGTACTGGACAACTCTTTCATTTTAATTAACATAGTAATTCTCCTTTCTTTCTTTTCTCGGTTAAATGCCCAGTAAGCAAAAAGGGAACTGTAAGTTTAATTACTTACAGTTCCCTAATCGCAAGACCAAATGAAAATCTTGTTTGACCGGAAGGTCTGCCAAGTCGCTGACAACTCACTCAATCAAATTGAAAGTAGCTTGGCTAAAGTGGGGAATGGCTATGACACCACTCCCCACTGGAAGACAAAAAATGAAAACTCTATTTGACCCATTAACTGGGTTAAAGGGTAGTGAGCTATGACACTTACTACCCTTACGTCACGAAAAGTCTAGAAGAATTCTAGACTAAAGTAGACTAGGCTATGACACTCTAGTCTACTGTTTCATGTTTAAATTGTTTGTGCCTAGACTTAAAGATCTGGGCTAAAGCGAGGAATAGCTTTGGCACTACTCCCCACTAATAGAGATGCTTTTAAATGTCTTGGCTTAAATCATTTTAAACCAGTGCCTAGAAGTCTAGGCTAAAGCAGACTAGGATTTGACCCGCTAGTCTGCTATTGAATGAAAGCAACGGCTCTGGCCATTGAGCCATTGAAAAATCACCCAGTTGGAGATCTGGGCTAAAGTGGTGAAGAGCTATGACCCTCTTCACCACTAACAAATTTACTTATCTTTTTGGAAACAAGTATTAGCCAAGTGAGAAGCATACTTGGCAAAAGAACAGTGAGTTATGACCCTCACTGCCCTCTTTACTATTGAAGTATTGGAAAAAAGTAATACGAGCCTAGTAACCTCAGGATTTTCCTTCCTTTTGATTACTAGCTTTTTATAACAACATTTAATTTAATACCGGTTTTTAGATTTTCAAAGAAACAGCTCATTTACCAGAATAATTAGATCTTTTGAAGGCACTGGGCTAAATTACCGTAACACATCGCTTCCTGCGCTAAAGTCTAACTGTTCCCAGTAGGAGTACTGTCCTTTGCTAAAGTCGTGTAAGAGCTTAACTAATCTAGGTTTTCTGTGGTATAGAGCAATGAAAGAACTATCACCTTTTGTAGTAGCATAGCCCTTGTTTAAAGCGTACTGAATTGTCTTTGTTGTGCCTGGTGCAATCTCTGTTGTTGCTGTGTTTCTAAATTCAAAGCAAGTTTTACCATTGAAGACTTCTAAGAGATTACTGAAAATAACAGGGGTTTCTTTAGAAGTGTTTTTGATTGTCATTGTAACGACATTGTATTTACCTACTTCTACTATTTTTCTACCTTTCTTTAATTTGTAGGTAATCTTAACGTCTTTGTATTTCATAGTTCTTTTAGGAACAACTGTAATTGCACACTTGTAGATTTTCTTTCCAGCTTTAGCCTTTACTATAGCTTTTCCGACTGAGGAGGCAACTACAGATCCAGTTGCTGGGTTAACCTGTACGAACTTACTTCCTGAGCTAAATCTGACTTTGCCTCTGTAACCTTTGACTTTTAATCTCTTTTTCTGTCCGCATTGGAGAAAAAGTTTAGTGTAGTTAAGGCGTGGGGCTGTTTTGGCCTGTGCGGAGATAACTGGGCTAAAGCTGGATGCAGCTGGATTGGAATGAGTTGCTGGGCCAAAGCTAGTTATCATTGTCAGTGCTGCTATTGTTAATGCTGTTGTTTTTATTAATTTCTTAATTTTCATTTGTATCTCTCCTTTTAATGTGAGTTGTATTTGTAGTCTAGAATTGTAGTTAAAATTTGTAGTTAAAGTTTGTATGTAAAGTATACAATTAAATCTGTATTCTGTAATCAATCCTAGTTTATTGTGTTTTACCAGTGAATGCAATCTCCTTTCTTAAATTTGGGTAATAAAATAGCCCAGTTGGAATTGCTGGGTTAATGTGGAGGTGTCGGATTAAATGAAGAGATGATCTAAAGAACAGTACTGGACTTAAGCTACTTCAGATTAGTGTACTCTTCAGCTACGTGCTTTACACACTTCTTCTTCATGAATTCAATAATCTTTGTATCATTACCGCTTTTATAAAACTGTGCTAAGAGTGCTTTGAAATCTTCCTGATCTGCTATGTTAATCTGGAAAACACCAATGTCGTTCTCAATTAATATTTTATTTGCCATCAACTGTGCAACACGTTTATTACCATCGAGAAATAAATGTGTTTTTGTGATAAAACAAAAATATTTTAAAGCTCTTAATTCTGGATCTTCGATTTCGTTTAATTCGTATAATTTACTTAAAAGGAAGTATAGCTGTGATTTTGGTGGCATACCTAAAAACCGTATGATACCTCTTTTACGGAACAACATATTACCAACAATTCTATTAAACTCTTCCAAATAAGATAATGAATTGTAACGTCCTAAATTATTAAACAAGAATTGCCAAGCACACTTCATATTTATAACAAATAATACTTCGTTAGCAGTAGTTATTGTTGGTGCATTTCTAATGATAGCTTCTGTTTTCGAATAAGTAGTTCCTAATCCTTCCAGATTAGCACTTTTCCAAATACTGTCCATTAGTAATCTCTTTGCCATTGCTAATGCTGCATCTTTCATTTCAGCATATCACCTCCTAGCTATTATGTTGTGTGAATTCTATTCTTTACATCCTGCTTTGTTAAGATACTCTTCGTAGTCTGGCAGCTTGGCTAAATCGAAGCTAGCAATAGGATACTTGCAGTAACCACTCTCCATTGTGTAACAAGTGTCCTGGGCTAAACCGGATGAAAGCAAGATCTCAAAAATACCTGGCATGTTGTTAGTATCAATGCAAGCTAAGTGGTTAGGCAGATCTTCTATGTTTACTGTAACATCTCCGTATCTCTCATGTGTGCCTGCTACTAATGCTACTACTGCCAGGTTACCATTGTTAGTGTAGGTTGCACGAACTAAATCTAAATCATAAGTCTTTCCCCAATTTGTGTATGTAATTCTGTTATCCATAATTAGCTCCTTTTAAATAAAATAGCCCAGTTGTGATTAACTGGGCTCAGACTGTAGACAAAGTCCC
>ENA-OOXP01001337-OOXP01001337.1-human-gut-metagenome-genome-assembly--contig:-NODE-1337-length-16074-cov-1.808852_pt1 | contig 16074 bp, 15 predicted proteins | sample MGYA00241591_ERZ501351 | MGnify/ENA primary metagenome ERZ501351 (study PRJEB25962, sample SAMEA1968361) | human gut metagenome | biome: human gut; feature: human-associated habitat; material: faeces...
CTGCTGCCTGGTCAGAAGATGGAGTAAAAGGCTGCCGCCGTTTCTTAGAGCGTGTATGGAAATTACAGGACATCATGACAGAAGAAACCGGATATTCCAAAGAACTTGAGACAAAGATGCATCAGACCATCAAGAAAGTCAGCAGCGATTATGAAAATCTGAAATACAATACCGCGATCGCTGCAATGATGGCTTTGATTAACGAGTTCTATAAGAAAAATGCTGTGACTAAGGGCGAGTATGAGACACTCTTAATTCTGTTAAACCCTGTTGCTCCGCATATCACAGAGGAACTCTGGCAGATCATTGGCGGAACAGGTTATGTATACCAGCAGAAATGGCCGGAATTTGACGAGGCAAAAACAGTTGAAAATACGGTTGAGATCGCAGTACAGATCAATGGAAAAACGAAAGGAACATTGGCAATCGGCAGAAATGACGCAAAAGATGATGTTATTGCAAAAGCAAAAGAATCAATTGCAGATAAGCTGACTGGAAACATTGTAAAAGAGATTTACGTTCCGGGAAGAATTGTCAATATTGTAATGAAATAAGATGAAAAAAGGAACAAACTTATTAGAGGGTTCCATCTGGAAGGGGATTGTGTCATTTGCAATCCCCCTCTTTTTAGGGAACCTGTTTCAGCAGTTATATAATACCGCCGATTCTCTGATCGTCGGTAATTTTGGCAGTGATGCTCTTGCAGCTGTCAGTTCTTCCGGCAGTCTGATATTTCTGATGGTCGGCTTTTTTAATGGAATTGCAGTTGGTGCCGGCGTTGTCATTTCGAAATATTTTGGAGCAGCAGATTATGAAGGATTGAAAAAAGCAGTACATACCAATATTGCATTTGGTCTGGTGTCCGGCTGTATCCTGACAGCGGTCGGAATGATATTGGCACCCCAGATTCTTGTATTGATGGGAACGCCGGAGTCGGTGCTGCCAAACTCCATTGTATATTTCAGGGTATATTTTGCGGGATCGGTCGCATTTGTCATGTATAATATCGTGATGGGAATCTTGCAGGCGGTCGGGGACAGCAGACATCCGCTTTATTATCTGATCTTCTCATCGATTGTAAATATTGTACTGGATTTATTGTTTGTAGGTTTACTGGGATTTGGCGTTGGTGCTGCGGCACTTGCGACGATCATCTCGCAGTTTTCCAGCGCATTTTTATGTATGCTCCGTCTGATGCGCACCAAAGATGTCTATCAGGTACAGATCTCACAGATCCGTTTTCATAGGGGAATGTTGGGACAGATCATCGGAATCGGACTGCCGTCCGGTATGCAGAACTCCATCATTTCATTTGCCAATATCATCGTGCAGACGAATATCAACAAATTTGGTGTGATGGCAGTTGCGGGATGTGGTGTTTATTCGAAAATAGAAGGATTTGCATTTTTGCCGATCACCTGTTTTGCAATGTCGCTCACAACGTTCATCGGGCAGAATCTCGGCGCAAAACAGTATGACAGGGCAAAAAAAGGTGCGTATTTTGGCATTACCTGTTCGACACTGCTTGCAGAAGTTGTCGGTGTGATCGTATTTTTTGCGATCCCGCAGCTTGCAGCGGCATTTAACAATGAAGCGCAGGTTGTTGAATTTGCGACCAGACAGGCACATATAGAAGCATTTTTCTATTGCTTTCTGGCATTTTCGCACTGTATCGCCGGTATCATGCGCGGTGCGGGAAAATCTACCGTGCCAATGTTTGTCATGCTTGCATCCTGGTGCATCATAAGAATTACATACATCACGGTTACCGTGCATTTTATCCCGAAAATCCAGGTCATCTTCTGGGCGTACCCGCTGACCTGGTCAATCAGTTCGGTGATCTTTTTGATTTACTTCTTAAAAGCCAACTGGCTGTATAGTTTTGAGAAAAAGTAAAGTTTATTGAGCCAGTTGGCTTTGCGAATATGGCTATATAGTTTTGAAAAGAAATAAAGTTTATTGAGCCAATTCGCTTTGCCAACCTGGCTGTATAGTTCATGATAATAGAATGTTCGCGGAGCGTGCATTCTATTATATTGTATCTGTTAAAAGTTTTTATAAAACCGGATAAATTCCCCAAGTGTTTTGGAAGGTTTTGTCGTTGTTTTATAGGCAAAACCGACCTCACGCTTATGGATTGGGATGCCAAGCGGAATCTCCACTAAGGCGCCGGAGGCGAGATCCTCTTTTACAAAACTTTTGATGACGCAGGCAACGCCGACACCGATACGGGCAAAGTCGATCAGAAGATCCATGCTGGAGATGTCGATGGATTCCTTGACCTGAATCTGGTTGTCAGAAAGATAGTCGTCGATATACTGGCGTGTCATATTGTTTTTATCGAGCAGCATCAGTGTTGAGTTTGTAAGGATCTGATCCTTGTGGACGCCGCGCGCGCGCAAATTCCGCAGATAGTCTTTGGTGCAGACAAAGATATCTTCGATCTCTTCGAGAAAATCAAAATGGATATTTTTTAAATTATCCGGTTTTCCTACCAGACCGATATCGATCTTATTGTCCTCGAGCAGTTCAAGTGTCTCGTTGGTCGACTGGCAGGTGATGGAGATAGAGACATGCGGGTTCTGTCTTATAAATTCCTGCAAATAAGGAAGCAGCAGATATTTACAGAGGGTTGCGCTGACACCGATCTTTAAGTGTCCGACACCGAGCTCAATGGAACGTTTTAATTTTTCCTCACCGAGGGTTAAAGTCTCAAAGGCACTGCTCACATGGTCGTAGAGCAGTTTTCCCTCATCGGTTAAGACAACGCCGCGCGAACTTCGGGAAAACAGCTTGCAGCCGACACCTTCCTCTAATTTCTGGATGGATTTACTGATGGCAGGCTGGCTGATGTAGAGTTCTTTGGCAGCCTTTGAAATGTTGCCGGTATTTGCAACGGTATAAAAAATCCGGTAAGATGATAAATTCTGGTTCATGATAAAATTCCTTTCTGATACTGGATACATCGATAATTTTTCTCATTATACCATGAAGTTTAGTTATGGTAAATATATTTAATATGTATTTTTATTATAGTAACACCTGTGTTAGAATAACATACAGATAGGACAGCGAATGTTGTTCTACACACACATCACACAAAAAACGGGAACGGGCACACACCATTCCTGACACAGATTTTAATTTTTTAGGAGGATATACCCATGGGGATGACGATGACACAGAAAATCCTTGCAGCTCATGCAGGACTTCCATCAGTCAGTGCCGGACAGCTTATAGAGGCAGATTTGGATCTGGTTTTAGGCAACGACATTACTTCACCGGTAGCGATTCATGAAATGGATAAAATGAAGGTGGACGGTGTCTTTGATAAGGATAAGATCGCACTTGTATTAGATCACTTCGTGCCGAATAAGGATATCAAATCTGCACAGCATTGTAAATGCGTCAGAGAGTTTGCCTGCCGGCATGATATTACAAATTATTTTGATGTAGGAGAGATGGGAATAGAGCATGCACTGCTGCCGGAGAAAGGTCTTACCGTGGCAGGCGATGTTATTATCGGTGCGGATTCCCACACCTGTACCTACGGTGCGCTGGGTGCATTTTCCACCGGAGTCGGCAGTACCGATATGGCGGCTGGTATGGCAACCGGAAAAGCATGGTTTAAAGTACCTGCAGCGATCAAATTTGTCCTGACCGGCAAACCTGCAAAATGGATCAGCGGAAAAGATATCATTTTACATATCATTGGAATGATCGGTGTGGATGGTGCACTCTACAAATCAATGGAATTTGTTGGAGATGGCATTTCCTACCTTTCAATGGATGATCGTTTTACGATTGCAAATATGGCGATCGAAGCAGGTGGAAAGAATGGTATTTTCCCGGTAGATGATCTGGCAAAAGAGTATATGGAAGCACATTCAAAACGCCCATATGTTGTTTATGAGGCAGATGAGGATGCAGAGTATGAGGAAACTTATACAATCGATCTTAGTACTTTAAAACCTACGGTTGCATTTCCGCATCTTCCGGAGAATACAAAGACGATCGATGAAGTCGGTGATATTAAGATCGACCAGGTAGTGATCGGCTCCTGTACAAATGGAAGAATGGATGACCTGCGTGTGGCAGCATCTATTTTAAAAGGCAAAAAAGTAGCAAAAGGATTGCGTGTGATCGTGATCCCGGCAACACAGAAGATTTACCTTGATGCAATGGAAGAAGGACTGCTTAAGACCTTTATCGAGGCTGGTGCAGTCGTGAGCACACCGACCTGTGGACCTTGCCTTGGCGGTTATATGGGAATTCTTGCAGAGCATGAGCGCTGCGTTTCCACCACAAACCGTAACTTCGTAGGAAGAATGGGACATGTGGAGTCTGAGATTTATCTTGCCAGCCCGGCAGTAGCGGCAGCAAGTGCGATTACCGGAAAACTTTCCGGACCGGATGAAGTAGCATAGGTTTAAGAAAAAGGAGAGTAAACATGAAAGCAGCAAAAGGTCATGTATTCAAATACGGAGACAACGTAGATACCGATGTCATCATTCCGGCAAGATACTTAAATTCTTCTGATCCGAAGGAACTGGCATTGCATTGCATGGAAGATATCGATAAAGATTTCGTGAAAAATGTCAAAGCTGGAGATATCATGGTGGCAAATAAAAACTTTGGATGCGGTTCATCCAGAGAGCATGCTCCGATTTCTATAAAGGCAGCCGGAGTAAGCTGTGTTATTGCAGAGACATTTGCACGTATTTTTTACCGTAATGCGATCAATATCGGACTTCCGATCATTGAATGTCCGCAGGCGGCAAAAGAGATCGAAGCCGGGGACGAAGTGGAAGTCAACTTTGACACAGGAGTGATCACGGATGTGACAAAGGGTACCTCATATCAGGGTCAGGCGTTCCCGCCGTTCATGCAGAAAATTATTGACTGTGAGGGACTGGTCAACTATATTAACCAGAAATAAAATGAAAATCAATGAATAAGAAAATCCGTCAAAGACTGGGACTGCATTTCTATGCAGTGGGGCTTTGGCGGATTTTTTTGTTTTGTCGTAATAAAGAAAATGTGTATCATTTTGTGCATGAAATGATCAATTAAGTCTATATGTTTCTATAAAATTTTCAAATATAATAGGAATCATCCTGCATGGTTTTCGAATCTGTTTGTTTCAGTTTACGGTATTGCAGGGGTGACATACCTGTATTCTTTCGGAAAATCTGCGAAAAATACGACTGTGATGAAAAACCTGTGCTGGATGCAACTTCTGCAATCGAGCGACTGGAGCTGAGCAATAGTTCTTTGCTTGCAGCGAGTCTGGTTTCCATCAGGTAATTGATGGGGGATGTTCCAACATACTCCGTAAAAGAATGTGATAAATAAAATTTGTTGATATGGGTGATTTCAGCGAGCAGATCTAAAGTAATATTTTTTGCATAATTAGCATCAATATATTTTTTCGCAACAAAACATTCCTTTGATATTTGCAAAGTGGTATCAGATATGACAGAAAGATGCTGTTCGCGTGTAATATAAACAAGCAAAACCTGTAGGAGACCATGACAGATTGCTTCAAAACCTGGCTTTCTTGCATTAAACTCTTTTATCATAATCTGGGAAAAATTAATAAAGTGTGTTTTGGCGGAACCATAATTATAGTAGCTGTATCCTTTTGGGTTAGCAGCGTTTTGGGAATTAAAATAGAAAGCGAGCCCTTCTACACCAAATACAATATAGGTCATAGGATCGTTTGACATCGTTTTTTCCGTATGTTCAATATGTGGATTTATGATTATCAGATCGTCTGCACATACAGAAACCGTATCATTTTCAATGTAAAATACACCTTTTCCACTGATAACATAGAAAAGTTCAGAAAACTGATGGGTGTGAGGGTGGCTTTGCCAATCCCCTTCGTATTTAGAAATAGAAATATAACGAAGTTTAAAATCCGGATCGGGTACTCCTTTGTACTCAAAATTAATTAATTCATTACTCATTTGTATTATCTTCCTGTTGTATCAAATTTTATATCTTATAGATTAAAACCGCAATATTACTAAAATAATGTTGTGAAACTGATGAATAAAATAGCAATTAAATAGGGTTTCTTATTGCAAGTATACAGTAATTTATGATAAATGCAAATATTTTATTGAGTATAAAGCAAGATATATAAAAATTAGAGCAACATAAAAATTGAAGCAGTTGATGCAGACAGATATACTTAAAAACATCAGGTGATGAGACAAGAAAGGAGAAGACAGGAATGACAAAACAAACAGGCAGACTGACATTGCCGACCGATGCAGACATTGTCGAGGAAACCATACGATTGAAAAATCTTCTTGGAGCAGATGCATTGCGTGACTGTGACGGAACGGAGATGCCGGATGCGTTATTGAATGAGCCGGTAAAGAAATATGCAACGTATTATACGACCAGAAAGGATAATGCCTGGGCCGAGCAAAATCCGGAAGAGATTCAACAGGAATACCTGATCAGCAATCGTGTAACTGCAAGAAGTGAAAAACTATGCATAAGATTGATGGAAGGATTTCATACACAGCAGTTAAAAGTCAATACGTTGGATGATCCAAAAAGATGGTGGGAAGTAATTGATCGCACAACGGGTGAAGTGGTTTCTGTCGATGACTGGGAATTTAAAAAAGAACGGGAAGAAGTTGAAATAAAAACCATTCCTTATCATGAATATACGGTAAGTTTTCTGGCATTTTTAATATGGGATCCTGTACATATGTATAATTTTATTACAAATGATTGGAAAGATACACCACATCAACTGACATATGATGTGCGGCAGCCGAAAACTCAGAAGTACGTAAAAGAAAAATTAAAACGCTGGTGTGAAGAAAACCCGCAGATCGACGTGGTAAGATTTACGACTTTTTTTCACCAGTTTACACTTACCTTTGATGATAAAAAACGTGAAAAATTTGTAGAATGGTTTGGATATAGTGCAAGTGTAAGTCCATACATATTAGAGAAATTTGAAAAGTGGGCAGGGTATAAATTCAGACCGGAATTTATTGTGGATCAGGGATATCACAACAGCATGTTCCGTGTGCCAAGTCGTGAGTTTAAGGATTTTATTGAATTCCAGCAGCAGGAAGTTTGTGCGCTTGCCAAGGAACTTGTAGATATTGTTCATTCCTATGGAAAAGAAGCGATGATGTTTTTGGGAGATCATTGGATTGGGACGGAACCATACGGAAAATATTTTGCAGAAATTGGTCTGGATGCAGTAGTTGGTTCTGTTGGCAGTGGTGTGACACTCCGTATGATTTCAGATATAAAAGGGGTTAAATATACAGAAGGAAGGCTTTTGCCATATTTTTTCCCCGACGTGTTTGGAGAAGGCGGAGATCCCATAGGGGAGGCAAAGGACAACTGGATGAAAGCGAGAAGGGCAATTTTACGTTCTCCGCTTGACCGCATCGGATATGGCGGATATTTAAAATTGGCCAGTGAATGGCCGGGATTTATAGAAGAGATTCAAAGTGTTGTCGGGGAATTCAGACAGATACATGAAAATATGAACGGGACGAAATCTTATGTTGCACCATTTAAAGTAGCAGTTTTAAACTGTTGGGGAGGTTTGCGGAAATGGATGTCAAACCAGGTGCATCATGCAATATGGCACAGAGAAACTTATTCTGCAGAGGGAGTGCTGGAATGTCTGAGTGGAATGCCGTTTGATGTGGAATTTATCTCTTTTGATGATGTGAAAAAAGGAATCCCAAAAGATATCAGGGTGATCATCAATGTTGGAGATGCATATACGTCATTCAGTGGAGCTGAAAATTGGATTGATGAAGCAGTTGTAACAACGTTAAGACAGTTTGTGGATGAAGGTGGTGGATTTATCGGAGTAGGAGAACCGACAGCATATCAGCATCAGGGAAGATTTTTCCAGCTGGCGGATGTGCTTGGTGTAGATCGTGAGATGGGTTTTTCACTAAGTACAGATAAATATAACGAGAAAAATCCGCAGCATTTTATCTTGGAAGATATTGAAGGGGATATTGATTTCGGAGAAGGTACGACCCGCATTTATGCGCAGGGAGATCATTATCAGATTCTTGCAATGGATGGAGAATACAGCCAGCTGGTTGTTAATCAATACGGAAAAGGTCACGGTGTTTACTTTGCAGGATTGCCGTATTCCCCTCAGAACTGCCGTATTCTGCTTCGTGCAATTTATTATGCAGCGGGAATGGAACAGGAGATGAAACGATATTACGTAACAAATGTAGATACTGAGGTCACTGTTTTTCAGAAAACGCAAAAAATAGCTGTCATAAATAATTCAGGAAAAGAATGTCAGACAGATCTGTATATCAATGGCGATTTTATCGTAAGGTTGACACTAGAACCAGGAGAAATGCGGTGGTTGAATGAGACAATGTAACTATTGATAATTTATGAGAGGTATCATACCGTCATATTTTATAAAATAAAAAAATAATAATTTTTGCAGGGAGGTATTTTTTATGAAGAAAAAAGCATTGGGATTCATGTTGGCAGCAACTATGACAGTATCTGTGCTTGCCGGATGTGGTGGGAACCAAAATGAAACACGAACGAAAAAGAAAATGTTACGAACAGTAATGAGGATACGCAGAGTGTTTCCGCAGAAACAAATGAAAATGGAGATGAAACACTTACGGTATGGTGCTGGGATCCCACTTTTAATATTTATGCCATGGAACAGGCAGAAAAGATTTATCAGAAAGACCATCCAGATTTTAAACTGGATATTCAGGAAAATATTTATAATGATATTGAGACAAAGCTGATTACAGCTGCAACGTCAGGAGATTACAGTACTTTACCGGATATTTTTCTGATGCAGGATTATTCATTCCATAAAAATATTGCCAATTTTCCTGGAATTTTTACAGAATTAACAGATTCCGGAATTGATTTTTCACAGTTTACAGAGGGAAAACTTGCAGATTCCACGGCAGAGGGAAAAAATTATGGACTTCCTTTTGATAATGGTGCAACGATTATGGCAATTCGTTCGGATATGGTAGAGGCGGCAGGTCTTACAGTTGACGATTTTAAGGATACTACATGGTCACAGTTTGAGGAACTTGCAAAAAAAGTAGTAGAGGCGAATGGAGTGCCAATGATCGCTTCCTCCGGGGGATCCGAATTACTTATGGAAATGCTGCAGTCGGCAGGAGCCTCACCAATTGTTGACGGAAAGGTTCATATTGCAGACAATGAAGCGTTAAAAAAGACAATGGAAGTTTATAAAAAATTAGTTGATGAGGGTATTATTGCCGAGTATACGGACTGGGATCAGTATATTGCCTCTATGAATGACGGAAAAACAGCAGGAGTGATCAATGGATGCTGGATCATGTCATCCATTCAGGCGGCAGAGGATCAGTCAGGAAAATGGGCAATTGTAAACATGCCAAAACTGGATGGAGTTGATGGAGCCACAAATTATGCAAATTGTGGTGGTGCAAGCTGGGCAGTATCTTCTAACTGTAAGAATACAGAACTTGCATTTGATTTCTTAAAATCTACATTTGGAAGCAGTGTGGAATTATATGATGATCTGTTGCCGAATGCAGGTGCGATTGCAAGCTACATTCCGGCTGCACAGTCTGATGTATATAATCAGGCATCAGATTTTTATGGTGGACAGGCAGTATATAAAGATATCGTTGGATATGCAGGTTCGGTTCCAGCATTTGACTGTGGTGCATACTATTCGGACATAAGAAGTGCATTGACAGATGCAATCACAAATGTTGTTCAGAATAATGCTGATATTGACGGTGAAATGAATAATGCACAGGAAACATTAGAATTTAATATTGAAAATTAAATATGTAAAGTGGTTTGTACCGGGAACAAATTTTATGTTCCCGGTATTACATTAGGAGAAAATATATGGAGAAAAAAAGAAAATTAAGTCTGGAAAGAAAACATAACCTCACTGGTTGGGCGTTTTTGCTTCCGGCAGCTATATTGATTTTTGTATTTTGTTTTTATCCCATGATACAGGCGCTTATGCTGTCATTTAAGAATGGTATGGGAGATTCTGTAAGGTGGGTTGGCTTTGCAAACTATGTCAGGATACTGAAGGACAAAACATTTTTGCAGTGCCTTTTCAATACAGTATTTTATCATACAGGTTCCAGTCATGTTGATCATTGCCCTTGTTCTTGCTCAATTACTGAACAATCCGAATATAAAGGGAAAAGGAATCTATCGAACTATGATTTTCCTGCCATGTGCAACATCACTGGTATCGTATTCTATGATTTTTAAGTCACTGTTTGCGCAGGATGGTCTGGTAAATCACGTTATTTCTGCGATTGGACTTCCGACCGTAGACTGGTTTCAGAATGCATGGGCTGCAAGATTTGTAATTATAATCGCGTTGGTCTGGAGATGGACCGGTTACAATATGGTGTTTTATCTTGCAGGGCTGCAGAATATTGATTATTCCGTCTATGAGGCGAGTCGTATTGATGGGGCATCACCGTTTCAACAGTTTACAAAGATCACCATTCCACTGTTAAAGCCTACCATATTACTGACGGCTATTATGTCAACGTCTGGAACACTGCAGTTGTTTGACGAGTCTGTAAATTTAACGGCTGGTGGACCGGGAAAGTCAACAATGACATTGACGCATTATATTTATAACATTTCTTTTGTGGAGACACCAAAATTTAATTATGCGGCAGCACTTTCAGTGTTTATCCTTATTATAGTGGCAATTTTGTCTGCAATTCAAATGAAAGTAGGTGACAAACGTGAGTAAAGGAAAATTATGTATATCACATATTGTATTGATTTTTGCAAGTTTTTTGTCTGTATTTCCACTATATTACATGGTTTGTGGTGCAACCAATCAAAGTATTGATGTGGTCAGGGGAAAACTGTTTCCTGGAACATATTTAGTCGAAAATTTTAAGGCATTGATTGCCAATCAGAATCTGGGGCTGGCAATGATCAATTCATTTCGAAATGCGATTCTTATGACGATTATCACATTATTGGTCTGTTCAATTGCAGGTTATGGATTTGAAATTTATCATGATAAGGGAAAAGACATATTGATGAGTGTATTGTTGTTAGCTATGATGCTGCCATTTGTTGCAATCATGATCCCGCTTTTTAAAATGATCTCTTCCTGGAATCTGGTCAATAGCTGGATTGCATTTGTTTTGCCGTCTATTTCAACGCCATTTATGATTATGATGTTCCGTCAGGCGGCGCGGTCTTTCCCTCATGATATTATAGAGGCGGCTCGTCTGGAGGGGCTAAGTGAAATACAGATTTTTTTCCGGATGTTTGTGCCTGTTATGAAATCAACATATGGAGCTGCAATGACGGTTACTTTTATGAACGCATGGAATAGTTATCTGTGGCCAAAGATTGTCTTTCAAAATAATGATTCCATCACAATGCCAATGCTTGTGGCAAACTTAAAAAGCGGCTACAGTGTTGATTATGGGATGTTGATGCTCGGTGTACTGATCTGTACACTTCCGACGGCGATTATTTTCTTATGTCTGCAGAAAAGTTTTGCAAATGGAATTACGGGGGCTGTTAAATGATAGAAAAAAGATACTGCCTTACACCAGAAGAGTGGGCATATGCGAAAGCCGAACTTGTTCTTGCAGAAAAGCTGGGGTTGATTGAAAACGCCGATATAGAGGCGTTGGAAAAAAGATGTGCAGAAAAAAATGACGAGAATGCCAGGCTTGAAATGGAGAAAAAGGTATTTTACGGACCGCGCAGATATTCATTGCCGATGTATCTACAGTATGAATTGACGCGTTTCCGGTTAGATTTTGTACAGCCGACAGAAAATATTAGAAAATCAGGAATCAGTCCGGAGATTACAGAAAATCAGAAAAAAGCTTTCTATGAACGGAATAAAGATTTATTTGGAAGATATTTTGGAGATCTTTTTTCTTATGAAGAGGTAGAGCAGATCATTGAAAAAAGATTGCGGGAGGAAGTGTATGACAGACTTGTGCAGGAAATATTATGTCGATTCGATAAACGGAAGTGATACCAATGACGGTTTGAGTGAAAACAGTGCATTCGCAAGTCTTTTTGCCATCAATAGGCTTGCACTAAAACCGGGGGATCACATATTGCTTGCGTGTGGAAGTGTTTTTGAAAAACAGTTTTTACAGATTCGTGACAGCGGAACAAAGCAGATGCCGATTGTAATTGGAAGTTATGGATGTGGTGAAGATCCTCTGATAAAGACAGACGGACAGGGAATCTGGTATCAGGATTATGGAAAAGAACTGGATTCGCCGACGCATGTTTACTATGGTTATGTTTCCTCGGCAGTACTTCTATTTGATGCCGAGTATATTATCATACAGGATATTGAGATTACAAACAGTGCGGATAAAGTGATCGGCGAAAATTATTCACAGGCAGATAAAATGGAGCGTACAGGTGTTGCAGTCGTTGCAAAAGAGAAAGGTTTAAGATGTGGAATCACACTTCGAAATCTTAAAATCCATGATGTTCATGGAAATGTTTATGACAAGCATATGAATAATGGCGGCATCTATATGACAGCATTACAGCCAGCGGAAGAAGCAATGACAGGAGTGGCAAGATTTTCAGATATCCTGGTGGAGGGATGCTATGTATATCGTGTGAGCCGTTGGGGGATCGCAGTCGGGTATAGTTATGCACATGAGAAATTTGCGGGTGCAGAACTGGATAAAAAAAGGTTTTTGAAATATGGTCATGAGAATATTGTTATACGGGATAATTATGTGAAAATGGCAGGTGGAGATGGAATAACGGTCATGTATGCACTGCGCCCGTTTGTGGAACATAATATGACCGATTCTGTGGCATGTGAGATCAATGACCGTATTTATTGCAATCCGGGCAACCGTGGTGGAAAGGTTGCTGCGGCAATCTGGCCATGGAAATGTAAAGATGCGTTGTTTCGTTATAATGAAGTGGCAGACACACGGCTGAATCAGGACGGGATGGCTTACGATGCAGATTCCGGGGATGGAACGGTGTATGAGTATAATTACAGCAGGCAAAATGAAGGCGGTTGTGTGATGTTTTGTATGCAGGAGGCCATTCATAACACATTTCGTAATAACGTCAGTTATGATGATTTAGGTGGAACCATCAGCCCGTCCGAAAACCCGGATGCACTGCTTACAGATAATATATTTTATGTTCGCAAGGGAGTTCCTTTTGTGAGAAAGAATATGGATGGTGGAAACTTTACGGAAGAAAATAATCAGATCATACAGTTATAAAATCCATACCATGGCAGATCATCACTCCATCACCTGATACGGAATCTTAGTCCCCATTCCCGAACTAAAATGCAGTTCATAATCCTCCGTAATAAAAACGGCTTCTGTATTATCCAGACTTTCCACAAGCGCCATCCCGTCAGCTAAACCCAGTGCAAAACAGGTGGTCGAAAGTCCGTCGCCGTCCACAGATTCGTCCGTGATGATCGAAACACCCAGCAGTCCGTTATCATAGGGATATCCGGTAGCAGTATCTAAAATGTGATGATAGCGTTTGCCGTCCACCTCAAAATAGCGCTCATAAACACCGGAAGACACAACGGTCTGGTCGGTCACGGATACAGCGAGCATTGCAGCGCCTTCCTCGTCAAACGGACGCTGGATGCCAATATTATAGGAAGAACCGTCCGGTTTTGCACCAAGACAGAGCACATTGCCGCCGAGGTTGATATAGCCGCAGGCGGCTCCCTCTCTACCCCCTGCTCTTTAAGATATTCTTTCATGCGGTCTGCAATATATCCTTTGGCAATTCCGCCGAGATCAATTTTAGCGGACGGATCTTTTAAGGTGACGGTATTGCCATCAACAACTACATTCTGATAGTCTACTGTCGTTAAAGCCTTTTTGATCTCATCATCAGATGGGATCATGGAGGCGTCTGTCTGATCTAACAAAGCCTTTGTGGAAATATCCCACAGATCCGATAATTTTCCAATCGTAATATCAAATTTTCCATTGCTTAGATCTCCATAATAAAGACCTTTTTTGATCAGTTCTGCGGTCTCTTCATGCACGGTGACAGGTGCACCGCCTGCTGCATTGATTTTTGACACATCGCTGTCTGCGATCGTGTTGGAAAAATAATTTTCATAAGTGTCTGCCAGAGAAAAACAGTCATCGAGCAGGGTTTCGTCTTTTGTTCCGTATAAGGTGACGGTGATAACGGTATTAAAATAAAAACCCGATTTGGAGATCGATTCGCCGGAGCCGGAAGTTTTGCCAAAATTGAGCCGGGATGGCAGATCACAGCCAGATAGCAGTAAAACCGACATAGACAGCAGTATACATAAAAATAATCGATAGTTTCGTTTCATAAAATTCTCCATTTTTACCTGATTTTCAAGGAAAACAACTTGAGTTGTCCGAACAACACTTTAGCATAAAAATAAAAATGCCACAAGTATACCATAATATATTATTTTTACTGCAATTCGTTGTGGATGTGCCAAGGTAGAACAGATATTCTCTTTTTTCCCTTTGATATTTTGAATCAGATATGATAGAGTATAATACAGTGCATATGTTCGAAAAAGCATAATCAGGAATAAAGGGGATTCGTTGGGAAAATGGACCAGAGTAGTTTTCACTTTCATGAGAAAAAAAGAGTTGTAGTTAAAATCGGTTCTTCTTCGTTAAATTATGAGGAGACCGGCAGTTTGAATTTTACAAAACTAGAGCACCTGGTGCGCGAGCTTTGCAATTTAAGAAACCGTGGCATGGACGTATGTCTCGTCAGCTCCGGTGCGATCGCCGTCGGCAGACAGTCGCTTGGCATGACAGAGCGGCCGCGGGAACTTTCCACAAAACAGGCATGTGCAGCGGTCGGACAGGCGAGACTGATGATGATCTACCAGAAGCTGTTTGCTGAATATAATCAGGTGGCAGGTCAGGTACTTATGACCAAAAATACCATGGTCAACCCGGTTTCGAGGGAAAATGCCAAGAATACATTTGATGAACTGTTCCGTTTGGGTGCGATCCCGATCGTCAATGAAAATGACACGGTATCTACTTATGAGATGCAGTTTGGCGACAATGATACGCTTTCTGCAATCGTTGCTTCCCTGATCGGAGCAGATCTTTTGATTTTGTTATCAGATATTGATGGATTATTTACGGATGATCCGCATAAGAATCCGGATGCAAAACTGATTGAAGTGGTCGAAAAAATGGATTCAGACATTCTTGGAATGGCAAAGAGTACGACCGGAAGTGATGTCGGAACCGGCGGCATGGCGACCAAGCTGACAGCGGCAAAGATCGCGACACTTTCCGGAACAGATATGATCATTGCAAACGGAGCGGACGTCTGCGTACTGCATCATATTTTTGATGACAGCTTTAGGGGAACCATTTTTAAAGCACAGAAAAAGGAAACATTCCGTATTCAGGATTTTATATTAGAAACAATCGGATAGAAAAAATTTATGTGAATAATAAATTTTTCACACGCAGGAATGGAGATTTTTATGAAACAGGAACAGATCGACAGAATCAACGCACTTTACCGCAAATCACAGGCGGAAGGACTTACCGAGGCGGAAAAAGAAGAACAGGCAATGCTGCGCAAAGCCTATGTTGCAGATGTAAAAAGGAATCTTGTAGCACAGTTAAACAATATTGACATGCAGAATCCGGACGGTACCGTCACAAACCTTGGGGAAGAATATGGAAACAAGAAAAAGCTTTCCTGATAAAAAAGAGATCCGGAAAAAACATCTTGCCATCCGAAATGCAATGTCAGAACCGGAAACGGCAGAAAAGAGCAGAGCCATCTGCGAAAAATTGCTGACCTCAGACTGGTATGCCATAACAGACTGGATCTTCGGATACTATCCGCTTGGGAAAGAGGCAGACTGCCTGGAATTTCTTAAAAAAGCACTGTCCGATGGCAGACATGTCGCCTTGCCCCGTACAGGAGCAGACTGTACCATGGAATTTTATGAGATCACCTCCTTGGAACAGACCGCAGAAGGCGCATTTCACGTCATGGAACCGACCGCAGAATGCC
>ENA-OOXP01001415-OOXP01001415.1-human-gut-metagenome-genome-assembly--contig:-NODE-1415-length-15422-cov-2.215136_pt1 | contig 15422 bp, 8 predicted proteins | sample MGYA00241591_ERZ501351 | MGnify/ENA primary metagenome ERZ501351 (study PRJEB25962, sample SAMEA1968361) | human gut metagenome | biome: human gut; feature: human-associated habitat; material: faeces...
GTCTGCTAAGGAATTCACACATGCTTACTTAAGCAATACTAAGTTCTTTGGTGGCGAGGATCTTTCTAAGGTTCTTAACCTTGAAGAAGTTATTACTGAGTACATCACAGATATCAGAGAAAGAGGTATGAGAGCAGTAGTTAATGATTTAGCTGACTAATTAATAGCTCTTTGAATGATTATAGAGCGGATGTTTTTATATTCATCCGCTCTTATTTAATATAATAATCAAATTGAATTGGAGGATATATGCAGGATTTTATCAAGATTAATAAAGATGATAATGTTGCTGTAGCATTAAAGCCTATTGCTAAAGGCACAACTCTTAATGTTGCAGGAATTGATGTGACAACTGTAGAAGATATTCCACAGGGACACAAGTTTGTAATTAAGGCTATCAAGAATGGTGATCCGGTTATCAAATATGGTTTCAGAATCGGATTTGCACAGGCTGATATTCCAGTTGGAGCATGGGTTCATACTCATAACTTAAAGACTGGTCTCGGTGAATTACTTGAATATACATATGAACCAGAGGGACATAAGGATGTTGAGCCTTCAGAGCCAGCTTATTTCGATGGATATATGAGAGAGAACGGAAAGGTTGGTGTCCGTAACGAAGTATGGATTGTTCCTACAGTTGGATGTGTTAACTCAATTGCAAGAGCAATTGAAACAACAGCAAGAGCTAACAAGCCAGAAGGAGTAGATGAAGTAGTTGCATTTACTCATCCATATGGATGTTCACAGACAACAGAGGATCAGGAGAATACAAGAAAGATTCTTGCTGATTTAATTAATCATCCTAATGCAGGTGCAGTACTTGTTCTTGGTCTTGGATGTGAGAACAGCCGTATAGAAGTTCTTAAGGACTATATTGGAGAGGTTAATCCTGACAGAGTTAAGTTCCTTCAGGTTCAGGATGTTGAGAATGAGCAGGAAGAAGCTGAGAAGCTTATGAATGAGCTTATGGCTTATGCTGCAACATTTAAGCGTGAAAAGGTTAATGCCAAGGAACTTATCATTGGTATGAAGTGTGGCGGTTCTGATGGATTATCAGGTATTACAGCTAACCCAACAGTTGGTCTTTTCTCAGATATGCTTGTATCTAAGGGTGGTACAACTATCCTTACAGAAGTTCCTGAGATGTTTGGTGCAGAGACAATTCTTATGAACAGATGTGCTAACAAGGAACTCTTCGAGAAGACAGTTCATCTTATTAATGACTTTAAGGAATACTTCATTAAGAATGGCCAGGAGATTTACGAGAATCCTTCTCCAGGAAACAAGGATGGCGGTATTACAACTCTTGAAGACAAGTCTTTAGGATGTACACAGAAGTCAGGAAGCTCATTAGTAAAGGGTGTGCTTGCATATGCAGAGCCAGTTAATACTAAGGGACTTAATCTTCTCAGCGCACCTGGTAATGACCTTGTTGCTGCTACAGCTTGTGCAGCTTCAGGTGCACAGATGGTTCTTTTCACAACTGGACGTGGAACACCATTTGCATCACCGGTTCCTACAGTTAAGATTGCAACTAACTCAAGACTTGCAGGAAATAAGGGTAACTGGATTGACTTTAATGCAGGAAGAATTGTTACAGATGATCTTCCACTTGAAGATGCAGCTAAGGAGCTCTTCCAGCTCGTATTAGATGTTGCTTCTGGTAAGAAGGTTAAGGCCGAGATAGCAGGATTCCATGATCTTGCAATCTTTAAGCAGGGTGTAACATTATAATTGATTATAATTAATACAATGATATAAAAGATGGGGACTGTATGTGCAGTCCCCATTTTTTATATACAAGCCTGAAAATAGAATGTACCGTCTTTGGTAAAAAATGCATATATGCCGTTATATTTTTCTATTACTGAAATTATGCTGCGGACACCAATGCCATGGTCAGGTTCATCAGTAACAGGAATCTGGTTGTGGAATCGGGGTTCCTTAAAGTATGTATTTGCTATATTGATGCATATTTTGTTATTTTTTTCAAACAACTTAATTGTTATAAGACGCTTATTGTCTTTTGAGACAGCGTTATCACACTGCTTTATACAGGAATTTATTGCATTTTCTAAAGCATTTGCAAGGAGACTGCACAAATCAGTAATTCTGTAACTTGAAAAATCAGTGGCAGTTACTGATATCTGTGTGGAAATGTCTGCGTCATGGGCTTTATTTATATATGAAGATAATATTAGGTTAATTGCTTCGTTGCTGCAGTATCTTGTTATTCTTGTGTTATCCAGATTATTATTAATTTCATTTATATATTCAAGAGCTTGCTGCGTATTGTTACCAGCAAGGCAGCTTTGTATGAAATTCATATGGTGTCTTAAGTCATGTCTGTATATCGCGGCCTGTTTCTGATAATCTGTAAGCTGAGATATTTCTTTTTCGGCCTGAACTGCAGCTGCGGAAAGTATGATGTTTTCACGCTCTGCTGTATTTTTTTGTTGGACATACTGAGTGTCACTATTGACAAGAAAAAATATAATACAACAATAAAACTGTCCATGAATTCAATTATTACGGCTTTGCCGGTATATAGAAGGTTAGTATATACGGTTAGAGCATATTCAAGTATATAATATGTAAGAGGGAGAAGGAAAAACATAGAAATAATGTTTTTTGATTCTTCTTTGAGCTTTATTATGTAAGGCGAAATGTATTTAATTACCACAATCAGAAGCGGAATAGTGATTACAATTGTTACAACATCTGAAATTATAGGGATTTCAGGAAATATATATTTTGCCAGGGTTCCAAACCATTTTCTGGGTGTACACATCAGATAAGCGGACATAACGGCAATAAATGATATATATATATTCTGGTGACATATATATCTGATAATAAGAATTAAAGGAATATGTATCAGTACAGGATAACATTTAAAAAGGACATTTTCGCCTAAAAGCACGTAGAATAATGCCTGAAACAGAACAAATAATACAGTAGTAAGTATAAAAAGGCGCTTATTGTCCTCCCATTGTATTCCGGCAAAATAGAAAGATACAATAATTCCGAATATTAAAACAAAACCATAATTAATAAGGTTTAGTACTGAGACTATGTCTGTCATTAAATTCTCCTCCAAATGTATATTATAGATTATTCTTCCATCTGGAAATCCAGATATTGTTTCTTTATGTCCGAAACGCGTCTTTGTGCAACCGGGATAGTTTTGCTGTTGGTTAATTCAATTCTGACTGTATCTATTGTCTTGATGTAATTCATGTTAACAATGAAAGAACGGTGTGGCAGTGCAAATTCTTTATGTGTCATAAGTGTATCACATAAAGATGAGAATACGTCTGTCGACATTACCTGTTCGTTGTCTGAAAGGTATAATATTACTTTCCGGTTAAGAGCTTCAGCGTACATAATATCTGATAAGTATATTTTATGTATACCTGAATTATTCTTTATAATATATGTATCATTGCGTTCTTTATGAAATGTATCAAGGATATCATCCAGCGTATCATATAAAGCTTCTTTAATTATAGGTTTAAGAAGATAATTAAATGCTTTGACTGTGTAGCTTTCTACAGCAAATTCAGGTGATGATGTCAGAAAGATTACAGGTGAAAATCTGTCAAAGGCACGGATTTCTCTTGCCAGATTAATGCCGTCCATTACTGGCATAATTATATCAAGAAAATATATGTCATATTTCTCAAATTCAGCAGTTGATGCCAGCTCAACACTGCTTGTGAAACATTTTATAAAAAATTTCTGACCTTTATCACAGGCGTATATTTCTAACAGTTCTCTAATTCTGTTTAATTCAGCTTCATTATCGTCACATATAGCAATTTTCATAGTATTTTCCTCATTATAGCTTAGTATGTAAATTATCTCTTGATTAATTATATATTGCATGAGACTAAATTTCTATATATAAATCTAATCGTTCATGTCAAAAAAATTGTAATTCACGCATTTAGCATCACAAATGTCTTTTAATCAGGTATTATAACTACAATATATAGCAGACGGAAAACTAAATATCAGTATATGTGGTTGTAACATAAAGGAGGCGTTTGGATGAAGAGGTTTTTGAGTATACTTTTATGTTCTGCAATTCTTGCTGCAGCTATACCGGGCATGTATTACGCAGAAGGGAATCAGTCATCATATGATGAGCTGTCCCAGTTAAAGGAGATTGATTATCAGCTTAATGGTGGTCATTATGTCAGTGGCTATAATGCACCAGACAAATATCCGGCAGAGCAATTACCGGATAAGAATGATATTGTCAATCAGGGGTATGAGTTTGGAGGATGGTATGATAATAAAGAGCTGACAGGTAGTCCTGTAACGGAGATTTCAGAAGAGAATTATACAGGAGTTGTAGTTCTTTATGCAAAATGGATTGAACGTTATTATTACATTGACATACCTGAAAGCGTAGATGCTGATAAGACGAATCTTACAGTAGTGGGACATGCAGGCGGACTGTATGAGAAAGATAAAGTAAGCGTATCTGTTTATTCTGAGAATGAATGGAATCTTCTGAATGGAGATGTAAAGCTGGGATATGAATTATATAATGAAGAGAATAAGCTGTCTCTTACTAATAATTCAGTAATAACAGAGCTTACAGCAACAGGCAGTGATAAGACAAGAAAATATATGACAAGATTACAGGAAATTCCTAAATATGCAGGAATATATACAGATAATCTTACTTTTGATATTTCATTTGAAACAACAAAATATAACATTAAGTATGAAACTAATGGCGGAACACTTTATACTGATGATGATGAACAGGGGCGTGCAGCAGAGCTTGATAATTCGGTATATGAGGCAGGAACAAAGCTTTCAGATCTTCCGGTTCCAGGCAAGGCAGGCTCGACATTTTTGGGATGGTGTTATGATGCGGACTGCACAGATTATGTTGCCAGTACAGACAGACTTTTAAGTGATGTTGTATTATATGCATCATGGGTTGATGGTCAGGAGCTTAAGACAGTCAGCATAGATACATACGCAAGAAGCTATGATGTTGATGCAAATGATTTTACAATTACGGTAACTGATAAGAGTGGAAGGCTAACTAAAGAAGAAGTAAAGAATAAAGTATCAGTTAAGAATGTAAGCGATTCTTCTGAGAATACTTCAATAGATGTTACAGCCGGAAGTGTATTAGATGATGGAGCGTATACATTTATAATAAAATGCAATGGCACATGGCAGGAAGGCTGTGGCTACCGTCTTGAACTTTCAGATGACAGGCTGTATTTCACAGGCTATGACCAGACAATAAGAGAATATGATTTTACAGTTTATAAGCCGGATGTAACTAATGTGAATCTTAGGGATGACATTAAGTACATAAAGTCAGGAAGCTTAAGTAATCTCTATGTTAACGGAGAGAAGGCTGACAGAATATCTGTGACGGTAATGACTGTAGGACAGGATGGTACAATAAGTCAGGAAGCTGTTAAAACTACAGGAAGCTTTACATATTCGGATAGTAAACTTAATGCAGGAGATAAGATTGCAGTATATGACGGAGATGTTGTGCCACAGTTAGATGGCAGTGTTATATCTGATGATGATGTTTCGTTCTTTGAGATTACATCAGCTAAGGAAAATGAATATTCCTACAGGGGTATGGCAGCAGAGGAGATACTCTTTGTTCCTGATGTTCTTCCTGTTAATGTAGCTGATGATAAGGATAATGATCCTGATAATGACAGCATAACAATTACAAAGAATAAAATGTCATATGGCAGTGACAGTCTTGGAGCAGGACTTGGACTTGATGAAGATACAACAGTTGATACAGGCGATTATCTTGCTCTGTATGCAACTGGAAATGATGATATACAGTATGCTGCTATAACAAATGTTTCAACTAATAATGCTGATTATGTAATCACATATAAGAATGTGACATGGGATGAAGTTCAGGCAGCCATGGATGTATATCAGACTGATAATGTGAGTGGTGAAAGTATATTACAGAATCAGGATATCAGTGGCATTGAACAGAGCGTTGAGCAGCAGGCTGTTGACAGTGGATTTGCACAGAGTGTTGTAGATGAGGTTGCACAGGCTGTTGTAAGAACGAATTCTTATCAGGAACTTCAGGAATATCTGTCTGATACTATGGATGCCAATATCAGCATTGTGCCGCAGGATATAACTTATCTTCCAGATAAGGCTCAGGGCAATGTTGCATTATATAGCAGCAAGAAACCGGAAGTAAAGCTTGACCATGTAAGAGCTGACCTTTCAACTGATTTAAAACATTTTGAGAATGTAAGTGGATTAAGACTTGCTCTTGATATTGGTGTAGAGATTTCATTCTCTAATATGAAGGTAATTGTATCAGCAACATTTGAGCAGGAAGTTAAGATTAATATTAATGTAAGTGGTAAGGCTATATGGAAAGTATGGGGCATATTCCCATATATTGATGACTACCGCGTTGCGGTTTCATTAGATCTGTATGATTACACTGGAATTGATTTCAATGTTAATGTAAGAACTGCTGAAGAAGATGATGATGACGAAAGTTCTTCTAAACTTGATGAAGTGATTAATGGAATAGCAGAAGAGCTTAAGAATATGATGGAAATCGGAACTACTTATATATCTGACAAGTCGGATTTATCTACAAGGCTTGAAGATATGAAGGATTCTGATGATGACAGCGAGATATCTGTTGCGAAGAGTCTTGCTGAAAGATATTCTGATATGCTTGATGATGAGGCTGACTGGGTTGAATTATACAGTAAGTCGTTAACAGAGTCACATGTAAGGGTTATTGGAATTATTGATATTGAGTTTAAGGTTGAATTCGTTGTTTCTGCTAATGTTAATATATCAATGGGTATGACCTACTGGTATAAGAATGCCAAGAGATATGTTTACAGCATTATGGTATTTGACAGAAAGGTTACAAGTGATTCCATTGATTTAAGCGAAGAACAGTATGAGTTCTCGGTATATGCAATAGGAACAATAGGAATACGGGCAGGAATAAGACTGAGTGTGGCTGTAGGTCTTATATCAACAAAACTTGCAAGTGTTGGATTTACAGCAGAGGTTGGTGGATATGCCCAGGTATGGGGATATCTGTACTATCAGTTGAAATATGCAGCTTCGCAGGGCAGAACAGCAAGCTCAATGGGAGCTATATACATGGAAATAGGCATGTATATGGAGGTTAATTTCCTGGCACAGGCACTTTCTGGAACGTTTAGTTATAATCCTACACTTTTTGAGAAGCAATGGCCGTTGTATAGTGTTGGTGTAGTTGAAAATGTGTGCGATTATGCATATGGTCAGGATTCTGTTAAAGATATCAAGATGAAGAGAGATGTTAAGACTGTAAGACTTCCTGATACATATTTTGAAATGCAGTATCTTGATATGAAAGAAGGTCTTGACGATAATAATGAGTATTTTACTAAGGTTTATGATGACAGTGACAGATATTTTTCTATAACAATGACTAATCCGGCGTTCTCATATGATCCTGAAACTAATATAGTTGAGGTTAATCCTGGTAGTGAACCTCAGCAGGATGGTGAGATGATAATAACATGGAAGAGTCAGAAGGGTTCTTTTAATACTAAGCCGATAACAAGAAAGATATCTTTGCACTGGGATAATTTAAGAGATGGATATTATATAGCATTCCAGACTAACGGCGGTTCAGTTGTAGATGCTATAATATCTAAGTACAATAAAGAAATTACAAAGCCTGAAGATCCTGTTAAACAGGGCTATACATTTGCAGGCTGGTATACAGATGAAGCACTTACAAAGAAATATACTATTCCGTCAGTAATGCCTAATGAGGACAGAATTGTATATGCGAAGTGGGAAGCAGCTGATATGACTTATAATGTTGTTGATTATGTGGAAGGAACGGATGGTGTGTATACAGCAGCTTCTTCAAAGCAGGAGACAGCTAAGACTGATACAGAGATATCACCAAAGCCTGACATAAGAAACGGATTTATGACCCCGGCAGCTTTATCACAGAGAGTAAGTGCTGATGGAAGCACAACAATTAATTATTATTATGCAAGAAATAAATATAATATTAAGTTTGTTTCAGAAGGCAGTGTTGTTTCAGAAGGAAGATACACATATGGAACTCTTATGCCGACACCGGTTGCATATAGGGCAGGATATGTATTTGAAGGCTGGGAACCAGCTGTCACACAGGCAGTTCCTGCAAATGATACAACTTATACAGCGGTATGGAAAGAAGCAGATGACGTTGTATACACAACAAAATATTATCTTGAAAATGAATCAGGAGAATATGAACTTGATAAGACCAGAATTAATAAAGGAACAACAGGACAGAATGTAACTGCAGATAAGGAACAGTATGACAACAGGCTTTATCATCTTACAGATGATCTGCCATCTGGTACTGTTGCGGCAGATGGAAGTCTTATATTCCGGGTGCATTATGATAGAAATACATACAGCATATCATTTAATTCTATGGGAGGAACTGTAAGTACTGAAAAGAAAACAGCCAGATGGGGAAGCAATGTTATTGCACCAGTTCCTGTAAGAGCAGGATATGCATTTGCAGGCTGGTATGTTGACAGAGCGTGTACAGAAGCATTTGACGGTACAATGCCGGCATATGATATTACTTTATATGCAAAGTGGGATGCAGATAAGGTTAATTATACTGTTGAACATCTTGTTGAAAAGCTTGATGGTTCATATGAATTGTATGACAGACAGGCATTTACATCTGATACTGACAGTCAGGTAACGCCAGAAGTTAAGCATATGGAAGGATTCAGTTCACCAGAGACAGAAACTGCCATTGTAAAAGGAGATGGTTCGACTGTTATAAGATATTTCTACAAGAGAAATGTACACAGATTTGTTCTCAAGCTGAATAATGGACAGCCGGATGTTGAATACGATTATAAATATGGCACTAAGATTAATATTATTAATCCGGAAAGAACTGGTTATACATTTACAGGATGGAATGAAGATGTTGCAGGTACAATGCCAGACAGAGATGTCACTTATACTGCAAGCTGGAAGATAAACCAGTACACAATCAGTTTTAATACAGATGGTGGTAGTGAAATTGCTTCTATAACACAGAATTATAATACTGAGGTTAGTTTTAATGAGATTCCGGTAAAGAAGGGATATACATTCACAGGCTGGGATAAAGCTGTTCCAGATGTAATGCCTGCTGGCAATATTGTTATAACAGCACAGTGGAAGAAAGATGTATATACTATAAGTTATAATCTTGATGGAGGAAAGGCTGACAATCCTGAAACATATGAGGTTGATACTAGCGTTATAACTCTTAAGAGACCACAGCGTACAGGTTATACATTTATAGGCTGGAGCGGAACTGGTATAGATGGAACGGCTATGGATCCAGTAATTACAACAGGTTCTACAGGTAACAGAAGCTACACGGCAAACTGGAAGGAAAACAGTTATGTTATCCGGTTTATTCCATATGGTGATGGAACAACTGGTTCTATGCAGGATATGCAGCTTATGTATACAGATAAAGCAGCATTAAGTGCTAATCAGTTTAAGAGAACAGGTTATACATTTGCAGGCTGGACAAAAAAGGCAGGAGCAGACAAGTTATATGATGATAATGAAATTATCAGTGGACTTGGAACAGCAGATAATGAAATAATTACCTTGTATCCAGCTTGGACTGCTAATGAGTATACAGTACATTTTGATACAAAGGATGGAGATGCAATAAACGACCTTGTATTTACATATGACAAGAAATACGAACTTCCAAAGACTTCAAGATATGGATATACATTCCTTGGCTGGTGTGTAGAAGATGGCGGCACGGTTACATATAAACCGGGAGCTTCTGCTGATAATCTTGCGGGTGAAGGAACGGTTACATTATATGCAAGCTGGAGTCTTAATAAGACATTTACTTACAGCCACCCATATTCATATCGTGTAACTGATGATTCAAAGGAAGAACCAGTCAAGCTGCATTTCTTCATAGATGGAGCATCAGGAACTTCAACAAGTGGTTATACAAGAACTAATTCCATCTATATGGAAGGTATATCTCTGAATGAGATAAAGAAGCATTGCAATACGATGACTGTAACAATCAGTTATTATATTAAAATGGTAGATGACGGATATGCAGAGGTAGACACTACATATAGAAAAGATTCTAACAAGTCATGGAATGGATGGCATGGAGAGAAGCTTGATCTTAAGAAGAAAAATAAACAGACGATCACGCACACATACAGCATAGGATGCAAAGATATAGATGCTATATGCTACAGATTTGATGCAAGTGGTTCATTTTCTGATAAATATGATTTGAGCAATATTAAGGTCAGTGTAAGGTTTGATTAATTAGTAATTCGTACAGACTGGTTTTATGACCAGTCTGTACGGAATGTCAGGAGGGATTGGAATGAAGATTTCAAAAAACAAAATTATGATAATAGCAATAATAGTACTGTGCGTAGCAGTTGCTGTTCTGGCTGCAGTGCTTGTTATCAGAAAAGATAAGAATAAAGATAATGATGATAAATTTACACCAACGATTGATTCTGATTCTGGTGAAATTGGTACAGGAAGTAATTACAGTGGCGGACAGCAGGGAATAAGGATACCAGGATATCCATCTATAACTGTAGATGCAGGAAAAGATAATGTTACAATGAATCTGTTTAACCCTGAAGGAAATCCATGCTACTTTACATTTGAAATTGTTTTATCTGATACGGGCGAGACTATATACAAGTCAGATATGGTTGAACCTGGAAAAGCTATAACTAATGTAAAACTGCAGCATCCGCTTGCAGCAGGAGAACATAATGCTGTTATTAAGATTAGCACAGCATCGCTTACAGATGGAAAGACAATGAATGGTGCTAATGTTGAGACAGTTTTAGTTGCAAAATAAATAAACAGTCATTAATGGATGAAAGAATGGAGGCTATTATGAGGAAATTGACAGCTATGGCATTGAGTATGATGTTTATATTGGGAAGTGTTATTCCTGTAGGAGCTGAAGAGACACAGATAAGACAGACAAAAATATCTGTATCAATTGATCCGGTCTATACAGTGACTATTCCGGCAAATACAACAATTGAAAGAGGAGAACAGTCTGTTAAGCTTGGAAGTGTTTCTCTTGATAATGCAAGATTAGAGCCAGACAAGACTGTAAATGTATCTGTAAGTGCAAGTGGAAAACTTAAGAACAGTAAAAATGAGAGTAAAACAATTGCGTATAAGATTATGGATGGTAACAAAGAATTCAGTATAGCTACATATGCAGAGAGTGGAAACAGTACAAATCTGACACTTTCAATAGATAAGTCTGAATGGGATAAAGCATATGCGGGTTCATATTCAGATACACTTGTGTTTACAATCTCTTACAGATAGTGAAGCGGAAGATTTATATATTATTAAATGAAAAAGAGTTGTCCGGTTTCCCAGGCAACTCTTTATTTGGTCTGAATCCAAATATGAATTAAATTAATTATCTCTGAACTCTTGCGCCAGCACCACCAACGATACCTTCAACTTCCTTAAGAGAAGCCATTGTTGTATCACCAGGAGTTGTCATAGCTAATGCACCATGAGCAGCACCATAGTTAACAGCCTTTTCAGCATCCTCGAATGTCATAAGACCATATACAAGACCTGAAGCGAATGAATCTCCGCCACCAACTCTATCCATGATCTCAAGTCCATCATACTGAGCAGCCTTGTAGATTTCACCATCAGCCCAGCAGATTGCTGACCAATCGTTAACTGTAGCTGTCTTAACCTGACGAAGAGTTGTAGCAACAGCCTTGAAGTTAGGGTATGTAGCAGCAGCTTCGTTGATCATCTTCTTGTAACCATCAAGGTTAAGAGTCTTAAGGTTCTCATCGTTACCTTCGATTTCGAAACCGAGGCAAGCTGTGAAGTCTTCTTCGTTACCAATCATAACGTCAACATACTTAGCAACTTCCTTATTAACTTCCTGAGCCTTAGCTAAACCGCCGATAGCTTCCCACATAGATGGTCTGTAGTTAAGATCGTAAGATACGATTGTACCATACTTCTTAGCTGCCTTACAAGCTGCGATAACAGTTTCACAAGCCTGTTCAGAAAGAGCAGCATAGATACCGCCTGTATGTAACCAACGAACACCTAAACCACCATCGCTCTTGTTCTTGAAGATGTAATCGAAATCGAAATCTTCTGGAGTAGCCTGTGAAATAGCTGTGTTAGCTCTATCAGAGCAACCCTTGGCACCACGGATACCAAAACCTCTTTCTGTGAAGTTGAGACCATTTCTGCAAAGACGTCCGATACCATCTGTCTTCTTCCAGCAGATAAGTGATGTATCAACGCCACCCTGTTCGATGAAATCCTTCATAAGAAGACCTACTTCGTTATCAGCAAAAGCTGTAATAACAGCAGTGTTCATACCGAAACACTTGTGAAGACCACGGATAACGTTATATTCTCCGCCACCTTCCCATGCTCTAAAGCTTCTTGCTGTACGGATTCTTCCTTCACCTGGATCAAGACGAAGCATAACTTCACCTAATGATACAGCGTCAAATGTGCATTCTTCAGCTGGTCTTAAATTTAATTTCATTTTTTAGATACCTCCAAAATATTTTATTGCTACAATAGTTTACCATAATAATCCGATTAATTCCATCATTTTACCTAAACTTTTATATGTTTTATAAGAAATATGATAAATTGCAACAGCAGCCGACAATAATAGAGGAAAATATTGTATGCATGCATATTGAAAAAAGTGCTTATAAGATGTAATATTAATAAATAAAGGTTTCGATATAATATAATAATTATTATTTACTTTTAATATAAGCACAGATATACTTATGCAAAGCGAGGGTTATATATGAAGAATGTTAAAAAAATCAGACAGCTTACAATTCGTCTTAAAATGCAATGGAAGATTCTTATAGGTGTGCTTGTTGCTGGTGTGGCATGCGGTGGAGTACTTATATTTGCTAACGCTGACTCAAGTGTTTCGCTTTCTCTGACACCGGCACAGTCAAGTGTAATACAGGGGTCTACATCTACAGTTATTCATGCCAATCTTTCAGGTACGGATGATGAATTTTATGACGCGAGCAATCCTTCGAACAATGGTATTGCAAGTCCTGTAAGACTTGAATGGACAATATCGGATGAAGATTATGATGTTGTAAAGTTTGTTAATCCAAGTTCAGGCGGAGATGCTTATCTGCAGACTGTATCAGGAACAACTAATCCTACAGTATATGGTAACAGGGCAGGAGCAGCTACAATAACAGCAGCATATCATTCTAAGAAGTTTTCAGATACAGGAGCTGTTGTATATGATAATGTACTTGCTACATCAACAGCAGCAGTATATGTTCCTATTAATGTTAATGTTGAAAGGAAAAGAGGTAATACTGTTCTTGAAGAGGCAGATCTTCTGAAAGAAGGAGATTTAATTACCATAACAGCCAATACCTGTGAGAGTAATAAGCTTTTTATTGAAACATCTAATGATTCAACAGGTGAGGTTAGTTCAGATGGAATCGTAGAGATGTATTATAGGGATTCTTCTAAAGTAGTACTTAAGGTTATTGGCGGTGGTTCAACTGTTATTACGGCAAGAACTGCAGACGGAAGCGGAATTAATCCTCTTACATATACATTTACAGTAAGGGCAGAGGTTAAGTTTAAGGAGAGTATATCTAATTCACAGGGACATTTTATAACACATCTTCCAAGCGATGCATCTAACAGATATATGGTCCTTTCAGATAAGGATTATGAAGCATTTACATATGAGGACATTCCTTCTAATGTAGTTAATCCTGTTAAGTCTAACGTAATATATAAGACAGATAATTCAAATGTAGCATCAGTTGCAGTTGGAACAGTATGTGGAGTACATGCAGGAGTTACAAAGGTGAGTGCAGGACTTACTACTATTGATGTTGGAGGCAATGAATCATGGTTTACAAGAGATGCTGTTAATGTTGTAGTTCCATTTAAGAAGATGGGAAATGAAGTGAGCAATATGAATGTTGGTGATGAACTTCAGTTGTCAACATCAGCAATTGAATCAGAAGTAACATGGTCAACTTCTGATAACAAGATACTTCAGGTGGATTCTGCAACCGGTCTTGTTAAGGCAGTTGGTGCGGGTACAGCTACAATATATGCAACAAGAGTACAGGATGAATTATACACTGTGTATAATATGCCATATCAGCTGGCATATAAGATTACAGTTATAGATGGTTTTGGACTTAGTACAGTAAGCACAACAGTTAATATTGGAAGTTCAATAGACATTAAGGCTCTTGTTACTAATCAGCCAAGTAAATCACAGATTACATATACTGTAACTAATCAGGCTAATGAAGCAGGAGTTATTCCTACATATGATCTTATAGAGGTAAAACAGTCAGATGATGGTACAGTATTTACAATAACAGGTGTTGCATCGGGTGTGACACATCTTACTGTTTCACAGAATATTAATGGAGTTATCAAGTCTGAGACTTGTGTAATATATGTTACCACTCCTGTAGGAGATGTAAGTATTAATCCTTCTTCAATATCAATTGACAGAGGAAGCACTGGAACAGTACAGGTGTTATTCAATCCGGCAGGACCTACTAACAGCAATGTTTTATGGTCATCATCAGATACAACAGTAGCTACGGTAACAGGAGACAGTTACACAGCTACTATTAAGGGATTATCTGGCGGTAATGCAACAATTACAGTAATAACTGAAGACGGACTTAAGGTTGCAACCTGTGATGTCTATGTAAGAGAGCCAGTAACAGGAGTTACACTTAACGCGACAACAGTTGAGTTTACTATGGCAATTGGAAAAAATTTATCTTTTAAAAAGAATGAAGCAGTAGAAAACCTATTTTTAAATAGACCGGGAACGATTTGTGATTTTTATTATGATATTGTAGATGATAGATTATATGTAAATGAAAGAGTAATGGAAGTTATTTTAAGTAATATAAACTATAAATTGTATGTGGATTTAGATAAATCAACAGTTTATATTAGATAAATGGAGAAATTGAAATGAAAAAAGCGTTTATAATTTTATTTTTACTTGTTTTTATAGTAACAGGAAATGTTTACGGTGGACAAATAGTAAAAAATAGTGAAAGTAATATTAGTCTTTTTAATGAGTTATCAGAAAAAAGAGAAATAAGTCTAGGAACTATTGCAAATACAAGAGGAGTAGATATTAAGGCTGTATATTTCAAGTCTGATAATAAATCTTTACCCGATAATAAATTGTTATGGCAATCAGGAGTATTAAATGTAAAAATGTCAGCAGACAAAGATGCTTGCAATAATATAATTACCAATTTATCTAAAATAACTGTGCC
>ENA-OOXP01001474-OOXP01001474.1-human-gut-metagenome-genome-assembly--contig:-NODE-1474-length-15073-cov-4.693901_pt1 | contig 15073 bp, 15 predicted proteins | sample MGYA00241591_ERZ501351 | MGnify/ENA primary metagenome ERZ501351 (study PRJEB25962, sample SAMEA1968361) | human gut metagenome | biome: human gut; feature: human-associated habitat; material: faeces...
CGGGCGCTGCCCGTCGAGGATGTTCGTGATCTGGCGCGGGATGAACTTCTCCACGTGCTGGTAGGGACCGTAGTTGTTCGAGCAGTTCGAGATCGTCGCGCGGATCCCGTACGTGCGGGTCCACGCGCGCACCAGCATGTCGCTCGCGGCCTTCGTCGACGAATACGGGCTCGACGGATGGTACGGGGTATGCTCCGTGAACCTGGCCGGGTCGTCCAGCGCGAGGTCGCCGTACACCTCGTCCGTGCTCACGTGATGATAGCGGATGCCATATTTCCTGACCGCCTCGAGCAGGCGGAACGTGCCCTCCACGTTCGTCTTGAGGAACGGCTCCGGATCCGCGATGCTGTTGTCGTTGTGCGACTCGGCCGCGTAGTGCACGATCGCGTCGTGGCCCGGAACGATACGGTCCAGCAGACCAGCGTCGCAGATGTCGCCCACGACCAGCTCCACACGGTCCTCGGGAAGGCCCGCAATGTTCTCCGGATTGCCGGCATAGGTGAGCTTGTCCAGCACGGTCACATGCACGTCCGGATGGTTCTTCACCACGTAATGCACGAAATTCGAACCGATGAAACCACAGCCACCGGTCACGATGATGTTCCTGGGAGTAAACGTCTCTTCAACCATACTCACAACCTTACCGTACATTATCCCCTCTCAGAGCCATACACCTGAAAGGATAACGTCCGAAATCTTGCGTACTTTCGGATTCCGGACGTTATCCACCGCGGATATCGATTTGAACTTACGTGGGACAAAATCATCAAGCCGAAAAACGCCATGGCATGTAGGAATGTGCGTTTATCGCATACTTTCTCTAGAACCGTTGAGTACCTCAGCATACAACAAACTAAATCAATTAGATTGCAACATGCATCAAAATAAATTATAGATGCTTTCTTGGGGATTAATATAATTTATTCAAACCCCAAGAAAGAAAGCACACTAATAAAAAATCTTACATTTAACTACATGCAAGATCAATGATGCATCAATCCATATTGTAAAGCCGAAAGCTTGTGCTTAGGATTTTTTGCGTAGGCAAAACATCTTTTCCATAAAACATTGCAAGATTTTTTCAGCACTTCACATTGTTCAGCATAACGATTCTGTACCTCCTTTGAAGAAGACTCATATTTCCTGAGCATTCCCAAATATGAAAGAAACTCGAACACGTCTAAATAATGCTTTAATTCGTCATTTTCCGTAGCTTGGCGAACATACTGAATTTGCTTAATAATGTCAAGATCACGTTCTCTAAAACCAGAACCACGTGCTGTCAAAGAATCTCTTCTGATGCGATAATAGTATACTGGCTGCGAAGTAAATGCTACCCCATTCTTAGCATTGCAGAGAGCCCTATAACTAAACACTCCATCATCACCGCTGCTCATATCCTCCGGGTCTTGAACCCCTTCCAAAACAGAGCGTTTGAACAGTTTTCCCCAAGGGTATCCATATAGAGTATGAAAATTTAAATGATTACGCAGAGCATCTGCATATGAGTAATATTCTTTCGCAAAACGGAATTTTTTGAGTGAAATTTCTCCATCACAATCTGTATAATATCCTCCATAGACTATATCAACATTAGATTCTTGTATAAGTTTTAACTCAAGCTCAAGAGCATTTTGTGCCAAATAATCATCGCTATCAGCAAGCATTACATATTCGCCCGCAGCAAGACTCAATCCACGATTACGCGCTCTCGCGACCCCCATATTAAACGGCTGTTCGATAATTTTAACTCTAGAATCAGTCTCTGAATATTTTTTACATATATTCAACGATGAATCAGTGGGACAATCAGTAACAAGAAGAAGCTCAAAATTTTGATATGTTTGATCAAGGATGCTCTGAACAAAAACATCAAGATATGATGCAACATTGTAAACGGGAGAAACAATGGATATCAATGGTTTATTCTTCATAATCGAAACCTTACTTTAAATTACGAGATGACATAAAAGCACGTTTAAAAATTATAAACCGAATAAGTAAAAATAACAAGATATAACCAACTAAATATGAAACAACCGCACATGTAGTAGCGTTCACCGCTAAAACAGGCACATAAGACTTAAAGAAAGCCTTGAAGAAATCCGGCAGCCATTTAGATAATGGGTAAATATAGAGAGACCACAAGCCAATAGGAGCAAAAAATTTACCAAGGATTAGTTTATGCGCCGAAAGGTATTTACTAATTTGCACAATCAGAAGCGTTCCTGCAATTGCAGTCACAAAGCAAAAAAAGAAATTAGAACACTCATTACCGCTCAGATTCCATAACACAACGGAATGATCATGAAGATAGACAATCAAGAAAGACAGCAACCAAAAAAGAAAACACGCAGGCATTGAAAGATAGTCAAGTAAATTAAAAATTTTCAATACGTATCCAATACCGTAAAAACTAAGAGACAACATAATAGTTGGAATGGCCCAGAAAAGCTCGACACGCCAGAAAGAACACCCCGCACCGAATAAGATTAACGCAGCAATTAAAATAACACTCTTTTTTTTGCTTAAGAAATGAAGAATCAAAAAGAAAACTATTTCCACACCAAAAAGCACCCAAAAGAACCAGAGAATCGATACACCTTTACCTAGAATAAAAATGTTATATAAATCCTCTTTAATCCGTTTAACATTAAAACCAAAAAAAAGGTATCTGTTAATATAAAAACAAAATTAAAAATAAAATAAGGGAGCAAAAGTCTTCTAAGTTTTTTTCCAATGTATTTTTTACATTTTTTCCCATTAGGATTAAAAAAATATCCCGCAAGGATAAAAAAGAAAGGCATATGAAAAGAAGATGCAATCGCCCTAAACCAAGCTGGAGTGTAGTTTGGCATATGCGCCAAAATCATTATCACAATAACGATACCACGAGCAATATCAGCCCACTCTTGTCGCCCAATTACTTTCGATTCCGGTTGCCTTATCATAAGATATCCTTCTCCAGATATTTGTCAAATACATCTTTGTATTTTCTTAATATATACTCATTAACCATCTCATCATGCAAACGTTCCGCTTTCTTAATCAAAAAATAATTGGACCTATGTCCAAGAAAGACTATAAAGCGAAAAATTGGAATTAATATTCCAAACGATTTCACTCTACGATAATTAAAATTCTTTTTACAGAAAGAAATTAATTTATTAAGATAATGCTTAAATGAATCAAACATTTAAAACCCGCCTCCGCAGAACATTCCACAATGTAGGCTTTCCATTATTCTCCATTAAAAGGTTCTTCTTATAAGTCAATTTGAAGAAATCATCACCACAAGCTAATCTATTCTCCATTTTTTCATCATATACATCATTAAGTTGATTTTGAAAATAGTCAACTGGATAATGAAAAGTATCGCATGCATCAAACGCTTCATGAATTACTTTGTTTTTCTTATATCCAAGATACATAATATTATCAACTAAAAGATAGGCGATGAGCTCTTCTTCATGTTTCCAATAATCCAGCCAAAAATCATTCATCAAGTCAAAAAGCGGAAAATGCTTCTTTCCACCAATAAATGACACAAGCCATCTATTTGTTATTTCCTCGTTTTTTGTTTCACAGCGCTTCATCGTAAAAAAATCTTTTTTTAAAGGATTCAAACTTAACGGTTTATAAAAATACATTGAAGCATCAGCCCAAAGTCCACCATTGCTACTCAAGAGAGAGAAGCGTAAAATATCAGAAAAATTGGTAGAGGTAATAATTCCAGAACGATATTTGTCAACTATATATCCAGGCAAATCCGTATAATCATCTAAATTTTTATATGTAATCGAAACAAGTTCAATATCCAATTCTTTAATAGCATTGACTAGGCTTTGATGACAAATTCTAATAGCATCAGGAGCATTATCGAAGCCTTGCCACCAAGCTGTATAGATCGCTTTCATGGACGAACCTCTTTCAGTTTGGAAACGTATATAACTATCAAATTAAACATTGAACGCGCATGAAGCAGAAGTATAGCTTCAACACGTTTACGCAAGGGCAGATACCGCAACCATGACATACGTTTCGCGAGATGCGATATCTCAGCTACATGCAATCCATCTTTGATGTGGGACAGATCATAGTGGCACTTCACATAACACTCATAAACATGAACTAAATCAAACATTAGCTCTGAGTAAGCAATTTCTGGTAAAGGATCACAATAATTTTTTTCTACGTAGTCGTAACGATCCAGAGCAGCCTTCAGCTCATCTTGCCGTGCCTGTTCATCTTGCCGTGTTTGAATAGAACCTGGGCGTCTACACCAGTTGTACAAAGGCTTATTAGTGAATACAGTGCGCTGAGCTGCGGCAAAAAGCAAATATGATACAGCAACATCCTCGTAAACGCGACCTTCAGGAAAACGAATAGAATCAAACAACGTTCGTTTATAGAGTCGCCCCCATACATTTGATGAGGTGCCTTGATTCCTAAGAAGGAGAGTCATCCCCTCGACATTGTCACAAACAGCTAATTCTGGCCCCTTATGGAAGCAACGAGTATTACGAATATTTTTTACTCGTGCGTCGCAACAAACAATATCTGCATTGTTCTCTTCCGCCAAATTCTCCATAATGTCGAATGCTGTTGGTTCGTAATAATCGTCGCTATCGCAGAAAGCAATATATTTTCCAGAGGAATGCTCAATACCATAATTGCGCGCAGAGGCTGCTCCTCCATTATTTTTATGGAACACTTTGATTCTGGAGTCCTTTTTAGCGAATTGCTTACAAATAGATAAAGAACTATCGGTAGATCCATCATCTACCAAAATCAACTCCATCTTGGAATAAAGAAGGTTCTGGAACGCTTCTATGGAGCGCGGGAGAAAATCATCAGAATTATACACTGGAATAATAAGACTAATCAGTGGCTTCATTTGTACCTCGTCCATATTTTTATTTAACCAAATTAATAGCAGAAAGAATAATCTTCTTATTAGGAAGAGTCTTCTCATAAATCAAGCATAAAGTAGCAAAAACAAAGAAAGCCACAGTAAATTCCAAAAGGACCTTGAAAGTTAGAGGCAACGAAACAATATACGAAAACGCTCTCGTAGCCAACATCATTATTGATGCAAATATCAGGTAAGGAAAAGTGGCGGAAAGCGAATGAAAAATAGAAACCTCTTTTCTTATATAGAAGGTTTGAACGATGCTCATTATTAGCTCCGCGAAAATCATTGAAAGAACAGCCCCCATTGCACCAACAAAAGGAATTAAGATCGAGCATCCTACTATATTTGCAAAAACCCCAATTAGAAAAGCGGACATGTATTGATTATCCTTGCCAGTAGGAAGAAGATACTGGTTTCTGATAACCTCACCAACCGTCCATACAGGAATCGTAAACGCAAGCCCCGTCATCAGAGGCGCGCATACATCAAAACCTTCGCCCCAAAACCAAGGAGCAAATTCAGGGGCTACAGATGCAATGCCAAAAGCCGCAAAATAAGAAGCAACCATACTGATTTGTAAAGAACGTTTAAATTTACGGATAGCGTCTTCCTTTTTCCCCTCAGAAAACAGTCTCGCAATATTAGGGCACATCACAGTGCCTAAAGTAGAAACTATATTCTTAGGGATTGTTGCTTTCGTAGATAGCTCATAATAACCTACACTTGTTTTAGTTCCGAACACTCCAATAAGCAATTTCCCAACATTTTGATACAAATTCTCAGAAACTGCAGGAACCATAAGGATAATCATATGCTTATAATGATTTAAACAATTTAAGAGATTAGGAAACACAAAATGTACAAATTTTCGTGCATAAATGAGTGCCACAAACTTACAAACTATCGAGCAAACATTCATAATGACGATATACGCAATAAGATCATTAGGTTTATGAATAACAGCAACAATAAGAACGAAAGTCGCAATTTTAACGCAAGTGTCCCTAATTGTCAGCGGTTTCATTTCCTCAACGCCAACATATAAGAACGAATTATCTAAAGCATTAGAAATAATGCATAAGGACTGAAGAATATAAACAAGAGGATGCTCCCCCCAGAAAAAGGGAATCATCAAAAAATATACAATAGTAACAATCACACCGTTTACGGCATGCGTGAAATAAATATCACTGTAAGTTTGGTTTAACTTTTTGTTGCTGAGTCTTGCCTTCGATATTTCTCGCATTCCATAGCGATAACTGCCAAGTTCAGCAACTAGAGTGAACAACGCCGCAATAGCATAACTGTATGAATAAATGCCCAAACTTTCAGCACCTAACCTACGCGATAGAATGGGCGATGTAATAAGAGGTAGCGCTAACTCCAGAACCTTATAGATGCTGGCATATATAAAGTTTTTCCTAATACTTGCCACGCGTTTATGCCTCTCTGCAATTCCTATAGCGGTAAACAGATAACTGAAGAATATAAAGCCAAAGCCAAAGCGGAGAAATATCAATATCCGGGACTGCAATAAAAAGACAACAAAATGCTGCCAGGCATGCATATCTAATAGAGATATTCACAGGCCCCATAATCCGTCTTTTTTCTCTACTCAATAGCGGAAGCAAAATCATAAGAATAATACATATGACCCCAATAAAGCCAATGATACCTTCAGAAGCAAGTACCGTCATTGACAAGGAACTAGCTCTAGACATCTTGTACCCGATACCTATAATCGGTGAAGATTCAAAATCCAAAGTCGAAAGATAGTCCCACATTCGCCGTGCGGCGGCCGATCCCGATGAAGCCTTGTCAAAAATAACATCATTGAGAATCGGTTTGAAAAAAATAAACATTATCAAAGCAACAACGCTTCCTGTTGCAGCAAGAAAAATACCTCTTCTTGAAGTAGCATTAAGACATATGTAAAGAATACCGATAATAGCCAGTGCACCATAAGCTGTTGAAGAAAAGGTCAGAATAATTTCAATGATTGAGAGAACCATAATTATAGTTCTTTTTTTATTTCTGACTTTAGAAGACAAAAAGAAAAAGAAGGCTCCAACAAGAAAACACGCATAAAAAGATGGCTCTTGATAAGTCGACAAAACTCGCCTAAAGGACGAATAATAATAAGTTACTTCTCCATGATCGTTATATAGCAATTCATTAATAATAAATAATCTTGGTATTACGCCAAGAGAAATAATATACTGCAAAACACCAATTGCCAATTGAATAATCGTGATTATTTCAACAAATCGATACACTTCGGATTCGGAAAAAAATCTAGATACACTGCTCATTGCAATCGAACATATGAAGAAAATGTATATCTGTGAAACATGAAGAAAATATGATAAATCTTGATTTTGAATTTTATCAAAATTAACAAAAATAGAAATCAAGCATATGAACAAAAAAACAGAAAAAGCACATCGTATAGTTCTCATTTCTTTACGCGGATGTAAAGAAACAGAATTAAAAATCGCAATACGAACAATAAATAGAATCGAAGTGACAAGCTGTGGGCCAACAGCAAATCCACCAAAATCAATGAAATTATCACATTGAAAAATCATTGCAAGAAGCGTCAAGAATGTCATGTTCTTGATTGATCTGGAGCAAAAACAAAAGACAATCGCAGCGCTCCACAGCAATCCGAATATTGTCATTGGCTCTACTCACCGTCCTTGAATATGGTAAACCTCTTCGATGATCTTTTTTGTGCAAGATACATCATAATTACTGAATTTCTTTACATCAACGCATCGCACATTCTTATCAGACTCAATCAGATTACATGCCTGCTGAGCCCACTGCCAAGGAGATGAATCAAGAGACATAAAGATAAAATTAGAGTTAATCTTGACACTATCTGGTGCGGTATCAGCTGACAAAACAGGCAACCCACTTGCTTGAGCTTCTATAAGCACAGTGCCAAACCCTTCCCATTTGGAAGGGAAGATGAAACAGTCCATGGCTTGCATCCAATCATAGACATCATCTCGTAGACCAAGAAAGATAACCTTGTCGGAGAGTCCTTCGTCGTGAACTATCTCTTTTATGACAGGCTCAAGTGCTCCAGTGCCTACAAGCAGAAGAATGGAATCTTCCTGCTTAAGGATTTCTTTAAAAACATTAACCAAAAAAACATGATTCTTTTGATGATTAAAATTGCCTACATGCCCAATAATTTTCTTTGAAACAGGAATTCCAAGTTCGGCTCTTTTTTTCTCTCTGATCCCGCTCGAAAAATGAAATTTAGACAAATCAATGGCATTAGGAAGAACCACATATCCGTTTTTCCCAAACAGCCATTCTCCTGCCAAATCAGAACAAGCAAAAGCGTTTGTATATGTTTTCGTGAACAATGGTCCTAAAATTTTATGCACTAGCATATGATTACTCACGGAATTATGACAATGAGCAATTCGAATTGGAATGTGATTCAATAACCCACAAAACAATTCGATTACCATGGTTCCGCTATTTCCATGCACATGAAGTACATCAAATTGATGTTTATGCATCAATTTGTTTATCTCTTTCATATATGAAAGAACATTTTTTTTTCGATTCGGTAAATCAACAATTTCACAACCGAGTTTCTGGAATCGCAAAATTACATCATCGTCACGAAGCCCAGTAACACCAATGGTTACAGACAAATTAGGACAATCACCTATAATTGCTTCGAGATAAGTCAGAATATGCGTAGTGATACCGCCAAGACCCATTCCAGCTGTATTAATAATTAAAATTTTCTTCTTCATCGATTCTTATTTCGTATTAGAAAGAGATTTCGGCGCAATCCACTGCTTAGGATGGGAGAGAAGCCCATCTTTGGTGCCGCGAACAATCGCCGAAATGACCTTTTTCTTTTGCTGAGCCCTTAAAACACTTGGAAGTGTGTAACACACCAAAAAACCAAAGTAACTTTTACAGTTAAAACTGTCAAAGCCAACGGTCCCATAATGTCTCAATTTTCGATTTATATATATAATGTTTCGATGAACATAGTAAACACGAAATGGACTTACCTCTTTTTTATATGCAAATTTTGCAAGATTTGGAATATGGAAAAACTGGCTTATTTTCATCCAAAAGATTTGCTGTCTTTCTGTTTTTGGCTCAATAACACCAAATTCCTGATCAAGAATCCATTTGTTTACTTTTAATATTTTATAATCAGAAGAAACAAGGCGCTTACAAAACTCATTATCAACCAAATCTATGAACAACCACTCATCAAATTTGCCAACTTTTTCCCAAGCTTTTACAGAAGTACAGCTTGCAGATGTAATCGCTTTTGAGACATACTCCCCCCCTGAAAGCGATGTTGGCCGGCTATACACGCGCCGTCGATCAATCACTTGTGGACAGACAATTCCAAGTTTCTCATTAGAGTGTTCAATAATCTCCTTGAATGATTTGACCATGCCAGGTGGAATAATTGAATCCTGATCAAGAGTAATAACCCAATCAAAGCCATCATCTTTTGCCTTGCTCATAATTGCATTCAAAGCATGCGCAATCCCACGATTAGCTTTCTCTGTTATATATATTGAATTACTCGGAAACTCAAGCCCAATCTCTTTAGTCGAATTATCATATATATATAACATTGCAACTTGCTCAGCAATATTATTGAGGCATTCTTTAACACGTGTTATACTATTAGGATTAAAAAGGACCACTCCGGCAGCAATCTTAACCATCTATATTATCCAATTCTTAATTTAGCGAATTAAACAAATAACATCATCGGAATTACGGCGTGTAGACCTACATGTCCGAATTTCATCCGGAAAATGTCCTACCGCGATATACATTACAAAATTCTCATAATCAGGAATATCGAGCAATTTACGTGTAGCCTTATCTGCACTCGGAAGAAACATCGTATTCAATGGGCATGCAGCCAATCCTTTTTCTTCCAAAGCAAGCAGAAGAGACATACCGAACAAACCACCATCAACAAATCCTTCGTTATGCTCTTGTGGAGTCATAAACACTCGACTATCAGCCGTAATCAGAATCAACGCGGGAGGCATAGCATATCCTCCAAAACCGCCCTGAATTTGCAATGCATTTGAAATCTGCTTGGGGTCAAGAATCACTTTCACTCTTGACGGCTGTCGATTACATACAGATGGCGTTCTCATGGCACAATCAATTGCAGGTTTTATTTCCTCATACGAAACAGGAGAAGAACTATATTCACGAACAGAATGGCGGTTCTCCGACAATTCACTAAATGTGAGAGATGCATTATGTAACTTTGATTCAGCAGTAATGACAAGGCTTCCACCGCAAGTCACTGGAGCTTGAGCAGCTGCACGCCATATATTTCCCGGGAAAAGAGATCTTGCAAAAGCGAACTCTTCCTCGTGCCCTTCATGTCGAACAGCATACTCATGTAATGCGGCAAGTGCACTCTGATATACAACAGAGGATTCATAACTCGCATCTGCATGCTGATACTTTTCCATAGCATCTTTCAAATACTGAAGAGGCTTATGCCCGAATCCATATCGAAAATTAGTATGGCTAAGGCCTTTTTCGATTTGATGAGTGAAAAAGGTCATTCGTGCAGCAATTTGACAGATTCCTGTTGAATCGTACTTTGCATAGGCTTTGTTAAACCGATGTGCCTGTGTAAGTGTCATTCCGTAGAGAGACAGCCTACCATTAGCAATACGCTTGATACGTTCAAAAACGCCAATGGGAAGAATTCTTTTCAGAGTAGATTTCACACTCATATTTCTTACAACTCTCTCTTCTACAGTTAGCTATCCAATTGATTTGCAAAGTAGCGCATGGTGTGTAGCCGTTCCCGAGCAATAAGCTCATCGACGGCTGCATAATCTATCAGGTTTGAATTGATTCGAGCGGCATCCTGGACTTTATACGTCATCCTGGAGTCCAAACCAAGTCGATTCAACAAATCCGAAAGCTTCTCCTCGTTTCCATAGCTGTTTCCAAGGCTCTTACGAATAATGGTGGTGAATGGTTTGTGCGCAATAGTAGAGAAAATCGAACCATGGAAAGTATCTGTGATTACTTCTTCTGCACCCTTGAAATAAGCAAGTACTTCGAATGGCGAGCAATCAATAAAGCGATCGGCACACTTTTGCACTCCACCAATTGCATAGACTTTCAAGCTTTTACGTTTCGCATAGCTTGCAATCCAATCCGCTTCTGCATCAGTAATACGGCCAGAATATGCATAAAGAATCAAATAACGCTCGTTAACTTCGAGGTCGGGAATTTTTTCACACTCATTGAAGTAATCATAAGCAAGTACGGGATCTAAATTATACTCAGGAGATCTACCGGTCAATTCTTGAACGATCTTTCCAGAATTATGATCTCGTACTGAAATTGCAGAAATTTCTTTTAGATACGAAGCTATTTCAGTATCTTTTTTATATTGCTGAAGCTTTGACAAAGTGGTGTTTCCAAATGATGCAGCATACGTAATAACTTTATCTGCATGATTATCCGCGCCAAAAAGTTCGGGAGAAAAACCAACGTTCGTATTCTTCTGAATACAATTAAAAACCTCATCACTACCAATGACCAAGTAATCTAATTCGGGTTGGTAATTGTAATCGTTAGTAATTCCTAAAAGAGGTAAATACTTCTTTGCATAATTTTTCTTATATTTAATAAAAGCAAGTTTATGTTGCAACGGAGCGTTAAAAGCAAATGTTTCCAATCCCTTCTTAAATAAACGAGTTAGTTTATTTATGCTTTCTGATGCATCTTGAACAACAGGTGGACATACATGATAATCAACAAATTGAACGTCATGTCCCAGTTTCTCAATCATGGTTTTGAGCGCATATGCCTGTAGGAAAGACCCATAATTCGCGATCCGCTGCATAGACATAATTCCCACTTTTGCCATTTCACTCCCCCTCTCTTACGAACATTCTCTCAACAATTTTTTCTAAGGCAGAGTTAAACTGAGCATTATTTGTACGAAGATCATTATTCTGCATAGAATCAATAAGCTCGTCATAGCATTGTACAACCTTACCTAATTGGGCAATGTCATACACGGGAATAATATTGCCCATACGTTCAGCTACAGCCTTTGTAAAGTCAACTTGGTGATTATTCACATGTTCATTGAATTGCAGCTGGCGAGGCACCACAATCGGAATTTTCCCAATTTGCAACGGCATGATGAAGCTCGCTGGCCCTCCATGCGTAATAACAATTCGTGCCTTGGCTACTTTTTCCTTCATCTGATCATAAGGAAGAAGCTTATGCCATTCACAATGCTTAGGCTCGTAAGTGCTGAAACCAGTCTGCATAATAACAGGTTCATTAATCACACCGGTCTCGCACAAATTATCTACAGCCTCAATCAAGCGATTGAATGGCTGCTCATGAGTACCTACGGTCACAAAAATCATCGCACAATCACCTTCTTAGAAGATACTTCCAAGGTTGATGGCCTTGGGATAAACTTTCTTCATTTCTTCCCATTGCACAATGAATTTATCAACAATCGGATAGACAAGCTTACCTGTCATGGTCGGCTTATCAATGCGATCAAACACCTCAATATAAATAAGCTTTGCTCCAAACAGCTTGCCGAGATAGAAGAAAGGAACAGCCACGGCAGCGCCACTGGAAATAATCAAATCCGGCTTTTCTTTACGCAGCACCTTCCAAGCGACTGCAGTATTCCGAATAAGGTTTTTTAAATTTCGGTTTGTCGGATAGTAGCAATGGTAAACGTGCTCATCTTTAAGCAAACTTCGCGCATCTTCCTTATTGAAGGTAACCCAGAATCGATCCTTGTCCTTCCAAAAAGGTTCAAGCATATGCAAGTGCGCAAGATGTCCACCGCTAGAGCCAACCAGACAGACTTTTAAAGAATGTGCTTCTGCAGAAGAACCAGAAAAATCAACAATCCGTCCCGCCTTTCCCTTCGCATCAAGGACATAACCTGCCATACAAACGTTCCAATCTTGCTCTATATCGCCATATACAATCTTATGGATACTCTTGGCATATTATCCAACTTCTAATAGACAAGACAATTTTAACAGCAACAATGTCAAATTCATTAAACATATTCATCAAAAAAATCTGACATCAACTGAAGCCTTATATATCTTTTATTTAGTTTCAAATTTCAACGTATGAAACTCAACCTTCGAATCAACGCATGAAAAACGATTGTCTTTCCCAACAAGAATTAAAAGGTGGTGTCGGCTACACGGCCGGCACCACACTCAACGTTGTAATCAATCTACTGATGCGTGAATCATCTTACTGCTTGGTCGTGGCCACGCAGTTCGGGGTGACGTCGGTCACGGCCTGGCCGCCCGACACCGCCGCGGACTCGCCCTTCACGTCGTACAGCCTCCCGCCGTTGTCATCGGACGTGGAGCCGTACGAGAACGACAGGCCGGTCTTCACGGAGCCCGCGGAGGGCACCGTGGCCTTCCACCAGCCGCCGCAAGCCTTCGTCATCTCCGTGCCGCCGGTGGAGTCCGGATTGCCGTACACGCGCCACTGCACGCGCACGCGCGACTGCTCGGAGGACGGACGGTACCACACCGTCGCGGACTTCGGGGACTCGTCCCTGAACGTCCACTTCTGGTTCGCGCCCTTGCCCGCGTTCCACAGCTGCACGTTCGCGCCGGCGGACTTGGACGCGCCGGCAACATCCAGGACGCGGCCTGACGACAGGGAGGTCGACACCACATACGTGCCGTCCGCCAGATCGGACGCGTGGGCCTTCGCCAACGCGTCCAGCTCCTTGTACGGATCCTGCGGGCCGGAGACGGTCACCGTGACGGACGCCGACTTGCCGCCCGCCGTGGCCTTGATGGTCGCGGTGCCGGCCTTCGAGCCGGCCGTGACCACGCCCGTGCCCATCACGTTCGCGACGCTCGAGTCGGAGCTCGTCCACGAGACCTTCCGGTCCGTCGCGTTCGACGGGTTCACGGTGGCCGTCAGCTGCACGCTCGCGCCCGACTTCAGGCTCAGCTTGCCGTCCTTCACGCCGTCACCCGAGATCGAGACCGACGTGACCGGGATGGTGGTCTCGCACTCGACCGCGCCCAGGGCCGCGGAGGAGCCGTCCCACTTCACGATGCCGCCGTTGTAGTCCAGGCCCGGCTGGCGGGATCCCGGATACTGCTGGCTGCCGCCGTCGTTGAAGATCACCTTCGCGCCCTTGGCGAGGCTGTCCGGGACCACGTACTTGTACAGGTCGGTCTGCTGGCAGCCGTCGGTCGCGCTCGGGGCGGTCATCTCCACGCCCGGCCAGGCCGCGTTGTTCTTCGCGGTCGCGCCGTCGCCGGTGTACACGTACGCGTAGATCTTGCCCCAGCCGGACGGCTTCGAAGCGTAGATCGTGTTCTTCGCGACCGGGTCCGGCGGAAGCTCACCGGTCACGGTCACGGTGATCGACGCGGTCTTGGTCCCGGACTTCGCGGTGATCGTGGCCTTGCCGGCCTTCCTCGGGGTGACCACGCCCTTCGGGCTGACGGTCGCCACGTCCTTGTCGGACGAGCTCCAGCTCACGGACGCGCCCTTCGGATCGGTCGTGGCGGTCAACTGCTTCGTGGCCACGCCATCGGACAGATCCACGGAGTAGTCGCCCTGATCAATCCTCACGGACTTGGTTTCGATGACCGGTCCGGAACCGCCGATGTTGGCCATCTTCACGCTGAACATGTCGTCATCGGACTTCTCGAAGGAGTTGTTCACCTGAGAACCGGTGTCCGGCAGGTCGGCGTTGTCGTTCATTGCCAGATCGTACGGCAGGGAATCCATGGCGGACAGACCGAAGGTGGCTGCCAGCTCGATGCCGATACCGTTCGAGGCAATGCGGTCAGCGGTGGTGCCGATCTCTTCCAGCGGGATGGCGATCTCGTAGTGATCATCCATCTGAGCGGAATTGTGGCCCTTCTCGTTGAAGTTGACCCACTTGGCCTTGTTCTGGTTCTCGGCCTTCATATCGCCGATGAAACGACCGTTGTTTTCACCCCAGCCACCGTCGATGCCGATGACATCCTTGCTTAGAATGCCATTGCCATAGCCGAACTTGATGTTCGACTTCTTGGTGTTGGTGGCGGCGTTAGCAGCCGGACCATACGCAGCCTTGGAGTTCAGACC
>ENA-OOXP01001484-OOXP01001484.1-human-gut-metagenome-genome-assembly--contig:-NODE-1484-length-15017-cov-3.562759_pt1 | contig 15017 bp, 16 predicted proteins | sample MGYA00241591_ERZ501351 | MGnify/ENA primary metagenome ERZ501351 (study PRJEB25962, sample SAMEA1968361) | human gut metagenome | biome: human gut; feature: human-associated habitat; material: faeces...
TAAAATGGCAGACCGCTTTTCTGCTTAACGGAGCGGCAAAAGAAAGCGCAAATGAAAACAGCAACAGGTACTTAAGTCTTAGCAAACTTATTTAGAAAAAAGAAGCGCGGGCATTGTCCTATAATTCGTGTTGACATAGTAGATGTATGTGATATAATTAGTTTATCAACTGTTTGCTCCGAAGTTGGGTGACAGAACAAAATGCGAATAGCAACAGGTACGCAAGTCGCAAAACAACCTGTTGAAGCAGGACGCTGCATTTAACAACAGGTACGCGAGTCTTTCCAATACACAACTGACGAAATGAGGAAATAGCAATGGCGGCACAGATTATTACGATCGCCATCGAAAAAGGTGGGGCGGGCAAAACAGTCACAGCTTCGAACCTCGCCTATCTGATGGGTGATGAGGGCAAAAAGGTTCTCTGCATAGATACAGATCCACAGGGAAATCTTACAAGTGCGCTGAGCGGCGGAAATGGCATTACAAGCGGAGTTTATAATGGCAAAGCGCTCTTTGATATGTTTGACGGATTTCGATACACTAGGACAAGAGACTATATTGTTGAAACCGAATATGAAAACGTTGATATGATTCCGTGTAGTGCGCAGACACCGCGCATCAATCAGCGAATTCCGGGAATCTTTGAGGATGCACAGACGTATTTCAAACCGGGAGACCCCAAGTGCCTGTCCAATATGGGCGAGTTCCTTTATTACTTTCTGAACCAAGTCAGAGAAGATTATGATTACATAATTATTGACACACAGCCTACCCGCGATTCGCTTTTGCTGACAAATGCAATTAACGCAGCGGATTATGTACTGATTCCTTCGCTTTGCGAAGCTAATTCTCAGGAATCGGCATTCCGTACCTATGCGCTCTGCAATGAACTTAGAAATACACCGGGCAGCCACTTGAAAGGCATCGGCGTTATTCTTACCATGGTTGTAAAAAAGGCAGCTTCCACAAAAATTATCCGAGACCAATGCAAGCAGGTTCTTGGCGCGTCTCTTTATAAAACGGAAATTCCCAGTGGTCTGAGTGTGAATATGTCTGTTACGAAACATCTTCCTGTGTGTTTTATGGCGAAAACGCAGCCTGTGGCGGTGGCCTACAATAAGGCCTATGAAGAGTTAAAGTCTCGATTGGAAAAGATTGGGGTGAACTAAAATGGCAATGAAGAAAAAAACGAAGGGAAACATAACGGCTCCCAGTCTTCCCGGAAAAGATATGCTTGCAGAAGTCAACAACAATGAGGCAGGCAATATTTATAATAGCCTTTTTGCAAAAAACAGAAAGGTTGAATACGATAACAAGGATATTGCGCTGGTGAATATCCGAACAAATCCTGACAATCAAATCTTCCGCGCAATGGATGATGACGAAGATATTCGCATTTTAGCAGAGGACATTAAACGAAACGGCCTGATGCATAACCTTGTTGTATTTCCTGAGCAGGAAGAAGGAAGTACGGTATACGTTCTTCTTTCCGGCGAGCGTCGCTTTCGTGCGCTGAACTATTTGCAGGAAAAAGGCGATGCAACATGGAATATTGTAAACTGCAATGTTGTGACAACACCTTTGGCCGAAAATGAGAAAAAGGTGCTGCTGTACAGTGCAAACTTGCAGGTTCGTGGCGGTTTTAGTGACGAAGCTATTCGACGCCAGGCAATAGCGGAGTTTATTACCTGCTTACAAAGAGAGCCTTACAATATGAGCAGGGAAGAAGCGTTGAACGCGACAAAAAGTGTAAGCACGGTAAATCCGCGCACGATTGAGCGTGATGCACGTATAGAAGAGAAACTGAAGGGAAAGTTAAAGACTCTACTGAATGATAAATTTTTAACGAGAAGCGAGTGCGAGAATTACCTTCGTTTTGAAGCGGATAAGCAGGATGAAATTGCAAATCGATTTGAGAAGCTGCAAGCAGTGGATTGCCACAGTGATGATGCAGAAAGCGCCGGGAAAAACTATGTAGAGGTTCTTAGAGATACTCTGCATGATGCATTCAGAGAGCTTCTTTATGATGCACAGCGGCAGGGAACAACAAAAGAATATGAAGCTGCTTATGAAAAGGCCATCGGTTACTTTGATGATGGGCTTGCCGACTTGAGTGCAAAAGCGGACGAATATGGCAGAGTGAAAGCAAGCAGTAAACCCGAAGAAATATCTGCAATCAATTATGAGGGCAAGAAAGAGGCGGCCAAGGATCGTGTTCGCAAAGAACATGAGGTGACCGAGACCAAGAGCAGTGTAATTCAGAAAAATGTGCCGCAAATGGTCAAAAAGCTGAACAAGACATACAGCAGCAAGGCTTTTGTAAAAGCGCTGAAAGGCGTATCTAAAGAATCCAGAGACGCAGATGTTGCCGCATTGAATGAGATTATCGAAATCTCTACGAAGCTAAAAAATATTATAGAGGCGATTGAGTAAGGTCGGTGGCGGCAATGAAGAAAAAGGAACGGGTTCTGATTCGCTTCCGGCCGGAGATATACGAGTGCTTTGAATTGGAAGCAGCGTATGAAGGACTTCGGGTAGGAACCATCGCAAACCGACTACTTATCAGCGAAATCAAAAAAGTTGTAAGGGTAGGGAAGGGGCATTGTGTTGTATCTGGCTCGGAAGAAGATATGGCAATTCCAGAAGGAAAAAAACAAGACTATTATGTACTGCCAGCAAGCAGAGATGTAATAGAATACCTGCCGGAGCAAACAGGGAAGCGAGGAGGAAAGCCGATCAATAAGCAGGTCACATTTTACCTGACCGAGGAGCAACTCGAAATTCTGAAAGCTGTTGTCCGCATACAGGATATTCGTAAATCCATGGATTGTGGAGAAATCGTGACCTATAGGTTTGCCGTGCTTGGCCTGCTGTTAAATAACGAGGCATTGAACAGAAAGCAAACGGTTATACGATAAAAAGAGCTGCAAGAAAGATTTCTTGCGGCTTTTATGTTTATAAAACAGCGAAAAAGACCATCTTGACAACAGGTACGAGAGTCGGAATACGTTTCCTACCCACAAGGGAAGTCCATTGACAGAAAATGATAAATGTGCTATACTCCACCTGTAAATGATTTTTGTGCCTTGCGCACACGTTGTTTAAGTTTGTAATTCGTGTCAGCAGCCTCGTTCTGCCCGTTTTGGGTGGACACTGCCGGCACTTTTCTTTTTATACTGGGTGAGAACGCCCAACCATAGCGAGAAGGATCGTGGTTCACAGTTTGCCGTGAACATCAGGCATTGCCTGCGGTCGTTCTCGCTTTTTTATTTTGTTTCAAGGTCAATCGGCTTTGGAAAATACATTTTATATAGGAAAGGTGGAACACCAAATGAATGAACAGGCAAGACACAAGGCAATCGCGCGGCGCATCACACGCCCGCGCAAGGCAAGACCCATCCCGCGCAATTTGCGGTATCGGCTGTACAATGTGCGCACCCGGCCCAAGCGCCCCTATCACCAACGCGAGAGGAGGGGCTGAGGATGCCGGACCCCATACGGCAGGAACCCAAGGTGCTGGTCAGCACCGAAAACCTAACCGAGCAGGAATGGCTGGCATACCGCAGGCAGGGGATAGGCGGCAGCGATGTCGCCGCAATTCTCGGCATTTCTCCGTTCCGCACCGCCCGCGACCTGTACGATGACAAGCTAAACATCGCTTCTACTGTCGATGATACAGGCAACTGGGTAGCGCTGGAAATGGGGCATCTGCTGGAACCGCTGGTCGCCCAAATCTTCGCCAAGAAAATCGGGTTGGAAGTATTCCAAATCAAAAAGATGTTCCAACATCCGCAGTATCCCTTCATGCTGGCAGATGTAGACTACTTTGTCCGCCTGCCAAACGGGAAAATTGCGATTCTGGAAATCAAAACGACCAACTACAACGCAAAAGACCACTGGTGGAAGGACGGCGAGGAATGTGTTCCCGTCTACTACGAAACACAGGGACGCCACTACATGGCTGTTATGGACATCGATGAAATCTTCTATTGCTGCCTGTATGGCAACAATGAGGACGAAGTTATCATCCGTCACCTGTACCGTGACCGGGAATACGAACAGGAGATGATCTATCTGGAACGCGAGTTCTGGCACGATCACATCCTGACCCGCATCCCGCCACCCTACACCGAGGACGGCAGCCTGATCCTCGAAAGCCTGCGCCGCCGTTTAGGTGCCGCTGACAAAACCATTCCTGCCATCCAGTTAGACAGCGACCTATCCAACATAATGCTGCGGTACCTCCGCTTGCAGGAACAAAAGCAGCAGGTGGAAACGCGGGTCAAAATGCTGGACACAGAAATGCAGCGGCTGAAAGGACAGATGGTTGCCAAACTCAATGGCAGCTGCATGGCGATGGGGGAGTACGGCGGTACACAGTACACAATCAGCTACAACCCCGTCAGCCGGACAGGCATCACGAAAGACAACCTCCAAAAGCTGAAGCTGCTGCACCCGGATATTTATGACGAGTACGTCACGGTATCGGAATCGCGGCGGTTCAGCATCAAGGCAAAAGCGGCGGACGAAGCCGCCTGACAAAGAAGGGAGCGTGCCTATGCACGACAGTGAACAGGAACACAGCGGCATTACCGGCTGCCGTGTCACCTACGAATCTACGATTTTTTACAACGAAGCAAACAAATTCTCCATCATCGTTGTCAAAACCAATGATCCGCGCATTCCGCTGCAGGCTTGCAGCGGCCGCTATTACGGCGACCGTATGCTGCGCTTTACGGCGGTGGGGTACGAACTGCCCCGCACCAAGGCGGTGGAGCTGGAACTGGACGGTGAGTGGGTCGAGAGCAAGTACGGGTATCAGCTGCAGGTCGAGCAGTGGCAGGAAATCGTTCCGCAGACAGCGGACGGTCTGCTGGCATACTTGGGTTCTGGGCTTATCAAGGGCATCGGTCCCAAGACGGCAGAGGACATTGTTGCCACGTTCGGACCGGACACCCTGAATATCCTTGACAACGAGCCGGAGAAGCTGTTGCAAATCCGCGGCATCACCGAGGGCAAACTCAAGGACATTGAGGAATCCTACGCCGAGAGCCGTGTCCTGCGCAACCTTATGAGCCTTTTGGGACCGTTCAAAATTACGCCCGCCACGGCGCTGAAAATTTATCAGAACTTTGGTCCGGCGTGTGTGGACATCCTCAAAAAATGTCCGTATGACCTGTGCCAGATTTCCGGCTTCGGATTCAAGCGTGTGGATGGCATCGTCCGTAAGACGGATAACCGCCTGCACAGCGCCGAGCGCATCAAGGGTGCGGTGCTGTACACGCTGGAGGATGCCCGCGGCAAATCGGGACATTTGTTTCTGCCATCGGAAGATTTGGTAAAGGAAACGCTTCTGCTGCTCAACGCACCTATTCCCATCCCGGAACAGCGCGTCCGCGCCGAGGAGGTGCAGGAAACCTTGCAGCAGATGATTCTGCACGGCGCAGTGGTCGCCTATAAGCAGTACCTGTACAGCCCGCGTGTGTTCGGGCAGGAGGACGACACCGCCCGCATGATTGCCGAACGGCTTGCCAACATCAGTGTGGCTGAGAATATCGAATCTGCGCTGGAAGCGGTGCGCGAAAGCCTGGGCATTACGCTTTCCCAAAAACAGGAGCAGGCGGTGCGCACGGCATTTCAGCATGGGCTGACGATTATCACCGGCTCACCCGGCACCGGCAAGACCACCGTGTTAAAGGCCATCATCGAGGTGTTCAAAAACCTGCACCCGAAAGGAAAGTTCGCCCTTATGGCTCCCACAGGCCGCGCCAGCCGCCGTATGGCGGAAAGCACCGGCGTAGACGAAGCCCGCACACTACACAGTGCGCTGGGCCTCGGCACAGGGGAAGAAATCGGAGATGGCGAGCGCGTCCGCTTTGTGGATGCAGACCTTGTCATCGTGGACGAGTTTTCTATGGTGGATATGTGGCTGGCACAGCAGTTCTTCAAGCGCATCGGCCAGCACACGCGGATCGTTCTTGTGGGTGACCAGAACCAGCTGCCCAGCGTGGGCGCGGGTAACGTGTTCTACGAGCTGATCCACAGCGGAATGGTGCCTGTCACGGTGCTGGATTGGATTTTCCGCCAGTCGAAAGACGGATTGATTGCCTACAATGCGAAGTTCATCAACGAGGGTAGCACCAAGCTGTACTACGGCAATGACTTTGTGTTCGTGGACAGCCCGACGCAAATCGAGACGGCGCGGCGCATCCAAGACATTTACTGCAAAGAAGCCGCCGAGCGTGGCATCGAGAACGTGCAGATCCTTTCGCCGTTCCGCGAGAAAGGCGAGGCAGCCTCCGAGCAGCTTAACCGAGCCATTCGGGAACGGGTCAATCCGTTCCGCTCGGCTGAGGAAGAAGTAAAGATGGGCAACCGTACCTTCCGCGTCCATGACCGCGTCATGCAGACAAAGAACACCGAAAAAGTGTCCAACGGTGATCTTGGTTTTATCACCGGGATTACCACAGGCAGCAAGGGCGAACGGCTCGTGCAGATGGATTTTGGCGGCGACCGCAAGATGAACTACACGCCGGAACAGCTGGCGCACGTTGACCTTGCTTACGCTACTACGATTCATAAGGCAATGGGCAGCGAGTTTGAAACGGTCATTATCCCCATCGTAAAGGCGCACACAATCATGCTGTACCGTAATTTATTGTATACAGCCGTGACCCGCGCCAAGAAAAAAGTCATCCTTGTGGGGCATAAGCCGATTCTGTTTATGGCGGTTCACCGCGCCGATATCAGCAAGCGCAACACCATGCTGGGCGAGCGCATCCGCCTGTACTGCAAGGCATACCACACCGAACGAAACGCACTGCCGGAACTGCAACAGGCCGGCTGAATGTAATAATGAAGGGAGAAATCACCCATGAAAGGGAATCAAGAATCTATGCTGTACACCACCAACGCCACTGTGGCATCCTTAAACCATGTACCCGGCTTTGACCCGCTGAAATTCCTGCGCCGCACGATTTCCCGCAAAACCGGGGAGGGTGTGATGCGTCTGGATCTGCGGTACAAAAAGCTGTGGTTCCGGCTGGCTTGCCCCACGGGGCGGCTGAAGCCTTGTCTGGAATACTGCCTACAAGGGCATAGATGACTGGCAGCTTGCTTTGCGGGAGGAAGAAACAAAAGAAAAAGCGGCCTAAAGCCGTGCAAAGTTTATGGCAGGGAGCTACCGTTGGGTGGCTCTCTGCCTTTTTTAGAAAGGACAGAACAATGGGTATACTCTCTGAAATGGATATGATGAACCGCGATGCCGAGGATGATGCTTTCGAGGTGTCCTCGGACAGTGAAACCGTAGATTCTTTCAGCGAAGAATTTGAGCCGGTTGAACCCCCTAAACCCGACCCGCAAGCGGAGGACTCGGAAGAAGCCCGCAAAAAGGCTGAATTTGATGCTGCCGAAGCCAAGCGCAAAGCCGAATGGGAAGCAAAGCAGGCACAGAAAAAGCTGCGGGAGCAGCAGGAGCTGGACCGTCTTGCGGCTATGTCGGATGATGACGTGATGCAGGCCTCCATGAACCGCGTCTCGCAGGACACCGAGCGCCTGACCCGCCGCAACATGAAGCTATGCGTCATGGAGGACGTACAGACCGAGTGTCTGGCTGACCCCGCCTTTGCCCGACTTGTGATGAACCCCAAGAAAAAGATGGTGAACTGCTTCCACTACATCAACCGCAAGGCGCGGGAGTATCTGGAACAGGAAATGAGGGACAACGACGAAAAGCCTATGGACGGCGGTTTCGGCGGCGATGTGCCGGACGAACTCTGCTACCAGTGGGCGCGGGAATATTTCCGCGATGCCGATGCCAAGGAGGACGCTGAACCGGAAGAAAAGTTTGTATCCAAGACCTACAATGGGAAAGCGACCAAGGCAGGCAAAAAGGAAAAGCCTAAAAAGGTAGTGCCCAAGCCTGCCCCGAAGCCCGTAGACGAAGAACAGCTTACCTTTGGTGACTTCGGCACAGAGGAGGCAGCAGGATGAAACTGGACAAACGAGCCTGCCGCCATGCGGCCAATGTTCCGCTGCACATCAGCCTGAATGCCGGGGTGCTGTACACGGATCGGGTGAAATACCTTGTCACCGCCGCCGTCAAGCTGCTCGGCGGGCATAGGGTGCTGGCGGTTTACTTCTACGACTGTGAACGCCTGAAAGCAAATGACCGTATGCCGAAGTGGGTCGTGTTTCAGGGCAAGGATGACTTTACCACGCTGGAACGCGATGCCGCAGGAAACGTCAAATGGCGGGATGCCATGCTGACAAATCTGACGGGTTATTATAGTGGTTCATTCCTGTCCGCCTGTGTGTTTTATAAAAAAACAGGATGTCATACGATTGCAAGGCACATCCATGTTGAAGCAAATCCGACATTAGTGCTGAAACAATTGGACAGGTATCAACAAGATATCCGTGACCGACAGGCGAAAGTCCGCCGTTACAAGCGTGATACTGTGGTTAGGGACAAAATGCGCCGTGTGCCGCAAACGCCCGCCAACCTGAAACGCTGGGCAGATAAGCACATTATGCCGCACTATTTGTTCTATGACTACAATAACGGTCGTGCCAAAACACAAGCCCGCTGCACCTATTGCGAGAAGTTTTCTGTAATCAAAAGACCAAAAAACAACGATGTTTTGCGCTGCCCAAAGTGCGGACAGAAAGTCATAGCCAAGGCGCAGGGGAAAAGAGCCGCCTACCATGAGGACAGGGAAACCTGTCAGGTGATCCGGCAAATCAGCCCGCAGGAGCTTGTGGTGCGTATCTATAAGCTGTACTGGTCTTATACAAAAGGAAAGGATACCATCAGAAAATATGCGTATGAAGTCATGCGCATATTTGTCCGCAGTGATAACGGCAAGGACGCAACCATGGAGCCTTACTATTATGACAGCGGGTATGACAGCGTGACCCACTGGCGGTACGGTTACCATCCGGGGGCGCTGTTCGGAATGGCGTGCTTCAGCTCGGAAGAAACCGGCACGGTGTATCTTCCGGGGCTTGAAAAGACCCTGCACGGTACACCTTGGGAATACTGCGCATTACGCCAATTCTACGAGCAGACGGGCATCCCGATGCAGGTAAGCTATTATCTGAAAATGTACTTGCGGCATCCGCTTTTGATTGAACGACTGACGAAAGCGGGCTTTGAGAACATTGTGGCAGATCTTGTCTACCGGCACGGCTTCAGTGATGCGCTGGATGAAGAGCAAACCAAAACGCACCGCATTCTGCGTGTGGAGAAACAGGATGTGTCTGTGCTACGAGAGCAAAAAACAGGTGTGTCGCTGCTGAAGAAGTATCAGGCGTATGTGGCGATCTACCTGCGTGGAAGAGCCGAACTGTTTCAGTGGCAACTTCATAATGAGGTGTCAGAGATTCCCACGGACATATTCCAGTACATGACGGCGGAAAAGTTCATGCGCTACATAGATGCCCAATTCCCAATCTATTGCGAGACACGCCCGGCTAATGGGTATCGTGACCCGACGATGGAAACGCTGGTAATAACCTATGTGGATTACCTGCACATGTGCCGTAGGCAAGCCTATGACATGAAGGATAAGTCGGTGTTATTCCCGAAAAACTGCGCGACTGCGCACGACCGAGAAGCAGAGCGTATCCAAAAAATCAACGATGCGCAGAAAAACAAGGCGTTCGGCATATGTGAGTTGTAAGGCAGTATGAATATAGATTAAGGAAAAGCACAAAAGGAAAATGCCCGTCTGGGCGAGAGGATTCGTAAATCTTCTCGACCAAACGGGCATTTCATTTCGCAGAAATGTGAGGGTTAGAGGTTGAGCGTTTCTACCCATGCAGACAAGTCATCTTTGCCGGAATAAGCACTGAACACGTTGCCGTGCAGCAGTTTTGCCCCAGGGCAGCTCGGCGCAAGTTTTTCATTGGTCTTACCCATGCCGCTGCCGCCGGAGGTGGCAAAGGGGGCGATGGTTTTACCTTTTAAGTTGTAGCTTTCCAGAAATGTATTGATGGTGGTTGGAGCAATATACCACCAGATAGGAAACCCGACAAAGATAGTGCCATACTCGTCCATATTATCACGTTTGGCAGCGATGGCAGGGCGAGAGGTCGGGTCGCTCATTTCGATGGTACTGCGGGCCTTCTTGTCCGTCCAATTCAGATCGGCCTTGGTGTATGGGACTTCCGGCTGAATCTCAAAAATGTCTGCACCGATGGCATCCGCCAGATTTTCGGCAACTTTTGCGGTGACGCCGCTGGCAGAAAAGTAAGCGACAAGTCTTTTGCTCATGGCAATGCACTCCCTCTTGATGATTTTGTATAGGGTAAGTATAGCACGGCAGGGGAGCGGCATCAAGCGGTTGCCCATGATATAACATCAGCAACAATGTTATATTATGGACAACTGTTCGTAAAAATTTAAGGACTTTGAGGGAGTTGCACAGCTTGATATGATGGGCGGTTTATGGTAAGATAGAATTACAATGGCGGACAAAGCTACTATTGACTACGACAAGGAGGTGTAAGCCAATGGGATTAGCTGATACCGTGACTAAAGCCTATATGAAAGATAATTCTGTGTTTGCAGATGCGTTTAATTACTTGATCTATGGCGGTGAGGCGGTTGTAGACCCTAAACAACTGCAAGAACTGGATACTACGGAGATTGCATTACCGTTTGGATCACAGGATGAAGATGGAAAGCAGCTAGAAGAAGCAGTTCAGAAATACCGTGATGTGCTGAAATCAGCAATCATTAAACAGGATGATGAGGCTGCATACATTTTACTGGGAATCGAAAATCAGACTGACATTCATTACGCAATGCCCGTTAGAAACATCATTTATGATGCTCTCCAGTACGGCAAACAGGTGGCTGATATTGCAGCCAAGCATCGCGCAAGTGAGGGGGATTCAAAAGGGCATAGCCGTGGTGAATATCTTTCTGGATTCTACAAGGAAGATAAGATTACGCCTGTTATCACGCTTGTGCTTCACTTTGGCGCAAATGAATGGGATGGGCCGTTGTCACTCCATGAGATGATGGCGGTTAAAAATAAGAATCTTCTGAACTTTGTGCAGGACTATCAGATTCATCTGATCGACCCTGCAAAGCTGAGCGCGGAGGACTTGAAAAGATTCTCTTCAAGTCTGAGAGAGGTAATTGGGTATATTAAGTATTCCAAAGATAAGAAACGCTTATCTGAATTTTTGACTGATAATCCGCGTATGCTGATAGAAGCAAACGCGGCGAGAGTTATTAAAGCAGTTACGAATACACCGCTGGATATTCCAGAGGACGCGGAGGTGATTGATGTGTGCAAAGCTGTTGAGGAAATGATGAACGAAAGCGAAGAGCGGGGCGAGCTCAGGATGCTTGTGAAGCAGGTGAAAAAAGGCCGCATTACAATCGAGCAGGCTGCCGAGGATGCGAATATGAGCGTGGAGCAGTTCAAGAGAGTAATGGATGATACACGGCTACAGGCAGTGTAAGACAAATATTAATAAAACATACCCCCACAAGGTTCAAATTGGTTTATAATCGAAAGCCTTGTGGGGATTTTGTTAAAAGTGTTTCCTTTTAAAGTTAAATAATGCAAGAAAAAGTTGACGTTATATCACACGTGAAACTTGCGAAGATGATGTGACGACATGATTTAGTGTTTATGGCCTATGCGTCAAGCGGATACTAAAAGAATCGATATACGACAGACTGAACAAAAACAGATTAATGGCGGATTGGGGGGCAGCACTTCTCTCCCGACATACGAGGGTATGATGAACATAGTAATGAATAACTATGAGAAAGGCAGAAAAAAATGTTGCATGAAGTTGTGATTGGCGCTATTGGTAGTGTAATTGGTGCAATTTTGTGGGCTGTTTTAGGAAAAGTCTGTGCCTATTTTAGATTTTATAAAGATTCGGAATACAGTGGAGAATGGGAAGATATAATTCCACAAAAGGAAGATGGCTCGCCTGAAAAACGTGATGTATATGTGTTAAAGCATAATAAAAGAACAAATACATTTTCTGGAAGTATTAAACGAGTACTTCCTATCAGTCAAGGAGCTAGAACGTGGGAAATAAATGGCGTAATAAATCATGGGTATTTTATTGCATCTTTTTGGCATGATGGACCGCAGAAAAGTAACGGATGTATTTATGCAAAGCTAACAGCAGACAACCAGTATGAGGGATATTATCTTGAAGAACATAATGGCATAATTGATCGAACACCAATTACATTGAAAAAGAAATAAACAGAAAGTGATATGTGATTGCATGATAGTGAGCATTTGAAATATGAGGATAAAATAAGATGAATAAACAGTATGCAGTGTTCGATTGGGATAATACCGTTCGAGATGGATTTACGCTGTTTGATTGGATAGATTATTTGGTGAATAGAGGGGTACTAACGGAAGAAATACAGGTTGCAATAGATACATTGTCGGATAAATATAAGGCTGGATTGCTTTCACATGATGAATATGCGCATCTTGCATGTAAGACCTATGCAAAAGGAATAAATGGATTGCGCGTTGATTTCATCATGGAAATTGCACATCAGTACATTGAACAGGATCGATGCCATATTTTTCATGGAATGGAAGAAATATTTGGCTATTTGAAAAAAAGTGGAATTGAAGTAATGGTTATAAGTGGCGCACCTAAAATTATTTTAGACTTTTACAAGAAGGAATTTCATATTCGTGAGATTTTTGCGTTTAAAGAAAGAGTGGAAAATGGACGTTTTGCGGGAAGAGCTTCATATAATTATGGATACAATAAAAAGAAAACTATAGCCCAATTAAAAGATAAATATGGGACCAAACCATTGCTTGGATTTGGAGATTCGGACTCTGATATACCATTGCTAAAGGAAGCTACATATGCGTTCTCGATTAACACGAACATTGAAAATGCAATGAGGATAGACATTGTTAACCATTCGATTCAAAAAAAATATATTGATCAAATTATACATATTATGCAGACAAATAAAAAGGAAGACGAAGGATAAATTCCTTGCTTGTGAATAGAAATAAGTGTGATTGGAAATATCGAGACGGTTACGAAATGCCGTTGGACATTTCAGAGGGGGGAGGTGATTGATGTGTGCAAAGCTGTTGAGGAAATGATGAACGAAAGCGAAGAGCGAGGCGAACTCAGGATGCTCGTGCAGCTTGTTCGAGATGGAGATCTGAAGTTGGAACATGCTGCTGAAAAAGCAAAAATGACTGTCGAACAGTTTGAAAAGGTAATGGAGAATACTCCTTTGCAGGCGGTATAAGATAAACAGAATATAGAAAACAGATAAGCCCTACAAGGCTCAAATTGGTTCAAAACCGATTGAAAGCCTTGTGGGACTTATTTTTTTTTGCGCCTTTTTCAAATGTATTTGTAAAAAAGTTATCCAAGACTTGACATCGGGCGGGCGAGTTTACCAGTATTCTATGTGGGATACTGCTTTTGAGTGTGAAACCGTTATTTCGGATCCATTACATATGCGATTTGTCGTAAAATACCATAGCGGCGATAAATATGATGGCGTAGATTTGTATTTCCTGCAGGGGAGAAGCAACTATCAGATGTTTTTCTCTCTTGATGGAAGTAAACCTTATTATAATGGTATGGCAACTGTTAGTCCAAGGTTTGATAATGATGTGGAGGCACTATTTAACGACATGCAAGGAGATGAAAGAAATGACTAAAATGGTAAAAAGATTGGCCGCTCTGAACTGCAGGCATCCCAGAAAGGAGCCAATTATGAAACGAAAAACTTTATCCATGCTGTTAGCGTCGGCTGGTGTGGCGATACTGGTCTTTGCACCAACGGTCTTTGCCATAGATACGGAAAATCAGAAGCAAGAAGATCTCTCCATCTATAGCGTACGGGTGAACGGGAAGCGAAAAAACCACTGCACTACCATCGGACTGAAGGAACCTGAAAGTGTGACATGTCCAAGTTGTGGCACGCAGACTACCGACATTACCCGTTCCTATACCTTGCCTGATGGGGTTGAGGAAGTAGCCTGTGATAGCTACCAATATGGAACGGATATTTTGTATCACTATGTGGACTGCTACCAGGCAGTGTGCCATGATTGTCCATCAATGGAAGATCCAGATGTATTGGAGGATCAGACTTTTTGCTTTGAGCAGGAGCGTACCCTGATTTTCTGCGAAGGACGCAGTCACATCTGATGGTTTTTCATACAAAAGATAGCGGGTAAAACACCTACTAATACGAATACCTCCCCAAAGTGGAATGAAGCATCACTTTGGGGAGGTGTTGTTATTTGGTCTCTATTTTACCGATTCAGGAATATTCTTGCCGCGCAAGGGTCTGGAACATCCCAGTTGACATACAAATCGTTCAACGGGCAGGCGTGGGGGTCGCGGATATGCTCGTCGATCCAGCCTTTGTACAGCTCACAGAAGTTCGCTTTCGTGAGGATGGCGCGACATTCAGACTTGTCCACGGTGGTACTGAACAGGTATTCTACGTCATGCACCGGCACGATTACCGGCGCACCGGCTGTGTCAAAGGCGCAGAGCAAATTTTTGCAGTTGCGGCTCACGGCTCGCTGACAGTCACCGCACTCGATATAGATGGTGTTGCGCCAGTCGCGGCCTGTAGTGCGCAGAAACTTGCAGAGATGCGAATTGGTGGAAGTAAAACAAGAAACGGACAAAATATCACTCCAATCTCAAATTGTGCGCAGCGTAACAACTCGACACATTTTTTATGAAATACTGCCGGTCTGTGGGAAAGTTTTCATAAGCGGCACGGTTGTATCGGTGCGCTCATCATACATAGCAAGATACCCCGCGGAAGATTTCTGCCAGCCGCCGTCCTGCCAGATAAACACAACAAGGTTGTCATTCATTTGCATGACTTTGAACGTAATGCTCTCGGCAACGAGATAGCTGTTCGGGGCCAGTTCCTCTACCATCGTGTAGACATGTTCACTGGTGTCATCGGACAAAAGCAGCAGATTTTTGTGCGGGTCTTTGGCGGCAGA
>ENA-OOXP01001515-OOXP01001515.1-human-gut-metagenome-genome-assembly--contig:-NODE-1515-length-14824-cov-2.525425_pt1 | contig 14824 bp, 17 predicted proteins | sample MGYA00241591_ERZ501351 | MGnify/ENA primary metagenome ERZ501351 (study PRJEB25962, sample SAMEA1968361) | human gut metagenome | biome: human gut; feature: human-associated habitat; material: faeces...
TCTTCCCACCCTTTTTAACCAGCGTATTTTTCATGAATTTATAGGAAGATAGTGTGTTTATAGCAGAGTTTGAGAGAAAAGATTTATACAGTTATTATGGTGTTAATGAAGACAATATTAAAAATAAGACGGAAAGGTACTCAGCATTGATAAAAGGAATTGTGTTCTTGACAAATAAAGGTGGTGTGTTATAATTCATTTAACATTTAAGTTAAATGTTAAATGAAGGAGGGATGAATGTGAGCATGCAGGATACGCTTCAGGCGCTTGCTGATCCTACAAGACGCGAGATACTTAATCTGCTTAAGCAGTCCCGAATGTCTGCTGGAGAGATTAGCAATCATTTTTCAATTTCGGGTGCGGCAGTTTCCAGACACCTGTCTGTTTTGAAGGAAGCTGATTTAATTCGAGACGAGCGGGAGGGCAAATATATTTATTATGAGCTTAACGCTACTGTGCTTGAGGAGATTTTATTATGGATTAGTGAATTAAAAGGAGAAAAAGACCATGATTAAACAACATAAAAAAATGTTAATATTAACATCTGTCATAACATTACTTCCAATCTTTATAGGTTTACTTTTATGGAGACAGCTGCCAGCTTCTGTCGCAACACATTTTGGAGTTGACAATCAACCAGATGGGTATTGTTCTAAAGCATTTGCAGTCTTTGGACTTCCGGTAATGATGCTGTTTTTTCATCTTATATGTATAGTTGCAACTAATATTGACCCCAAGAGAAAAAATATAAGCAAAAAGGTATTCCATGTTGTTATGTGGATTTGTCCTGTGATTTCTTTGGTTAATTGCAATATTCTCTATGTATATAATTTGGGATATAAGCTCAATATTGGATTTGTCTGCGGATTGTTCGTTGGAATTTTGTATCTTATTTTAGGAAATTTTATTCCAAAGGTAAAACCAAACTATAGCATTGGTTTTCGCATTCCGTGGGCATTGAATGATTCTGACAACTGGTATCATACACATAGATTTGGCGGAAAATGTATGGTAATTGGGGGAATTGCCATGATTGTAACCTCACCATTTCAAAATGTGTGGATATTTCTTGCTCTAGTCATTGTACCATGCATTCTGCCAGTAGTTTATTCATATATGTTTTATCGGAAAACAATGGGGTAAGTTTATTGTGCTTATGAACAGAATTAAGTATAATGAGTGCAGATAAGGGGGCAATATTGAATATGAAATACAATTTACCAGACCGGATATTAAGAGAAATTGTTTCTTTTGCGAAGGAACATTCTATTACTAAAATCATACTTTTTGGTTCTCGTGCGCGAGGTACGAACACGGAACGGAGTGACATAGATATTGCTGTGTATGGTGGGGATTTTGATGGTTTTTATTGGGATGTAAAGGAAAAAACACATTCTCTGCTGATGTTCGATATTGTACAGGCAGATGTATCAATTTCAGATGAATTAAAAGAGGAGATAGAAAAGGATGGTGTAGTGATTTATGAAAAAGCTTGATAACTTTAGTAATTGTCTGACTATATTAGCTAATGCGGATTTTAAGATGGCAGAAACTAATGATATATACCGGACAGGGGTTATTGGACAATTTAATCTTACTTTTGAACTTGCATGGAAAGCGTTGCAGGAGATTATGAGAAAACATGGTGTAGAAGATTCTTATACTGGATCGCCACGAGAGATTCTGCAGCTTGGTTATAAATTTGGATTTATCAATAATTCCGAAACATGGTTGCTTATGTTAAAAAAGCGCAACACCTCTGTTCATATATATAATGAGGAGGAAGTAGATGAATTGATTCTGCTGATACGCGACAGCTTTATTCCTGCGTTTACAGCTCTTAAAGATACACTTGTAAAGAAATTGGACGAAGCAGAGAGTAACTGGGAGTAAAAATGAAAAAAAAGATAATTGTGCCAGCTATAGTAAGTATATTTTTTTTAGTTGTAGTTTTACTGATAAGAAGCAATAAGAAGCAGAGTTCTGTTACAGTACCAGAGATTACACTAGTATATGCAGAAAATCAGGTCGAAGATTACCCGACTTCAAAGGGGGCTTATGAATTTGCACGTCTTGTCAATGAAAAAACTAATGGAAGAATTAAGATAGTTGTTAAGTGCAATGGGGAACTGGGAGATGAAAAGTCAGTTATTGAACAGCTTAAGTTTGGCGGGGTTGATTTTTCAAGAGTGTCTATTTCTTCAATATCAGACGATATTCCAGCATTAAAAGTAATTCAGATGCCATTTTTATATTCTGATGGACAGGAAATGTTTGATGTATTGAATGGAGAAGATGGCATGCAGTTCATAGATGAAATAGAGGAAAGTAGTCTTGGCGTCAGGGCATTATCATGGTACGATGCAGGAGCACGAAGTTTTTATTTTGTAAAGCCGGTTACATCAATACAGGATTTATATGGACTGAATATAAGAGTACAGGAATCGGAGCTCATGTCTGAAACTGTAGAATTGCTGGGAGCTAATCCAGTGAAAATGTCATATTCAGAAGTGTATAAGGGGTTTCAGACTGGGAAAATAGATGGTGCAGAAAATAGCCTTGTAGCATATACATATTCTAAGCATTATGAACAGGCCAAATACTGTCTGGTCGATGAGCACACAAGAATTCCAGAGGTTCAGCTTGTATCCCAGTACACATGGAGTAAATTGTCAGATGATGACAAAATGATAATAACAGAATGTGCTAAAGAATCCGCTGTTTATGAAAGAAATATATGGAATAATACAGAGAAAGAGGCAGTTAATATAATTAAAAACGAAGATATAACTGTAACTAAAGTTAGCGATGAAGAAAGGCAAAGTTTAAGGGGAAAATTACAGCCTATATATGATAAATATTGTACAGGTTATATCGATATGATTGAAAAAAATGAGAAAGAGTAGGAATGTCTATGTCTCTAAAAACGAAATTTCAATATGTATATACAATAGGTAGTGTTATTATTTTGACTGCGCTTGTATCAGGAGTGTTACTTTCCATAAAAGGAATGAATATGCTGACTAATACGCTGGATAGTAATGAAAAAGCCATAGATTTGTATAGAGCTGTAGTTATGGAACGTAATACATTAAAATTATATTTTGAAGATGCACAGGAAATATCTTCTGACCAGGTTAATGAAGCTAGAAACAATACCAAAAGTATTCTAAAACAGATGCCGGCAGATTATAGTTGTATGAATGAGGAACAATACATTACGGTTCAGTCTATTCATAATATATATGATAATTATGACAAAATATATATGAGTATTACGGAATCTGACCTTAGAGGGAATAGTTATAGAAATGCAATAGATAATTGTTATAAAGCACAGAATTATTTAGAAGAATATGTGAAAAAGTATGAAAGTGTAACAGTATCGTTGGGAGATGAACAGTACAACAGTCAAAAGAAGTTATTTTATATAATACCTATCATAAGTATTGTTATTACGCTTGTAGTAATAATATTATTTATATGGATAAGGCTTTTTATGAGCCATAGCATAGTAAAACCAATATTAAAGTTATCAGATGAGGCAAGAAGAATAAGTATGAATGATTATTCAGGAAATGATATAGAGATAAAAGGTGATGATGAAATATCATTGCTTATTAAAGAATTTACTGAAATGAAACATTCAACAAAGAATTATATTACTACGCTTAAAGAAAAACATAAAGTTGAACAACAGCTTGAACATATGCGCTTTGAAATGCTCAAAAATCAGATTAATCCACATTTTTTATTTAATACATTAAATCTTATTGCAGGAACGGCAGAGATTGAGGATGCTGCAACAACTGAAAAAATGATTAATACATTAAGCCGTCTGTTTAGATACAATCTTAGGACACAGACATCTATTATGCCGTTGGAACAGGAAGTGAAGATAATGGATGACTATATGTATTTACAGCAGATGAGATTTGGAAAGCGTATAAAATACATATGTGATGTTGACGAATCTTGTATGAAGGAGCTTGTGCCAACATTTGTTTTACAGCCACTTATTGAGAATGCTATTATACATGGTTTATCATCCTTGTCAGAAGGGGGACTTATCTATGTAAGAGGATTTAAAAAAGATGGTAAAATGTGGTTATCAGTTGCGGATACTGGGATTGGAATAGAGAAAGATAAACTGGCAAACATAAGAAAATATTTGAATAATATATTTTTATTGCCCGATACAAGTGCTTTCACGAATACTGAAAATGATATGAAAAATTATGCAGATGGTGAAATAAAGAGAAAAATGGTAGGTGTTGGAATAGGGAATATTGCATACAGAATAAAGGGCATGTACAATAATAGTGGGATGAAAATATATAGTATAAAAGGACATGGAACAGTTATACAGATATTTTTTGATAATTGTAGTAAATAAAAAATGTAGGTGGGAAACTTATGTACAGAGTGTTATTAGTAGATGATGAACAGATAGAACGAATGGCACTAGCTAAGAAGATTGATAGATATTATGGAGATAAAGTAAATATATATCATGCTGTAAATGGAAGAGAAGCAGTTGATATGTGCAGTGAACATAAAAATGACATTATTATTATGGACATATCCATGCCTGAGATGAATGGTGTAATGGCAGCTAAGTATATAAGGCAGATAGATGATAAATGTTCAATTATTTTTTTGACTGCTTATGATGATTTTGAATATGCAAGAAATGCGATTAAGATAAGAGCTTTGGATTATCTGTTAAAGCCATGTGACATTAATGATTTACTGGCAGTCATGGACATGGCTATACAAAAGTTAGATAGGGAATGTGATTTTAAGGGAAATACCAAAGAAAATAAACCTGAGAGAAAGAGAGAGAATGTAAAAAATTTTGATGAGCAAACTACAATAAAATATTTAAGAGAATATGTGGAAAATAATTATACATTTGATATTTCAATGCAGGAAGTAGCAGAAGATATGGGATATTCAGATGCATATTTTAGTAAATTGTTTAAACAATATTTTAATCAGAATTTTACGGCATATCTTACGGAATATAGAATAAAAAAGGCAAAGGAACTACTTACAGATACCAATAATAGCATTAAAGATATAAGCAGAATGGTGGGATATGAGGATTCCAATTATTTTGCTAAGATATTTAAGCGGATAGTTGGAGAAATACCTTCAAAATTTCGTGAAAATTTAATTGAAAATTAATAAATGGGCAGCCCATGCTGGATGTTTTTAGATTAATTTAACATCTTACATGAGCTGCTCGTTTATTTTGTGTGTAGTAAAAATGCACAATAAAATTGCAGATAAGCTGTGAAAAGCGTTGAAATACAACAAAAAAATCCTTATCTATGACAAACATTTACTGTATTAAGAGATAAATATTATGTTTATTATATAGTTATAGAAAAACAGTTTTAAAGCTAGCAGTTAATCGACTAAAAGTTAATAAGCATACTGAAACCAAAGGAGGAAAACAATGATTAAAACAATGATTAAAAGATGTACGGTACTTGTTCTATGTATGGTTATAACATTTGGATTATTTGGATGTAATCTATCTGTAAACAATGGGAAACGCATTGTAAGAATAGCTATAGCACAGTCAGAGACACATCCAGAATATCTTGGGCTTGTTGCATTTAAAGAATATGTTGAGGAAAGACTTGGAGATAAATACGAAGTACAGATTTTTCCAAACGAATTATTAGGCTCAATACAAAAAACAATAGAATTAACACAGACGGGAGCTATTGATTTTGCAGTTGCAGGAACAGCTAATCTTGAAACATTTGCAGATGTATATGAAGTATTCAGTATGCCATATCTTTTCGACTCTGTTGAGAGTTATAAGGCTGTAATGCAGGATACAGATTATATGGAAAAAATATATGAGTCAACAGACTCATCTGGTTTCAGAGTTCTTACATGGTATAACGCAGGAACGAGAAATTTCTATGGTAAGAAGGCGATAAATACTCCAGCAGATCTTTCAGGAATGAAGATTAGAGTCCAGCAGAGTCCAGCCAGTGTAGCAATGATGAAGGCATTTGGAGCGGCAGCCTCACCTATGAGTTTTGGTGAAGTATACACAGCTATCCAGCAGGGCGTAATAGATGGAGCTGAAAATAATGAACTTGCGTTAACTAATAATAAGCATGGAGAAGTTGCCAAATATTACACATATAATATGCATCAGATAATACCGGACATGCTTGTGGGTAATCTTAAGTTTATCAATGGACTTAGTGAAGAAGAATTAAAGGTGTTTAAGGAAGCTGCTTTAAGATCTACGGAGGTCGAACTTCAAGAGTGGGATAAATGTGTTGAAGAAGCTAAAAATATAGCACACAATGAGATGGGTGTGGAATTTATATATCCGGACATTACGCTTTTTAAAGACAAAGTAAAAAACATGCAACAGGATATGATTAAAGAAAATCCTTCAATAGTTGATATATATAATCATATTCAGGATGTAAATAATCGCGTAAAGGAGGAAAAGTAATGATTATATTAAATAATATAAGAAAGGTAATTAACACAGTAATTAAAATTGCATGTATATTACTTTTTGGATTTATGGTTATTATTGGAACTTATCAGATACTTGTAAGATATATTTTTAATAATCCAAGTACTATATCAGAAGAACTTCTGACATATTCATTTACATGGATGTCTTTATTTGCAGCCGCATATGTGTTTGGAAAAAGAGAACATATGAGGATGGGATTTCTTGCAGATAAGTTAAGTAGTAAAAAATTAACAATACTTAATGTTATAATTGAAATTATAACAATAGCATTTGCACTTATAGTAATGGTTTATGGAGGTGTATCCATTACAAGTTTGTCAATGACACAGAAAACAGCATCACTTGGAATTCCTATGGGATATATATATATAGTGCTTCCAATAACTGGAATAATCATTACACTATATGGGATTTTAAATATTATAGGTCTTATCAGGAAAGGAGAAAATGCATGAGTATAGCGTGGTTATCAGGTCTTATTATATTAGTTATTCTTGTTATAATGCTTATAGCAGGAGCTCCAATTGCGATTTCACTTGCAGTTTCATCAATATGTGCGATTCTTCCGGTATTATCGACTGAACCAGCACTTATAACAGGCGCACAGAGAATATTTTCTGGAATATCAGTATTTAATCTGATAGCTATTCCGTTTTTCATTCTGGCTGGTAATATAATGAATAGGGGTGGAATTGCTATAAAACTTATTAATTTTGCAAAGATATTTACAGGGAGAATACCAGGATCACTTGCACATACTAATGTTGTAGCTAATATGCTTTTTGGTGCAATATCAGGTTCAGGTACAGCTGCTGCTTCAGCTATGGGTGCTATTATAGGTCCGGTTGAAGAGAAGGAGGGGTATGATAAAAATTTCTCAGCAGCCGTTAATATAGCTACAGCACCTACCGGTTTACTTATACCTCCAAGTAATGTAATGATTACATTTGCTATGGTAAGTGGAGGAACTTCAATAGCGGCACTTTTTATGGCTGGATATATTCCAGGAATATTATGGGGAATTGCATGTATGGTTGTAATATATCTTTATGCAAAGAAAAGAGGATATACAAGTAACAAGCATTATGCTCTTAAAGAAAAAACAAAAATAATAATTGAGGCATTACCTTGCCTCCTTATGATAGTTATTGTTATTGGTGGTATTATTGGTGGTATATTTACTGCAACAGAGGGGGCAATCGTTGCTGTTGTATATAGCCTTATACTTTCACTTGTTTTTTACAAATCTATTAAAATCAGTGAACTTCCTAAGCTTCTTGTGGACAGTGCAGAAATGACAGGAATAATTATATTTCTTATAGGTGTATCGAGCATAATGTCATGGGTAATGGCTTTTACTGGTATACCAGCGGCTATATCAGGAGTAATGCTTGGTATCAGCAACAACAAATATGTTATTTTACTTATAATAAATGTTATTCTTCTTATCGTTGGAACATTTATGGATATGACGCCAGCCTGCCTTATATTCACACCAATATTTCTTCCGATATGTCAGGCTATTGGTATGAATACAATTCATTTTGGCATAATGATGATATTCAATTTATGTATAGGAACAATTACTCCGCCAGTTGGAACAACGCTTTTTGTGGGTGTTAAGGTTGGAAAGACAAAAATAGAAGATGTTATAAAACCTTTGCTTTATCATTTTGCTGTAATATTTATTGTACTTCTTCTTGTTACATATATACCAGCTTTATCATTATGGCTTCCTGGCTTATTAGGATATGTAAAGTAGTTATAAATATTATTCTTTGATTTAATACATTTTTAGCTATAATTTTAGGAGAAACAATAATTCTTACAATTTTGATGCTACCGGTGTATTTTCAGGCTTTGTTCAGTTAGTGCGAGGATTGTCTGGAGAACAGTATGAATAACATGATACCTATAGGTAGTCGCATTTTTGAAAGGTTTATAGGACAGAAATGATGGCGACTATAGAAATAGTTGTGGCATTTGCCTATAAAGTTACCGAACATGAGACATTTATAGGAAAACTCATAAAAAGAAAGTGATTTACACAGAACTTACAGGGGAAAACAGAGGAATTTTACCTATAAAGGTGAGATATATTATGAATTTATAGGAAGCGGATATCTGGCATATGGGATTTTGAGGTTGCCATCTGACACATAACAGATGATTTCACATTGATTTTACATTATTTTACATAACAAAGATAGCGGTTAAGCCGTCTCTCATTTACACTTAAAGTAAAGGGAGGCGGTTTTTTGACATTTGAAGAAATAAAAAAGAATAAAGAAATTAATGAGTTTATAAATAAGGGGAATTATAATCTGGGACTTCTAGGATATACGGATCATTCGCAGATTCACTGCTCTATTGTAGCTGATACAGCAGCGATGATTCTTAAAAGATTCGGATATTGCGAGCATGACATTGAACTGGCTAAGATTGCCGGATATATGCATGATATTGGAAATGCAATTAACAGGTCACACCATGCGGAATATGGTGGATTACTTGCCAATGAAATATTGAAAAAATCGGACATGGATATTAAAGACAGAATAACAATTGTATCAGCAATTTCTAACCATGATGAATCAACGGGTGGTGCAGTTGATGTAGTTTCAGCAGCACTTATTATTGCTGATAAGACAGATGTAAGACGAGACAGGGTAAGAAGTGAAAAAGGTAAGGCGGCATTTGATATACACGACAGGGTTAATTATGCGGTAACAGAGCATAAATTAAAGGTCAATATAGAAAAGAAAACGATTTCACTTAATCTTCAGATTGATACTAAGATATGTTCAATGTATGAGTATTTTGAGATATTTCTTGGAAGAATGATGATGTGCAGAGGTGCAGCTGATATGCTGGGGGCAACATTTAAACTTATGGCAAATGGCTCAAAGGTTCTGTAAATATATGCAGAGGAGGATGATTTTCTTATGAAAAAATATTATGTGCTTGATACTAACATTCTGCTTCAGAGTCCTGGTGCTATATATGGCTTTGAAGATAATACGGTTGTTATTACGGGAACGACGCTTCAGGAGCTGGACTCAAAGAAAAATCTTGATGGGGAGATTGGATATAATGCGCGTCAGACGGCAAGAATACTGGAAGATATAAGAAACAGGGGTAATCTTATAAAGGGAGTTAAGCTGAAAGAAACAGATGGTAAGCTGATATTTGAGCCAAATGAGGTTTCACAGGAAAATCTTCCGGAGGGGTTCGACATTAAGAAGCCGGATAACAGAATTATCAGCTCATGTATTGGGATTGCAAGAAAGACAAAGAGAGCAGTTATCCTTGTTACTAATGACATTATGATGAGAATTGCTGCAGCAGCATGTGGAGTTGAAGTTCAGGAGTATAAGAATGATCAGATAAAAGAGTCTTCATATGTGGGGTATCGTGAGATTAAAACATCACGGGAAATTATTGATGATATATATAAGAAGCAGAGTCTTGCTCCAGAGATATTTGCTGATGAGAAGCCATTTGTGGCAAATGAATATATAACACTTACAGACGGTAATACTTCTGCATTATGTGTATATAGAGACAATTGTATCAGGCTGCTGAAGGATACAACTGCATTTGGAATAAGACCACAGAACAGGCTTCAGAGATTTGCACTTGATGCACTTTTAGTTCCGGCAGAGGAGATACCGCTTGTAATACTACGTGGACCTGCTGGAACAGCAAAGACATTTTTATCAATGGCAGCAGCACTTGATAAGACATATACTGATGAATTTACAAGACATACCAGTAGCACATCATATGACAAAATATATATCGGACGTGCAAATGTATCAAGTGATGAAGCATTTGGTTTCCTTCCTGGAGAACTTGAGGATAAGACAAGACCATTGCTTGGATGCTTTTATTCTAATCTTGAGGATTTACTTAGAAAGGGTAATCATGAAGAAGATGCCCAGATACAGATTCAGATAGATGATATGATGGAGACAGGGCTGTTGAGGGTATTTCCATTAGCTTATATAAGAGGTATGAGCATAAAGAACAGTTTTATAATATGTGATGAAGCGCAGAATATAGGAAGGTCGCTCATTAGGGATATTGTCACACGATGTGGACAGGGGTCCAAGCTGGTGATACTTGGCGATACTAACCAGATTGATGTCCCATTTCTGGACAAGACTAATTCAGGACTCACATATCTTGCTCATAATATGAAAGGCAGTACTAAATGTGAGCAGATAACATTTACAGAGAAAGAGTCTGTGCGTAGTGCACTTGCGACAGAAGCACTTAACAGACTTATGTAAAGTAAAATGTCTGACAGTAATAGAATATGGGTTTAAGAATAATAACAGCGTTCAGAGACAGAAGCAGCGGATAGGCTGCGGGGCAGTTTCTGGGCGCTTTTTTGAATATTTCCGGTAAAGAAATGCTTTCGTGAAATGACCAGATTTATCATAAATTAATTGGAATTACATGTGAAAAAGATTATAATATAAACAGCATTTGTCAAGTTTAAAAATAATATAGAAGGAAGGGATATTTATAAGTTTATCAAAAGAATATGTAAAAATGCGAATGGAGCGCAACAAGGAAATAGCTACATCTGCGAATCTGGCTGACAGCCTGACAGAACAGCAGTGTGATGTACTTGAATGGGCCTCTGACATGAGGCATGTAATGCATAAGAACAGTGAGGCATTATATGATGTTAACGCACCTAAGCATAAGGAAATTAAAGCATTTATAAGTGATACACATTATTCACAGAATCCGAATAACCTTAATAAAAGATTAAAAGATGCTGGATTACCGCTTATCAAGTGGTCATTTGATGATACAAGGATTCCGACAAATGAGCTGGCAATGATTCTTGATAACAGAAGACTTGAGAAGAGCAGAAAAAGGCAGTGTATCAGGACATTAGAAAAAGCGAATGCTGATATTGAGAATTATTTTGCACAAATTGACGCAAAATATCTCACATTTTATTGTCCATCAGGAAATAAGAGAGTTTTTAGTAATCAAAGTAAAGGGGTCAGTGTGGAGTCAAGGAATGTTACCATTGCAGAAGGCTATACAATTATGGGAATCGAGAGTCTTAAGAATAATATAGCCTATCTGCTTCATGTGTATGCTGGTCAGATTAGTATTGAAGATATTGTTGCATATGTCAATGAAGATATAGAAAACAGGATTTATCATATGGATGCTTCAATGGCTCCACAAAGTGTTCATAAAGCGACTAATGCCCTGGTTGAAACAGGATACATAAAACCTGATACTAAAGAACTTATTTATATTAATCTTACTAAAAGAGGCGACGCATTTGTAGGAAGCTACTGTGGGACGCTTAACAAGATAGCAGCTTCATTGTCCATACTGCCATTTAATAAGGCGCACAAGAATGATATTGTTTATTATAGCTATCTGATTGGATGGCAACGTGCTAAAAGAGAGCTAAAGCCACTGATTCCTAAAACTGTCGATTTTATCAGTAATAAGATAAAAGAGAAGCAGGAGATGATGTATACCGGTGACGATAGTAATTATGCCGTGGAGATGGAGCAGACAATTATCCAGAGCATGAATATTAATAGTTTGCCGGTTGTCTATGAGGTTAAGAAGGGTACATATGTAATAGCGGAGATAACGACATTATTTGGAAAGATTAATGTAAGTATTATTAATTCTTTGTTTGTCGGAAGTGCATATACATTAACAATTCCGCAATATCAGTATACTGCAATAATTCATATGGCAGATAATATTGATTATGGAAAGATTCCTTATGAGGTACAGAAACAATTGAAGGCGGTTGTTCCTGTACTTATGAAGTTATTACAGTGAGAGTGGAGGCAGGGGCAATGACCAATATATATAAGAATATTTATCTGAGAAAAGAAGAAGAAGTTTTATATAATATTAGAAAAAATGTGGATGAAACAGTGGAGACACCAACCATATCAAAGATAATAGATTATGTTCTGGCTGATCCATATGAACATATTATATATATGGATGTTAAGCTTAAGATGGTAACAAGTTATGATGCAACCAATGTATTTGTTGATACCGGTTATAAAAATATGTCAGGAGAACCATTATTTCTGTCGCTTGTGTTAAAGGACGATGTATTTACCGGCAAATATGTGGGAACGATTGATCAGCTTGGCAATGCAATTCTTACCATTGTAAAGATGAGAGTCAATGAACAGGAAATATATGATAACATGGAATTTCTTAAGAACAATTATGGCAATTATAAGCAGTTTGTTGATGACTGGGATCTCAAGGCTGGAGAGAGAGAAAAAGATAATAATCTAGGGAATATGAGTACTTTGTTTGAAGGAATTGATATATCAGAATTCCCGGAGACAGCAGAAGAAATCCCTTCAAGTGAGGATACAGCAGCTGCGTCAGAATCAGATTTTTATGAAGAAGATATGGATGCTGAATCAGAAAATGGGCAGGAATTATTGTTAGAAGAGATTAAGAATGATAAAATGCATGTGTATGACTACATTCCTGATAAATTGTATCTTGTTGAATGTCACACAATGCTAGGAACTATCAACTTCTCACTTGTTAATAATTATATGGATGTATTCGGGGACAAAATACCTCTATACAGCCTGTTTATTGTTCAATACAATCAGGGTACAAGCCTTGGACAGTTATTACAGGATGTGGATTTAAGACAGTATAATCTGCAGATTCCAGATAAGATTATTGATGAAATAAGTGATGCTGTGAATTATATCAGGGGGTATATGGGGAGAGAATAAAAACGAGAAATTCAAGGAGAAATAAGAGAATGTCAAAGGATGAATATTTAATTACCGATGCGCCCCTTAAAGCACTGACTGTTTTTGCCATGCCCATGATTCTGGGCAGTTTTTTCCAACAGGTATATAATATGGCTGACTCAATTATTGTCGGTCAGTTTGTCGGATCATCTGCACTTGCGGCTGTCGGAGCCTGCGCTGCTCTCACAAATGTATTTATTTGTGTGGCACTTGGTGCCGGGGTAGGTGCCGGAGTGCTTGTGAGCCGTTATTTTGGTGCAAGAAATTATAGTAAAATGAAGACCATTGTATCAACATCATTAATCAGTTTCCTGATTTTAAGTATACTATTGGGAATTTTTGGTTTCGGGTTATCACATTCAATGATGAGTTTATTGCAGACGCCGGCTGATATACTGGATGAAGCTGTACTATCTTCGTGTTTATTTTGTGGGATTTCCGTTTCTGTTTATGTACAACATTCTTTCAACAATGTTTACTTCAATCGGTGAATCAAAGATTCCGTTGGTGCTTCTTATATTTTCTTCTGTCTTAAATATTCTGATGGATCTTTGGATGGTTGCTGGCTTAGGACTTGGCGTGTTTGGTGCAGCTCTTGCAACATTGATTGCACAGGGGATTTCAGCAGTATTTTCATTTATAATTTTCTTTTGCCGTATGCGTCGGTATAAAAGTCACTTTGACTGGTTTGACAGGAAAGAGTTACGTTCAATGCTTCAGATTGCCATACCATCAATTCTTCAGCAGTCTACAGTATCGATTGGCATGATGATAGTACAGGCAGTTGTAAATCCGTTCGGCACACAGGCACTCGCAGGTTATGCTGCGACAATGAGAGTAGAAAATGTATTTTCACTTATATTTGTATCCATTGGAAATGCAGTGTCACCTTATGTTTCCCAGAATCTTGGTGCAAAGAAAATTGGGCGTATTAAAAAAGGATATCACGCTGCGCTTGTGTTAGATATATGTTTTGCAGTCCTTGCTTTCATAGTCATTGAGACACTGCATACACACATTTCTTCACTGTTCCTTGGTAAAGATGGAACAGCTTTGGCATATCAGGTGTCAGGGGATTATATGAAATGGTTAGGTTACTTTTTCATTTTCATGGGTATCAAGATGGCAACGGATGGAGTCCTTCGTGGGCTGGGAATCATGCGGCCATTTCTTATAGCTAATATGGTTAACCTTGCAATCCGCCTGTCAGTTGCTCTGATTTGTGCACCGCGTTTTGGTATAGCATTTGTCTGGCTTGCTGTACCAGCTGGCTGGTTTGCAAATTTTCTGATTTCCTATGTGGCACTCAGAAAGTCATGGCCGGTTGAAAAAGTTGATTGATGAGTTTGTGAGCGTGCTTAATTGGCATGACGGCTAATGATGTTCAAAAGATTTTGAACCTGAAATAAAGATAACATGTTTGACATAAAACCCGTTGAATGATAATATAATTAAAGAGGCGCTACCGATAGACGGTTAGCCTGATATATTTTTGGTTAAAACA
>ENA-OOXP01001520-OOXP01001520.1-human-gut-metagenome-genome-assembly--contig:-NODE-1520-length-14798-cov-2.602930_pt1 | contig 14798 bp, 5 predicted proteins | sample MGYA00241591_ERZ501351 | MGnify/ENA primary metagenome ERZ501351 (study PRJEB25962, sample SAMEA1968361) | human gut metagenome | biome: human gut; feature: human-associated habitat; material: faeces...
GCAACTCCTTATTATCAGGAAAGTACGGATACATACCGTTTCTTGGTTAATCCGAAGAAGGAATTCTCAATTAAGGGTACTTATTCTGGAGTAAGTGAGATGGAATATGAAGCTAAAGGTACGCTGGAAGGAGGAACGGCGAAAATGTATACCATCGAAGATAAAAGTAAAATCAACCATACTTTGCAGGTAGGAGACTATTTTTGTGCAGATGGAAAAATAGTTTCAGTAGATGCGGAAACGGTGCCGGAGAATGTGATTGGTATTGTATGTTATGTAGGAAATTCACAACCCAGTGTAACACATACTGAACTCTATTCAGCAGAAGTTGATGCTTTGCGTCGCGATTTCCCTGCATGTACGCACGGTATAGTGCTATCTATTAAGAATTCTGTGGTAAAAGATAGTGAACAAAATGATGTTGCTTTGAAAATGTTCCATTCAAGTAAGTCCGGTTATTATTCAGACTGGTTTACTTCAGATGAGAATTGGGCAAACAAGTTTGTAGGTTGTAACACAGAGAAGGATGTTAACAAGAATGATGCTTCATTGGTTTTCCCAGCACTAATGGGATACAATAATACACAGTTACTTACTATGTGTTACGAAGGTATGGGTAGTCCTTCTACTTGCGACCATGCTTATGCGTATATCAAGGCTTATCGTGAAGCGGAAGCTATTCCGGCAAATGTGACTCCTTGGTATTTGCCCTCTATAATGTGTTGGGATACAGTCGCTAAGAATTTGAGTGTTATTAACCGTTGTCTCAAGAATGTAAATGGTGATGAGATGACCTCTGTCGAGTCAGGAACTAACAGTGGACACTATTGGAGTAGCACACAGCGTTCTCCAGCCAACCAATGGACACACGGTATGGCTGGTGGAAGATATCACATAATTTGTGAACGTGATTCGCGTGCCGGTTATTTCCGTATGATGCTTGCATTCTAAAATAATGACGGTATATAAAGTCCGTTAAAATTATACTTATATCATGAACATATACATATATGAATAAGAAAAACTTTATAAAGGGGACAACCTTACCTGTCGCTCTGTTTTTCACTATAGCAACTTTTGCACCTGCATGGGGATTGCAAACAGCTTCGGCAGCCATCGAAGTTGTACAGCAGCAAAGTACTATAAAAGGAACAGTAGTAGATAGCCAAGGCGAACCGATAATTGGAGCAAGTGTACTTGCGGAAGGAACATCTAATGGTACAATTACCGATATTGACGGTGTATTTAGAATAAATGTACGTCCCGGTGCGAAATTGAAAGTATCTTTTATAGGTTATACCGATAAAAAAGTAGTAGCGAAAAATGACATGAAAGTCATTCTGGTAGAGGATGTGACAGCACTTGAAGAGGTGGAAATCGTAGCTTATGGTACGCAGAAGAAAGTGACCATGACAGGAGCTATCGCTAGTGTGAAGGGAGAAGAATTGACCCGTGTATCTGTAGGTTCGGTTTCCAATGTATTAGGAGGGCAGATGACAGGTTTGACTACCGTACAATATTCCGGTGAGCCGGGAGCGGATGCCGCTGAAATTTTTATTCGTGGTAAAGCTACTTGGGAAAATTCTTCACCGTTAATTCAGGTAGACGGTGTGGATCGTGAAAGTATGAGTGATATCGACCCGAATGAAATTGAATCCATTTCTATCTTGAAAGATGCTTCGGCAACAGCCGTATTTGGTATTCGTGGAGCAAATGGGGTCATTTTGATTACAACTAAACGAGGAAAGGAAGGAAAGGCGAAAATTTCGTTTACTACTTCTGCTTCTGTATTGATGCCTACAAAAATGGTAGAACAGGCAAGTTCCTATGACTATGCCCGTTTTCATAATCAAATGATGTCCGGTGATGGCAAATCTGCCTTATTTAGTGATGGCGTGATTCAAAAATTTGCAGATGGTTCCGATCCTATTCGTTTCCCAAATATACAATGGGCTGACTATATTATGAAAAGCTCTACGCTTCAGAGCCAGCATAATCTGAACATCTCGGGAGGAACAGATAAAGTACGTTATTTCATCTCTGCAGGTGCTTATACGCAAGGAGGACTTTTTAGTGAGTTTGATCTTCCTTATAATTTAAGCTATCAGTACCGTCGGTTTAACTATCGTACAAACTTGGATATGGATGTCACTAAAACGACTACTTTGTCATTCAATATTAGTGGTAATGTGAATAATTCAGATCAACCGCGTACGAGTCAGGGATCTTCCGGATTGATTAAAAATATGTATTATGCTACTCCTTTCTCCAGTCCGGGAATCATAGATGGAAAATTGGTAAATTCGAGCGATGAGACTTATTCAGACGGACTGAAATTACCATTTACAGGAGGTACAGGTATGGGATATTATGGAAATGGGTTCAGCCAGACCAGCAACAATTCGCTGAATGTGGATGTGATTCTGGATCAAAAAATGGACTTCTTGACTAAAGGACTTTCTTTTAAAGTGAAGGGATCTTATAACAGCTCGTTTACAGTTAATAAAGTCGGTTCTGGTGGGTCTATTGCTACATACACTCCTGTATTGATGGATGACGGTAGTATTGCTTATCGTAAGTTTGGAGAGAATACAGATGTGAAGTATTCGTATACTACAGGCAAAGCACGTAATTGGTATATGGAAGCCAGCTTTAATTATAATCGTACTTTTGGTGATCATACGGTGACAGCCTTAGTTTTGTATAATCAACAGAAAGAGTATTATCCGAAATTATATTCGGACATTCCTCATGGATATGTCGGATTAGTCGGACGTGTCACTTATGATTGGAAGAGCCGCTATATGGCAGAGTTTAATGTGGGTTATAACGGTTCGGAAAACTTTGCGTCCGATTTGCGCTTTTCTTATTTCCCGGCTGGTTCTATAGGTTGGGTGATGAGTGAAGAGAAGTTTTTCCGTCCTTTGAAGTCGGTGGTTAGCTTCTTGAAATTACGTGCCAGTGTCGGTTTGGTAGGTAACGATAATATTGGAGGATCGCGGTTTATGTATATGGCTGATCCATATAATGTCGGTTTAGGTGACTTGGCAAATCGTGTAACGGCAAGTGGAGGAGCAACTAACGCCTGGGGATATGGATTCGGAACAGATAATGGTACTGTTAGTCTGGGTGCGCGTGAGGTAGCTAAGAATAACCCTGCTGTGACATGGGAAAAAGCTCTGAAACGGAACTATGGTGTTGATATTAACTTCCTTGATGACCGTCTGAAAACAACCTTTGAATATTATAAAGAACGTCGTAATGACATCCTTTTGCGTGACGGTACAGCTCCGGGAATGTTAGGGTTCATTACTCCCTATTCAAATTTAGGAAGTGTAGACAGTTGGGGCTGGGAACTTTCTTTAAAATGGAACGATAAGATTGGCGATAATTTCCGTTATTGGGCGGGTATTAACCTTTCTTATAATCAGAATGAGATTCTTGAAAAGAAGGAAGCCCCGCAGAATAATTTATATCAATATCAGAAGGGACACCGTATCGGTTCGCGTAGTCAATACGTTTTCTGGCGCTTCTATGATGAGGATACACCTGCATTATATGAGCAGACATTTAATCGTCCGTTCCCCACTCACGAGAGCATTCTTCAAAATGGAGATGCGGTATATGTTGACTTGAATGGTGACCGTAAGATTGATGCGAACGACGCAAGTTATGACTATGGCTTTACGGATGATCCTGAATATATGCTAGGTATTAATTTAGGATTCAGTTGGAAGAATCTGGAAATAAGTACTCAATGGACAGGGGCCTGGAATGTAAGTCGTATGATTTCGGATGTATTTCGTCAACCGTTTTATTCATCTTCCAATAGCGAGCAGGGAGGATTGTTGGCATACCATCTGGATCATACATGGACACCGGAAAATCCGTCACAATCTTCGGAGTATCCGAGAGCTACCATTGACAATGCGAAGAATAACTATGCTACCTCCACCTTATATGAGAAAGATGCAAAATACCTGCGTTTGAAAACTCTTCAGGTGGCATACAATTTTCACTTCCCATTAATGAAGAAACTTGGACTGAATACATGTCAGTTGGCTTTTGCAGGATATAATTTGTGGACGATTACACCTTATTTGTGGGGTGATCCGGAGGCAAGAGCTACTAATGCACCTTCTTATCCATTGTCCAAGACTTATACGTTGAGCTTGAAATTAGGATTCTAAAATAGATAAAGGAAAGATACAATGAAATTACAAAATAAATGGTTCATCGGTGCGATGTTGGGAGCGGCAGTTTGTTTGGTTTCCACTTCATGTGTGGACGAAATTAAATTCGGAAACTCTTTTTTGGATAAGGCACCGGGCGGAAATGCTACTATTGACACAGTGTTCAATAGTGCGGAATATACGCGCCAATTTTTGAACACCTGTTACAGTAGACAGTATTACGGATTACCCTATAATACGGACAGTAACGGTAATATTCCTGATTCTTCCAGTCCTTATTTAGGAAAGAAGGATGCGCTAACAGACTGCTGGTCACTTTATTTTAGTGACGCAACTGTATATCAGCAGTATTATTTGGGTTCTCTCAATGCCAACTATGGCACGCGTGGTAATATTTTCCCATATACACGGGAAATGGTATGGGAAGTAGTGCGCTGGTGCTGGTTGTTAATGGAAAATATAGATAGAGTGCCGGGCATGGATAGCACTGAAAAAACTCAGTTGGTGGCAGAAGCTAAATGCCTGATTGCGGCACGCTATTTTGATATGTTCCGTCATTATGGAGGTCTTCCATTGTTATATGCTTCATTCACCGGTACGGAGTCAGGTTATGAAATCCCCCGTGCTACGGTAGAGGAGACTGTTAACTACATGATAAAGATGTTGGATGATGCTATCAATTCCGGTGGATTGGTGTGGGCTTATGCTGATGCCGATCTTGCCAGCAAGGCCGGACACTGGACAAAGGCCGGTGCGATGGCATTGAAATGCAAAATCTGGCAATTTGCCGCTTCTCCGTTGTTTAACGATGTCAACGGATATGCAGGAGGAAACTCAGAGGCTGAACAGCAGCATCTGGTATGGTACGGCGGCTACCATGCGGAACTTTGGGATAACTGTTTGAAGGCTTGTGAAGCATTCTTTAAAGAGCTGGAGAGTCAAGGCGGGTATAGCCTGAATAAGGCTTCGGAAGAAACACCGGAACAGTATCGGCAGGCATATCGTATGGGATATATTCGTCAGAACAGCAAGGAGGTCTTGCATTCTGTCCGCACGAATATGTCGGACGCTTTCAACTCAAGTTCTTATATGTGGCATTCCTGGGCTGTTCCGTCACTTTGTCGTACCGAATATCCGCCTACACAGGAATATGTGGAGATGTTCCCATGGGCCGACGGTACTCCGTTTGACTGGAAAAAGGCGGAAACAGAAGGTAAGTTGGATGCAATGTTCCTGACCGGAACATTCAAAAATGGAGAACAACTATTGTCGGAAATCGTATTAACCCGTGATCCTCGTCTGTATGAGCATTGCATGGTAAACGGATTGCCGAAGATGTTAGACTGGAGTGCAGGAACAATGTCCGGTTTACCTTATGAATTGTGGGTCGGAGGATACGATGAAGGACAAAATGCAGCGCTTGAATCAGGTAACTATGCGACTGGTTATAAAAATATGAAATATTATTTGGGAACAGAGTACCAACGTCAGTATACGCATTGGGTATATCTTCGTTTATCTGACATTTATTTAACTTATGCAGAGGCCTTGCTTCAAGCCAAGAATGATCACCGGGGCGCTATTAACCAAATGAATATAGTACGTGCCCGTGTAGGATTGAAGAAAGATTTGGCGGAGTGTGTTACAGATAAGAATTTACTTTCTGACAAAGCAGCCTTATTGGAAGAATTGCTGTGCGAGCGTGTTCGGGAATTGGGGCTTGAAGATAGCCGTTACTTTGATCTTATCCGTTACAAACGTGCCGATCGTTTCGAGAAGCGCCTGCACGGGTTGCTCACCTATCGTTTGGATGATACCGGTAATCGTATAACGGGAAATGCTAAATGGAATGAAGGAGATAAGAACAAGGGAGCATTGCAGCCTACTCGTTTTGAATATGAAAGGTTTGAGTTATCCAAACCGGTCCGTCGTTGGTGGACATACGGATTTGATCCCAAATGGTATCTTTCTCCATTCCCGCAAACGGAAATTAACAAAGGATATGGATTGATTCAGAATCCGGGTTGGTAATGTGAGACAGCGAAATAGATTAAAACAATATTGAATATTGATTTATATGAGAAAAAATAAGATTCTGATACTGGCTTTACTGGTTTGTTTGAGCATTCCGGTCAGAGCGCAGAATACAGACAACAACATTATAGGTATTGTTGTTGATAAATCGGGAAACCCAGTCTATGGAGCGTCCGTTAATGTGGAAGGTGGCGCAGTGGAGACCCGGGTTGAAACTGATAAAGATGGTAAATTCGAGATTGCGGTCGAGAAAGGACAACGTTTGAGTGTCGTTTCTGTCGACAAAGGCTCTACCACAGTTGTGGCAAAGACTGATGGTCCGATGACCATTGTGATGGGATATGCAGCTCAGACTATTGATGTGGGAGCTAACCGGACATTCAATCGTCATGAATCAACGGCAGCAGTTTCTACCACCTATAATGAAGAGTTTAATAAGCGGTCTTCCCGGAATATATCCAATTCTTTATATGGATATGGATTGGGCCTTACTACTTTGCAGAATGCGGTCAGTACCGGGTTAATGGCAGATCCTACCTTTTATGTACGTGGTTTGCAGAGCTTGTCAAGTAGTACACCGCTTGTGCTGGTTGACGGTTTGGAACGAGACATGAGCTTGGTGAGTCCGGAAGAAGTAGAATCCGTTTCCATCCTGAAAGATGCCGCGGCTGTGGCATTGTACGGATACAAAGGAGTGAACGGTGCGATCTTGATTACGACGAAGCGTGGTAAGTACAAAACAAAAGAGATAACCTTTACGTATGATCATATCATTAACACACAGTCTCGACGTCCGGAATTTGTGGATGCGGCTACGTATGCTTCTGCAGTGAATGAAGCGCGTGGATATGAAGGTTTGGGAGCTCGGTATACTCCGGAAGAAGTCGATGCTTTCCGTAATGGAGTAGGCAGTGGAGGGGCTTCCCGTATGTACCCTTATCTCTATCCTAATGTGAACTGGATTGATGAAACCTTTAAAGACAGAGGAGTTTCTAATAAATATACGATCGAATTCCGTGGAGGAGGAGCAAAGTTCCGCTACTATACTATGGCGAATTTATTAACAGACAAAGGGTTTATCAAAACCCCGAATGCAAATGACGGATATTCTACACAGAATATGTATTCACGTGCTAATTTGCGTACAAATCTGGATATTGATTTAACCGCCACTACCAAATTGAAGTTGAATCTTCTCGGTACCTTGTCCGAATCTCGGATTCCGGGGGCTTCGGTTAACCTATGGGATATGATTTATTCGATTCCTTCTGCAGCTTTTCCGGTTCGTACGGAAGATGGCAGTTGGGGAGGAAGTACTACTTGGGCGGGGACGTCGAATCCTGTCGCACAATCGCAGGGAGCTGCTTATTCTAAAGGACACTCTCGCAGTTTGTTTGCCGACCTTACCTTATCACAAGATTTGTCTGGTTTGCTGAAAGGATTGGGAGCTAACTTTCGTTTAGCTTATGATAACTATTCCAATATTTTAGAAGACCATAGCAAGACTTATACGTATGCCGGTTATGCAACAAGCTGGACAACTAACGGGCCGTTTTATACTGCCATTTCAGGTGGCGAATCCAGTGAAATGGGTTCGGGTGCGGGTATTGACAATTGGGCGCGTCAATTTAATTTTGCAGGTAGTGTAGATTATAATCGTTCATTCCAAAAGTGGGATGTGTATTCTCAATTCAAATGGGATTATGAGTATCGTGATTCATACGGATTGAACACTACTATTTATCGGCAAAATGTTTCTTGGTATAATCATGTAGGTTTCTCTAATCGCTATTATTTGGATCTGGCATTGGTTGGCTCGGCTTCCAGTTTATTGGCACCGGGACATAAATGGGCTTTTTCTCCTACCATTTCTGCTGCTTGGGTACTTTCGGAAGAAAAATGGTTGAAAGATGTGTCTTGGGTGAACTTCCTGAAATTGCGCGCTTCGTTTGGAGTGATCAATGTTGATTATCTGCCTAAAGACGGAAGTACTACCGTATATGACTATTGGGACCAGATTTATACGACTACCGGTACGCAATATAAGTTTAACAGTAGTTACGACTCTGAATTCGGAAGTACTATTATCGGTCGCTTGGCAACTGCTAATTCGACACATGAGAAAGCGTATAAATATAATGTTGGTGTTGATGCTATGTTGTTCAATGGATTGAATGTGACGGCAGAAGGCTATTACCAACGGAGAAAAGATATTTGGGTTTCTTCCGAGGGTAAATATACCGATGTACTGGGAGTTGATGCTCCGTTCGAGAATGCCGGAATCGTTGATAGCTATGGTATGGAACTAGGACTTAACTATACGAAAAGGTTAGGAGATGTAGTGTTTAATCTTGGCGGTAATTTTGCTTGGAATAAGAATGAAATTAAGGAACAACTGGAAGAACCGCGTTTGTATAAGAATCTTGTGCAAACAGGAAATCGGTTGGGACAAGTATATGGAATGGTAGCTGAAGGTTTCTTCAAAGATAAAGAAGATATAGCAAACAGCCTTACACAAAACTTTACTACGGTAGTGCCGGGAGACATAAAATATAAAGATGTGAATGGAGACGGAATCATTGATGCTAATGACAAAACTGCTATTGGTTATAGTACGACAGCTCCGGAAATTTATTATTCTTTCCATTTGGGAGCCGAATGGAAAGGGATTGGGGTAGATGTAATGTTTCAGGGAACAGGTAACTATTCTGCTTTATTGAATACGAAGAGTATGTTTTGGCCATTGATAAATAATACGACACTTTCTACTCATTATTATGAGAATCGTTGGACACCGGAAAATCAAAATGCCAAATATCCTCGTTTGAGTTCACAGAGTAATGCCAATAACTATCAGGCTAATACGGTTTGGTTGGCAGACCGGTCATTCTTGAAGTTGCGTAATGCGGAGGTGTATTACAGATTCCCGAAAGAATTGATGAAGAAGACTAAGATATTGGGGAGTGCCAAGTTATATGTTAGAGGAACAGACTTGTTCTGTTCAGATCATATTGATGTGACAGATCCGGAATGTTATGGTGTAGCGACTCCGCTGAATAAGAGTGTAGTAGTCGGTGTTACGATTGGTTTTTAATCATAAAAACAAAGCGAAAGAATGAAACTGAAAAACATTATCTACGGAATGATGTGTGTAGTCACACTCGGTTCCTGCTCAGATAAGATGGAATATCATGAGTACAATAACTATGATGAGGATTTTGTGAAGCTCAACTTCGGTAATGTGGGAGGGCTGATAACAAATATCTATTTGTCCATGGATGTGGACTTTGGAAACTATAGCGGGGCAATTCTTGGTTCTGCTACCGATGAGTCCGAATATGCTTATTCGGGAAATCAGATTGAAGACTTTTACAATGGTTCTTGGAGTCCGTCGAATGCTAAAAGTAGCATGTGGACGTCCTGTTATGAAGGGATAGCCAATTGTAATTTATATCTGGAGAAGTTTACCGGACTGACATTTCCCGAGTTGGCTTTGAACAGTGATTATGCACAACAAATGTTCCGTTATACCAATTACCAGTATGAGGTGCGTTTCCTTCGTGCATATTTCTACTTTAACTTGGTACGGCAATATGGAGATGTGCCGTTTAGCGACCATATATTAACAGCCGAAGAATCGAATACGTTATCGCGCAGACCGGCACAGGAGATTTTTGATTATATCATAGCCGAATGTGATGATATAAAGGATAAGATTATTGTCGATTACAGTAAACTGGGAGATATGGCATTGCCTAGTAGTCCGGCGGAAACAGGACGTGCCAACCGTAAAACGGTATTGGCCTTGAAAGCTCGTGCAGCGTTATATGCGGCAAGTCCTTTGTTTAACCCGACTGATAATAAAGAGCTGTGGTATCGTGCAGCTAAAGCCAATAAGGAAATTTTAGATGACAGTAATGGATTTGCTGAAAAGGCAAAACTCTTAGTGGAGGATTATTCATCACTTTGGAGTAAGGATAATTACAATGACGCTACTAGTGAATTGATTTTTCTCCGTCGTGCCACTACTACCACTAATTCTTTTGAGGGATATAACTTCCCGGTAGGGTTGGAAAATTGTAAAGGTGGAAACTGTCCCACACAGACACTGGTGGATGCGTATGAGATGAAGGATACAGGGTTGCGCCCGGACGAGTTGGATAACTACGATCCTACTAATCCTTATTATACCAACCGCGACCCTCGTTTCTATTTGACTATTGCCAAGAATGGAGACGAAAAATGGCCTAACTGGAATACTGTTCCTCTGCAAACCTATCAGGGCGGATTAAATGCGGAACCTTTGAGTGGCGGAACTCCGACAGGTTATTATCTGAAGAAGTATTGTCAGACGGCAGTAGACTTGCGTGCCGGTACAGCTTCAAAGACCTATCATTCATGGATTACGTTCCGTTTTGGAGAGTTCTATTTGAATTATGCGGAAGCTGTATATAAGTATCTGGGTAGTCCGTATGCAACGGACAGTGAATTTACAACTTCGGCTGTAGATGCTATCAAAGTAGTTCGTACACGTGCCGGAATGCCCGGATTCCCTCAAGGGATGACCAATGATGCTTTCTGGAAGAAATATCAGAATGAACATATGGTAGAATTGGCTTTTGAAGGACATCGTTTTTGGGATGTACGTCGTTGGAAGGAGGGGGACAAACATTTCAAGAACATTGTTGAAATGAAAATTACGAAAAATGGGGATGATACTTATACGTATGAGCGTAAGGTAAAAGAAAGAAGTTGGGATGATAAGATGTATTTCTTCCCGATTCCTCAGAGTGAAAAATCGAAAAATCCTAATTTGGAGCAGAATCCGGGTTGGTAACTTAACCGGAATACTGATGAATAGAAATAGGATATTCTTGCATAGAACGGATGTTTATAGAATAAAAAACGAAAGAAATGAAGATACATTATATAATATTGGGGCTGTTTTATTTGCTGGCTATAGTTGCTTGCTCAGATAATGACCCCGTCGTTGAAGTGAACAATGGCAATCAAACAGAAGAATTGCCTCCTCTGCCGACCGAAGTCATAACGGGTAGCCGCGCCATGTGGGTGAGTTATGATCCTATTTCGGCTTCTGATCCCAATAACGCATCAGGGATTGCATCCGCATTGATTAGCTGGAGATTATTGAAGACCGATCCGTCTAATGTTGCTTTTGATATTTATAAATCAGTAGACGGTGAGACGGAAGTGAAATTGAATGAAGAACCTATTTCAAATACGACTTCCTGGGTGGATGCAGATATTGATGTATCAAAAACGAATGTATATCGGGTTACTCTTGCTAATCAGGCTGAAACGCTTTGCGATTATACATTTACTTCTGAAATGGCAGAAAAGTTTTATCATGAAATTAGATTAAACATGAATGTACCCGATGCATTGATTACATATTCTCCTGATGATATTCAGCTAGGTGACTTGGACGGTGATGGTGAATTAGAGATTGTGGTGAAGAGAGAACCATACGACGGAGCGAATATGGGAGTTTGGTTTAATGGTACTACTCTGTTGGAAGCATATAAAATGGACGGGACTTTCTTGTGGAGGATTGATTTGGGAATTAACATCCGTTCCGGATCACATTATACTTCTTATATCTTGTATGATTTTGATGGTGACGGTTTGTGTGAAATTGCTTTCCGTACTTCCGAAGGTACAAAGTTTGCCGATGGCAAGATTATCACTGACGCAAATGGGAAAGTGAATGATTATCGTAATCGTCAAACAGATGGTAAAGGTTGGTACTCCGGAGCGGCTATTGCGAGAGATCAGAATGACCCGTCTACAGCTACTACTTGCGGTTTGATAATGGAGGGTCCCGAATATATCTCTATTTGCAGGGGATATGACGGACGTGAAATAACTCGTATAGATAATATTCCACGTGGAGGAGAAGGATCGAAAGTATCACGTGCCAAGTATTGGAGTGAATATTGGGGAGATGATTTTGGCAATCGTATGGATCGCTTCTTTATCGGTGTTGCTTATTTGGATGGTATTCCTGATGAAACAACCGGAGCGCGAGTGGCTAATCCTAGTTTGATAATCAGTAGAGGTATTTATAAGAATTGGCAGGTTTGGGCACTTGACTTAAAAGGTAATGAATTGGTTCCACGTTGGAAGTTTGATACAGCAGATCATTCGTCTAAATGGTTAGGGATGTGTTCACACTGTTTCCGTGTTGCTGATTTGGACGGTGATGGAAGGGATGAGATTTTGTATGGTTCGGCAGCTATTGACGATAATGGAAGCGAGTTATGGTGTAGTGGAAATGGGCATGGAGATATATTGCATGTCGGAAAATTCATAAAAGACCGTTCCGGATTGCAGATTGTTGCTTCTTTTGAAGAGTCAAAAGATTATGAAGGTCAGGGAAATGGATATGCCTGTCAGGTGATGAATGCAAGAGATGGTAGTATGATTACCGGTCATGGACGAAATTTGCCGGCAGATGCAAGTGATGTTGGTCGTTGTATAGTAGCGGATGTTGATCCGGATAGTCCGGATTTTGAATATTGGTCTTCTACACAAGAAGGTATGTTTAGTTGTAATGGTACCGGATTGGTTTCTACTACATATCCTACTGGAATTGGTAGCGGAGTGATGTATAATGTGGCTATTTATTGGAGTGGTCAATCTACTAGGGAAATGTTAGACCGCGGTTGTATTGTGAGCTATAAAGCGAACCCTGATGTAAACAAGTCAAATAAGAATCGTCTGATATCTTTTGACCTTTATGGTAGTAATCAGGGAAATCATGCCTCAAAATATAATCCTTGTTATTATGGTGATTTTTTGGGTGATTACCGTGAAGAGGTTATTTTAGGCTCAAGTGATTATAAATCAATCTATATATTCTCAACGAATCATCCTACTACACACCGTCTGCCACACTTGATGACCGACCATAACTATGACATGTCTCAGGCTATGCAGAACATGGGATATAATCAGGGAACTAACCTGGGTTATTATGTAGGTGCCGAAACTTTGAAGTCATCCGAAACGGAAGAACCGAAAGAATAAGAAAAATCTTATTCTATTTAGTATAAGTTTATAAGGAAAGAACAATCCGGTTACAGTGTCGGGTTGTTCTTTTTTTCATAGTTGAACGAATCGCCATATATATGGATAATATTCTATTTCTTAATTGAACGGCTCTCCCTACCTTTGTAAGGTGAGATAGCAAATATACATATGAAAAAACTCTTTATCCTTTTGTTCCTCTTCATCACTTTAGGAACAAACGCACAAAACAATAAAGTTTCCGGCCTCAACGCCCGCCAGTTTCATAAATATTGGAAGGTAGAGTCGGAATCTCCGGATTATAAAGTAACATTTCAGGGCGATACCGCTGAAATACTGTCTCCTAAAGGCCTTACTTTATGGAGGAAAGAAAAGATGAGCGGACGGGTAACCATTGAATATGATGCGTGTGTAGTTGTAGAAAAAGAAGGAGACCGCTTGAGTGACCTGAATTGCTTTTGGATGGCTTCGGACCCCAAACATCCTGATAATATATGGAAACGTGAGAAGTGGCGTAGCGGAATCTTTCTGAATTGTTATTCTTTGCAACTCTATTACATGGGATATGGTGGAAATTATAACTCTACTACACGCTTCCGTCGTTATGACGGCAATGAAGCAGGAATCACAGATCCCAAAGTACGTCCTGCCATATTGAAAGAATATACAGATACCGAACATTTGCTAAAAGCGAATCACTGGTATCACATTAAGATAACAAATGAAAATAATAGGGTTAGTTATTACATAGACGGCAAGCGACTGGTGGACTTCCGCGATACCGAACCTCTGACAGAAGGATGGTTCGGCTTTCGCACCACCCTATCCCGTACCCGCATTACAAACTTCCACTATGAATGTTTACCACCCCAAACGTCTACTGTTCCTTTACATTGGATCGGCAATACTCCTGAACAAGACAAAGCTGTAAGCTTCGGAATTCCTTTTGATGAAGGCGACGTATTTCCTGCAACTCCGTTACGGCTGACAACAAGTAGAAATCAAGAAATACCGGTGGATACTTGGCCATTAGCTTACTGGCCGGATGGTTCCGTGAAATGGAGTGGAGTTGCCGGAGTCATTCCTGCCGGAACAGAAAGACTAACACTGGAAAAAGTCCCCCAGAAAGTAAAAACTATCAATAAACAACCTAATGCTTCTATTGCTATAACTGAAACGCCTGAAAATATTCAAATTGAAACAGGCGTACTTTCTGTATTTATTCCCCGGCGCGGAGATTTCCTGATGGATAGCCTGCTCTATAAAGGAACTAAAGTAGGAGAGAAAGCGCGTCTGATTTGTAATACTCAAAGCGAGCCGATTCAAGAAAATACATCTCAAATATCTTTTACTCATTACATAGGAGAAATAAAATCAGTAACCATAGAACGTCTGGGTTCTGTACGGGCACTTGTAAAGTTGGAAGGGATACATCGGAACAGGAATAAGGAGATTGATACGAATCACTCTGAAGAGGAAGGGAACTATGCGAATCACTCTGATATGAACAAACGGAATAAT
>ENA-OOXP01001528-OOXP01001528.1-human-gut-metagenome-genome-assembly--contig:-NODE-1528-length-14755-cov-4.958639_pt1 | contig 14755 bp, 9 predicted proteins | sample MGYA00241591_ERZ501351 | MGnify/ENA primary metagenome ERZ501351 (study PRJEB25962, sample SAMEA1968361) | human gut metagenome | biome: human gut; feature: human-associated habitat; material: faeces...
CGTTCTGGGCACATTCCTCTTTTGATGGACGAATAACATCTTTGGCTATATCACTGTAGATTCCTGCTTTCTTCCCATACTTAAACGCGTGTTTTACAAGTCGATCTTCTCCAGAGTGGAATGTAAGGATTGCAACCTTTCCACCTGGTGCTAATGCATCTGGAAGTTTTTCTAATAGTTCTTCTAACACTTCAAACTCACTGTTTACATCAATACGCAAAGCTTGAAATGTTCTCTGGCAGGATTTTTTGACTGCTTCTTTTCGCTCTTTTTCTGGCAAGAAGTTTAATGCTCTTTCAATGACTTCTTTAAGATCCGTTGTTGTCTTAATCTTCTTCCCTCGTTTCATCGTTGCAACGGTTTCTTTTGCGATCTGTTTTGCATATGGCTCATCTGCATTTTCAATGAGCATCCCTTCAAATTCAGCCTTTGTGATATCGTCTAAGCGCTCTGCCGCTGAAATTCCTTTTTCTGGATTCAGTCTTAAATCTAATGGTCCTTCAAATTTATAAGAAAATCCTCTTTCCGGATTATCAATCTGCATGGAGGATACGCCAAGGTCGGCTAAAATGAAATCGAATGGTCCAACTTCTTCGGCTACCTGATCAATATTAGCAAAATTAATATGCTTGATCGTTAAGATATCTTCTCCAAACCCTGCATCATGCAGACGTTTCTCTGTCTTTACAGATTCGATCGGATCTACATCTAATGCGTAGATATGACCTTTTCCCTGTAGTTTTTCTAACATCTTTCTTGTATGACCGCCATATCCTAAGGTTGCATCCAATCCTTTTTGTCCCGGCTGGATGTCAAAAAATTCAAGAATTTCTTTTACACAGATGGAAATGTGCATTCCTGCCGGTGTACTTCCTTTACTAATAACTTTTTGAATCGTATCTCCGTATTTTTCTGGGTTTAATTCTTTGTATTTCTCTTCGAATCTTCTTGGATGAGTCCCTCTATATCTGACTCTTCGTTTGTGTTTCTTTTCTGACTGCTGTTGTTCCATTATTTTATACCTTTCTTTGTTATAATCATGTTAATCTAAGATCAGGACATTTTTTCCTTCAAATGCAAAACCATAGGCTTTGATACTATTTTCGTTGATTCCTCCTTTATACTGTAACTTCCGCATTCTGCTTGATCTGATCGATCACTGTCATGATCTTCATTGCAATATCCATATCATTTTCAAAAATCTGTCCAATACTTCCGACACTTCGAAATGGCTCATCCATCATAACTCTTCTGTCTTCGATCATTCCATTTACAGAAATATAATCAACAATCAATCGTACAAAACGAATCTGATCAGCATTTAATTTCTCTTCATTTAAGAATTCATTAAATGCCTCATTTGCTGCCTGTTGATCCATTCCTGTGATTTTTCTTACAAGAATTCCAACTGGTGTATCCCCATATTCTTTTGTATAATCTTCTTTTGATCCTAGTTCCTGCCAAAGAATTCTCTCCAGTTCCTGCATATCACTTTTTTGTAACGGCTGGTTATTTCGTAATTTACACACTGCCATGTTATCTTGATGCTCTTTTAAATAGAATTCTACCTTTTTGCGATAGTTTTCTAATCGATTTCCCATCTCAATTGGTGTGTTTTCCTGATATTCTATTACTTGATCTGCAAAATCTGTATAAACGATTCTCTGTGTCTTTTTTGGTAAAAACTGAATCAGATCTCTAAGTGCTTCCCTGACTACATCCATTTCCAGAATAAATGCTTTTTCCCAGAATTCATTCGTCTGTACCTTATCCAAAATATATTTTTGCTCTTTGATCTGTGGCACAGAATCCTGCATTAAAGATAGTTTTTCTGCAATACCAACAACTGCTCCAATATTTTTCGAAGGGTTCTTCTGTTCCAGCATTGCAAGTTCGATACTATACATCAGATAATCAAATCTTCGTGCCAATTCATTTTCCTTCTCAGCCTCTATAATTGGTGCGATATGTTTCTTCAGGTCAGCCATTGCTTCTGTCTCAAGAATATCCCATGATTTCTGTTCTCGATATCGAAGGACATATTTCAAATGATGTTTTACAATGAAACTTTCGTCATTCAGATCACTTATTGCTTGTATTAATTCTTTCACTAATGTATTTCGATATTCTCTGAAATCTTCGTCTTTTTGATAGTCTGTATCTTGTAATTCTCTTACGATCCTTGCTTTACATAAAAAGATTTTCTCTGCTAATGTTTCTATAAATCCGCTATCTTTTCCATGCGGATTCACTCTGAAATATTCGAAGTTATTACAATAATCAAAGATCAGAAATTTTTCTTTATCCATTCCAGGCCCTAGTAAATCTTTGCAAAGTCTTGTTCCTCTTCCGATCATCTGACAGAATTTTGCATAACTTCTGACTTTCTTGAAAAATACAAGATTCAAAATCTCTGGAACATCAATTCCTGTGTCCAGCATATCTACGGATACTGCAATCTGAGGCATCTTGTCCTTTTCTTCGAATTGTTCAATCAAATGTTCGGACTCTTTGATGCTGTAATCAATCTGTTTGATAAAATGACTGCCTTTTTCTGGAAAAAGCTTCTGAAAACGCTCGACAATTGTCTTCGCATGTTTGCTGTTTCTTGCAAAAATAATTGTCTTTCCCAATTTATCTCCGCCTTCTACCTTTAATCCTTCTCTCATCAGATTGGTTAACACAAGATCAATCGTGTCTTTATTAAACAGCCATCGATTTACAGCTGTATTCGGAATATCTTTCTCTACATTCTCATCATCATCGAATTCATCGTCAAATGCTTCTTTTTCTTCTTCAGATAACTGATCATAGTGGATTCCTTCTTCCATGATCTTTGTCTTATATTCTCTTGTTCGATAGTCAACCAGATATCCTTCTTTTACTGCTTCATCAAGCTCATACGCATACGTTGGAACCCCTCGCTCCAGATCAAAGATCGTATAGGTGTTTTTATCAATCTCATCTTTCGGTGTTGCTGTCATTCCAAGTAAAACCGCATCGAAATAGTGAAAGATTTCCTGATATTTCTTATAAATACTTCGATGACTTTCATCTACAATGATCAGATCAAAATGCGCTGGTGTAAATAATTTTTTTCCATCCTTTTTCTTTGTTTCATCGATTGCATTTAGCATCGTTGGATATGTTGAAAATATCATTCTGCTGCTTTCTGGATCTTCTTTATTTTCAAGTAAATTGCATACTGTCAGGTCTGGAAGGAGATTATTGTAACTCTTCTTTGCCTGAGAAACTAAAGCTTTACGATCTGCTAAGAATAAAATATTCTTTACATAATTATGTCTGCGAAGTACGTCTACCAGACTGATACTAACCCTTGTCTTTCCTGATCCTGTTGCCTGTACTAGCAACAGCTTTCTATGATGATTCATGATAGATTCACATAAGACTGTCACGGCCTCTTTCTGATATGGCCGGTTTGTAATTTTATCTTGAATCTCTAAATGAATCAAAGGCTTTTTGCTTGTTCTTTGATCCACCATTCGCTGCAGATCTTCTTTTGTGAAAATACCTGAAACAACTCGCTGTGGATCATCCTGTGTATCATCAATGATCTGCATTTCAAAACCATTTGTTATAAAAATGATCGGTCTTTGCTGGTATTGATTTTCCAGACAATCCGCATATAATTTTGCCTGATGACTTCCTTTCATCGGGTCTACACTGCTTCGTTTTGCTTCGATGACTGCCAGTGGTTTTCCATTATTGCTGTATAAAACATAATCGGCATAACCTTTTCCTGTACTGTTTGGCATACCTGTAACTGGCACTTCTGTAAGACAGTCCTTGCCAATCGTCCATCCAGCTTCCGCAAGATCAAGGTCAATGTATTTTCTTCTTGTCTCTGCTTCTGTATCTTTATCCACTTCATAACTTCGTCCAGTTTCATTTTCCTCACGAAGTTTGGTCATCTGTGCTCTTAGTTTCTTATTTTTCTTGATTGCTTCTTCTAATTTCTGGTCTTTTCCGCTTAGTTCTTTTTGAAGATTTTCTAATTCTTCCTGTGTTTTTTTCTCTTTTCCGGCATCTGGCAGCAGACTCATATCATAATGGCGATTTATATAGTTTTCACCATAACAGTAATCAATCCATTTACAGAACTGGAAAACACAGCGTAACGAAAGTACCGCTGCATCGTGTTTTACGTTGGTATTTGTATGTACTGCGACATTTCCAAGCTTAATCGTATATTTTAGCATATCAAATAATTTAGGCTGAATCAGCTTGCGGAAAGAATATTCGTGAATCAGGCTGGAAATATTATCACGATATGGCATGGTCAGGGCATCATCGTGGACATATACCCATCGCACTGCGAGTTCTAAGGCTCGTCTTGACAAGATTGCTGCTGTTGACGGAGATATAGCGATGCTTCGTTCCGCTTCTGCTGCCTGCATCGCAAAGTCTTTGAAGCAATCTGTCTGTGCTAGAAAGTCAAAATTCGTCTGCATGTGGTTTCCCTCCCCTTATTTTTCCTGATTCTTTGGTATTTAGTCTTGGTTTTATTATACTCTGTTTATTATCGATGAAGCAATATAGAAATTTGTGGATGACAAACTTCGATTTATTGACTTGTTGAACGAAGGATGCGAATTTGTTTTGTAGGTTTATATCTGGTACATATATTTTTGTTTTTCTTATTTTAGATAATAATAAATTAGCCTGCGCTGATGCACTTTCTACCATATACATTTTTGTATTTACTCTATAACACCATTTTAGGAACACAGAATTCAATAATTCTTTTCTAACTTTTAATAGCGCAACGCTTTTTTGCAATAATGTGTGTATAGTTCTTTCATCAGTTGCTATTGCCGATTTTCCAATTGTAGCGCCTGTATTTACTATTAAAAAATCTCCTATTTCAACATTGCATCTTTTATAATCTTTTTCAAATTCATTAATATTTATCTCTGGTGCTGTATCATAATGTATCTTGTCATCATATATTTCTCTTGCTCCGACAAAATACCTCTTTGTTCCTTTTTCTTGTACACATCCACCATGTTTTCCATCTGTAATTTTCGAACAAAGTTCTTCCAATCTAGCCGTTTGAAAATTTTGTGTGGGATTATCTAATGTTCCAAACATCTCAACAAATCGGGCTTGGATTAGATCATCCAATAATTTTAATTGCCTTTCTTTTTTTTCTATAACAGATGATATTTTATCCATATTTCTAGCTATTTCTATTTGCCTATTTATTTGTGGATAAGGAATTTCTATAGCATCAAAATCTTTTTTTACAATATGCTTCATAGTAGCCCCATGAGTTTTAGTTCCCATTTCTTTTAGCTTTTGTCTTACCGCATATACAAAAAAACTTTTATCTATTTCTCCTTTATCAAATACCACTCTAAATATATGTTGATTTAATAGTGCTTTTCCCTTATTCCAAACATAAACGCCTAAACTTGCAGACCATGAAATTAATATATCACCATTATTAATTTCTATTTTTTTAGGATATTCACCATTATAAAAACCTACATCTCTTGCGTTCCCTGTTAAGTCCTGTATTCTAACAATTGGTAACCCTACATTCCCTCTATCCTTTGGTTTAAATGCATATCCATTTACATATGTTGCAATTTCACCTAACCTAATTTTATTTGTCTCCATCTATCTCATTCCTTGCAAATTCAAATTTTAAGGAATGAATCTTCAATTTATCTGACTACGCCATATATTTCTGATGAGATGCCTTTACATTATTCTGATTTACCATTGCATATTGCATCGTTGTATCAATCTGTGAATGACCAAGAATTTTCTGCACTTGTTCAATCGGCATTCCTTTGTCAATCGCTCTCGTTGCCATTGTTCTTCGGAATTTATGCGGATGGATTCGTTCTAATCCGAGTTCTCTTCCTAATTGTCTTAAACGAATTTCTACTCCACTGATCTTTAAGCGATCATATGGTGCATCTAAAGTAACGAATAATGCTGGGTTCTTATCTTTCCTACTTTCTATATATTCAATTAAATGTACTTTTGCTTTCGCATCAAAATAAACTCTTCTTTCTTTATCTCCTTTTCCATATACAACACATTCTCGTTCTTCAAAATTAATATCTCCTATATTCAAATTTACCAGTTCACCCACACGTATACCTGTCGAATATAACAGATCAATCATTGCAAGGTCACGAATCTGTGTACAATGATCCCTTAATTGTTCGATTCCTTCATCTGTGATCACACTTTTTACCACTGTTTTTGTCTTAATCTTATGAATCCTTCTCATTGGACTTTTTAAAATGTAATCTTCCTCCTCCAACCATGTAAAAAAGCTCGATATATTCCGTCGTATATTATCAATTGTAACATTCGAGCAGTTATTCCTTTTTTGATAATCCGCAAGATATGACCTCATTTCATCTGTCGTTATCTTGCGGATTTCTTTTTCCGTTTGTGAAAGCATATGTTCTGCAGTTACCTTATAATATTGAATAGTACGTTCCGAACATCCTTCTACTCTTTTCGCATCCAAGAACATTTTCAGAAATTCTTCATTCGATATCTGTTGTTTCTCTAGTTCATTTTCTGAAAATGTCCTTAGAATTACTTCCTGTAATTTTTTCATCTGTGACACAGTTAAATACTCTGCCATTTCATTTAGTATTGTTACAATTTTCTCTTCCATGTTGGTACACTCCTATATACCAACATCCTTCAACCATTTTTGTTCCTAAATCTATGAAATAAAATATTGACATTCCTGATAATATGTTTCAGCTTCTTTTTGCATTAATTCTAATAATTGATCCACTTTATGATGTTCTCTATATTCTTTTAGTCCTTCTAAATACTTACTGCGATCATCATCTAAGATAATAAATGGTTTTAACTCATCATATTTCAAGCTTTCCCGAAACAATATCATTCTTCCTGTTCGTCCATTTCCATCCTGAAATGGATGAATTGATTCATATCTTGCATGAAATTCAGCAAGTGCTTTCATACTTTTTTCTTGCTTATGATACCAATCCAAAAGCTGCCTCATCTCTGTTTCTACATCCTTTGGCAATGCTGTTTTATACATTCCGATCATATTGGAACGTTTCTTGTAATCTCCAATTGCATATCCATTTGCCCGGTCTTCAAAAACTCCTGATTTCAACTCATAATGCATGCGTTTTATTAGATTCTCTGTCAATTCTTCTTCCAAAGTATCTAACATGTAATTAAACATTAAGAAATGTCCATTCATTTCTTCTACGTCTTTGGCACGATAATAGTCATCATTGACTGGCAATGTTCCATTGTCAAACAATGATGCTGTCTGTTCTGGTGTTAATGTACTTCCTTCAATCTTATTTGAATTGTACGCCATCGCTCTTTGCGTATAAGCATACACTCCTGATCTATCAAATCGTTTTCTCTCTATTTTAAAACGTTCAATCAACCATTGTTTAAATTCTAACATTTTAATATCGCCTCTTTTCTATCCGAAATATTCTTGCATTAATGAATCAAATAGTAATTGTGTTTTTTCTAATGATTTCTGAACTTCAAACTTCGATTTGTTGACTTGTTGGACGAAGGCTGCAAATTGGTTTTGTTCATTTATTGGAACATCTATTATCTGTCTGTTATGAAACATATTTCTATTTAAAGTTGGCACTCCAGTTCCTTCAACAAATCTTGTTAAATCAAACATTTGCAATAAATACGCAAGATATATCACATTATTTCCATGTTTATCAACAGAAAAAAGTGACGTATTAAGTGGCCAATAATCACCTTCCGTATAAAATACTTTTCCAATAGTTCCAGATCTTCCTGTAATAACGCCTCCTCCATGAATTCTCGCTGTATTATGACTATCTAACACACCATTTGCGCCATATACAGGAATATTTCCGTCTTGATTCCTATCCTGAACTGGCAAATCAAATCCTCTTTGCATTTTTACAACATTAATAAGTTTTGTTGTTGGTCTATTTTGAGTATTTCTAATGGGATCACCAAACATCTCTACAAATCGGGCGCTGATTAAATCTGTTAACAATTTTAACTCTTTATGTTTGTTCTGAATTATCATATAAATTTTCTCAAGAATTTCTACATCTTTCTCTTGCTCTTTTATATCAATTTGTGGAATCAAAAGTTCTTCCAAAGATTTTTTACTGATTGCCTTGAATGTGCTTCCCGTTCCTTGTCTATTCAACTCTTCTTTTTTTGCTTTTAAAACCCAAAAAAGTAATTTTTCTGATATTTTAGTTTTATCAACAGTTAACGCTGCTAATCCTCGACCTATACAACATTTTTCTTTTGAATAATTTATTGCTCCAATAGGTGCCCTCACAGAAATAAGTATGTCATTCTCTTGTGCTACTTTTTTAGGCTCACTACACCAAATTCTTGTCACAGGATATCTGTCACCAAAATCAGCATTCCCCTGAAAAAAAGGTATGCCTTCTCCACTTTCATTATAACTTGATGAATCAGGTGATTGTCCCATATTAATTTTACACACATCTTTTAATTTTATATATTTCATATTCCATTCCTTGCAAATTTCAAATTCAAATTTCTCTATCTACTATTCATCATTTTCTTCCAACATTTTCCTTAATTCCACCAGATTCTTATGAATCTCCACTTCTAATTCCTCAATATCTTTCAAAATTTCCTCTGTTGGTGGATACTCTACTGGAATATACTCGATCTCTTTATATTTATTGATAGAAAGATCATAATCATTTTCAACAATCTCTTCTTTCGACACAAAAAAAGACTGTTCTGTTCGTTTTCTTTCTTCTTCCTTTTCTAGATTCTGATATCTCTCAATAATATCAGGAATATCATTCTCTTCAATTTCCTGACGTTTATCGTCTAAAGTTCTTCCATCAGCTTTCATATCATAAAACCAGACTTTATCAGTTCCTCCTGCCCCTGTTTTTGTGAAGAGTAAGATAGCTGTGGATACTCCTGCATATGGTTTAAATACTCCAGATGGCATGGAAATCACTGCGTCTAGTTTATGATTTTCAATTAATTCTTTTCGAATCGCTTTATGTGCACGGCTGCTTCCGAATAATACTCCATCTGGTACAATAACTGCTGCTCTTCCTCCAATCTTCATGATACGAAGGAATAGCACAAGAAATAACAATTCTGTCTTCTTTGTTTTCGCAACTTTTAAAAGATCTGCGGATACTCCATCATAGTCTAAACTTCCTTTAAATGGTGGATTAGCAAGAATTAATGAATACTTTTCTTTGTCTGTATTCATCTCTGACAAACTGTCTTTGTATTCAATATTCGGATCATCTACCCCATGAAGCAACATATTCATTGCTCCGATTCGAAGCATCGTTCGGTCCATATCAAACCCATAGAACATCTCATGATTAAAATGTTCTCTTTGTTCTGCATTTAAGAATAAATCTTTGTGGTTTTTACGCAAATACTGCTGTGCTGCCATTAAGAACCCTGCTGATCCCATTGCCGGATCGCAGATAATATCAGATGGCACTGGTTTTACCAGTTCTACCATCATCTGAATGATATGTCTTGGTGTTCGGAATTGTCCATTCTTTCCTGCACTTTCCAGTTTAGACAACAGGTATTCATATAAATCCCCTTTACTGTCTCCTTCCAGATTCAATCCATCAATCCCATCAATTACTTTGGTAAGTAATGCTGGCGTTGGAATCTTAAAGATCGCATCTCCCATATATTTACTATAAGCAGATTCTCCATCTGGATGTAGATTTTTAATAAAAGGAAATACTCCATTCATCATCAGATCATATATCTCATTCGCATCTCCCAGATTCTTAAATTTACTCCAACGATACTGCTGACAATCTGCTGGGAAAATTCCTTCGTATGGAATTCCTAAAATATTTGCATCTCTTTCCTTTCTTGTTTCTACTTCATCTAACTGCTTGATAAATAATAAATAGTTAAACTGTTCAATAACTTCCAGTGGATTTGTAATTCCACCTGTCCAGAAAATCTCCCATATCTTATCTACTTTGTTTTTTAATTCACCCGTAATCATCTTACTTCCTCTTCTTCGTTTTCATTTTTTATGTGAAAAGTATACCATAAAATCACAAAAGGCCACAACCTGTATCTCTAGCATGATAAGGTTATAACCTTTCTTTAAAGTTTAAATCTTATATAGAATTGTTTCAAAATTTCTGCTGCAATTTTCTACTGTGCATGTCTCTTTAATGCTTCCAGATAAATAGCCCCAAGCCTGCTAGGTTTCGTCTTCTTATGTGTCACATACCCAATATGCATCTCGCCTTCTTCTGCAAGCGGAACTGCGATAATATTCTCTCCATTTAATTCCTTATCGATCACACCGCTGCTGATCGTATATCCATTTAATCCGATCAGCAAGTTAAACAACGTTGCCCTGTCTCTCACTCGAATGTTCTTTGAACGCACTTCCGTACTGAACATCTCTTCAGAATAATAGAAAGAATTATGTTCCCCCTGCTCAAATGACAGATACGGATAATCTTTGAGATCTTCCATTGTGACCTGATCTTTCTGTGCCAGCGGATTCTTATCGCAGATAAAAATATGTGGTCTTGCAACAAATAGTTCCGTGAATTTGAGATCATTTGCTTTCATGATCTTCTCAAGGACCGATGCATTGAATTCATTGAGATATAAAATTCCGATCTCACTTTTCATTCTGGCTACATCATCGATAATCTCATAAGTCTGAGTTTCTCTCAGACTGAAATCGTAATTCTCACTTCCATATTCTTTGATCAAGTCTACAAATGCATTGACTGCAAAAGAATAATGTTGTGTTGAAATGCAAAATTCCTGTTTCCCACCACTTTTATGTTTATATTTCTCTTCGATCAATGCCGCCTGCTCCAGTACTTGTCTTGCATATCCGAGGAAAATCTCTCCTTCTCTGGATACATGAATTCCCTTGTTCGTGCGGTCAAAGATCGTGATCTGCATCTCTTTTTCCAGTTCTTTTAGCGCTTTGGTAAGACTTGGCTGTGATACAAAGAGTTCTTCTGCTGCCTTGCTGATCGTTCCGATCTCCGCAATCGTTACGACATATCTTAGCTGTTGTAATGTCATCGTTTCTTCCTTCTTTGGTCTTTTTGTATCATTATACAATAGTTTATTTTATATGGCAAAGACTGATTGTTTCTTTTAATCTTACTCACGATTCTTTAACGCATCAGAAAGTCCGACTTTGTAAATCTTTCGCACTAATAACTTGTTAATTACCAGGTATGTAATGATAATTCCTGCATAGATCAATGCATACATCTGCCATGTGAAACTTAAATTCATACCACAAGCTATATTGGAAACCATAACTGGATACATTGCATCCATTAATTTCTTAGATAACGGAACACTGATCAGTGCTCCAATTGCGATCATATAGAAATTCCCATCTAGATAAAGCTTCTTAATCTCTTTCTTCCGATACCCAAATACTTTCATCAACGCAATATTTTGTGCAGAACGATCAATCATTACCTTGATCATTAAATACATGACAATTGCAAAGATGATAACAGAAAGTCCAACGATCATTCCCATCATCGGAATCATCATATTGATAAATACATCTGAACTCTCCTCAATTGCTTTTTTACTTGTCGTTGCATATAGTTTTCCAGAGTCAATCGACAGTTTCTTCTTTGATACAACCATATTGTAATAATCTGATGATGTCTGAAAGAGATCTCTCATGCTGTCAATATCCATAAATGCATATAACCCAGAAGAATATTGTGTGATATCTGCTACCTGAAATGCGTAATCCATTTCATCTTCCTCATCAGACAGTATGATCGAGTCACCTTTTTTTAGATCATATTTCTGTGCCATTGCAGATGAAATAACAACTTTGTTCTTTGCTTTCGGAAGATCTTTATCCTGGCTGAAATATGGATTATCATTTTCTATACCGATCAGGGAAATTTCAAGATCATATCCCCATACTTCTTTATGCAATCCTTTTACAAAACATGCATCCCCGCCTTTTGGTACTTTTTTATCTGGATATTTATATGTATACATATATTCAAATTTTGTGTCTTTCTTATTTTCTTTGCTGATATGATCACACATCACATAACAGTCCAGACCAATCATCATAACCAACAGTGCAATAAACATTCCAAATACTACCGTAAATCCGGCTCTTGCCTCACGCAGTGACTGCCTGATCCTGAATTTTGTAAGAAATGGCATATCACCTAATTTGACTTTTGAAATATGACTCTTCTTTTGCTCATTTCTTATCATAGAAAGTGCTGGCCTTGACAGTTTCTTTCTTATAACAAAATAGTTTACGATCACTGCAACAAGTGGCGGCATAACAATTCCATACACCAATAGATAGATTAAAAGTTCTGGACTCAAATCTGGTATAGAAAAATAATCATAACAATCCTGCATCTGTGTTGGAATTCCTATCGGACTATATCCAATGATCGTTCCTGCTAATCCAGCCAGAAATGTTACGATCACCGGAACTGTTAAATAATATTTTAGAAGCTGCTTCTTTATCACTCCAAGCGCATACAATGTTCCAATAATACTATTTTCTTTCTCAATTTCATGAATGACAAAAACAGATATTACATAGGTAAATAAGATCATAATGATGACACCTGCTACCATTCCAGCAAGTTTACTAATGACCTGATCACCTGCCGCTGCTCCAATTCTTATATTGTCATCTGCCTTTAAAAACTGAGTCAGATTCGATGTTTCCATATCAAATGCTTTCATCAGTTCTTTTGTTCCTTCTTCCAATTGATCAGTTCCTTCTTTTAACTTACTACTTCCATCTGATGCTTTTTTAACACCATTTGTATAAGCCTTGATTCCATCTCTATATGTTTTTAAGGCATCCAGCTGTTCTTTTGCTGATTCTAAGGATAATCTTGTCAACCCATCACTTGACTTTGCGATCAAACTTTTTAGAATATTCGCATAATTATTTTCTGTCAATGATGTTACACCAAAGGAGGTCAACTGGCTTTCTGCCGTTTTTAAGTATGCCTGAAAAATCTGATTGGCACCTTTTTGCAATGTTTCGTTGTTTTCACTTAGTTTGTTTAATCCGTCTGACATCTGGGTACTTGCATCTGTAAGTTTTTTGATTCCGTCTTTGATGTCATCTTTCTTTCCTGCAGTTTCTTCCCAGTAATCTTTAAAATATGGATCATCGACATCATCCGGGTTAAATGTGATCTTCTTTAATTTATTTTTCAACTGTTTCTGAGTCATTGCACCATTTAATCGGTATGCATAGATATATTCCTCAGACTGAATACTATTTTCATTGTCTTTTAGATTTTCATAAGCATCTTCTGTCACAAATGCAAGTCCAAACTGTTTGCTGTCTACAGTACTGTCTGATAACTTTTCATAACATGCATCGTAGTCTGGAACTGATCCGATTCCTGTTATTTTATAGAAGTTGCCGTCAATCGTGATCTTTGATCCTGTTTTTAAGTTGTGTTCTTGTGCATATCGTTTTTCTACAACAACTTCACTTTTGTTTTTTGCTAATCGACCTTCATCCAGATTAATTTTATTGACTTTTTTACGATTCTTAAAGATTCTTAACTTACTTCCATCTTTTTGTCTAAAATCAAGATAAAATGTCTCTTCTACTGTAAGCCCTTTCTTTGTAAAGTTTTCTTTTTGTTTTGTCGTTAGTGGCACAAATACCTGAAACTGTCCATCTTCCAGCTTATGTTTCTTTGCCTGCTTTGTAGTTCCATCAACAATCGTATCCGCTGCACCTACCAGACTGATGACCAAATACATACTGATAATAATCAAAAAAGCAAGTGCAAAATAGCGGAATTTATTTTCTTTTAAATCTCTCCATGCTCTTTTTCTCAATACTTTTTCCATCTAAAGATCCTCCAGTGATTTTGCTGGTAATCTTGTTTCATTTTCGTAATCTTCACTGATCTGACCATCTTTGATGATAATAACCTTATGTACCATATTGCGGATTGCATTATTATGCGTTACGATCAGCATGGTTGTGCCATATTGCTGATTGATCTTCTCTAATAAGATCAAGATATCTTTGGATGTTTTCGAATCAAGAGCTCCTGTCGGTTCGTCGCAAAGAAGCAGCTTTGGATTCTTGATCAACGCCCTTGCAATTGCACATCGCTGCTGCTGTCCACCGGATAATTGTGCAGGAAATTTATCTTGATGTTCTGTTAGTCCGAGCGTATCTAGCAGTTCTTCCATATCCAATGGATCTTCCGTTAAAAATTGACAGATCTCTATATTTTCTTTGACTGTAAGATTTGGTACCAGATTATAAAACTGGAAGATAAACCCTAGATTAGCTCTGCGGTATTCGGAGAGCTCATCTGCATTTAATCCTGATATTTCATTGCTATCGACTTTGACTGAACCAGAATCCATAGTATCTAATCCGCCGATACAGTTTAGCATTGTAGATTTTCCTGAACCACTGCTTCCTTGAATGACACACATCTGCCCTTGTTCGATGTTGGTTGTGATTCCTTTTAGTACTTGATTATAACTTTCGCCTGATCCGAAGCTTTTTTTCATATCTTTTATTTCTAAATACATATGTAATTCCTCTCATTTTTATAAGTTAGTCTATGCTAACACTTGGTTAGCATTGCCTAACGTTATTATAACAAAAGTCTACACACTTCACAAGATTTTGATTTGTAGTTTGAAGACGGAAATTATTGGTGGAATATTATAAAAAGAGATC
>ENA-OOXP01001545-OOXP01001545.1-human-gut-metagenome-genome-assembly--contig:-NODE-1545-length-14602-cov-4.259435_pt1 | contig 14602 bp, 17 predicted proteins | sample MGYA00241591_ERZ501351 | MGnify/ENA primary metagenome ERZ501351 (study PRJEB25962, sample SAMEA1968361) | human gut metagenome | biome: human gut; feature: human-associated habitat; material: faeces...
GGTATCCACTGGCGGCGGCGCAGCGAATGGTCCGGCCCATACGCCTGATTACGCCAAAAACCACGCACGATAAAACGATGGGTGTATTCGCGTCGCACTTGTTCGTCATTGTCGGAGCTTTCACCTGGACGATGCAGATTCTCACGCAGCACCAGCATCTTGACCTTGCGGATTTCCGGGTCGAAACGCTGCGGCAGCGGATGCGCCATATCGGGTTTCGCCGGTTTCGCCTCGCAGATATGCGGTTCCGCGCTCAACGCCCACACCGCGCGCAGCAGATCGCCGAACCATCGGAAACCGCCGACATGCTCATTGAAAATGCCGTTGGCGAATCTGATGACCGGCAGTGAGAATGATTTCGCGTCGCATTCCTTCAGAGCGCATGGATGGTCCGTGAATCCCATCAATTCGATATCGCCGTTGCCGTCGCATTGCCAGAAGAGCGCCGACACATGGGCGTCTCCGACCTTCCTTCCCGTCGCGTCGTCGGTCACGGGGAATCTGACCATTTGGACATCCCCGTCGAAGAAGATAAGCCCGCTTTGCGCCGGCGCTTCCGATTTCGGGAAATCACCTGCCCGGACGGTATCTTCCGCCAGCGCCGTCATGTCCCGGCTGATCCACCAAAGCTGCGCGACGGCGAGATTATCAGCGAAATTCCAAGCCGCTTCCATGCTCCGCTCGTATTGCGAGTGCGCAGCCATCTCCTTCTTTAATGCGACCCGCTCGTATTCCGCGAGTTTGTCGCGGATCAGCGGAAGGTGCGATGGGATGAGGCGAAGCCGTCTGTTCCTACTGCGCGTCATGTCAGTCAGCATCCCCAAGACGGTCGAAAACCTTGTCATACGCTTTCGTCACGCATTCCAAACCCATGCGATACGCGCTCACGCGATCATGGTCAGACTCCGCCATGCGACGCTGCCAATCATGCGGGAACGCCACGCTCAACAACGTCTCCCGCACGTCCGGTTTGACAACCTCGATTTTCTGCGGGAACATCGCATCAAAAGTGAGGACACACAAGGCGTAAGCCACCTGCAACGTTCGGTCAGACACGTAGCGGAAAGACTGTTCCGCCACGCGGTCAATCTCTTCCATAGACCACGGAACGGTAGCCGCCAACTTCGCGTACTCTTCCGCATCCTCATAATCCAAGCCGCCATTCATCGAATTGTCCTGAACCGTATCCACCAGGTATTCGTACAGTTCACCGATGATGCCCGCCGTGGAATGAACGAACACAGGCTCAAAATCAATAAAATAACTGCCGAACCACAGGCCGCAGACATGACCCACATAGCCGGTAAGCTCACGCGGCAGCATATTCACGTCAATCATCACAACACCTCGATTTCGTCACGCCACGACAACATGTCGCGCGTAATCAAATCCCCGGACGACACTTGCACGTAAAGCCACGCACGATAACCAAACCGTGCAGCACGATCACGTTCCAGCCACGCGGCAAACCATTCCACCCACAACGAAACAGGCGAACGATACCGCCACAACTCACGGTTCGACTCACGGTCAAAACGCGAAAACTGATAAACCATCATGCCGAAACCTCCTCACCACTCCAAAACCTTGCTGCCATCGACAAGCACATACGAGCCGCCGTCACCATTGCCCGACACGGACGCATCCCACATGCACACATGCTGATAGGCGGAACCACCATCGACCGCGACGGAACCATCCTCGACGAAACAAGCCGGAATATCCGCCCACGAGAACGCGGAAGCGACGGAACCGGGATTGTCACGACGCCACGCATTCCAAGACTCAACAGTCTCAGCCGACGCGCTACCCAACGCCCGGGCCTGATCCACGGCATCCAAATGGCCGACGACACCGACGACGGCGACAAGCACGAAAACAAGAAAAACATTGCGAATCTTACTGAACATGGTTTGCTTCTTTCCGGCAAACCACATACACTATGGTTTGCCTGATTATTTTTGATAGAGGTAATTAAGGCGCCGCCACCGCTCAGAACAGTGGCGGCAAATTCTTTTATGCGGCAAGCTTGAGATTATGGCTTGCGAGATAGTCGGCTATATCCTGTTCCAGCCGCGTATCAACGTCCGTGTAATAGTCGCGGTATGCGATCACACCACCGGTACCGTCGAACGCGACATACGCCACACGACGGCCTTTGGAATCACGGAAGCCACGAGGCTTATGTTTGAACCCGCCGAACACGTCGGCTAGTTCCTTGACCGACTTGCCGCCAGGAATCACCACCTTGCGCACTATGATCGCGCTGGACGTGGCAACCACCTCATGAGGCTCGGTCTGCGGCGGAACCTCGGGAATATCAGCCGTGACAGGCTCAGGCTCAACAACCTCAACCGCAGCCGATCCAGCCGGGGCGAAAGAACGCAACGCGCGGATAAACGCCGCCGACTCACGGTCAGACGAAACAAAATCCTCACGATAAGCGTTGAACGCCTCAAGAACACCACGCGGATACTCCTGATTGTCGAAAGCGTCGATATCGCTCCCGTAATCGATGGAATGGCCGTTGCCGTCAGCATCGTAGAGAACACCGTAGATCCTATCGAACTCACGTGCGAACTCGACAATGGTATGCCCGCCAAGCTCACTCATGGGCTGCTGTGGCTGTGAAACAGGCTCAGACGCAACCGGTTCCGGCTCAGCCTCAGGCTTGACCGGTTCCGGCTGCTCAGGCTGCTCAGGCTCGGGCTGCTCAGGCTCAGGCTTGATCGGCTCACGCTTAGAACGCTTAGACTTGGAACGCTTAGGCTTAGACGTGATGGAATCAACGAACACCCAGTCGGGCGCGTCAACAAGTCCAAACACCGGCTTGATCTTGGGCGCGTCCGGGCGGAACGTACCAACCGGATTAACCTCACCGCCCGCAAAATCACATGCGGCACCACACATAGGCATGAGAAGATACCCCTCACCGCCCAGCCCAGTCGTCTCAAACGGGTTATCAACGTCAACCACCGGACCGATCCAAACACCGGCATATCCCGTGGAAGCCAGAAACTCAACGGACTTACCCAAAGCGGCAACCCTCGTCAACAGTTCGGACACATACGTCGGATTCAAGTAAAACGACGTGACAGTTTCACCCGAACTCGCACCCACGCAGCCAACGCCCGGCAGCTGATAGGACATTCCAAGCTTGTTAGTTACCGCGACACCATTGGCCGCCATGGAAAAACACAGAGGGTCATAACGATCCGTCTTAAGCTTTGCCACAACGTCCTTGAGCTGTTTCACATCGCAGACGAAACCACGGCCATAGCCGTTATCATCACGCCCCTTGCAAGTCCAGCAACGCGCGATAGCCTCACTTGGGAACTCGCCGTCAGACACGGCAGACATGAAAACATTCCACCCGGCAACCATGCAGCCAACCGAAACGGCACCGCCGTAGTCGTCCTTGCGGTATTCCAAGCGTAGACCGCCGATTGTTTTGTCCGCGAACAGTTTCAGGAATTTGGCACGTGCGAAACAATCGAAACCCTTACCGCCGTCACGTTCGATAACGGCACCACGAACACACGCCACGGCCATACGGAAACGATCAGTGGACTGCAAGCGCAACATGCCGCCCGCAACATCCATGTCAACCGCAGTCAGCACAGGCCGCAGCTCCTCCTTGGAAACACACGGCTCAACCAGCTTGAAAGCGCGCGCGAACTCACCCGAATCCATGGTCACGGCGAACAGCGGATCAACTTGACCACACTTAGCACGAACACCAAACGAATCGTATTGGTCATCACATGCCGCGCCCTCACAGTCGTAGCCGCTCCCATCGGCAAACCTGACATGCATCATGACGTGGTGCCCGATCTCTTTGCCGTCAGCATCCCTTTCAACCGGCAACAGCTCGCAATCCACAGCGCTCAACCCGCCGTGTGCCTCAGCCAACTCAAGCACACTACGCAACACGTCGGCCTCAACCGTAACGGGTGCCCCGGCGAACGATACGCCCGTAGGCCAATCAAACCACGCCGCGCCCGCGCCCATAACCTCAATGCCCTCACGGAACACTGACACTTGATCGGCCTTGAACCGCACGGCAACATTCTTGAAGAACTTAGAGAAAACAAGATTACGCATGATAAACCCCTTAAAAAGAAAAACGTTGAAAACAAAGGGCGTGACACAATCGCCACGCCCTGGGATTAAACAAACAGACTGAATGAATCAGACACCCGCACGCCTAAGTGCAGCGGCCTCAGCCTTGAAGAACGCCGCGAAAGCGTCGCCTATGGACGCATAAAACACGCCATCAACACGCCAGCCGTCATAACCGTCGAAAAGATCGGCAAGCTCAGCGCGCATAAGCGGCAACGCCTCACGACGCGACATCGCGCTACGATGCCAATTATTGTCGAAATGATCCGCAGCAACCCAAGCGTCGCGTTCCTTACGCGAGTCAAAAGACAACAGGCTGCAATACGGCTCACCCTCAAAATTGGTAACGCCGACACCAAACTGCCAATACCCGGCATAAAAGTGGATACTCATAACACACACTCCATTCGTGCAAAAAGATTGATCGATTGATGGGCGTGATTGATAGGCTCACGCCCGAAAGCCTGGAACAAGTCAGCGCATACGCTTGCAATAGGATTCAAGCCACGCTACACACGACTCATCACCTGGAACCTGGTGCACCCCAAGCCACTGTTCTGCGGTGACCACGGCGTAGCGTCTACCTAGGCTGCCGTCACGCCTAACGTTCCGGCTGACCACATACACCACGCCATCAATCCACCTGACAGCGACGTTATTCCATGCCACCACACAAGGCTCAAGACCATGCTCACGGCCAAAATTCCACGCCCTATTACGCCGGCTGACCTGATCGGAACACCTATCCTTGAACCATTGCACAAGATTGTCATAGGCAAACATGCTGCACCTCACTCCGCAAGCAGTTCGGAAACCGCGTTGTCAAACTCTTCGGAGAACAGCCAAGTACGGTAGAAAACCTCAAGTTCTTCAGAATTATCAAGGGGCGCGTCGTATGCGTAATCGCTAGCGACGAACCTATCCCAATCATCCGAGAACATGACGTTCTGCATATTCTCGGAACTCTTGCTGGCGTTGCACGTCCAGGAACCGTTATCGTTGCCGGTAACCGGAAGCTCAACGTCGTCATACCGATCCCAGCACCATTGGTAGGTCGGCGTAATGCCGTCCGCATAATCCTTAAGGGTTTCGACAATTTCATCCCGCAAGTCGGAACGATATGCCGCTGCAAAAGTGTTTTCGTCACACATTTTTAATACTCCATTCCAGCCCCCTTGCTAAAATGAGAGGGCTCTAGTCAGATTGGTTAATGATTACTGAGCAATCGAGCCGGATAGTTGCAGCTATCCGGCTCTACTCATTCGTGGGCTAGACGTGCCATAAAGACTACGCTAGCCCTGTGGCGGATCACTCCGCCGAAGACTTAGAATCAGAATCAAGCAATTTGCGCGGATTAGCGATCTTGAGAGCATCGCACAATCGCAGTGCAGTATCAAGCGACACCGCCCGAACATTGCGTTTACCTGTCTCAATCTGCGCAATCTCGACATGATGCACGCCACTACGTTGCGCTAACTCACGTTGCGTTAGACCGCGCTTCATCCTTAATTCTTTCAAACTCATGGCCTTACTCCTAACTTGGATTAAGGCCATCGTAGACCACTCAGACAGCGCGGGGCAATTCCATGCCGGACACCGCGCCACACGTTGCGACTCCTTGACGTTTCAGCCGTCCGGTCCTTGAGGGTGAGACCCCGGCCCGCTGCGTTACGCCATATCCTCATCACGTCCGCTCTTCAATTATCAAACATCCATGCCGCCGTTTCTGTGGGGCTTCCGGGTTGCCGTCCCGGCCTTGCGTCTCTGTGGCTCGCACCTCCTTCGTTTGGTTTCGTTTTGCTTGATGGCTCTCACTATACAAGCTATCCAGTCAGATAGCAAGTCAAGACAACACGGACACCACATAAACCATTGGAAACACTAGCGTTCGTCGGCGTGTCGCAACCACACGACGGCGGCAAAAAGACGGCGGGCGCCACAGCCACGGCCGCGCCGCGCCACGGCCACGTCACGATGTCCAGGGTACGACGGCCACGCCACGGCACGGCCACAGCCACGACGTGACCACGACGGCCACGACGGGCACGGACATGATCGCATACAAAGGAACGTGCCCGCACATAGCACACGACACGCCACACCGCAAGCGAACAAACATTCGAGCGAACAGACGTTCGATAGAACACATGTACTGATGTTGCACATACAACAACCACCCCCGTGGGGGAGCCTCCCCCCGGGTCAAAAAGCCGGGGCCGCTGGCTCTCTAGTGCTGACGCTGAATGCTCGCTGGAACATTTTTGGATTACCCGTTACTCACGAAGTCTTCACATATTTAGTGGTTGCAACCGTTGTTGCACCCTACATATTGTGTATAATGTTCCTTGGATTGATGTTGATGGCGGTGAAGCTAGCTTAAGCCACATCAACGTCTGACCGTCCACTCACACGCGGTGTGTGAGGATTCTAGATGCGGTACGGTCAGCAGTCCGACCGGTCTATCCCGGGCGTGGCCTATATGGACTCGTACCTATTATTTTGGGCTGGTCTGCAATCCTGTTGGCACAGCCTTTTGGTTGCCGGGTTCGATTCCCGGGGTTTGCTCTAGGTTTCATGGGGTAGCTGCCTATGAGATCGATGGCATTGCTCGAATATCTCCGCTGGAACATGTGGGGGATAAGAGGCTCCCTGCCTTAATCAGGTGGTTGATGACCGAAGGGGAGGCACGGCCAAACGGGTGCATAGATGTTTCACGTTCCTTGCCGTTGGTGGTAAAGCCCATTCCACCATGCCGAACGTCTTTCCGACTTGGACGTTAACTAAGTCGGGTATATGGCATTGGTGCAACCGGTAGCATTACGGTCTCCAAAACCGTCGATGTTGGTTCGAGTCCAACATGCTGTGCTCAGCCTACCCACAGGTTGTGGGAAAGGTCTTCGGAGTCGTCTTGTGGCGGCTCTAGTTTTAGCTGACCCGCCTAGTCTGCGGGAACAGTCTCCTGAGTCGCTGCGGCGGCTCTTGCATTTTGGATGCTTGGCAGAGTGGCTTATTGCACCACCTCGCTAAGGTGGCAATCCGCAAGGGTTCGGGGGTTCGACTCCCTCAGCATCCGCACGCCGTGGCTGGCGGTAAAAAGCCATTGTGATGATGCCATTGGTTCCTTATGGCTCTCTGGGGGTTGAACGAGCGTCCCATGCTCCTGTTGTGGGTGGAGTGTGAGACGCTTGTTCTTTTGCTTTGGTGGCGGAATGGTAGACGCGGCGCACTCAAAATGCGCTACCTGTAGGGTGTGAGGGTTCGAATCCCTCCCGGAGCACTTGGGTTGGTTGATCTGAGAACTTTTCCTGCTGGGATGTTTCCCCTTTGGCGTGTTTTCCTGCTCAGCACCGGCCAACCCTGTTTTTGTGGAGGCATTGTGGCGTGGTCTAGTTCCCATCGTGATGAACGGTTCAATCCTGATTGGCCGCGTGTCCGTGCGATGATTCTTGAACGGGATGGGCATAGGTGCCAGTGGCCGGTCAAGGATGATTACGGGAATGTTCGCCTGTGCGGACGGTATGGGAATGAGGTTGACCATAAGGTTCGTAATCCCGTCCATGATGATGATCGTCCTGAGAATTTGTGGGTGTTGTGTCGTTGGCATCATCAGCGGAAGACCGAGGGTGAGTCTGCTGAGGTTCGTCGTGCGAAGGGTAGGAGTCGGAGGGAGAAGCGTTGGTATTCTCACCCGGCTTTCAAGTGAATGAGTTCATGTGCGCGGTTGCCGGTTGCGCTAATCCGGTGTGTGCGAAGGGGTTGTGTCGTTCGCATTACGACCGTGACCGTTATTCGGGGTCTCCGCTGAAGCCATTGCGCCAGCGCATGTGTCCTCAATGCCATACGTGGTTTGATCCGAAGCGTTCCGACCAGTTGTTTTGTTCTGGGCGTTGCCGTGTGGCGTATAAGCGTGCTCGTGATGATGATAAGTCGTTGCCGGTGAAGCCTGAAACGACTATGTATGTGCGTCCGGTTGACGTGTCCGAGCTTGAGTCCGAGCTTGTTGTTGAGTCTTTTACTGATTCTCAGGTGGTTGAGAAGTGTGGCGGCTTGTGCGCGAAATGCCATGAGCCGGTTGATGTTGGTTCGAGTGGTGCCGATGGTGCCGCTTTCGTGTGGAAGGTTCCGTTGGAGAAGTCGCATAGTGCGACTTTGGCGAATCGTCTGCTGGTTCACAAGCGTTGCGAGGGTGGAACGTCCTAGCTTCGCGTATTGCCTGAAACGGGCGGATTGTGAGGCTGGCTGTGGCTGGTAATGGTCGTGGTGCGCAGAAGTCGAAGAATCCGATTCTTCGTGCGCCTGATAGTCCGATGGGTTTGGAGTTTCCTGCTGTTCGTCCTGATGGGCAGGAGTGGCTTGAACGGACGAAGAAGTGGTATGAGTCGCTTCGTGTCAGTCCGTTGGCTCAGCGTATGGGTGTTGAGGCCGACTGGTACGCGGTTCAGGATTTGGCGTTGTTGAAGGATGATTTCTGGCGTCCGAAGACTAAGGGCCGTTGGATGTTGGCTTCCGAGATTCGTCAGCGTGAGGCCACGTTGGGCATTACGCCCGAGGCTCGTGTGAGGTTGAAGTTCGATGCTCCGCAGCCTGACGATATGAAGGCTTCCGCGTATGAGGGCGATACCGAGGGCGCTCGTAACGTTCAACGGAACAGGCAGCGTGCTTCCGCATTGGGTTTGCGTGTCATTGACGGTGGTGCCTGATGCATACGCGCATTCCCGAATTGCATGGCGAGGATTTGACTCGTTCGATGGGAATGTTCGCGGTTTGGTGGATTGAGACTTTCTTCCGTGTTGGTCGTGGTGGCGGTGTTGGCCTGCCTGAGACGTTCGACATGGACGAGTACGTGTTCATGCTTCACGCCTATGCGTTGACCGAGTGGGGTACCCGCAGGTTCAATCGTGTGTTCTATTCGCGTGCGAAGGGTAAGAACAAGTCCGGTAAGGCCGCTGGCATTTGCGCGTTCGAGGGTTTGGCTCCTTGCAGGTTCGATCATTGGGCGGAAGAAGGGGAGACTTACGAGTTTCTGGGCGAGGTCTACCCGTATGCGAAGGGTGAGCCTGTCGGCCATATGGTGCAGATGCCGCAGATTCTCTGCTTGGCTACCGCCGAAGGCCAGACGGGCAATATCTTCGATTCGATTTACTACAACTGCGATCAAGGCCCATTGAGCCAGTTGAAGGGTGTCGGCCTTGATGTTGGCCGTACCCGTATCGGCTTGCCGGAGGGTGGGGAGATTGTTCCGACCACGAGCGGTGCCGCGTCCAAGGATGGCGGTTTGGAAACGTTCGCCGCCTGTGACGAAACCCACTTGTACAACACGAACAAGCTTCGCAACATGTACAAGACCGTTCAACGTAACCTCGGCAAACGTAAAGGTGATGCAGACCCGTGGATTCTGGAAACCTCGACGATGTACAAGCCGGGGGAGGAGTCCATTGCGGAAACGTCGTACAAGTATGCGTGGGATACTGCTTCCGGCAAGATCAAGCATCGTAGCGGCATCTACTTCGACCATGTGTATGCGAACATCGACTTGGATGATTTCGCTGACGAGAAGAAGGTTCTCCGCGCCTTGCAGGTCGCGTATGGTGCGAGTGCGAAGAGTTCTGATGGCAAGGATCATCTGATATTGCCCGATGGTCGTATGACCGTGTTGAACGCCGATGGCGTGGATACGGAAGGCCATTCGTATTGGGATGGTGAGCTTGGCCCGTCGAAGGATGGGTGGATTGACCTGAATGGTCAGATGGATCAGATTTACCAGCCTGACTCCGATCCTGCTGATTCGATGCGTTATTTTTTCAACACTTTGTCGAGCGTGCATGACGCTTGGCTTACCGAGTCCGATATTCAGTCCCACATGCTGTATCGGGATGAAATGCATACGGCGTTCAATTCGATTCGTTTGGATGGCGCGTGGCAACGGTTCGTGACGAAACGTGAGCCTATTACGTTGGGGTTCGATGGTTCCGTGTCCGATGATTCTACGGCACTTGTGGGTTGCCGCGTGTCCGATGGCATGTTGTTCCTTATCAAGTTGGAGTCCGCTCCTGATGGGCCTGAGAAGGCCACTTGGCGTGTGAACCGTGATGCGTTCGACGGCATGGCCCGTTGGATGATGGACAACTACAATGTGGTCGGCTTCTTCGCTGATGTCGCGTATTTCGAGCAGATGATTGGCGGTTGGGAGAAGGATTACGGGAAGAAGTTGAAGGTCGGGCCGCGTAAGAGCGGCGACAAGATCAAGTTCTGGACTAACAACTGGTATAAGGACATGCAGGTTGCGTTGGATAACGCGCATACCGCGTTCCGTTACCCATATACGGAGCCTGACCGTAAGTCGAAGCCGGTCAAGGATGATATCGCATTGTTGGCTGATCCGCGGTTGGTGAATCATTTCCGTAATGCTCGTAGGCGTGAGACTCGTACTGGTTATGCGATTTATAAGGAGTCTCCTAATTCGCCGGACAAGATTGATGCGTGCATGGCTGGCCTGTTGGCTTACACGGCTCGTGGAAAGTATTTGGAATTGGCTGAGGTCAAACGTCGTTCCGCTCCGATGAGAATTTACTAGGTGGTGATTTCGAGTGTCTGACTCGTTGATGATTAAGAACGCTTCCGATGATGACGATGATGCTTACGTCATTACCAATCTGGCGCGGGAGTGGGGCGCTCGTCTGCCGTATCTTGCCGAATTGAAACTGTTCAAGGATGGCAGGGAGATGGTGGATGCGAACAGTGTGCCTCAAGGCACTGATCCGAACGCTGCCCCAGTGTACAAGCTGATGCGCCAGTTGGGTGTTGTGAATCTCGCCCGTCGTATCAGTGAGAGCGTGACCGACCGTCAGCAGCCTAATGGTTTCCGTAAGGTCGAGGATTCCTCGTTGAAGGACACTGATGCCGATAGGATGGCGAAACAATGCGGCCTGAATTTTATTCTTCGTCGCAATATGCTGCCAGACAAAGGCGATTACGGATGCTCGTTTGGCTTGGTTTCCAATGCTGGACGTGGGAGATTCATCACGCCTCTCAGCCCTTGGGAATGCTGGATGGATGTTGGTGAGACTGCTGCTATCCAATACACGTATCTGGACCGCGAGAACAAGGAAGTCATTCGATTGTATCGTCTTGTTGTTGATGACAGCAAGACCACGACGAAAGTGTATTCCAAGACGGCACAACGTGAACATGATCGTTCCGTTGTTGATCCTAACGATGTTTCGTCGGTTGCTAAGTTCGCGTCTGATGCGAAAGCTTGGGAGCCTGGTAGCGATTGGGAGTGGGCTGAGGATTCACAAGCATCTGATTTCTCTTATGCGGAGGGATGCGATTCGCTCCCTATCGTACGTTTGAGCACGGTTGACGGGCAGGGATTGTTCGAGCCGTATCTGCCGATGCTGAAACGTATCGACCGTGAAACGTTCGACCGTTTGTGCATCACGATGATGCAAGCATTCCGACAGCGTGCCATCAAAGGCACCGTTCCAACCACGTACACCGAAGAGGATCAGGAAGTCATCGACGGAGACAAGCAGGCTGGTGATCCTATTGATTTGGCATCCACGTTCGCGGTTGGCCCTGCGGCGTTGTGGAAGCTTCCTGATGGTGTTGATATTTGGGAGTCTCAGACCACTGATACCGGTTCTTTGCAGAACAACATCATGGCCGATGTGAAGCAGTTGGCTTCCGCCGCTGGCATTCCGTTGGATATTCTTTCGCCTGACGTGCAGGGTTCCGCCAATGGTGCTGAGTTGAAGCGTGAGACGTTGAAGTTCAAAGTGCAGACGATGAACGAGTTGGATTCTGAGCCTATCGTGCGTATGGTGCGTATGGCTTTGGCCGCGTCTAAAACCGCGAATGCTTCGGCGTCCGAGTTTGAGATGGTGTGGAAGCCGATGGACACGACCAGTTCGCTGGAACAGGCTCAGGCTTGCCAGTTGTTGTATCAGAGTGGCTTGTTGGCGCGTAGGACGATTCTCACGCACAAGATGGGCTTCACCGCTCAGGATGTGTCGGAGGATGATATGAACCGTCTTGCAGACCAGTTCAACATTTCCGGCCAGGCTAATAAGAGTAATGCGAAGCCTGTTGCTGCTGTGGAACCGGCTACGGGTTGGGATGATGAAACCCAGTCCGCTGTGGATGGTTTGCCGAACGTCGAGGGTGAGCTTGTCGATGAAGGCGAGTCCGAGTCCTGATGGCCGGTAAGTCGCTTGAATCGTTGTCTAACACGCTTGAACAGGCTCGTGCAACGCTGGTGAACCAGTATGTGAGTCAAGCCCACAGAATGTGGGACATGCTGACGCCCGCTGACTGGTGGAATGATGGTATGACGTTTGCCGTCGCATCCCGTATGGCGTTGTTGGAGATGGCGTTGATTCAGCAGGTGCGCCGTTTGGGCGTCTCCTATGCGAATGAGACGTTGAAGCTTGTGGGCGTCACTCCGAAGGGGGATGTGCCTAGTTTGGTGTTTCCTCGTGACAATACCGATCCGTGGCTTGTGGCGCAACGTCCGGCTGACACGTATCGGAGTCTTGCGGTGAAAAACCCCACGATTCGTCCTGAAACGTGGCCTAGCAAGACCGATGAGATATTCAGCGAGGTTGATAAGTGGATTGAACAGGCGTTCAACCGTTTGCAGACCACTGTTGACGAGGATGTTTCGAGGGCGCAGACGAGCGCCACGCTTGAACGGTACAAGGATAGCAAGGTGTTGGAGTATCGCAGGGTGTTACATCCCGAACTGTCCAAGACGGGTTCTTGTGGCTTGTGCGTGGTGGCGGCTGACCGATGGTATTCGACGGCTGACTTGTTGCCGTTGCACGCTAACTGTCATTGTGGTGTGGCACCGGCTGGCAGTGATTACGATCCGGGTTTCCAGTTGAATCAGAAGGATTTGAAACGCTTGTACGCCGAGGCTGGTGGTACTACCGCGTCCGCGTTGAAGCAGGTGAAGGTCAAGACCATTACTCATGGCGAGTTGGGCCCTGTGCTTCTTGCCGAGGATGCGAAGGATACGCCCAGTCCAGTTCCGTCGAAGGCTTCTGACGCTTGGCATACGCCTGACCGTAAATCCACGTTGGCTCAGTGCCGTCGTATGGAGAATCGGGCAATCGAGTTCAATCGGCGTTACAAGGAAGTGCAGAAGGCCGGTAAACCGGTGACTTTCCGCTATGAGGGTAGGACGTTCACGTTCAAGCCTTCCAAGAATTTGAAACAGGCTATGGCATGGCAGAAGACCATGCTCAACCAGATGCGGTCGATGCTTGGCGAAGCCGCATAACACTATTGAAAGGATTCAAGCCTAATGGCTGATGAAAATACCAATACCGCTGAAACGGCGGCATCTACGAATGCGCCTGAAACGGGCGTGAACGCGCAGCCGAAGGACACTGCCACTTCTCCTGTAGCCGCCGATACCGCGACTCAAAAGAATGGTGCGGATGACCTTTCCGAGAAGTTGGGCATGTGGAAGCATCAGGCTCGTGAGAACGAGCAGAAGATGTATGAGAATCGTGATCGTGCCAATGCCGCCGAAGCGAAGCTTGCCGACACTGAGGGCGCTCTTGCCAAGGCGAACGTGCAGATAGCCCGTTTGAAGGCGCAGAAACTGCATCCAGAGATTACCGACGAGGCTTTCGACACTTTGTGTGGGGAGACTGAGCCGGAAAAGATTTCCGAATGGGCTGACGCTTTTGTGAAGTTCATGCCGAGCAAGACTGAAACGGTTGAAGCGGGGCAGAAAAAGAATGATGGGAATGCTCCATGTGAGCCATCGCCGGAGTTGGCGAAGGAGTTGCAGAGCAGAAACATGCATGTGTGCAAGCCGCAGTCAAGCGTTTCCGACGCTTACAACTACGGCGTGAAGCATTCCGAAATCAAGAAATAGTTTTATAAGGAGATAAATATGGCCAATCAGATGGTTCATACTGTCGCCAAGACCGCTCCGAAGGATGACCAGTCTTGGCTTATCAATCGTATCACCGATGGTGTGCGTGAAGCACAGCTTGACTTGTCTACGTTCACCAAGGACAAGTCGCATGAGAACGATTACTTCGCGTCCATTACCGACGATGATTACGAGGCTTGGACTAAATCCGGTATTCCGCTGGCTCAGATTACTGGAACCAACAACTATGGCCCGTACGATCCGAACGCTTCCGATGGCCGTAATGGCACGATCATCGGCTTCTTGGAGTCTCAGGTGCATGTGCAGTTCACTCGTACCGGTTTCGAGGATCAGTATCCGACTGTCGGCGTCCGCTATATGGGTGTTATCGATAAGAAGAATCTGCCGTACACCGTTGATTTCAGCAAGGCGAAGTTGGAGGGATTGTTCCTTGATTATGACAAGGGCGCCGCAGCTCCGCATGTGACCGTGTTGAATCCGGCAACTGCCGCCGCATCCGCAAGTGACACCAGCCATACTGCCTGAGTTTAGTTTCTACCCGTTTGAAACCCGCCCATCATGGCGGGGTTT
>ENA-OOXP01001550-OOXP01001550.1-human-gut-metagenome-genome-assembly--contig:-NODE-1550-length-14563-cov-2.255997_pt1 | contig 14563 bp, 15 predicted proteins | sample MGYA00241591_ERZ501351 | MGnify/ENA primary metagenome ERZ501351 (study PRJEB25962, sample SAMEA1968361) | human gut metagenome | biome: human gut; feature: human-associated habitat; material: faeces...
CAATAATCCCGACCGCCATAAATACTTCAGCAAAAATGGAGCCGAGATGTTACAAACCGTTGCAATCAGAACACCAAAGTATCTTTGCATTAAAGATAATTCCCTCATTATCCGGGAAAAGGGATCGTCGGTAGTTCTCGGTAAAATTGCGTTGTCGGATATATGGGTCATTATTATCGATAACCCCCAAGTAACAATGACAAGCGCCCTGATATCGGGCATCAACGATGCCGGTATCGGAGTCCTATACTGCGGCTCAGACCATATGCCAAACGGACTCGCACTCCCCTTGGGGGCACATTCGAGGCATGCCGAAATCGTTGAACACCAGCTCGCCATCTCAAAGCCATTGCGAAACCAAATTTGGAAACGGATCGTCACGAAGAAAATCGAGAACCAGGCTAAAACACTCGCACTGTGCTTCGGCGACTCGGCTGAAGTTAAAAAAATCCGTGGCTATGCCCAGGAAGTCCAAAGCAACGACAAGACAAATCGCGAAAGCATCGCCGCAAGTGAATACTTCAAGGCACTTCTCCCCTACGGTACGCGCTGGAATGGTCCTATGACCGCTCCTCTTAACTACGGTTATGCAATTTTACGGTCAGGCATCGCCCAGTGCGCCGTTTCACACGGTTGGCTCGTTTCACGAGGTATCCACCATCATAGCGCAGAAAATGCGTTCAACCTCGTCGATGACCTTATCGAACCGTTCCGTCCAATTGTCGATCTCAAGATCGTCAGTGACAATATTCTCGAACCCTTGTCCACATTGAATAAAAAAGCCCTTACGGAGGTGACTTCCGTTCTGGTTTCAATCGACGGACGCAGGCATTCCGTCCAGACTGCAATAGATATCTACTGTGAATCCTTGAGACGGGCCGTCGAGTTAAAAGATGTCGATCAATTGCTATTGCCAGACATCATCGGACTCGAATGTGAAACATACGAAGAGAAACGGGCGAAAGGAAAGGTATGAGAATCATGCGGCTGCTCGTGATGTTCGATCTTCCAACGAAGACGAAAACCGACAAGGACAACTACATCAAATTCAAGCGGTTCCTAGATGACGACGGCTACCAGAGGGAACAGAACAGCGTCTATTCGCGTAACCTTCTAAGCAGGGCCTCATCTGAATCCCATGCGGAACAGCTTCGCAAACATCTCCCACCGGCGGGACACGTCGTCGCCATGGAACTCACGGAAAAGCAATATGTCGACCGAAAAGTCCTCGTCAACACGAATCCGTCTAACGGTCGTGACGATCAGAGCCCGGGGACGCAACTGTTCTTGGAGTTCTAAAATGCAAAGGGGACGAGTTCATACCCGTCCCCTTTGCGGCTGCCTGTTAAACCGGGAAATTTTCAAATTTGCCGGCACGGTTCGATAGGAACCTCAACCAGCACAGACCGAGACAGTCTTCCTGCATGACAGTCAACGATGAGTCCCATTTCGATTGCTTCGGAAACTTCTCCTCCGACAGAGGACCTGTCTTTTGGAGCGGTACGCTCTTCTCTCCAATCTTTGAATAAGAGCTAATCACGCCATTTGACACATTGTACTTGTAGTAACGCATCACACAGCCATCCTGCAGCAGCACATCCCCTTGCTTCAGGAAAATGCGTGGCTCATCACCTTTCAGCTGTACTTTCGTCCAATAATCAATCGAGAGGTCTTTTGTAAATTCCCTGATGAAATCCTGTCTGACATTCGGCACATCGATGTAATAGACGGGATCGAATCTCCAACCGCCGGACTTCCTCATCCCCTCGTCGAATACTGCCACAAGGCCGTAAACACCATCATACAGCTTGCATCCCCCACTGCCATCCTTCCATAGCGTGGATGCAGGCTCGATTTTCCCATTACGCCGATAAAGATCCTTTCCACGGTCGTCAACACCGACATAGGGATATACCGTGTCCTTAAGCAAGCTGCCGGTCGCGGTGCGGGAAACCGTCCGGGTCGGTACGATGCAGGGAATCCAAGCCTCGACCTGGTCCTTGAACTCGGGATACGGCATGGACTCGTAACGAAGCCTCTCCCGCTCCTTTATGTTCGACCGGCCGCTATTGACTCGTGCAATGCCCTTCACGATCTCAGGGCTGCAGCATGCGATTACCGCGGCATTGACCGCATGATGACGGTCGTCGCTTCGATCCTTCTTCCCTTTTTTGTCAACAATCCCGATGCCCCAGATTCGACGCATGAGCGACGTCGCTGCGCCGGCAACGCAGAAAACATGCTGCCTCTTATCATCGGGGAATGGCAGGCATTCGCGCACCCACATCGCGAGCTGTCGTGACATGTACCGCGTGTCGTTCAGGTTGCGATCGATGAATTTCTGCTCCTCTTTCCCGAACGTGCTGTTTTTCAGTTTGGAAAGCTTTGATTTCGTATAATGCGCAGACTTACCCTTTCCAGCCCACGCGTCCATACGTCTGCAAAAATCCCCGAAATCAGGCGCCGAAGGCTCGCCGGAAGTCATCCATTCATACGGCGTGCGGTTCGCCTTATCGCGGTTGCTTTTCGTAAGACACAGGACCTTATTGGATTTCGAGTCATCGCAGGAACGCGAGAGCGGGAGGATGTGATCGATCTCGACATAATCACGGTCGTTTAGCATACGCTCCAGATTGATGCCCTTGCCCGTATAAGGGTCCTGGCCGAATTGTTCACGGTAGAGCCTCATCTTCTCGAAATCGGCGCTGCTCACGTGGGCGTCATTCGGAAGACCGTAGAACGCAACGAGGTCTTTTTTCGCCTGCTCGTTACTGTCCTTATTGGCCTTATTCGTCGCCGCGATAATCGCCTTCTCATGCTTCGAGCGCTTGAGATCCTTAGCGACCTCGACTCGAATGATGTTGGGCAATCCATAATGCCTGATAATCGAATTGATCATGCGGCGCACCTGCGCGGTCGCGCGAAGCACCACCGGGTTTGTGCATGTCGGATCGAATTCGAGGTAGGGACACAACAGTCCGTCTTTACTTTCGTTCCTTTCCGCTGCCAATGCCTGCCTGGCCTCATATAGACCGGTCGCCATCTCCGCATCGTACAGTTTCTCAATCTGCGGATCCTTAAATGCATCGCGGAGCATCTGCAGGGCACGAACTCCCGTGCTGCAATATCCCGAAAAGAGCTTCGAGGCGTAGGGAAGATCGAGCAGAGAATCGATATCCTGCTCCGACAGATCGAGACTGAGATTTTCAAGGGCGTTTCGCAGTGATTCGCCTGAAGAGGCGTATGTCAGTGCGGAGCTGACGGCATCGGCTATGTCGGTATCATCATGAAGTCGATCGAGCAGCGCCCTGTTCGACGTGAAAAGACCCGTGCAGAGGGCATTCCAAGCCGGGATCTTGATACAGTCGCTCTTCTCATCGGTCGGCAGGCGGCTGTCAAAGCTGTCGGATGACTGCATGCCGAGCTTTTCACGAAGTTGCGACCATTTGAGCGGTTTGGGATTCTTCGAGACGGCAAACAGGGACTCAACGATCTCATTCCGCTTCTCCGGGGAGATGTATGTCGCTTCCCGACCCTGATGCTCAATCTTTATGTTCGATAGCTTCTCATACGCGCGCACCATCTCAAAGGAAATCAACGAGCTTGCGGCACGTTTCTCCGGGGCTCCGAGATAGGTGCAGTAACCGACCCTGCTATAGATTTTCTTATTGCGGGCGCTCGTGTCGGTAAGCCTGCGAAGTGCGGAAAGGTACTCCCCTTCCAGCTCCTCGGTAGCGATATCGCTCCCAAGATCGCGTTGGTGCCGGAAGATGGTATGGACCTCGTCCGTCACCATCTCGATGTCGACCATATAGCGGTAGTCACCTTCCCTGTTACGGGAAGTAGGCTGCTTCAAAAGATACTGGGCAATCGTCTCATAGCCGTTTTCATCCAGAATCTTACGGTTTTCCGACAGAGCCTTTTTAACCTTACCTGAGTCATCGTCGGTAGTGCCCTTGCCATGGTCGATGTATCCGCGCCTGCCGGCAAAAGCGTAGAGAATCCGCGCAAGTTCGCGTGCGTTCAGTTTATAGAGAAGTGCCTTCCCACGAAGGTGAAGAACGTCCGGTTCGTCCTTCCGGATTGCAAACCACTGTCCGTCCGCATCGTCCGGAATCAAGACGTACTTCTTTTCGATATCGCGGACAACCTTCTTTCGGTTCTTCCGGCGTTTGGTCGTACGGCGAACCGAGCGATAGCCACGTCGTATGCTAGCGCCACTCGGGCGAGCCGAAATATCCTTCTGCTTGCCCTCGACAGGTGCCTTGAAGATATGGCTAGCCATGAGGATGATCTCGTGGTTGCGTATATCGATCAGGCAGACTCCAACGCTTGCAATGCCAATATCGATTCCGAGAATGAGCCTGCGCGTTTTAGAAGAAAACTGCTCGTAAGGCATCAGTGCCGTCATGACCGTCTCCGGATGAAATCCGAATTCACGCGGGTCGCTGTACTCCACCATAGACCCTCACTTTCCTTTTCATTGATGATCAGATGGTTTAATAATACTACAAGCAGGTCCTTTTTAGTTTTCCCCACCGCGAGCAGACAGAATTCGATGCGGTAAAATCTAGACCGATTTAGCCACTTCTGCCATTGGAGACCAATCATGAAACGCCAAATATTTCCAACCGCGTCTAAATATCGCCATCGAACCCGACGCGAATTTGGTGGCGAGACCGTCGAGTACATCATCGTGATATTGGCCGTCGTCGTCATCGGTGGTGGACTGATGGGTTTTGGAAACCAGGTCTCAGGGTAGATCGGAAAAACCGGCAACAGCATCAGCTCATGGTTCGGCAAGGCGAACGGCGCCGGAGATAATGCTTCTGGCGGGAACGGCACCGGCGGAGGAAATAACGCCGGCGGTGAAAACAAAGGGGATGAGAATAGCGGCTCACAGCTCCAGGCCCCTACTGTGTCGGTAACGGGAATGGACGTCGTCGGTGAGAGGGTCACCGCTAAAGTGTCAAATTTACCAGCAGGCGCAACCCAAGTCAGCTACCAATGGCAGTACTCATCGACGAAAACCGGAACTTTCAGTGATATCAAATACGGTGGAAATACGAATTCTTACGAAATCTCGGAAGAAGACGAGGACTATTATCTGCGCTGCAAGGTGACGACATCCAGCAGCAAAGGAAAAGTCCCAGATGCCTACAGCGAGACAATCGGCAAAGTCTATGTTTTCGATTGGTCTAAATATCCCACCGGAAGCTATCGCCCACGTTTTAATGGAAACTCGCTCGCATGCTGCACTACCCCCTATGACTCATCAACTCAGATTCCAAGTCTGGGTGAAGGGGATTACGCCTCTATCGTCTTCGACAACGAGCTTTCCGATATCCCGCAGGGCAATATCACCTACAGATGGTTTAAATGCGCCGGTCTCGGAAGCGGCGCCGGACTTGTCGCCAAAGAACTCGGCTCCAGCCCCTCTCTGTCTCTCTCAGGTTTACAGGGATCGTACATCAATTGCGAGGTGACCTTGACCGTCAACGGGAAAAGCAAGACATTTGTTCCTAAGGCAATTTGCAACGGCAAAGTAAGCGACGGTATCTACGTACGTCCTAGAATCGGTTAAAATCCCAGAGGATCCCCGAGGTATGGAGTTTGGAAAAACAGTTTGGGTAAAAGTCAATTCCTTGAAACGGCTCCTTGACGCCCATAAAAAGAAAACAGCGTGCAGCCGCCCTCGCTTCGGGGGCGCTGCGCATCTTTTTGAATTGAATGAAGACAAGACACAGCCGATCGTCCTCACCAGGCTATGGGACAGAAAGACGGTTCATAAATGAGGGTTCCTTTTGGACTTGATGAGCACGGCAATGCCGTATGGGCAGACCAAATCCCCTACGACCGCAACGGGTTCAAGTGCGGACTTGTCTGTCCCGATCCGAATTGCGGAAAACGGCTCAAGGCAGTCCGATGGTCGAAGGACGACCCGGAGAAAGACATCCACTATTTGGCCCACGAGGCGAACAGCCGGTGCGCGGTCGAGTCGAATCCAGAGTCCCTTCTCCACCTGGAGGCAAAAGCCGTCCTTCAAGGGCTCATCGGCCATGATTTCTACCTCCCCAACCTGTCACTCATCGATAGCGTCCCGCATACGTCACGCTATCGGAACGCCGGCAAACTCGAATTCAAGAAGTATGGCAAACTGACAGTCCTTCCCGTTCCCGGCTCTTCTGTCCTAAAGTTCGGTCCCGAAACATACAAATCGTTCATTCCCGGTACCGGTTGCATGACTAAAATCGAGGATGTCAAAACGGAGCGCGATTGCGGCGCGATGTGCTCTGAAGGTCTCATTCCGGATGCGGTCGCACTGCTGTCGCATGCCGATACAGAGATCTGGGTCGCCATCGAATTCCGCGTCAGCCATCCGAAAACCATCGAGGACGTGCGGAAATATGCCACCGTGGATTTCCCGGTCATGGAAATATCCATCACAGATGACATCGCAAATGCGGAGGATACCAGAAAGAGCCTGGCAGAACGAATTACAGGAACCGGCCATGCGACGCGTTTCGCCGGTCGCGAATGGCTCTACTCTCCTGCAGCTAAAAAGATTCTCAAGCGTAGCTGGCATATCGAGGCAGAACCATCCGCTAAACCGCTCCGCCATAAAGGAACAGATCTCATAAGGCTGGAGACACCGCTTCCGGCAATCACGGTCTATGCCGTAAAAGGCGCACCGACAGGTGAGACCTCATGGGACAACATCGACCTCACACTCCGCGAGATCTCCGAAGCGACCGTCGAGAAGCAAGAAGAGGCACTGAGGAAGAAAAGGTCACTCAGTTCCAGATGCTCTTCCTATAAAAACAGCGCACCCGCCGGCCGACAAATAAAGCAGACCAAAGATACCGGTTTTGAAACGCCGACGAAACCGCACGGGATTCTCGGAAGGCTAAAAGGCCTCTTCGACAAATTTCGGAAGTGAAATTCGCAAACGTTTGCGAATTTGGAAAGTCCACACGAAAACGGGCTGAGAAATCGCTATTATGGTTAAGAGCACGAGTTTGATCCCCTTTCTCGTGCAGGGACATCTTCTTCCCACCGATGGATGTGCCCGCTCCCCAATCTCGGGCGCATCCATCACCCATTTTGCAAATATACCAATATCCGCGTAGTCGTCATATACCATCAACAGTCTCGATCTCTTCTTATGGACGGGGTCATTTTTTTAATGCGAAGTGGTAGAATCTTACAAAAGATATTCAAAGAAAGGACTTATGCAATGGTTCCGAAAGTAGACCCATCGAAATTTCCAGAAATGCTGAACGCTATTACGGAGAACGTCCGAGACAGCTATGCGGGAATGGTCTTTATCGACGATCCTGAAGATCTGGACTCATGGGGATTCACTAAAGAACAACTTGATGAACTGGACTCTTTTGCACAAAAATATGGATTGACTGACGTTCTCGAAATCAATGAATGGAATCCCGATTCCAAGCCGGACTATATCCTTTCAGCATTTTCCGGCCTCGTGGATAAGATCGACGATCTGCAGGGACGAATCCGACCAAAAGCCGATGATGTCTCGATTGAGAACTTTATCTACCTGAATCAGATTAAGGCCGATGTCCCCGAACCGGACCAGCTTGCCCATGCCGAAGAGAACGACCATATCTTCGGTTTGATCTCTAAATTTGCCGAGGGACAGGACACCGCTTTCGTCGTGCAAAAGGTCAATTTCTCCGGAACGAAACAAATCGGTGAACCCGAATACGAGCTTCTTCCTCTCGGTCCCACTTCCGGTGAGGACCTTGCCGATTTCACCGAGTGGTTCATGGATGATTTCAAGAGCGGCGTCGACTTTGGCTGCGATGAGAATCGCGAGCACCTTGCCATGCTCGCCCATACCGGTTTCTACCGTGAAGGCGAATATGTGGATCAGCTACTCACCTTCCACCAACTTGATTTTTCCAATGCACATGCCGTGACGGAAAAGTTCTCCTTTGAGGGCCGTCCGGAAAGCAATGAGTTCATGGGCGATCTCGACCAACTGTTCCATGATCCAAATTCAATCGTCAGCTCGTCAGACATCATCGACGTTATCGAAAACGGACCGATCGAAGGTGTCTCCAACGGCGGGGCGCCCTGCCGTGAACACACGAGACTTTCCGATAAAGCCGAAACCGTCAAATCTGCCTGCAGCAAAATCGCTGAGACTGAACAACGTGAACCGGGAATCGAGCAGCCGACCCAGATCGAGGCAAAATGATCAGCGAACGTGACCTCAGGCTCGCAAAGGCAATCGTCGACCCGTATATCGGCCGGGACATTATCGCTACCGCCGTACTCGGAACGAAGCTCGGGACCATGCTGAACGAGAACGCATACCGTGAAGTCGTCGACAACGCCAAGAGGATTATCGACGGCACCGAGTGTATCCCGCGGGGCAAGACGCTCGAGTTCATTTTGCGAAAGCGGTACGTCGAGACGATCAAGAAGAGCGATCTGTCCCTTTCCAAGATGTGTGGGCTGTTAAAGGACAATCGTGCCGTCGTGCGAGGCGATTGCGAGACGAATAACGAGAAGACTTACGAAGAGCGTTAAATGCGGCGCCTTCGGCACCTATGATCCGCTCGCAACGCTCGCTGATGGATTGTTTTCTACTCTACTAAGGAGGGAATATGTGGAAGGAAAAGCTTCAGGACACAGCAGCATCCCATCCATGGCTTGAGCCGCATGAAGCCATCAAACGGAAAACCCAAGCACCGGGAATGCAATTGGTAGATTGGTACGGCTTCACCGTGCCGAAAACAAAAAAGGAGATGTTTCTCAAGCAGTCCGCCCGTCGTGAAGATCTCCTTGTTGTCGGCGAGGTCGACAACATCCATTCTTTTTTCAGCGACTATGAGACGGAATGGAGATCGAATATCCTATTCGATGATCTCGACGAGGCGCTGCGCTACTGCGAGGACGTCCGTTCCGGTTTCATCTCCGATATCCAGCTGCATTCGAGTTTCATCATGTACAAAGAGCCGGGATTTAAAGCCATGCCGGGTGGCGGCTTCGCCGGATGGAGCGATCTATTCTATGCGGCTCACGGCAACCTGGAATATGCCAACAAGCTCCTTTTCGATTGCCAAGCCGGTGATCGCGACGGCATGGACCCGCGCCGATGCGCAAGGGAAGACTTGATCAACGGAGTCATTGCCGAGTTCGGCAGCGAGTACATCATGACCGGAGATGCCGGTCAGAAGAACCGTCTGAACAGCGCGGAAATCTTGCGCTTCGAAATCGATAGCGTCCCGACTGACGGGAATGGGCATATCACCGGGTATTTCCACGGTTTCCCTCTCGGTACGAGCCTGGAAGATATCAGTGCGGCGATCGACAACGTAGGCAAAGTAGAAAATGGCCATCTAAACAGAATCGATGTCCCTGAAGAACCAGAGCGTATCGAGGTGGAACAAAACGCAGGCGTTTCCAAGGAAAAGCCTCCCATCGCCGAGATGGAAGATACTTCCATTCGAGAGCCCAAAAGCCATCCCACACAACCGAAGAAGCCGGTCTGGACGAACCTTGAAGTTCCTCCCGACAGTGTAATTCTCCTCACAGGTGTTTCAAGGAAGACGGACAGACCATGGTATCGTGCCGATTGCACTCTCGGAGAGGAATCTTCAATCAAGCCGGGTGGCAAATTTAAAATCCTGCTGAGTGAGAGGCAGTACGCACGCGCCGACGCCCAACAAAAGGCCGGTAAACCGGTCAGTCTCGGCTTGAAAACCGCCAGGTATCCAGATGGAGTCGAAATCGACGGTGAGATGGTCGCACTTGAAGACCTTGCCGCCGATATCAATGTCCGAAAACCCGACCCACTGCCCAAAAGTCCCGAGGAGTATCGCACCGCCACGGAACAATCCTTTGACGGGAACGAATGGGTGAATTTTCGCTTCTTCCCGGACCTGGTCGACCTTTCAAAATCCATCGACCCAGACACGGCGAGAACGGATTATCGTGCCGATGTGACGTCCGAAATCGCCGGGCGAAACTGCTCATTTACCCTGCATCTCGCAAAATGGCAGTACGATAAGGCCGTCAAGGCCCAAAACCAGAACTCCCCTATCCATATCGGGATGAAGCTTAAATATATAAAGGGCGGCGTAATTCCAGTCCAGTTCGAAGGTGAGCAGTTCACCCATAACTATTCTCCAAAGAAACTCGAAGAAAGCCTGCCGAAGGTGCAGAAAGCACGTTCCGTCAGCGGGTGTAGGCAGGGAAAAGGAAACCGGGTATCCTCCTATCAAGACCGATCCTATCGTTTCAAAACGGAGGAAGTATATGAACGTGGACTCCCAGGAACACACGAAAGCAGGAACTGAACATGAACGAAAACTCAACCATATCGAACGCTTATGATGGCAAGCATGATGAATACGGTCATGATCTACCCAGGTGGATGAATTTCGAGCATGTCATCGATACCGGTGAGATGGACCCGAATCAAACGGCAACCGACTATTACGGCTTTGAACTTCCCAATGGCGTCGCAATGGTCATCCAGAGCCAACCAAGCCATAGGGATCATCCTTTCATCGTCTACAGTTACGGCGATGGAGCCTGTTTCCATGACGATGTCGAATTCGATTCGCTCCGCACAGCGATTAGCTATGCATCCCAGCTCCACAGCGGAGCAATCGATCCAGATTACCTGCGCGTCGAATATACGCATGATGAATATGAAACACTTTGCTGGCGCGATTTCTACCAGGCGGCACACGGTAATATCGAATACGCCTCACGTCTCGTCGACCAGTGCAACGGCGGATTTCGAGAAGGGTTCGGCCCGTATGCCTGCGCAGCTGAAGACCTCGCTGAAGGCGAAATCGTCAATTTCAACAACTGCTACGTCATTACGGATGCGAACGGACCGGATACGAAGGAAATCGCCGCAAAAAGGATTTGGAATGAACTCGGAGATGTCTGCATAGACGATAATGAATGTATCGATTCGGAATTCTACGGCTACCCTATCGGGACATTTCGGGAAGACATCTGGCATGACATCGAGGACCAGCTTGGAGTCCCGATCCATGAACTGATGTTTCCCGATGATGTAATCAAGGACATGACTAATGAAAGGAGTCTTGCTATGTCCAACGAGAATAAGAACACCAATGTCAAGGAAGAGACGACCTGGACGAACTTCAAGTTCTTCAACAACCAGGTCAAACTCAAGGTCATCGAGAAGGACGACCGTCAGATGTATCTGGCAGATTGCCGCTTCATGCCGGGCTCTGTCGCAAACGGCATCGATCTCGGCGATCAGAACGGCATCTCCGGCCATATGACCGTGTTCCTCACAGAGAAGCAGTATTTCAAGGCTGCTGAGCAGAAAGCTAACGGTGAGCAGATCAATGTCGGACTTCCGAGCACTCAGCTCAAGGACGGTAAGATCGAGGTCAATTTCTACAACCACGAATCTAAGGAAGCCCATACCATTCAGGTAAACCCCTTCGCCGCGTCCAAGGCGAACAAGGCCGCCCGCGAGGCTTTCTTCGAGCGCAAGGATGCCGAGCGCGAGCAGGGCAAGAGTCTCGGCGCAAAGGCCGCATCCGCCCGCGGCGCGTCCGAAAAGCTGGACGGTCAAACCCAGGCCGCGCCCGCTAAGGACAATCTTGAGCATTAGGTTGTCATTGATTTAGTGCAATCAGACATGCGGTCTGTCGTTCCATTCGGATGGCAGGCCGCTTTTTGTGCGGCGCGCACGCGCGCCTATGATCCGCTCGCCACGCTCGCTGATTTATAATTGATTTACGCTATCGAAGAAAGGAAAGTGACCTATGAAACTTATAACCTATTATCAGACCGGCAAGATCGATGTGTTCGACACCGCCACCTTCACGGCGACCGATCCCTTCAAGAGGGACGGTATGAACCTGATCACGGAATTCGCAATCCGCTTCGACCTGCTTGAAGACAAGAACTCGAATGAGGGCCTTGTCGTCGACGTCTATTGGTACGATGCGAAGATCCATGACAAGGACAATGCCGTGACATCGCTCGACGAGAAGAAGAACGCCACGCTCAACAACGCACTCCTCAAGGCGAGCACCCGCATCCGCCTGATTTCCAAGAGGGAACTCGAGGATGTTGCGAAAATCACCCTTGACGGCGAGCTTGTAGAATGGCGCCAGGGCGGCGAGCTCGTCAACGGCGTCAAGTTCTTCAGCCAAGAGCTGCTGTATTTCAGCAACGGACGCAGCGCGTCAATCACGGAGCGTGCCTGCAAGATCAGCCAATTCATCAAGAATGCCAATCCAGAGCTGCCCGATGAGATCATTGCCGGCTGGATGGGTCTGCCTCCGACCGTCCTTGAGACCATGAAACGCGACCAATTGCGCAACGATCAGGTCAGCGAGCAAGACGACTAGGCACACCTCTCCTGTAGAAGAGTGCTTTGACACTCCCCGTAGTTGAAACCAGGGGATTCTCAGTTCTGCGAGGTCTGCCGTCGGGGACCGATATAGTCCTCTAGGGTCTTACGTCCTCTCCCCGAGCGTTTAGGCGGTTGTAGCCGCCACGGTTCCCGCGTGCCCCGCGGTACCTTCCGTGTTGGAGAGGATGCGTTTCCCCTCCGTCAGTATGTTTCTCGCCGCGTTGACGTCGCGGTCGTGGTGCGCACCGCACGCGGGGCAGTCCCATGACCGTACCGACAGCGGCAGGGCGTCGAGCCTGTGCCCGCAGGCCGAGCAGGTCTTGCTCGACGGGTAGAAGCGGCCGATCTTGACAAGGGAGCGCCCACGCTCGGCGCACTTGTACTCAAGCAGCCGTGCGAACTCGCCGAACGAGGCGTCCGTCACAGCTTTCGCCAGATGATGGTTCTTCATCATGCCCTTGGCATTCAGGTCCTCCATGCACAGGACTTGGTTCTCGTCCGCGAGCATGGTCGTGACCTTGTGAAGGGCATCGGTTCTGGCATCGGCGATCTTCGCGTGAATCCTGGCGACCCTCTTCCGCTGCTTCAGGTACCGCCTCGACTGTTTCTCGCTCTTGCGAGCACCCTTCCTGCGGGAGAGCCTGCGCTGTTCCCGCGCGAGCTTCCGTTCGTACCGTTCAAGGCCTCGCGGATTCTCGATTTTCGTGCCGTCGGAGAGAGTCGCAAGCGTTTTGACGCCGAGGTCGATTCCGACCTCCCGGTCGGTCGCGGGCGCGTCCTTGGACGGCACGTTGGTGCAGAGAAAGGTGGCGAAATAACGGCCGGCCGCGTCCAGGGAGACCGTGACCGACATGAAACGCCCCTGGAGCGCCATGGAGTCCACTTGCGCGAGCCAGGAGGTATCGGGGTCGCGCTTCCACGCAGGGATCATCTTGATCAGATCATTGGTGGCGATACTCTTCCCGGTCTCGCTGTAGGCGGTCTTCTTGACATCGAGGGCGCGGTTGTAAACGAAGCGGCAGCAACCGAACGTCCGCGCGATCTGGTCGCGCTGTGACTCATTCGGGTAAATTCGGTATTTGAATCCGCGTTCCATCGGCTAGACCTCCTTCTGTCTCTCTATGTATTTCCTCACCTGCGCGAGCGGTGCACCTCCCACGGTCGACACGAAGTAGCTGTTCGTCCAGAGCGTCGGTATACGGCTCTTGAGCCACGGGAACTCCTCGCGTAGGTCGTGGCTTGACCTCCCCTTGATGCGCTTGATCGCCCGGTGGATGCTCAGCTGGGGATCGATTGACAGGAGCAGGTGGACGTGGTCGGGCATGATCTCCATCTCGGCGATCTCGAAACCGAGCTCGTCGGCGACTTCCTGCGCGATCTCCTTGAAGCGCTCGTCGACTCCGTCCACGAGGACGGGCCGACGGTACTTCGGGCAGAAGACCACATGGTAGTTGCAGGAGAAAACTATGTTGCGGTTACTCTTGTACTTCATGGTATAGATATTATACAGTATTGAGCTGCATAATATCTACCGTCTTATATCCACGTAGTTGAAACCAGGGTTTTACGACGGTTTTGATAAGAAATAATTTCGTGACATCTGCGCATTGAGTTATGAGACGAAGTCGGTATAATAGCCTAAGAGAAACACCAAAAGGAAAGTGCGTGTTTATGAATGAAACCATGAAGCACTCTTGTGGGGAGGCATATGACGCGACGCCCGTCGCCGTCCTCGCTGCAAGCGAAACCCTCACCATTACCATCGGTATGCTCACGAAATCGCCCCTCGCGGCAATCGCCGCAGGCGGTTTGACGGGCTGCGTGTGCGCCCTCGCCCTCCCCTGTATCAGCGGGCGAATCCTCGGTCGCAAGCGCGATGCGATCCTTTCCTGGTGGGATGAGAACCTTGAAGTCTACAAGAAGTTCAAGGCGGAGAATCCCGACCGCGAACCGAGCAAACGCGCCGAGAAACGCGAGGAACGGGACCTTGCGATTTGGTGGCTCGATGCCATGAGGCTCGTCCGCACCAAGGAACTCATGCGTGAGAAAGTCGAGGCGCTTATCGAGACGGGCAGCCGCATGCCAGACGGCGTGAATCTCGATGATTATGAGACCGTCGAGGAGTACCGTGCCCGATACGTCGCACCGGTCTCCAAGATGACCGCCGCCATG
>ENA-OOXP01001551-OOXP01001551.1-human-gut-metagenome-genome-assembly--contig:-NODE-1551-length-14552-cov-3.195765_pt1 | contig 14552 bp, 10 predicted proteins | sample MGYA00241591_ERZ501351 | MGnify/ENA primary metagenome ERZ501351 (study PRJEB25962, sample SAMEA1968361) | human gut metagenome | biome: human gut; feature: human-associated habitat; material: faeces...
AGATGGAATGATAGATGTGTAGTGTATGCGGTTTTGAAGGTATATCGGAAAAACCATCGGAGAGATCCGATGGTTTTTTACTGTTAAAAAATAAAAGAAAGAGCGCTGCTAATGAGAAAAAATACTCATTAACAGCGCTTTTCATTATGGGCTTTAGCCTGTTGAGTGAGATGGAGTTTTTCGCTGTTCCGAAAAATGGAATTTCACTCAACATTTAACCACCCGCTATGCGGGTGCGCGTCGATTGTTATACAAAAAAATTACCTTTCGATTTACAATAAAGTTGTTCAGGCTATATTGCAGAAAGGAAAGGTAATTTATGGCGAAGAAAGAAAATTCACTCGCACATACGAAATGGATGTGCAAATATCATATCGTCTTCACACCAAAGTATAGACGAAAAGTAATTTACAATCAATACAAAGAGGACATAAGAGATATTATAAAGCAACTGTGCGGTTATAAAGGTGTTGAAATTATTGAAGGACATCTAATGCCAGATCATATCCATATGTTAGTAAGTATTCCGCCAAAGATAAGCGTATCATCATTCATGGGATACTTAAAAGGGAAAAGTGCGCTTATGATATTCGATAAACACGCAAACTTAAAATATAAATTTGGAAATCGTCATTTCTGGGCAGAAGGATATTATGTTAGCACAGTCGGATTAAATGAGGCAACAATAAAAAAATATATCCAGGAACAAGAAAAGCACGACATTGCAATGGATAAGTTAAGTGTAAAAGAATATGAAGACCCTTTTAAGGGTTAATGCCAAGTAGTAACAATGCCCCTTAAGGGGTAGCGACGAGTCAAGAGCAATATGGCTTGAACGGAGCTGTGGGAAGGCTGTGTAAACAGAATTCTCATAGCCGAAAGAGAAAGCCAGCGCCTTGAGACGCTGGCCTAGTAACAAGGGCTTATAGCCCTAGAGCAAACCACCCGTTGGACGGGTGGTCCTGATTTCACAGAAAAAGCAGTATTATGGGGTTAGAAGAGTCTAACACAAAACAGACTCTTACACACTCAGGAAAAAAGATGCAGGGAGGAAAGTTATGTTTCTTGAGATTAATAACCTGAAGAAGAGTTTTGGAACCGGTGAAAGCCGTGTGGAGGTCTTAAAGGGAATTCAGTTTTCTGTGGAAAAAGGTGAAATCTGTGTTCTCCTCGGTCCATCTGGTTCCGGTAAATCGACACTGTTGAATATTATCGGCGGAATCGACGAGGCGGACAGCGGTTCGATCGTGATTGAAGGCGAAAAAATTGAGGATATGAATGAAAAAACGCTGACACGGTATAGACGAAAACATTTAGGATACGTTTTCCAGATGTACAATCTGATTCCAAACCTGACGGTGAAAGAAAATATGGAAGTTGGCGCATACTTAAGCGATCATCCGCTCGACATCAACGATCTGTTAAAGACACTGGGGCTCTATGACCACCGCGACAAGCTGCCGAACCAGCTCTCTGGCGGTCAGCAGCAGCGTACTTCAATGGGAAGGGCTATCATCAAAAATCCAAGCATTCTGCTCTGTGATGAGCCGACAGGTGCACTCGATTACCATACTTCAAAAGAAATTTTGAAGCTGATCGAGGACGTCAATCAGAAGTACGGCAACACCGTCATCATGGTAACACACAATGATGCGATCAAAAACATGGCGGACCGCGTGATTCGTCTGCGCGACGGCCAGATCCGTAAAAACTACGTCAATGAGACCAAAATCGCCGCCGGCGATCTGGACTGGTAAAGCGGGGTGGAAGTATGAAAAATCCATTACGAAAACGCCTGCTGCGGGAACTGAAGAACGATATTGGAAAATATCTCGTTATTTTTCTGTTTATGACGGCGACGATTGGCTTTGTGTCCGGTTTTCTCGTTGCGGATGAGAGCATGCTGTATGCTTACGATGAAAGCTTTGAAAAATACAACGTGGAAAACGGAAATTTTACAACAGAACAGAAGCTCACCGACAACCAGAGAACACGGCTGGAAAAAGAGAAGGTAACGATTTACGAGAATTTCTATAAAGACGAAGATGCCGACACGGATCTGGATTCGGAACCAGAGAGCACGATCCGTCTTTTTAAAAACAGAACAGAGGTCAATCTGGTCTGCCTGATGAAAGGCGAAATGCCGCAGCAGAAGGATGAAATTGCAATTGACCGTATGTATGCGGACAATAATGACCTGCAGGTCGGTGATGTGATCTCGGTTGATAAAAAAGAACTGACGGTTACCAGTCTTGTGGCACTTTCGGATTACAGTGCGCTGTTCAGCAATTCGAGTGACATGATGTTCGATGCGGTTAAATTCGGTGTGGGAATCATGACCGAAGAAGGGTATGATGCCATTACCGATGACCATATCAAATACTGCTATTCCTGGAAATACGATACGGAACCGAAAGATGAAAACGAGGAAAAAGAATGGTCCGATGATTTCGTCGAGGTTCTGGCGGCTCATTCCTCGCTGACGGGTTATCTGCCGCGCTACGGCAATCAGGCAATCAAATTTACCGGCGACGATATGGGCGGTGACAAGGCGATGGTGGAGATACTGCTGTACATCCTGATTGCCATCATGGCGTTCATTTTTGCAGTTACGACAAACAATACGATTGTAAAAGAAGCGTCGGTGATCGGAACGCTGCGCGCATCCGGCTATACGAGACGGGAACTTCTGCTGCATTATCTGTCCCTGCCGGTACTGATTACGATTTTGTCGGCGGTGATTGGAAATATTCTGGGATACACCGTGTTTAAAGATATCTGCGCCGGTATGTATTATGGAAGCTACAGTCTGCCGACATATCAGACGCGGTGGAATGCCAATGCATTTCTGCTCACGACCGTAATTCCGGCAATTCTGATGTTTGTGATCAACGCGGTGCTGATTTCCGGCCGTCTGCGTCTGTCACCGCTGCGTTTTCTGCGCCACGATTTTGCAAAGAAAGGAAAAAGCCATGCGGTGCGTCTTCCGAACTTCCGGTTCTTCTCGCGGTTTCGTCTGCGGATCCTGCTGCAGAACAAATCGAGTTACTTTACCCTGTTTCTCGGTATCGTATTTGCCAATATTCTGTTGCTGTTCGGTATGATGATGAAACCGCTGCTGTCACATTACCAGACGGAGGCGGTGGAAAATATGCTGGCAGATTACCAGTATATTTTAAATGTCCCGGATCCGATCGATGAGGATGATGAGTACACGCTGATGGGAATTGTGCAGAAACTTCTGACGCCATCGCTGAAGACAAATACGGAAGGCGTGGAAACGTTTGCTCTTACATCGCTGAAAAATATTCCGAAAAACCGGGAGGGCGAGAGCATTTCGGTATATGGAATTCAGAAAGACAGCAAATATGTTTCCGCTGAACTGTTTGAGGACGGCGTGACGATTTCCGACGGTTATGCCGAAAAATATGGAATGAAAGTCGGCGATACACTGGAACTGAAAGAGCCGTATGAGGACAAAACGTACAGCTTTGAAGTAAAAAGCATTTATGCCTACCCGGGAGCCCTTGCAGTATTTCTGCCGATGGATGTCTTCTGCGAGGAATTCGATCATCCAGAGGACTACTTTAACGGCTATTTCTCCAACGAGCCGATCACGAACCTGGAGGAATCGTATATCGCGACGAAAATTACGGAAGATGATATGACAAAGATTTCACGGCAGCTCAATGTGTCGATGGGAGAAATGTTCCAGCTGATCAATGTTTTCTCGATTGTACTGTTCATGCTGCTGATTTATCTGCTGACGAAGCTGATCATCGAGAAGAATACGACTTCGATTTCGATGGTAAAGATTCTCGGCTACGAGAACAGGGAAATTTGGAGTCTGTATTTGACGGCGACAACCTGGGTTGTGATCGTCTCAATCGGTGTCAGCCTGATCATTGCCTCCGCGCTGATCCGCCAGATTTATGTCATTATGCTTTCCGAGTACAGCGGCTGGCTGACATACTATATTGATCCGGCAATTTACGGAAAAATGTATCTGATGGGCCTTGCGGCGTATGCTGTTATCGCTGTGCTGCAGTTCCGCCACATCCAAAAGATTCCGATGGACGAGGCACTGAAAAATGTAGAATAAAAAAAGTTACAGGAGAAATCTTGACAAGCCCGGGCAAAGTGTGGTATATTGCTCTCAAACTTGGTGTGGATTTTTCAACTTGTAATAAAGTTCTTTTCGCCACGCAAATATCGAAAGCAGATAATTGCGTGGCTTTTTTTGTGGCAATGGAGCAAAGTCCGTGCCTGCACGTAAGCCCACCAACAGAAAAGATCACAAAGGGAGGTAATAATGAACGAAAACTTTATGAAAGAAAAGCCAGTATTTCCACTGCTGGTTTCGATGGCGCTTCCAATGGTAATCTCGATGCTGGTCAATTCCTTATATAACATTGTGGACAGCTTCTTTGTCGCACAGATCAGCGAAGATGCCATGACGGCGCTCTCCCTGGTTTATCCGGTACAGAATTTTGTAAATGCCGTTGCCATCGGTTTTGGAATCGGACTGAATGCGGTGATTTCGTATTATCTGGGAGCAGGTGACAAAAAGGCAGCCGGCTGTGCTGCAACGCAGGGTCTTGCCCTTACCATGCTGCATGCGGTTATTTTAACGATCGGAAGCCTTCTGGTCATCGAGCGTTTCCTGCGGATGTTTTCTTCTTCCGAAACTGTCATCGATCTTGGTGTCCGGTATTCACGGATTATCTTTCTGTTTACCATAGCAATCATGGCAAACCTTTACTTTGAAAAGGTCTTTCAGGCGGTCGGCCGGATGAAAGTGACGATGACCGGTATGATGATAGGCTGTATTGCCAACATCATTCTGGATCCGCTCATTATTTTCGGAATCGGACCGTTCCCGCGTCTTGGAATTGAGGGTGCGGCGCTTGCAACCGGTATCGGTCAGGTGACACCGGTCGTGATTTACTGGATCATTTACAAGATCCGCCCGATTTCGGTCAAAATCCGTCCGGAATATTTAAAAGAAGGAAAAAATCTGGTCGGAAGACTGTACGCGATCGGCGTTCCGGCGATCTTGAACCTGGCGCTGCCGTCTCTTCTGATTTCCGCACTGAATGGAATCCTGGCCGTGTATTCCCAGAGCTACGTTGTCGTGCTCGGCATTTACTACAAGCTGCAGACGTTCATCTATCTGACAGCAAACGGCATTGTACAGGGCATGCGCCCGATTATCGGCTTCAACTACGGCGCAGGCGAGCATAAGCGTGTGCGGAAGATTTATGAGATCACCCTGATTATGTGTGCGGTGATCATGCTTGTTGGAACCGGCATCTGCCTTGCCATTCCGGAACAGCTGATCGGACTGTTCAGCAGCAATCCGGAGACCATCCGTCTTGGCGGACAGGCACTGACACGCATCAGCGTGGGCTTTTTGATTTCGGCAGTTTCCATCACATCCTCCGGTGCGCTGGAGGGACTCGGAAAAGGCGGATCTTCCCTGATCATTTCCCTCTGCCGAAATGTCATTGTCATTCTCCCGGCAGCTTACCTGCTGTCCCATCTGGGAGGCGGCGTTTTCGTATGGCACGCCTTCTGGATCACAGAGGTCATTTCCGCAGCGGTTTCTCTTGTGGTATACCGCCGCGCAGTACGAAGATAAAAAATATAAGAAGAAAAGAAAAGCGGCCTCTTGTGGAAGGCGGCTTTTCTTTTTATAATAGATAATACAGACGTAAGAATTAAGTAAAGATTTTTTTGAATATTCATGGTACCATTACGGTAGTTAAAAACAGAGAGGATGGAAACGACGTGGAAGAAACAAATATTTTAGTTGTGGATGATGAAAAAGAAATCGCGGATCTGCTGGAAATTTATCTGATCAGCGATGGATTTCAGGTATTAAAAGCGTACAGTGCAAAAGAGGGACTCCGCATTCTGGAGGAGAAAAAAATCGACCTGGTGCTGCTCGATGTGATGATGCCGGATATGGACGGTATTGCGATGTGCCGCCGCATCCGGGAGACGAACAACATTCCGATCATCATGGTAAGTGCCAAAACGCAGGATATCGACAAGATCGTCGGTCTGTCAACGGGAGCAGACGATTACGTGGCAAAACCGTTCAATCCGCTGGAGCTGATGGCGCGTGTAAAATCCCAGCTCCGCCGCTACCGCGAACTGAATCCGTCGAAGCCGCACGAGCGCCAGGAAGTGATTTCCTTAAAGCATCTGGAAATCAACAAGGTAACCCATCAGGTTGTCTGCTACGGAGAAAGCATCAAGCTGACACCGATTGAATTTGATATTCTGTATCTGCTGGCCTCCAACCCGGGCCGCGTGTTCGGTACAGACGAAATTTTCGAGCGCGTCTGGCATGAAAAATTCTATGAGGCGAACAACACGGTTATGGTACATATCCGCCGTCTGCGCGGAAAAATGAAAGACGACACAAGAGAAGATAAGATTATTACAACAGTCTGGGGAGTGGGATACAAAATTGAAGCCTGATTTTATAAAAAACTTCAGCCAGAGGATGGTCTTTGATCTGATTGTAAGTGCACTTGTCACGGTGCTTGTAGTGACGCTTACCGACAGGATTCTGACCTTTTTCGGCAATGGACTGATGAACATCGGTTACCGGAGCGCCTGGATCGGACCGGGAGGCCTCCGCCCATCGGTGCGGACGATGATTCTGACGGCGGCTGCGCTGCTTTCGTTCTGCCTGACCTTTTATTTCCTGATGCGCGAAACCATCCGATACATTGGGAAGATTCTGGAAAAGGTAAAGGAGATATCAGCAGGGGATTTTGATCATCCGATCGAGGTAAAGGGAAATGACGAGTTTTCTGTGATGGCGGAGAACTTAAATACGATGCAGCAGAATATCAAGGAAATTATGGAACGGGAACGGATCGCGGAGCATACGAAAAACGATCTCGTCTCATCCGTGGCACATGACCTCCGTACGCCGCTGACTTCGATTATCGGCTATCTCGGCTGGGTGCGCACGCGGACGGATCTGGATGAGGAGACGAGAAATCATTATATCGATATTGCCTATCAGAAAGCACTCCGTCTGGAGCAGCTCACGAACGAGCTGTTTGGATTCGTCAAGCTGGAGCACAAAGAGATGCAGCTGCATCTCGGAAAACTTGATCTGGTGCAGCTGATGGAGCAGATGCTCGACGAGATGACGCCGTCTTTTGTGAAAAATGAGCTTCAGGTGGAATTTCTGCATGCGGAACATGCGATTTTTCTCGAGGCGGACGGTGAGCTGCTGGCACGGCTCTTTGGAAATCTGCTGAACAATGCTGTCAAATACGGAAAAGAAGGAAAACAGATCCGCGTCTCAATGGAAAAAGAGGGCGAATATGTGGTCACGCGTGTCATTAACTACGGACGGATCATTCCAAAACAGGAACTGGATCATATTTTCCAGAAATTTTACCGGACAGAGCAGTCGAGGAGCCGCGATACCGGCGGGACGGGACTTGGACTTGCGATTGTACAGCAGATTGCGGAACTGCATCACGGACAGGTGCGGGTAAAAAGTGATCTGCAGGGAACCGTCTTTGAGGTGGAACTGCCGGTCGGAATGCCAAAGGGGAAGAAAGAGGACGAAAAGCGATGAACAGGAAAAGAAGAAGCAAAATCTGCTGTCTGTCCGGTATTTTGCTGCTGATTCTGCTTCTGGCGGGAGTTCAGAGGGTGTCTGCGATGACAACGCGGACAGAACTTTATCAGAACACGCCGTCGGATGGCGGAAGAAGCGGCGGGAAAGAAAAGCAGCTTCTTGCCAACAGCTACGCAGGGGAATACCAGATTGATTTTTCTTATGGATTCGAAGGAAACTATCAGGATGGGAATCACGTACCGATTCGTGTGACAATCACAAATGAGAGCGCTGTTGAATTTGAAGGATACTTTGTTTTTCAGATAAAAAACGCCGCGGAATCGATTTACCGCAGAAACAGTGGAGAAGGCATTCTCTCAAAACTGTTTTTGGGGGTCAAGCGGTCGGGCGATGGAAGAAACAGCCTTTTTACGTACCGTTTTCCAATCTATATTCCGGCGAACGGAACCGTTACAAAGACTTTTTCGGCAGGGCTTCTGGTGGAAAATACGTCTTTTTGTGTCCTGTGCCTGGAGAACAGCCAGAGGGACACGGTGTACAGTCGGGAAGAAACGATTTCGAGTGAAGGCTTCTTCCAGTCCAAGGTGGAAGTCTGCGTTGTGGAAGAAGAAACTAATTACGGGCAGCAGCTGAATGGAGTTACGCTGAACGACGGGATTTATGAGGTGGAAGCTGCATCTGTCCGGGCAGAGGAGCTTGTCGGGCTTGCGGAGTCGTATTCGCCGGATGTGCTGATCCTTCTGGAGCAGTCAAAAGAAGAACTGGATGAGACACTCCAGAAAGAAATTGATCTCTGGCAGGCAGAGGGAGGTCTTCTGATTACCTTTTCGGGAAACGAGACATTTGCGGAAAGCCAGCGCAGTGCGTTTAAAGAAGCGCCGGTAGATTTTCTGAAAAATATTCTGGACGAAGAGACCACCAGCCGCCTTCTGGCAAAACGAAATATGAATTATCAGAAATACTATACGATTTCCGATCTTCTGGAAAACACTAAGATCCGGAACCGTCCGAATACGGTGCTGTACGGCGGCCTGATTCTGGTCTATCTGGTTCTGGCAGGGCCGGGATTGTATTTCTTTTTGAAAAAAACAGGAAAACGTCAGTATCTCTGGGGGGCGATCTGTGCCTGCTCGGCCGTCTTTGTTATGCTGATCAGTCTGTTTGGCCAGAGCACGAGGCTCAAGGCCCCGGTGCTGACGTATGTAAGAGAAATCTGGCAGTACGATACATACCAGAAAGATTACATTAATTTCTGTGCACAGGCGCCGTACAATGCTTCCTATGAGCTGTATCTGGATCCGTCCTACGATCTGGTGATGTACAACCGTATGGACTATATGTCCAACAGCACGGCACAGCCGGAAACGGAGGATGCGGAATATGAAAAGACGGAGATCAGTTTTGGAGAACAGAAAAACAGGGCAGAAATTTCCAATCAGGCTGCATTTGCCCTGAATGAGTTCGGCATGCAGCGGATGGAAACGCTGGATGAAGGCAAAGGACTGAAAGGCACGTTTCATTTCTGGGATCAGAAGATCAGCGGAACCGTGGAAAATAAGACAGGCTATGATCTGGAGAGCTGTGTGATCGCCGTTCCAGGTTACTGTGCCCTCATTGGAGACATCAAAAACGGGGAGACGATCACGCTGGATGGAATAGAAGCGGACAGCGTGCGGGAGTTCGGAAATTGGAGTGCGGCAGAAGATCTGCCGGAGATAGAGAAAAATTATCTGGACGGCGTCATCTATAATCACATGCCAAACCGGAGTGACAACTGCCTTTTCTTTGGAAAGCTGGCAGGCAATGACGATACGTTCCAGCTTGACAGCGGATACGAAGCGTATGGAATCTCGTATTACTATCAGGAAGTGTCTGTGGACATGAAAGAGGCCGGCGTTGTGTACTGTCCGTATGCGCAGGAGTACAGCGGATGGGACGGTGGAAACACGGTAAGCTTTGAAATGGGACCGAATTCCGGCGGAATCTCGGAAGAGGAAACAGAAGTAACGTATTATCTGAACGGTGTCTTTGAAAACAACAACATCTGGTGTCTGTATGGAATGTATGCTAAAGGCGTGATGCAGCCGGATTCCGAGGGAATCTATGATCCTGCATTCTGGCCGTATGCGATGACGGCGTTAGAAGATAAGATCCAGGCGGCAGAAACCGGCGGGGGAGGAAAACGGGGAACCATTCTTTCGCTTGCTTTCGAGAAAGCCCGCACGGAGGATGGGACCAAGATCCGGAATTTCAATGGAATCATTGAGCTGTACAATTTTCAGACGGGAACGTATGATGAAATTTCCGACTGGGAGATCGATTTTGCGAGTGATCCGGCGCTGGAGGCGCAGTATGTGAATGCGGACAACCAGATCCGTGTGCGGTACCGTCTTTCCGAAGAGGAAAAGGGAGAAGAGTATCATGAAAATTATGGATACTATGAGGCACCGAATCTGATCGTAAAGGCGAAAGAGATCCCACCGGAGCAATATCTGGAGAACCTGTTAGCGGAGGAGCCAAATGCCGACACTGAAAATTGAGAAACTGACCAAAAAATACGGAAAAACATATGCCCTGAACGGTCTTGATATGGAAGTAAAAAAAGGCGATATTTACGGCTTTGTCGGACCGAACGGTGCGGGAAAAACAACGACGCTGCGCATTATTTCAGGGCTTTTAAAGAGCGACGGCGGCGATCTGTGGCTGGACGGCGTGCGGACGACAAAAAATATTCTGAAGCAGAAAAGCCTGATCGGCTTTGTGCCTGATTTCTTTGGTGTCTATGAAAACTTAAGCGTGATAGAGTATCTGGAATTTTTTGCCGCATCGTATGGAATTTACGGGCGGGCAGGAACCGTCCGTGCGCGGGAAGTGCTGGAGATGGTCGAACTATCGGGAAAAGAGGAGCAGATGGTGGATTCGCTCTCAAGGGGCATACAGCAGCGGCTCTGTCTGGCGCGCGCGATGATCCATAAACCGAAGCTTCTGGTGCTGGACGAACCGAATTCCGGTCTGGATCCGCGTTCGAGAAAGGATTTTCAGCTTCTCCTGCAGCGATTGGCGCGGGAGGATTATACGATTCTGATCAGCTCCCATATTCTTTCGGAATTAGCAGATCTGTGCACCAGCATCGGTGTCATCAACGGAGGTGTCATGGTACAGCAGGGAAAGCTGGAAAACATTATGCTTGCGATCGACAGCTCCAATCCGCTGCGCATCACTGTGCTGAACCAGGTGCCAAAGGCGCTGGAACTATTGCGGCAGGATCCGCAGGTCAGCCGCCTTTCTGTGGATGAAAACAAGATTGCGGCCTGGTTTTCGGGAAGCCGGGAGGAGGAGGCGTATCTGCTGCAGAAACTGGTGGATGCCGGAATCCTTGTGGTTTCGTTTGCACGGGAACACAACAGCCTGGAGTCCCTGTTCTTCCATCTGACCGGGGAAACGGAACAGAAGAGCCGAAACACAGAAACGTTCGGAAACACGATCGGATAAGGAGGGAACGAAACGTGCGGTTAAATCCTGTATTTGAAAAAGAAATGAAGCGGAACTCGCGGTCATCGCGGATTTCCTGGATTATTTTTGTCTGCAATCTGCTGCTTGCCGTGGTTGCGTTTGTCTGCTATTTCGGGGAGAGCAGCCAGCTTGGCTATCTGGCACCGGTCAGCTACAGCGTTCCGATGAACTGCTATATTCTGATGACGTATCTTCTGTTTATTCTCGTTGTCCTTTCGGTTCCGGCGGTTGCGGGAGGAAGCATTTCGCTGGAGCGTGAGAAAAAAACGCTGGATGTGCTGCTGACGACGAACCTGAACCCGTGGAGAATCATTACGGGAAAGCTGGAGGCATCGCTTGGCGTTGTTCTGATACTGACGGTTTCGGCACTGCCGGTGCTGTCCCTTGTTGTGGTGTTCGGCGGTATCGGCCTTGGCGGACTGCTTCTGATGGCGGGAGGCCTTCTTCTGACCGGGATTTTTGTCGGCAGTATCGGCATTTTCTGTTCGGTTGTTTTTAAGCGGACCACACTGGCGACCGTTCTTTCCTATGTCATTGTCGTTTTTCTGGTCGTAGGAATATGCGCCTGCACGGGGCTTGCCTACTACGCAGGACTGCTGCAGCAGGAGATGACGGCAGCTTATCAGCAGATCGATGTAGGAGGTGTAATTTACCTTCTTCTTTTCAATCCGTTTACCTCGTTTGCGGGGATCATCAGCCGCCAGCTTGGGAATGGAAGAGAGATGGAACAGCTCTGCTATCTGCTTGGAAATTACGGACAGAATCCGCTGATCCATTATCTGCCGGAGGCGAGTGCCGTTCTGCAGCTTCTGATATCAGCCGTTCTTCTTGTGACGGCGGGAAGAAAGCTGAATCCATTAAATAAATAACAGGAGTAAAAGAGAAGATGAAACCATTTTGTTTTAGCCTTTCCGGAATTTATGAGTCCGAAGGATATGCCTGGGAGCAGGCGGGAAAGATCTGGGATCTAAGAGAGCTCCGGGGAACTGACGGTTATCTCGATCCGGAGACGGAGCAGTTTCTGGAAGCGGAACTTGGCCGAAAAAAAGAAACGAAAGAGCTGCCGCGGATCCGCCTTCTGGATTCCGGCAATTATCACTATATGAGCAAATTGCTGCTGGGACTGGAAAAAGAAGATTTGTTTTTAGCCGTATTCGACCACCATACCGATATGCAGCCGCCGGCGCTTCTTCCGGTGCTCTCCTGCGGTTCCTGGATCCGGGATGCTGCCGGGGCGTATCAAAACATCAAAGGAATCTGTGTGATCGGCCCGCCGGAGGCGTCGGTGCGGGAGACAGAAGCGATGGAGCATGTCTGGTTTGTGACACAGGAAGAGCTCGACGACGGAAGCGGAGCGGCGAAGATCAAAGAGATTTTTGCATCCCATGCGGGAACATTTCCGGTATATCTGTCGGTCGATAAGGACATTCTGTCAAAGGAGGAGCTTGATACGAACTGGGATCAGGGAAATGTGCGTGTGGATGAGCTGCTGTTCCTTGCAAAGGACTGTCTTGCGGGGAGAAAGGTGCTCGCGGTCGATCTCTGCGGAGAGCCGTCGGCGAACGCGCCGGAGGCGGAGTGCAGCGCGGCAAGTCTGGTAAACCAGAAGCTGTACGGCGCGCTTGCGGCAAAAATCGAAGATTGACAAAGTCTGGGCAAAAGAGTATCATAAATTCATACCCAGACGGGGTATATAGAGTGACGGAACACAAGGAGGAAACCTCATGGGTGAATGTTGTACACACTGCAGTGAATGCGACCGGAAAAAAGTGCGGGACGAAAAAGAATACAAAGATCTGATCCACCGTCTTTCGAGAATTGAAGGCCAGGTGCGCGGAATACGGGAAATGGTGGAGAGCGACCGCTACTGCGTCGATATCCTGACCCAGGTATCCGCGATCCAGTCTGCATTAAACAGCTTCAACAAGGTACTGCTTTCCAGCCACATCAAATCCTGCGTTGTGGAGGATATCCGGCAGGGAAAAGAAGGCGCCGTGGATGAGCTCTGCAAAACCATCCAGAAGCTGATGAAATAAGAAGGAGAAGAAGAAAATGAAAGCATATGAAAGATTACTGAATTATGTTAAAGTGCCGACACCGAGCAATGAGAAGAGCGGAACCCATCCGTCTTCCGAGTGTCAGAGAGTCCTGGCAGACCAGCTTGCAGAAGAAATGAAAGCGCTCGGTGTATCGGATGTCCGTGTAGAGGATAAATGCTACGTCTATGGAAAAATTCCGGCAACAAAAGGATACGAAGGAAAGACAAAACTGGGATTTATCGCACACATGGATACGGTATCTGATTTTGCAGATCATGCGGTAAATCCGATCGTACATGAAAATTATGACGGAAAGGATCTGAAGCTGGCTGACAGCGGAAGAACACTGGAGGTTTCGGTATTCCCGCATCTTCCATCCCTGGCCGGCAGAACGCTGATCACAAGCGATGGAACAACGGTGCTCGGTGCAGACGACAAGGCGGGCGTGGCAGAGATTATGACACTGGCAGAAGCCCTTCTTGCCGGAGAAATCCCGCACGGTCCGATTTCCATCGGATTTACACCGGATGAGGAGATCGGTGAAGGCCCTGACTTTTTTGATGTTCCAGGCTTTGACGCAGAGTTTGCCTATACCGTGGACGGCGGCACAGAGGGAGAAATCGAATTCGAAAACTTCAATGCAGCCGGAGCGAAATTCACGGTGACCGGATTTAACATCCACCCAGGCGGAGCAAAAGACACGATGATCAATGCAATCGCTGTTGCAAGCGAGATCCAGTCTCTTCTGCCGGAAGCAGAGTCCCCGAGAAATACCGAAGGATATGAAGGCTTCTATCATCTGACCAGTATGTCCGGCGATGTGGCACATGCCGAGTCCGAGTACATCATCCGTGATCACGATGCAGAGAAATTTGCAGCAAAAGAAGAGAATCTGCGCCGGATTGAAAAAGCAATGAATGAAAAATACGGCGAGGGAACGGTAAAACTGGAGATCAAAGAGCAGTACCGCAACATGGCTGAGAAGATCCGTCCTTGCTACCATCTGATTGAGAATGCCGAAGAGGCAGCCAGAAGAGCCGGCATGGAGCCGATCGTTCTTCCGATCCGCGGCGGCACAGACGGCGCACGCTTAAGCTTCATGGGGCTGCCGTGCCCGAACATCGGAACCGGCGGATATGCATGCCATGGACCGTATGAGCACATTACCGTTGAGGGGATGGAAAAGACGATGGCAATGCTGAAAGAACTGGTTAAGATCTACGCAGAATAAAAGAGTTGTCAGAAAAAAGGAAAAGTCCGGCAGAAAACTGCCTGGCTTTTTTGCTGGCGTTTATGATAGGAAGAAAAAAATCAGCACAGCAAAAAACGGAGCCATGCAGGCTCCGATTAAAAGCAGTTCGTAGGGGAATCGAACCCCTGTTTTC
>ENA-OOXP01001585-OOXP01001585.1-human-gut-metagenome-genome-assembly--contig:-NODE-1585-length-14357-cov-1.921829_pt1 | contig 14357 bp, 23 predicted proteins | sample MGYA00241591_ERZ501351 | MGnify/ENA primary metagenome ERZ501351 (study PRJEB25962, sample SAMEA1968361) | human gut metagenome | biome: human gut; feature: human-associated habitat; material: faeces...
TGTGTACAAAGTAGAATAGTGAAATAAAAAAAACTCTGTAATCATTGAATTACAGAGTTTTTTCTTTGTTTTGCTTTCTTAAGAAGCGGTGCGTACGGGACTCGAACCCGTTAAATTATAACGCTATAAATTAGACACTTAACTATTAACTAATAGTAAGGTACTAAAATATGGTCGCATATTTCGCACACAATATTTAGCTTTAAAAATTGAACTCAAAGAACTACTTTTTTCAACACCACAAATGTACGAAATTTCCCGATAACTACATAATTCTGAAGGATTTATTTACTGTTTCTTTCAACAAATTCTGTTGTTATATCAACCCTATTTAACCAACCTTTTAAAAACTTCTGATTAGTCGGTTTTCTTTTTACCAAATCCTGATAATATAGCCTTCGTTGATTAATGAATTCATTAACCAACTCATTCAATTTGGCTTTATTGTTGGTATAAGTAAGGGTAATGTTTCCAATTACACCATCTGTTGCAATTGTCACACCATACACCTTATTAATTGCTTTCTGTAAAAGTTTCACTGCTGCACCTGTACCTGCATTTACACCCATATCATACAGGTGTGTTCTAATCATATCTGAATCTATCTTATCTGCTTTAATTGGTTGGTAATACTTGGAATCATATATTTCAATTACTAACTGTTCTAATTCTGAATCCTGAATCTTTTGATTCCATTTCAAAGGCTTGTGTGCATCTACTATCTTCCAACCTTGCCAATTCGGATTTGAATTGCGTGCAATCCCACAATACGTTTCGCCACCGCTATCTGAAGGGTCGTTTACATAACCACCTTCTGTTTCAAGTGTCTTGCTTATAATAGTTTCTTTTGTTATCATATTCTTTTTCAGAATAGATAACCCTTACTTCCTGTTGCCTACATAATAGCTGAATGAAGAACGTTTATAATATTGATGATATGCAGCATTTGCAAATGCTAAACTCATAACACAATCATCATGTGCACCGTGCATACCCCTATATACAACACTTCTATTCTTTTTGCTAAACTCTATTCCAAAGGTTTTTAATTCATTCAATAAAGATTCTGAATTGATTATCTTGATAGCTTCAGTTTCAAAGTCAACTATCAGACTTTCAATTATCTGCTGCTTATTCTTATTCAAAGTATAGAATGAAGAAAGTTTACCTTTGTATTTTTCTTTCAAACTATCAAAGAAGAAATCACCAATACTGTTAGTTTCAACCCAACAATCAACAGGATTCCATTTCAATAACTGTGCTGTAACTGCTTTCGTAATGGCGTTATAATCCATCTTATTCCACCTGTTCTGATATACCAATTGATGTGTATTCAGGTCTATAATAGAAAGTACAGTATAATCTTCTGCCCTACCAATATCTAAACCTGCAACATACTTGCCTGAATAGCTGATAAGATTGGAATCAATAATACAATCATTTATGTTTTTGAAAACGCTACCTTCACCATCATCTAAGAATTCAGCTAATACTTCCTGTTTGTAAATGTTAGCAGGAAGTTGTTTTTTCATATCTTCAAGTTCTTCAGGTGGTACTAATGGATTAGATGCAGTACCCATTATGAAGGATTTATATTTAGTCTGTTCTTCTTTTAACCCTTCCTGAAAGATTTGATAATACCAAGAACCTTTTCCAAGTGGTGTAGAACAAAGAATAACCTGTTTAGCAAGCAAGAAAATTGGTCGCAATACCTTATTCCAAGCATCATCACTTATTTGTGCAGCTTCATCAATCACGCCATACTGATAACCCCTGCCACGTAGATTATCAACAGCACCTTCACCTGCTGATACAAATTCAATATAACTGTTATTGGTAAAGGTTATCTTCAGGTCTGATTTATTTATACCCTGTTTCTTTAAGAATGGGAACTTTTCAGTAATGGCACTGCATACCAATTCAAATATATACTTAGCCAACTTATAAGAAGGGGTAACATAACCAACTGCAATATTGGGATTAGATAACGCCCAAAATAAAGTCTGATTAGTAGCAAAGAAAGATTTACCAAAACGCCTACCACAATTAAGAATAATGAATTTGGTATCAGGATTAAGTATTAGGTATTGGTGGATTTTCCTTTGTCCTTCGTGGGGTGTGTATAATTGAACCTGTTGTTGTGCCCTGTTTACCTTCTTCTGAATAGTGTCTTTCCTGTATTTAAGTATATCCTTCCTATTGTGTTTGTTATCAGTGATTGGGGTTGGTAATTTATCTGCTTCTGTTATTCGTTTTGGTCTGCCTGTTCTTCTGTGTTTTAAAGGTGATTCCATTATTCAGCAGCATCTTCTTCATTATTAACTGTAAATCCACCAAAGTTTACCTGTATAACAGAATCCGCTTTTACATTAGCTTCAACCTTTTCAGTGTATAAGCCACCAAGTTTATTTATAATATCAGTGGCTTTAAGAGCGTTTGATAAATCCCCTCTTTGAAGTGCAGCACAAGCGATATTCATTAATCGGGTAATCTGATTATTAGCTAACTTTGCAAACTCTTTTTCCATATTTGCATCAAATATTTCATAAGCCTTTTTTATATAATAATCAATATTCTGTTCGGAACAATCCCATTTTTCACTGAATGTTTTCTTTATATCGGCTGTTGTGTTCATTTCAACTAAAGCCTTATAAACTTCATATATACGTTGTTTACCTATATTTTTTGGTAATTTTCCTTGTTTTGCCATATCTATATCTTTTTGAAAAAGATAAATGGTATAAAACTTATAATAGTCTCATGTGTACCCGAACCTTGATTGATAATCAGATAGTTATAATTAAGTGGTCGCATATTAAAGCGCAATATATTTTTGATTTTAATATATGGCTAAAATTTAATGTGAAATATTTGGGGTTAATATTGGGGTCTATTGTTGAAGAATGAAATGTGAAGAAGAAAAATGAATTGAAATGAAAAGGAAGGTGAAGAAGAAACAGGGAAAAATGGTACTGAAAATGGTGGGGAAAATATTTTGGGGTGTCCGTAGATGTAAAAACACTGTTTTTTCAGTAAATCAGGTTGTTTTTTTGATATAATTTTCAGTAATTTCAATATGTTTCTTAGTTCTAATTCAGACATAAAAAATACATCTTATATAGTATCAATCTATCATTCAATTAATTATAGAACTGATAATCAAAACTATATAAGATGTAATAAGTTTACAAATACCAATTTTAAATTAGTTGCATTTACAACCTTTTTTAATTCTTAGAAAATATACTTTAGGCTCTTTTAAATGTGAACCATCTGTGTGAAGCTTCATCATTTAGTGTCAATATTCCATTTTCATATTTATAGGTGCATAAAAACATATATTCTAATGTATGTGAATACATATAACCATCATCTTTAAGGGATGATAAAAAATAATCAATACAGTATATATTGTGTGTTTTATCGGCACTTACCCTTTTGAACTTAACTGTATAAGTTGCTTCAACTCTATTTAACTTATAATTATAATTTGGAATATGATATGTACCATTAAACCAATCATCACTATATGACGTTGTTCCATTATCCCAATAGTAAACAGTACCATCACTTTTAAATTCTAATATATCATCTTTTCTTACTCTGATACTCTTATCGTTACTTGTATTTACATTATATAAATAAGCCAAATCATCATCAGGGTCTTTCCCACCGTAATATATTGGCTTCCATTTACCTGTAAGGAATTTAATTTGTTCTTCAACGCTATCTTCAGGGAATTCATATTTGAATGCACCACTATACTTATATTCTTTGCCATTTAAATTTAGATTGATAGTGAAATAAGAATCATCACTTGCGAAACTCCACCAATCAGCATCAGCAGGTGCATCAAACGTTTCAGTAGATACAATTACATCATCATTCTTCAAATTAACGGTAATGCTTGCATCAAATACTTCACTTTTGACACAATATTTTAAGAATCTATACACCTTATCAGATTCTTTTGTATCACGTATATCTGCGACACTATTAATTATAATTTCAACATTATCATTAAACTTCAATCGCATACTTGCGTACCTTTCTTCCGTTAATAGTCGGGTTTCGGGTTGAAATTCAATAAAGCAATCTGTACACTTTAACTTTGGATTATCAAAGTTTACTTCATTCTCGGTTATCGCACCTGTTAAAGAAGGGACTAATGGATTTGAACCATTATCATCACTACCACCTGTGTTATCATTATCCTTTGAACAGGACACACACAATAACAGCATTACAAATAATAAATTGGTAATCTTTTTCATTATGAATTTTGTTTTTGGTTGTTAATAATCAATCTTTTAATACTATTATATAGAGTTATAAGGGGTTGAACTATACAATTATGTTTTTCTTTGATTATAAATATGGTGTGTGTATTATCAAATAAATTCAATTCGTGAAGGTCATTATTGTTAAATAATATGAAAAGCGTATCTGTATCTTCTTTAACTTCTGCACATTTAATAGAAGATAATGGTATGGCAAACAAATCTTTATCTCTTTCAAATCGTAATGATACAGTATCACAATATAGATTCAGCCTTTCAAAGAAAGGTTTTATTATTTCATATTTCTGTTGGTTACTTTGTTTAACTGAATTTAAACGTGATATTAATTCCGATACTTCGCCAACAGCCTGTTTAGATTCAATTCTTAATGATTTAAGTTCGCCCATACAATTTACTGAATAAGGTTTTAATTTTACCCCTTTCAAAAAAGAAGGGTGCAGAACTATACTATCTGAATTCAGTAGGAAGTGGTGTCAACCTTGGCAAAGACAGAGTAGTAAAGCCTGCACCACTATTGTACAGGCATTTACATACTATCTTGTTCTTTACCAATTCTTTATAAAACACCACTTTTACTGAATTGCAAGACGTATAAAACGCTAATAATTTCCATAAAATGAAGCAAACAACCACTGTTCCTTACTTCAAGTACAAAGGTATGAACTTTTTTCAATATTATACTTTTTTCTTTCTACCTTTTTTTTCTGTATCAATTGGTTTAGGTTGTGAATCAACAGTTTCTTCTTCAGTTGGTTCAATCGGTTCAGGATTGATAACAGGTTCTTCTTCCTTCTTAACTTCTTCTTCGGGGTGTTCCTGCAACCACTTCTTTAATAATCGCACACGTGTTAATAAACAGGATGCACACGTTGATTGGCGTTCATTCTTATTATAGGCTTCATTATACAATTCATATATCTTTGAACTTGAATACAAGTGTGTGCGTTCTGTATATTCAACTAATTCTTTTATTCTATTTCTTAAATCTTTCATTTATATTTATTTTTCAATTTTATTTTTATTCTCCCAATACAGGCAAAACCAAATGACAAAGGCAAATAACATACCTGCTATACCATATTGTAAACTATTCAGTAATATTGCCACTGTTACCTGCATTATCCAAATTAGATGAAACGTGAAACAGGGTAAGCAAGTAAAGGGCTTGAAATTCAACCATTCGTATTTATCTGCTAATCTATAATCCGTTTCAGTAAATAAATAGCCCAAATACATCCCTGTTGTGTTTATCACCATCAGCAGTATTACATATATAATTATCATATTCTGTTTTTAATTATAGATTAATTTTTTCCTTTTTGTTATAAGTTCCTGATTTTCTTGTATATCCTTCTTAATGGCACTGATTGTTTGGCTTATAAACTTAATTGATAGATTAGTAATATCAGATAGCTTTTTGTATGATATATGCGGCTTCAGGAACATATACATTCGGAACAATTCAAACTGCTGTATGGTATATTTATCTGTTATATATTGGAAGGTTTCACTTAATAGTTCATCAGTCTTGTTTAATTTCTCTAATTCACGTTCCTTATCATCATTATCTTCAATCGGTATTATATCTAAGGTGTTGAAACTATCTTCATATTCTTTATCTATCAGGTTCAGATATATATGGTTCTGCTTTTTCTTTTCTTCTTTAATATTATTCTGAAAGTAATTAGTGAAGTACGCACGACTAAAATAAGATTTATAATCTTCAATATCCCCTGATTGCTGTTGTTTCTTATATAGTTTAAAGAACGTATCAATTAATATATCTTCGTTCAGGGTTTGCTTTCGTTTCTGTTCAGCAACCAATAGGTTATATTGGTTGCCAAACCATTCTTTAAATTCATCAGCTTTTAATTGATTTTCAGGTGTTACTTCTTTCAGCGTGTTCTTTGTTATGTATTTTTTTCCTGTGTTTTGTTTTTTGGAATTTCCAAGAATCATTTTTAAATCAATTAATATCTTATTAAGGTCGCTTGGTCAGAAGGTAAATCATAATATATTTTGATTTTTTTCCCTGTATCTTCTAATGTTGTTTTCTTTAATTCTTTTCTTTTAATTTCTAATTCAGAAAAATCTATTTTCTTCAAATCCCAAACCAAAAAAATATCATTTTTAAAAAAATTAATATATAATGGTCTGTGATTTTTTCTTTTCAATAAAGCGTCTAATTTATAAGTTTCAAGCATCCAAGTAGTAATTTCTTTCTTGGGGTCAACTAAATAATATTCACGTTCTTTGATTTCAGCAACATAAGGTACTTCTCTATTATTTATGGTTGTCGCTGTGAAATATATATCAACAGGATTTTTTGTTTCAGTTGGGTATATATATTCAGGGTTTGTTATGTGAAGATAACTTTTTAATAAATAGTCTGTTACAATTTCTCTTCCTCTAAGTTCTTGTTTGTCGTATCTTGTCATTTCAATTTATATTTTAATCTATATTATTCTATTGTTATTATTACCCCTGATTCTTTCTTGGTGGTAACTTCTTCACCTTTGTACAGGGGGATGAAATTCTTTGTGTCATCATCAATCAAATACCCTTCTTTCTGCATAAGGTCTGTTAAAACTTGCACTATATTCACAAAGTCCCATTTTCTTTTACTGTCTCGATAAAAGTAGAATGAAACTTTTAATGGTAATGGCTTATTTTGAATCATCTTCTGCCATATTGGTAGCTGTTCCTTCAATCGTGGGGTTGCCCATCTTTCGTAATATTGAACTAATTTTGATGATATTACCCTTTTGGATTTTGTAATTATTTTACTATTCTTTTTAGAAGGTACGTTTTGACCTATCAATTTTATTTGTTGCTTCATCATTTTTTCATATAATATATAGTTTAGGTTATTGAAAGTCAAGCAATAAAGGCTATAAGTGCCATTATAATTATCATCAAACAGGCTTCTGTGAAAGTCAAATCATTTTTATCATCCTGTTTCTTTGTCTTTGTATCAGGTACATCTTTCAAAAAAGATTCCCAAGCATTAATAAATTGTTGTCGTTTGTTTTTCATATCTTTTTTCTTTTAATATAAATATCTGTGAGATTTCAAAAATTCGATTTTAGATAAACTTTTTTTCAAAAAAGACATAAAAAAAAAGAGATACCCCATAAAGAAGTATCTCTTAAAAACAGATTCTTGATTGTGTCAAATAATCTTCGTTAGTAACTAACTTTTATTGAACCTATTTTTTCTTTTATTTCATCTAAAGCAAATTGTAGCGTTTTTAATTCTTCATCTGTGAATTTACAACGCTTTCCATGTATAATATTCTCGTTGATTTTTTGATATAACCAAGACCTTGTTTTATTGAAATATTTTTTGGCAATATAAGACAAAGAAATAATTTCAGAAACTTCTTTTAATTGTTCTTGAAGATTAACTTTTTCTTTTATAACATCAATTTCCTGTTGAATTTCATCAATTCCATTATCAAAGAATTTTTGCCCTTTAGTTTTATCTTCTTCTGATAACTGTAAGATTTTTAATTCTTCTTCAAGTGCTGCTAATTTCTCCCGTTCTTTAGGGTCGGTTGAACCCATTAACGGTTTTAATTCAATCAATATTTCTTCAAATCTGTTCATATTCATATATGTTTTAAGCTCCCCCTTTCGGGGGAACTTGGTTAATTACTTTCGTTTCTTTAGCAGTTTTTGTAAGTCATCCAACATTATGTTAATCTGTCTTTCTCTTTCTGCTTCACTTGCCCCTATTAGTGGAGCGAACTTAATATAATCAGCAATCTTTTGTTTTGCTCTTTCGATTTCTTTTTCTAATTCTTCATTCATTTTTCCAATTTAAAAGTTAGTACCTCAATTATTTGACACTACAAAGATAAGGTTTTTATTTTGGTTATGCAAATGATTAACGAATAAAATTCAAAAAAAATAAGCACTACCACCTTCACAGGCAATAGTGCTTCAAAATCGTTTAACTTAATTTTAATGTTATGAAATTTTATATTGTACCTTTATTCAATAGGCATAAAATACACTGCATTCAATTCAGCCAATTCTTTTTTTATTGCTTCTTTATCTTCTGTTGAAGGTTCAAATACAAGTCCAATACTAACAGTACCATCATTATTATCCGTTACCTTCATCCATATACTGCCATTATAATAAGGTGATACCATATTCACATCATATATGAAATTCATTTTACCGATTAATTCAGGTGCTATATTATATTTAGCATTATTAAAATCACCTGTATTATAATTGGAAAGTCCGAAAGCTGAACATTCAATTGATAATATCAATTCTTCAATATTTGTATTTATTTGACTGCAATCCCAATTGCCAAATTCTTCATCAGAAATTGGATTTAAAAATTCTCTTGATACTTGCAGGGGTTGCCCATTTTTAAATATTCCAATCACTACATTATTATTCTCTTTACATACTTGGTTGACACCGTTCATTAATTCTTTCATCTTGTTTAATATTTAAATTATTGATTAATATGCTGTATATTTTCTGTTCAAATTCTGTTTTTTATGATGAAATATTCTATCCTGTTTACTGCCTTTAAATCTTTGTTTTATTACTTCAGGCACTTCGGAATAATCAGGTATAGCTTCTACTTCAATCACGTTGCCATCAACCTTTTTTGTCTGTACAATTGTTTTTTCCTGTTGAAGTTGCTGCTGTTTCTTCTTCCATTCCCGATTAGATTTCAATTGAACTTTATATCGGTTCTTATCAAGTGGTCGGGATAACCAATCAATATTAAGTTTACCAACTATTTCACTGTTCAAATACGAATTGGAAATTATGAAGGGTAACAGGTAATACACCTTCTTTATTACTGTTATACTGTTTACTGCTTTAATTTTAACAATCACATCATCATTTACTGATTCGGGTTTATCAGCGTTAATGGCTGCTTCGGTTACAATATTAATAACGTTCTGAACTTCCTTAGTTATCTTACCCTTTACTTCTGATGCCCATTCAGAAGGAATTAATTCAACTTCCAAGAATCCTTTATTAATAAGGTAAGGAAGGAACTTCTTAATGGTACGTTCCTGAAGTCCGTAGGCTTTTGCTACCTGTTTCAAGGTTGGAACTTCATCAGTTATCTTCTTTATCTTAGATAAAGTTTCTTTCAAGGTTACTAATACACTTAAACAGCTTGCACTTGAATCATTTAAAATTGTCTTAATTACACTTGTTTCAATACTTGTTTTCATTTTTATATGATTTTAAAATTAATAATCAAATTCTGTTTTTGTCTTTCGACACTGCAAAGTTTGGGCTTTTATGTGGGGACACAAAAACGGGGATTTACCACAAATTATTATTTGCAGTAAATCAACGTTTTATAAAAATAAAGGGGATTTGTGAAGGGGATTTTTAGGGGATAAATCTATTTTCGGGGGATTTCATTTAAAATTCTGTGTTTATCCAACAGTTCTTGTTTGGTGTCTTGGTACTTGTTTAATCGGCAGTCTTTGGGTGTTTCACGTTTCCAATAACCGCATAACAAACGCATACATTCGCTAAAGGTATTACAGTTGGTGATAACTTTACTATCATATATAATGGCACATATACCACCTAATCTGTTTTGTTTGCATAACTTCTTATCTCCTATATTGAAGATATTATAAAGTTCATTCAGATAATCATAAAGGTAACGTTCATTATCACGGCTAAATTTGAAATGTCCTTCAAGAATTATTTCATTACCTTCAAAAGAAAATGGTGTAGTTATAACTTCGTTAGATTTGATTTCATCCAACATTTCATTTAAAATATGTATAACATCATCTAAATACAAATTGAAGAACTCTTTATTTTTATCTATTTCACAATCAAACAGATTAGTTATTTTTCTTGCAAATAAAATTATTTCACTAACATAATTAATTACTATTTGTTTAATTCTCCATTTTCCATTACTTATATTTTCATTATTTTCTTTGATTAATTTTATTTTCTCATAATCGTTAACGATTAAAATATCCCGTATTTCCATCAATACATTAATACAGTATTCTAAAGCTTCCCTCTTGTTCTTATATAAAATAACCTGTGATTTTATCAATATATAATTATAAGAAGATTCAAAATCAATCACACCTTCATAACTCTTTACTTCTTTAATATAATCCATATTCTTTTTCCGTAAAAAGTCATATCCAAATTTTTCTTCATCTTTAATACCATACAACAAGAAAGTGCCTCTACTAATGAAATATATGTGTTTTTCCAAAGCAGCAGAAACGTAACGTTTACCTATTTGTCTGTTATTAAAGCGTTTCAAAACATTAACTTTCAATTGAAAGTTCAAATTTGAATTAAAACATTCATAAAGAAATTGATTATACAGAATTTTGCCATTAAAAAGAATATAAAAAAACTGCGCTCTACTTCTTGTTGTATTGCCAATAGTTTCCCTATTGGCAACAAAACTTGTTAATTCATAATCGGAAGAATATCTGATTATTTTAGTTTCTCTGTTATCATTACAAATTATATTATACTCAATAATATAAGTATATTTAAACATAAGGCTTATATTTTAAATTCACACATACAAATCTACTAAAATATCAGATTTGTAGGTGTAAATTTAAAGGTTCTTTTTCACATCTTCCTTCAGTTCTTCAGCCCAATTCAATTTTGTATTGCAAATTCTATCCTTATCCCCATGTATCACCACATTCAATACCACCTTTTTTATCCTCACTTCATAATCTTCAGTCAGAAGAAACAGAACATAATGATTAAAAGTGTATTCTTTACTCTCTATCCGTTCAAACTTGGCGATATATATAGTATTGGTGTTATATCTATTATCCGAAATAAAATTTCCTATCAGGGAATACCCACCTTTCTTGCTACTGTCGATTCCTGTAATATGCTTAATCCATACCAAGCTATCAATTGAAGAAGCAAGATGCAAGGTTCTTGCTTCAGTTGCAATCAAACCCTGTATATCAGACTTATTTATATACTTCATATCAATTCAGGTATTCAGGATTAACTTCGGGTTCTTGGTCTTTCAAACAGTTCATCACATATTCATATATAAGATACTGTTTCATCTCCTGAATTTCCCTATCCATTATTTGAAGGATTCCTACACCGTACTTCTTTAAATAGATTGGAAGTACTTCTTTATTATAGTGTTCGTCAACTATAACTTCTAATTCCTGTATTCTTTCACTTTTTACTGTTATATCCATTTTATTATTTATTTAGATTTTCAATATATTCAATTTTAACGTCATCACCTAAATCTTTAATAGACTTCATGTTTAACATGGCAACAGGAAAATATAAATATACAAATTCAGCATCTTCACAACGTGTAAGCCAATAAGCACGTGAGCCACCTGAATCAATTTCGCCATCTATCAATAGAACATTATCGCACACATCAGCACCACTATCCCTGTTGTATGCCCTAAAAATAGGAAAACCGCAAAAATTAATTGAACCCAAATGTTGGGTTTTACTAAAATTCTTAACAGTCAATTTGCAAAAATCAAATTTTCCTTCAGCAACCCCGAAGTATTTGATAAGTATTTTATTCACATATTCGGCAGCAAGTTTATCAAACACCCACGCCTGTAAATCTTTATTCCAAGTTCCATTTAATTTTTTAAATTTATCAGTTACAAGTGTATTATAAGGACACTCAACAGCGAATGTATTATTAATCATTCTACTTTTTATTACATTTTTCATTCTTTCTATTTTTTAATTTAACAATAAATATATTCTCAATCATAAAAGTTATATGATTCAACAATATTTTTTATTGCCGAACAATATATAGAAGTATAGCCTGTGCGCATCAGACTATACACTTAATATTTATCATATAACTTAATTTTGATTGGTTGTAATTGATAGGAAGTGTATCTTTGATTTCAATTACAGTGCAAATATACGTTTTTAGTTTGATATATACAAATTACAAACGTTAATTAATGTAATTAGCAATACTTGATTAGTTAAATATCAAACCTTATGTACCTTGTTTGAGTTAATGTGTTTTAATAATTAATATATCAATAGGCTTTATAAGTACTTTTCGCCCGACACTGCTAAAAAATCAAAGTTTTAACACTTAGTATAGCCTGTAAGACACGCCCAAGCCAACATACATATCAGGCTTTTTAGTGAAACATCCATAACCAACCCCTGCCTGTATTCCAATATTAAACCGCTTCTGATTGATATTGGTGATGGTTGTATAGGTATGGATTGGATAAACCTGTATGGTGTCAAGTGAAGTCCGATAACCCGAAACAACAGCCCTGTATGATGAATCTTGATAAATCTTTGATTCAATTGGAATCTGTACAGGTACTTTGATTGAATCAGTGTTATACAAGGTATCAGTAATCACTTGGGTTATATACTTGTATTGAATAACAGGTTTAATAACTGTTACAGTATCAATTTTGGTAATGGTTATAGTATCGGTTTTAAGGCTGTTTTCAACACTGCTTCGGTTGGAATGATAAAGATATTGGAATACTAAGTATAAAGCCAAAAACAGGCTTAAAACAGCAATTGCAAGGTTCTTATTCATTAATACATAACAGTTTTTCTTTTATTAATTCATAACTGATTGGATAATTATTTTTCAATATCCTAACCTGTTCAAGATAATATTCTTTATCAATAGTTCCTTTGGAATATAACTTGTTCAATTGGTTTATATAACCTTCTTCTGTTGTTATATCAAAGTGTTCTTCAGTGTCACTTTGAACAGTACCATTTTCCATATTGGTATCAGTACCGTTTTTGTCAGTACCATTTTCAACAGGGTTGGTTTCAGTACCACTTTGTGTATCTTGTTTTAAAATGGTACTGTTTTCAATAGTACCATTTTTATAATACTTATTGAATGATTCCTTTGGGTATATCTTGAAAAATTCTGTTACACTTCTTTTTGAAGTATGTGCTTCTTTGGATAATACTTCTGTTGTTAACTTAATGTTGTTTTTTATTAATTGGTTAACAGCTTGCTTGATGTTATTTAATGTACTTTGTTTCATACTTGTTTGTTTATTATATTATTATTTATTTTAAGGCTTTTACAGCCCTGTTTATTCCAATTGGAGCAATCATTATTTTAGTGTAAATTATTTAAGAAAAAGCCTTAAAACAGTGTTAAATCTTATTCTGATTGGAATATGTTAAAGGTAATTTGCTTTGCCGTTCAGTTCCAATAGTTGATAACTTTCCAAGTTATTTTTAATAGTAGTTCTGTTTACTGCCTTATAGTAAAAATCCTTATCAATCAATTTTTTTAATAATAAATGTTTGATGAAGGGGAACAGTTCCCCTTTATCAACACTTTCTATATATTCCAATTTATTTAAAGAAGTATTACTACCTTTGAATTCATTATATAGTTCAATTATTCTTTTCTTATCACTGTTGGTATCATTAGTTTCAGCCTTCGCATTTTCTTTAATACTATCTTCTTTTAAACTATTTTCTTTATTACTATTTTTATTATTTACTATCTTCTTTATATGTAGGTCGGAATCTGACTGAGGTCGGTCGGAATCTGACTGAGGTAATTCGGAATCCGACTGAGTATTATTTTCATTAGAAACATCCTCTTTCAAATGTTCTTCTTTGTATTTGTCAACAAAAGCTATTTTGTTATCAATTTTTTCAGTATTCAACCCATCATATACATATTTGATATTATCTAATTTTAAATTATATTTATTGCTTGCACCATCAGCACATCTTACATAATCAATCAGTCCCAATCTTTTTAGATTAGACATATATTTCTTTAATGAAGTCTGTTTAATATTGGTTATTTTAGATAAATAAGGAAATGATGCAATTGTATGATTCAAATTACATAAGTGAACAATTGTACTAAAAATTACAATTTCAGTAGGGTTTAGTAAAAAGGTTAAATTTGTATTATAAGATACATAATACTTTGATTCTTTCAACAATTCAGAATATGAATTGATTTTTGTTTTTCCTCAAATCCGCAACCTATAGGGTTTAGTGGGATTTTGCTTGCAAAGCGACAAAA
>ENA-OOXP01001586-OOXP01001586.1-human-gut-metagenome-genome-assembly--contig:-NODE-1586-length-14351-cov-2.999930_pt1 | contig 14351 bp, 10 predicted proteins | sample MGYA00241591_ERZ501351 | MGnify/ENA primary metagenome ERZ501351 (study PRJEB25962, sample SAMEA1968361) | human gut metagenome | biome: human gut; feature: human-associated habitat; material: faeces...
GCGCCCGCCAGCATTGGAGGCCGACCAGTCCGGTGTTCCGCGAGTACGCGCTGAAGCTGTGCCGTGCGATGGCCGAGCATTACAAGGGCAACCCGTACGTGGTCGCATGGCATGTGAGCAACGAGTACGGCTGCCACAACCGCTTCGACTATTCCGAGGACGCCGAACGCGCGTTCCGGAAATGGTGCGAGGAACGCTACGGCACCATCGACGCGGTGAACGACGCGTGGGGCACGGCGTTCTGGGCGCAGCGCATGAACGACTTCACGGAAATCGTGCCGCCGCGTTTCATCGGCGACGGCAACTTCATGAACCCGGGCAAGCTGCTTGACTTCAAGCGTTTCAGCTCCGACGCGCTGAAGGCGTTCTACGTCGCCGAGCGCGACGCGCTTGCCGAGATCACTCCGGACCTGCCGTTGACCACGAACTTCATGGTGTCCGCCGCCGGTTCGGTACTGGACTACGATGATTGGGGCCGTGAGGTCGATTTCGTGTCGAACGACCATTACTTCATTCCGGGCGAGGCCCATCTGGACGAGCTTGCGTTCTCCGCGAGCCTGGTTGACGGCATCGCGCGCAAGGATCCGTGGTTCCTGATGGAGCATTCCACGTCGGCGGTGAACTGGCGTCCGGTCAACTACCGCAAGGAGCCGGGCCAGCTGGTGCGCGACTCCCTGGCGCATGTGGCCATGGGCGCGGACGCGGTGTGCTACTTCCAATGGCGCCAGTCCAAGGCCGGCGCGGAGAAGTTCCATTCCGCGATGGTGCCCCACGCCGGTGAGGACTCGGCCGTGTTCCGTGACGTGTGTGAGTTGGGCGCGGATCTGAACACGCTGGCCGACAACGGACTGCTTGGCACGAAGCTGGCGAAGGCCAAGGTCGCCGTGGTGTTCGACTACGAGTCCGAGTGGGCCAGCGAGCACACCGCCACGCCGACCCAGAAGGTCCACCACGTGGACGAGCCACTGCAATGGTTCCGCGCGTTGGCCGACCATGGCGTGACCGCCGACGTGGTGCCGGTGCGCGGCGCTTGGGATGACTATGAGATGGTCGTATTGCCGAGCGTGTACCTGCTTTCCGAGGAAACGACCCGCAGGGTGCGTGATTACGTTGTGGGTGGCGGCCGCCTGGTCGTGACCTACTACACGGGCATTTCGGATGAGAAGGACCACGTGTGGCTCGGCGGCTATCCGGGATCGATCCGTGACGTGGTCGGCGTGCGTGTGGAGGAATTCATGCCCATGGGCGACGATTTCCCGGGCGTGCCGGATTGTCTCGGTCTGTCGAACGGCGCGGTCGCGCACGATATCGCCGACGTGATCGGTTCGGTCGACGGGACGGCCACCGTGCTGGAAACGTTCAAGGACGATCCGTGGACCGGCATGGACGGCGCTCCGGCGATCGTCGCGCACACATTCGGCGAAGGCCGTAGCGTGTACGTGGGCGCGCGCCTCGGGCGGGACGGCATCGCGTTGAGCCTGCCGGAAATCCTTGATTCGCTCGGCATGGCCGAAGTGGGCGGAAACGACGGCCGAGTGCTGCGCGTCGAACGTGAGGGCGCGGACGGTTCGAGGTTCGTGTTCTCGTTCAACCGCACGCATGAGACGGTCCGGGTTCCGGTGGAAGGCGAAGTCGTGGTCTCCTCGTTCGCTGAAGTGAGTGGCGAAACCATTTCGATCAAACCAAACGGCGTGATCGTCACTAAGCAGTAAGCGGACAGCAAGCAAATAATCGCAATATTATGGGTGTCGGCAGGTTGATGATTGTCAATCTGCCGACACCCATTTAATTTATACTATTCGAATAAAAACTAGGCGTGGAACTCCACTGCAGCCCAACTGATTGCTGGCAAAGTGCAGTGAACTGATCCATTGTCGATTGTTGCATGAAGCTCTTGGGGTGTCACTGCGGTTGGGTCGTCTGCGGAATTACGCTGATATGGATTGTCGTCATGCAGAATAATGGCCTTGTCTATATGGAAGTCGGATATGTCGAAATACGGCAGTTGAGACAGAGAAGCCGTAACCTTATGTGCGTCGGATGCGTCGCGATTCACCATAAGCAGAAGACCGGAATGATTCGTTTCGTCCCAAGTGATTACTGAATCAAGGGCATTGACCAAGCCGAAAGATTCAGTCTCTACGTTGGGAGAGTCGATGACTGGACTGTAGGCAATGCCATGGGCGTGTTGTGCGGCTTCGGCAAACGGATAGAAGACAGTTTGACGCCATGCGGGACCGTTCTTTTCGGCCATGATTGGCGCAATCACATTGACCAACTGCGCGCGCGAGGCAGAACGCACTCGGTCGCAGTGCTTAAGCAGAGTGATCATCAGCGACCCTTCTACCACTGCATCGGCTGCATTGTAGATATCTTCGAGCAGACGCGGTGCTTTCGGCCATGACTCATGATGAAGATCCTTGCCTGATTGGGCTTTCCATTCAGCTTCCTGCTGATTCCAGACGTCGGAATACCAGACGCCCCACTCATCAAATGACAGTGCTATATCATGATCGCCTGTGTGGGCATTTTTGGCTTCGTCTGCACATGCCGCCACGGTGGAGATGAACGTTTGCATGTCTTGTGAACTTGCCAGATAATCTTGCAACGATTTTGCTCCACGTTCGTAGTAGTAGGCATGGCAGGAGACGAAATCGAGATTGTCGTATGCTTTGGTAAGCACGCTGCGTTCCCAGGATCCAAACGTTGGCATATGGGCGCTGGAGGAGCCGCAGGCCACGAGTTCCAAGCCTGATTCCGCGAGTTTCATGGCGTGTGCGACTCGGTCCACGGCTGCGGCATACTCGTCAGGGCTCATATGTCCCACCTGCCAAGGGCCATCCATTTCATTGCCGATGCACCACATTTTGATGTCCATTGGTTCGGTGATTCCGTTACGTACGCGGCGATCGGCAAGCTCGGTGCCGGGCGCTCCGTTGACGTATTCCAACTCTTCCAGTGCGGCCTTCAATCCTCGGGTGCCCATATTGACGGCAAGCATGATTTCGGTACCGGTCTTCTTGCTCCATCGGTAGAAATCGTCGATACCGACTTCATTGGTTTCGGTGCTGTGCCATGCGAGATCTCGTCGTATTGGGCGTTGCCCCCGTGGCCCTGTGCCATCCTCCCAATTGTAGGCAGAGACGAAATTGCCGCCGGGGTAACGCACGCAGGTCACACCAAGTTCTTTGACTAGATTGATGACGTCTTGGCGGAATCCGTTTTCGTCGGCCGTGGGGTGACTTGGCTCATAAATGCCTCCGTAGACACAACGTCCAAGATGTTCTACAAATGATCCGAAAATGCGGGGTGGTATATCGGCAATTGCGCTGTTTTTTTGCACTGTGATTGTGCTGGTTCCGGAAGTCATGCCGTTCCTTTCGATGAGTGGTCTGATGAAATGTCCGCGTTGCGCGAGCTTCGACGGATATGCATCGTCTAGTATGCAATCATATCGTGTTTGCGTAGCTAAACAAAATATGCTAGGTAACTAAAGAAATACTGGAAAATCAACGATTTGCCTATTTGTTTGCGTAAACATAACTTTTGTGTTATCCTCATGATTGTCGGAAGGGTCAATGAATGATTCATAGCCGATAATGTTGGTCGATGTAGGAGGTCGGCCATATTTAAAGGAAGGAAGAACGATGAAGTTCACTGCATCCAAGAAAATAATCGCTCTGGTTGCTGCTGCTGCGATGCTGACTGGTGTCGCAGCCTGCGGGAGTTCCTCGAATTCGAGTTCTTCGGGGTGACAGAGGGTGGTAAGACTGAAATTACGGTATGGTCTTGGGATTCCACTTTGCCGCGTACCGTGAAGGATTTTGAAAAGGCCAATCCGGACATCACTGTTAAGGTGACCAATGCCGGCACGAACAGCACCGAATACACGGCTTTGAACAATGCGCTTTCTGCAGGTAAAGGTGCGCCAGATTTGGTGCAGATTGAGTATTATGCACTTCCCGAATATCAGGTTCGTGGAGAGATTGAAGACCTGAGTCAGTTTGGTGCGGACAAGTTCTCGGATTTCTATACGCCGGGCACGTGGGCTTCTGTGAAACTTAATGGCGGTGTGTATGCACTGCCGATGGATTCCGGACCGATGGCATGGTTCTATAACAAGGATGTGTTTGATAAGGCCGGGGTCGATCCGACTCGGGTGAGGACGTGGGATGAGTTCTACGATGCTGCCAAGAAGGTTCGCGCAACAGGGTCCTACATTACGTCCGATTCTGGTGATGCTGGCTTCTTCGATTCCATGACATGGCTGGCGGGTGCGACGCCGTTCTCCACTGGTTCCGATGGACAGTCCGTCACCATCAACCTCAGCAATGATTCCAAGGTCAAGACTTTTGTTGATTTCTGGCAGAAGATGATTGCTGATGATCTTATTGATACCAAGACCGCAGGCTGGAGTGATGATTGGAACAAGAGTTTGAATGACGGCTCTATCGCTTCGCTGCTGACCGGTGCTTGGATGCCGTACAACTTGCTTTCCGGTGCTCCTGACGGTGAGGGGAAGTGGCGTGTTGCTCAGATGCCGACTCCGGATGGATCTGAAACCAATTCCGAGAACGGTGGTTCTTCGCTTGCGATGGTCAAGACGGATGACAAGGCCAAGGCCGAAGCTGCATACAAGTTCGCTGAATATGCGTGCCACAATGCCGAAGGCATCAAGACTCGCGTCGATGGCGGCGCATTCCCTGCCGATAACGACACTCTCGCTTCTGATGACTTCCTGAACATGACCTCTCTGACTGATTCCGATGGCAATGCGCACGAATACTTCGGTGGTCAGAAGTTCAATGAGGAGCTCGCCAAGGCTGCGGCCAATGTTTCGACTGGCTACAAGTTCCTGCCGTTCGAGGTTTATGCGCGTGGCGTATATAGCGATGATGCCGGTGGTGCATATACCGACAAGTCTGTCACCCTTGCTGAAGGTGTTCAGGCTTGGGAAAAGAATATCAAGGATTATGCATCTCAGCAGGGCTACACCGTGAAGTAGCTGCATGATTCCATAGTGGAATCGGTAAATATGAGCGTCTGTGGATTGAGGGATTGTCAATCGGCGGACGCTTTTTTGAGCTATCAGTGGATTGCGTAGCTGAATCGAAGAGATTGGAGGATTGTACGCTGGCTTTCGGGTGACTGACGTACACTCAAATGCGTATGCCTGTACGCACGTTCTCGTGTGGGAACACCAAATGGGAGGAATCGGCTTGAAACTGGTGAAACGAATCATCGCCATCTGCTGTGCGGCCATTATGGCAGTCAGCGCGGCCGCTTGCGGAGCCAACGTCGATTCCCGCACCGAAATCACCGTGTGGTCGTGGGAGCCGAGCATGAAGCAAGTCATCGCCGGTTTCGAAAAGGAAAATCCCGACATCCACGTTATTTGGAAGAACACAAGCGGCTATGACAATCTCAACAACGCCATTCAAGACGGCTACGGCATTCCCGACGTGGTGCAATTGGAATACTATGCATTGCGCCAGTACGCGGTAAGCAGCCAGCTGATGGCAATCACCGGGCGCACGAAAGACTACGGCGATTTCTACACGCCCGGCACATGGGCTTCGGTGCAGCTGAACGGCCGCGTGTACGGCCTGCCCATGGATTCCGGCCCAATGGCGTTCTTCTACAACAAAAGCGTGTTCGACCAGGTCGGCGTTGACGCGTCCAAAATTCGCACGTGGGACGACTATTACGAGGCTGCCAAAAAGCTCAAGGAGATCGGCGTGTACATCGCGGCCGATTCTGGAGACGCCAGCTTCTACGACACGATGATCTGGCTTGCCGGAGGACGCCCCTTCTCCACCTCCAACGACGGCAAAAACGTGACCATCAACCTCACCGGCGATGAGGGTACGAGAACCTTCACCGAATTCTGGCAGAAAATGATCAACGAAGGATTGGTGGACACGAGTCTGACCGCATGGTCCGATGGATGGAAGGAAGCCGTAGGAGAGGGGAAGATCGCCTCCATGTTCTCCGGCGCATGGTTGCCGTCGCTACTTATGTCGAACCTTCCTGGAACTGCGGGATTATGGCGTGTGGCACAGATGCCGACACCAGATGGCAGCGCCACCACGTCGGAAAACGGCGGATCCGCGCTGGCCGTGCTACAACGCTCTCGCAAACCCGAAGCGTCATATCGTTTCATTGAATACGCATGCCATAAAGCGGAAGGCATCAAAGCCCGCGTGGATGGCGGCGCATTCCCCGCCGACAACAACACGTTGTCTGATCCGGAATTCCTGCACAAAACCACCGTGACCGACGAGCGTGGCATTGAAATACCGTATTTCGGCGGTCAGGAATATAATCGCGTGCTTTCCGAAGCTGCGGAAAACGTTTCGACCGGCTACCAGTATCTGCCATTCGAAGTGTATGCGCGAAGTGACTTCCGCTCCACCGTGGGCAAAGCCTACAAATGGTCGAGTCTCTTGTGCAAGGAGCAGGACCGGTTGAACATCATCGCGGCCGGCGGCAAAGTGTCCGACAAATCCGCCATCGGTGACGCGTTGAAGGAAACCGATTCCGCAGATCGACTTACATTGAAAAGCGGCATCGCGCTTTGGCAGAAGGATCTGAAGGAATATGGAACCAATCAGGGCTTTACTATTCAATAAATATTAATTATTTGCAAAAATACAAAAATAATGATGGCTGTCTTGTATTCGACTGAAAGCAAGACAGCCATACATTATTATGTAATGAGATTACATATATCTAAATATAAGATTTTCTATCGTACGTTACGCTCGTAAATATGCAGCATGCCTTTGAAAATCAGATCCGGATCGTAAATATCGATCATATCGGTATCATCAGCAAATACTCGGCTTAAACCACCCGTCGCAACCACGCGGAATTCTTCGTCGATTTCGCGATGGAATTGTGTGATCGTACGTTCGATGCCTCCGAGGAAGTTGTAGTACAAGCCGGCCTGCATGGCTGGTTTGGTGCTTTTCGCCAGAATCGATGCGGGGCGGGTGATTTCCACTTCCGGCAACTGGGCCGTGGCCTCCCACAAGGCGGTCGCTCCCGTGCGAATGCCGGTGGTGATCAGTCCGCAAATCACTGAAGCGTCGGCTGTTACGTAATTGAATGTGGTGGCCGTGCCGAAATCCGCCACCAGAATCGGACCGCCATACTCGTAGTAGGCTCCAGCACAGTCGGCGATGCAGTCGGCACCCATGTTCTGCGGATTGTCCATACGAATGTTAATGCCGGTTTTGACGCCCGGTCCAATGATCATCGGATCGATATTGAGGAATTTCACAATGCTGGCGCGGAACGAATGCATGACCTTCGGCACCACCGATGAGATGATCACATCGTCCACATCGCCCGGTGTGTAGCCACTCAACTGCAGGAATTGCGTGATCATCAGACCATATTCGTCTGACGTGTGGTTCGATTTCGTGGTGATACGGTATGTGCCGGCGATGTGTCCGTCATCGAGGAAGCCGATCACCACATTGGTGTTGCCGATGTCGACTGCGACCAGAAGCATATCGAATTCTCCTTACGATTACTGTATTGACGCTATTGCTTGCGATTGTGGTTGATATTTACGATTTCACGATTTGGGTGGAATTGTGTTGTCGGTGTTGCGCAATGCCGACAATTCGGTGAGTATGCGTTCCGCCAATTCCTGCTTGCCCATCTTGTTCCAATGTTCGATGATTGGCTCATCAGGGGTTGCGCCGGGCTTCAATACCGTCACCACATTCGTGTCCACCGCGAAACCGGCACCGGGGGTATTGAGATTGTTGGCCACCAGCATGGAACAATGCTTCGACGCGAGTTTTTTCGCCGCATTCGCTTCCAAATCCTGCGTTTCCATGGCGAAACCGCACAAGGTCTGGTCAGCTGTTTTATGCTCGCCCGCCCACGCGAGAATATCGGGATTCGATGTGAGATGCAGATCGATATTGACGCGCCCGTTCTTTTTGATTTTCTCCTGAGCCTGCTCGACGGGTCGGAAATCGCCGACTGCGGCCGCCATAATCGTCAGATCGGCTTGCGCGAACCGTTCCCGTACTGCGTCGAACATGTTCCGCGCGGTGGTGACGTGAATCACATCAACGCCATGTGGTGCGCTCAATGACACAGGGCCCGACACGAGCGTCACACCCGCACCCATATCGCGTGCCTGTTCGGCAATCGCATAGCCCATTTTTCCGGTGGAATGGTTGGTGAGGTAGCGTACGGGGTCGAGCGGTTCCTGCGTGGGGCCGGCGGTAATGAGTACACGTAATCCGCGTAATGGCAACGTTTCAGCAGGTTGGTTCGCACGCAGCAAATCGGCCACGGCCGCTTCGATCGCGGCAGGCTCCTCCATGCGCCCTTTGCCGACATCCTGGCAGGCGAGCATGCCGGAACCCGGTTCCACAATGGTCCACCCGAGTTCACGGCAGATATTGAGATTGCGCTGCGTCACAGCATTCTCATACATGTGCACATTCATGGCAGGGCATAGGATTTTCGGCCCCTCGCTATAGGCAAGCACGGTGCTCGTCAGTTGGTCGTCGGCGATACCGCATGCGATTTTTGCGATGATATCCGCGCTTGCGGGGGCGATGACCAGCATGTCCGCCCATTTCGCATCATCCACATGATTGATATGCAACGGATCGGAAGGAGTGTAGGCAACATCACAATCGTTGCGTTGTGCGGCGAACATGGATGTGCGTGTTTGCGTGTGCGTAAGCGAGCTGAACGTCAGCGGAGTGACAAACTCCTGTGCGGCTGCGGTCATCACCACGCGAACCTCATGCCCCTGCTTGCTCCAGTCGGAGGCGAGATGGCAGGCCTTGAAAGCGGCGATACTGCCGGTTACGCCAAGAAGAATATGAGCCATAGCCGTGTTGTCCTTCCGCTGACCCTGGCAAGACTGATGAAAACTGCGTCAAGTATATATCGAACCGGCTGAAGCGTACGGTATTTTCTGTTGGGAGAATCAGCTATTGAAGTATCCGTGGGCATAGCGGATTGTAAAATCAGACTTCGGTGATCGACCTGTACAGGCGGTCAACCAGAGCAAACCCATAATCAAACAGGAGCAATCATGCCGCAATCTTCAGGTGCGCACGGCGAAGCCGACGCAACCGAACAGAAGAACGAATCGAAGGGACAGCCGCACAACACGGCCAGCACCGACACCACGTTGAACGCGCGGGCCAAATCACCAAAAACGCAAGGCCCGAAGAAATGGGCCTATGTGCTTGTCGCCATCATTGCGGTCATTGCCATCATCATTGGTGTTACCGCTTTCCGAAACCACAGTGAATCCAAGAACGAGAACGGAACATCGGCCAAAGCCGACACCGTTACTGTGGGTCTGAAACTTTCCCCGGTCAGCCTTGACATTCGCCAACAGTCCGGAGCCGCGCTCGAACAGATCCTCGACGGCAACGTCTACGAGGGACTGGTGTCGCGCGATTCGAACAATAAGGTCCAGCCAAGCATCGCCAAATCCTGGGATATTTCCAAGAACGGTAAGACCTATACGTTCCATCTCAATGACAAGATGAACTTCTCCAACGGCCACAAGCTTGATTCGGCCGACGTGGTGTGGTCTATCAACCAGCTCATCGAGAAGCAGTATCTGGATTCCGACGCCATCGAAAGCGTCAGCAAGGTCGAGGCGGTCGACGCCGACACCGTGAAGATGACCCTTTCCGAACCGGATTCGAACCTGCTGTGGAACCTCACCGGACGTCCGGGACTGGTGTTCGACAAGGACGCCAAATACGACGCGAAGACTCAGGCCGTTGGTTCCGGACCGTACACCGTCGAATCCTTCGACCCGGGCAACAAGATCGTGCTCAAGGCCAATGCGAAGTACTGGGGCACCGCGCACAAGGCGCAGACCAACAAGGTGATCGTCCGCTTCTTCTCCGATGACAACGCCGCAGTTAACGCGCTCAAGAGCGGTGACGTGGATGTGCTTTCGCCGGTGAACGCCACGCTCGCCAAGGGGCTCGACAAGTCGAAGTATCAGGTCTCCGCGGCATCCGGAAGCGACAAGTTCGTGCTCGCCTTCAACTGCACCAATCCGAAGCTGGAAGACAAGCGCGTGCGCCAGGCAATCCGCTACGCCATCGACCACAAGGAGATCATCGCGTCCCGCGGTAACGTCGACCAGACGCTCGGCGGTCCAATCCCATCCGTCGATCCTGGCTACGAGGACCTGACCGGCCTGTACCCGTACAATCCATCCAAGGCCAAGAAATTGCTGGGCGAAGCCGGATACTCCGCCGACAAGCCGCTGAAGCTCACCCTCACCTATGCCAACACGTATGGTCCTGAACTTGGCAACCAGCTTAAGAGCCAGCTCGCCAAGGTCGGCATCAACCTGAACATCAATTATGTGGAATTCTCCACTTGGCTGCAGGACGTGCACGCCAATGGCGACTATGAGCTTTCCTTGGTGGACCACGCGGAAAGCCACGATTTCTATTCTTGGACGAACCCGGAATACTACTTCCACTACAACAGCAAGAAGGTCCAGGAACTGTACGCCAAGTCGCTGGCCTCCACCGATTTCGCGACCAGCGAGAAGTACCTCAAGCAGGCGGCGCGTATCGTCAGCGAGGACGCTCCTGCGGATTGGCTGTTCGGATACCGTGTGACGGTCGCCCGTGACAAGAATCTTCACGGTTTCCCGGGCAAGCTTACGCAGATCCTGCTGCCGCTATGGCAGGTCTACAAGACCAAGTAAGTTACCGGTAATGAAATTCATCATCCAACGGCTGGGGCTGTTCATCGCGGCCCTGGCCGGTCTTTCTCTTTTGGTGTTTCTCGCACTGCGCATCCTTCCCGGCGACGTCGCCGCGGTGATTGCGGGAACGAAGGCGACACCCGAACGCATCGCCGCGTTGCGCTCGCAGCTCGGACTTGACCGTTCTTATCCGGCGCAATACGCGGATTGGATACTTGATCTGTTACACGGCGATTTCGGAACATCCGTGATCAGTGGACGTTCCGTCGCATCCCAAGTGGCGGAACGTGTCGGTATCACCTTTCCTCTGATCGTTATGAGCCTGGCTATCGCACTGGTCATAGGGCTTCCGCTGGGATGCGCTGCTGTGCTGACCCGCAATCCGCATCTGCGTGGTTTGTTCCATGTGATCGCCATCGTCGCGGGCGCCATCCCCGCGTTGTGGGGCGGACTGCTGCTGATTCTGCTGTTCGCTCGCGGCAGCGGATTGTTTGGATTGTTCCCATCCCAAGGTTTCCCTGATGAGGGATGGTCGGATCCGTCATCCGCATTGTCTTCTCTTGTATTGCCGTCAGTTGCTACCGGTATCACTGCGGGGGCGTCGGTAATGCGGTACACGCGTGCGGCGGTCGGCGACATGGCCTCGTCGCAGGCGGTCGATATGGCAATGGCATGCGGCATGACCCGCAAGCAGGCGATATTGAAGGTCGCCTTGCGTCTTGCCACGCCGCAGCTCGTATCGGTGATCGGCCTGACCTTCGCGCATATGGTCACCGGCGTGATGGTGGTGGAGAACCTGTTCGCGCTTCCCGGACTTGGTGCCATGCTCGTTACCGATGTGGGCAACCGCGACCTTACCTCCGTGCAAAGCGAGCTGTTCCTGCTTGCGGCGTTGTTCCTGTTGCTGGGGTTTGCGGTCGATTTGGCACACCGCGCGTTGGACCCACGTCTCAAAAGTGCGGGCGTCGGCTCGCAGGAGGTGTCCGCATGACCGATTCGAACAATCGAAACACATCGCCCAAACCCGTGTCATGCGCGACGGTTCCGGACGGAGCCAAGCGCACGGCAGCAGGGTCGTCGGCAGCGAAGACGGTCATCGCATCCATCTGGCATACCGGCGGTGGCAAATACGCGATGATCGTCATCGGACTATGGGTCGCGGTATCGGCCATATCACTGTTCTGGACGCCGTACCGTCTCTTGGACACCGATGGCTACCATGTCTGGGCGTCACCATCCGGTTCCCATCCGCTGGGTACGGACGGTGTCGGTTCTGATGTGCTGAGTTGGCTGATGGCGGGATCTCGTACCAATCTGGCGATAGCGTTGCTCACTGTATGCGTCGCCGCTGCGGTTGGTCTGCTGCTCGTCGCAGCCATGGTGTCACGCAACAGTGCGTTTGCCTCCACATCGGTGGTCGTCGTGGACGCGCTGATCTCCCTGCCCACCGTACTGATCGCATTGATTCTCACAGTGCCGTTCGGAGCTTCGGCCGCGGTCATCGTCATCTCCTGCGGATTCGCATACGGCATGAATCTGGCAAGGATTCTGCGCCCAGCCGCCATGCTTGCGGCGCGCTCGCCATACGTTGAGGCGTCATTATGGGCCGGGGCCAGTCCGATTCGCGTGTTCTTTACGCATATCCTACCGAACACCCTGCCTGTGCTCAGCGTGCAGCTTTCCATCAGCGCCGGCACCTCGCTGCTTGCCGAGGCGGGATTGACCTACCTTGGCGTGGGCGTCGGTTCGGGCGTTCCCAGTTGGGGGCACTCGCTGTCCACGTCGGTCAGATTCATCAGCATCTATCCTATGGCCGTGCTATGGCCGGGTCTGGTGGTCACTGTGGTCGTCATCGCGTTGAACCTTTTCGGAGATGCGCTGCGTGACGCCATCGACCCATTGACGAACTCGGCATTGAGGGACATCTCATGAGCGTGAATATTCGGAATCTCGATATCTCCATCAACGGCAATTCAATTGTGCATGACGTGCAGTTGACCATTGCGGACGGCGAACGCGTGGGGCTGATTGGCTCATCCGGCTCCGGCAAGTCGATGATCGCCAAAGCCATGATGGGAATCCTCCCCAGTATGGCGCAGGTAAGCGGCGACATCGACTTGGATGGCATACATGTCGTCGGCGCCACCGATGAGGTCATGGCCAACTTGCGCGGCCGCTCCGTGGGCATGGTGTTCCAGAACCCATCCGTCGCGTTGAATCCCGTGATGACAGTGGCCCAGCAGGTCGGATTGCCGCTGTACCTCCATTACGACTTGACGCTTGAAGAGCGGGCGGAGCGTGTCAAGACGATGCTGTCGAAAGTCGGTCTTGCCGAGGATGCGCTGCTCAAATATCCACATGAGCTGTCGGGCGGCCAGCAGCAGCGCGTCGGCATCGCCACGGCGTTGATCACCTCGCCGAGACTGATCATCGCAGACGAGCCGACTACGGCATTGGATTCGATCACACAGCGGCAGATCGTCGATCTGCTGACTTCGCTGGTCGACGATTCCGGCGCGTCCATGCTGTTCATCACCCATGATTTTTCGGTGCTGCGTCGCGCCACCACCCGATGCTACGTGCTATCCGAAGGGCATGTCGTGGAATCCGGCGCGACTTCCATGCTGCTGGAGTGTCCCACGACGCCCGAAGCCACAAATCTGGTCCGGGCCGCGCGCGAGCTTTCGCTCGATGTCGAAGGAGGACGATGATGGCCGAACCGACCATTCTGCTTGAAGGACGTGGCATCGACAAGTTCTTCGGCAAAGGCAGGCAACGCAGACAGGTGCTGTTCGGCGTGGATATCACGGTCTACGCGGGGGAGTGCCTTGCCGTGATCGGCGGCTCCGGATCGGGAAAGACCACGCTTACGCGTGTGTTACTCGGTTTGGAAGATGCCGATGCCGGCGACATACGCTATCGCGGTGAGGTTCTGCGCAAGCAGATCGTAAAATCGTTGCGTAGCCAGTCCGGACTGGTATTCCAGAATCCATTCGATTCGTTGGATCCGCGATGGCGTGTCGCAAAATCCGTCATGGAGCCGTTGCGGTTGCGCCACCACGACTGGTCCCCTGAACAGATTTCGGCGCATGTGGACGACGCTTTCCTCAGGGTGAGCCTCGATCCGACAGTATACCGGAACCGCTTTCCCATGGACCTATCTGGAGGGCAGGCACAACGTGCCGCGATCGCCCGCGCCATTGTCGACCATCCGACCGTGTTGCTTGCTGACGAGCCGATGAGCGCCATCGACGTTGCCGCACGCGTGCAGATTCTCGAATCGTTCAAGGCGATCCGTGCCGCCGAACCGGAGATGGCGCTCATCATGGTGTCTCATGATCTGGGTGTTGTCAAACACATAGCCGACCGCATCATGGTGGTTCATGACGGGCATGTCGTCGAAATTGGAACGGCCGCCCAAGTGCTGGAACGTCCGAAAAACGACTATACGAAACGGTTGGTTGACGCCGCTTCGATGTGATGGACTCCCGCAAAAGCTAACCCATGTCCGCTATTCGGACATGGGTTAGCTTTTGCCGCTGGAGGATGTGCTATCGTGTGGTTCATGTTCAATTTCTCATGTTGTTGCTGTCGCTGACCAACCGCCCGAGGGGCGCGT